>Ga0114129_10003493_pt1 | contig 22096 bp, 23 predicted proteins | sample RhiMetdeltSRZDD1_FD_80071 | JGI IMG/M metagenome (GOLD analysis project Ga0114129, IMG submission 80071) | Populus rhizosphere microbial communities from Tennessee, USA - Rhizosphere MetaG P. deltoides SRZDD1 (version 2) (version 2) | ecosystem: Host-associated > Plants > Roots > Rhizosphere >... | reverse complement strand
GCCCGTTCAAAGTGGAGCAGTGGTCCAAGGGCTTCGCGGGCGTAACCAAGCTGATCCTAGAAAGCTCGGTTCCCAATGAAGCGCACGCCGAATTTGAGCGGGTCGTGAAGCATCGGCCACGCGGCTGGTACACGGTGCGATGGGGAACGCAGGTCATGCGGGAGCACCCGCGGACATCACGGCAGAAACAGTGAGGGGCAATCCATGATCAACATTAATCTTGAGAGCCAGAAAGAGGACGCGCATCAAGGCTTCGGAGGTAAATTCGAGATCAAGAACTTCCGCGTGACGTTGGACGCAATTGTGATCGAGCTTGAACCGGAGCCCGAGGGCGAATTTGGGCGTGTCAAAACGAGAAAATGGCGGTCTGCGACGATTTACATGTCGCTCGATGAGTTGCCACAGCTCGTTGCGGCTGTTGTTAATCAACTAGATCAATTCGCGTCCCGCCTACAGAGCACTCTGGATGAAACTGGACACGCGCTAGGTCGGGACGAGCGTCATATCGCCGACTCACATGGAGACTTTCTGTACAGAGACATTAATTGGGATCGTGTACGCAGAATGCTTTCAAGAGAGGATGACCCGGAGTATGAAATATAGCAAAGGCTGTTGCTCGCCTAACACCAACCCGGCCACGGTGGGTGGCTTGTGCCGCCGCATACGTAAGGACGTTGCAAGTCCTTCGCTGATCAGGATTGTGCCGACATCGCGGCCCTGCACCGGCAGCCGACCGCACAGCCGCCCGTAATTGCAAGCGCTTGTCCCTTCGGTGCCCGCAACACAGGCTAATGCCGCCTGCCGTGCTTCCGGTCTACAGCGGTTTTGAAGCCCCGCGGAAGTGCTGGTGGCTGGTCCGACACGGGACGCCAGCGCCTCTGCAACCATCGTGCCCCATCGGCTGGCCAGGATGCTCCTCGCACACCAACGCCACGGCACGGCTTGCAATCCGGCTCAGCCTCCGTCATCGCCCGATCCGGTCAGGATAGTAGACGCCGCACAGGTCCATGATCTTGTTGGCCTCGATCTTCGGGCATCCGGCCGCCAGGATCAGGCGCAGTTCGACCATGTTCATGTCGGCGCCGTAGCGCTCGAGCAACGTGGCCTTGCGATACTGCCCGCGGCGCTCACATTTCGTGCACGCGAGCCGAACCATGTCGCCGGGATGCTCGGCTAGCGTGACGTAGGGACGCGCCACGGGGCGGCCCACCTACGCCTCCCGCTGCACACTCAGACCTCGCCGCTCGTGATCATTGAGGGTCGCGTACTCTTTGAGCGCACGCTCGCGTGCTTCGTCGGCATCGCGGCCGGTGACGGTGAACGAGAGCCGCTCGGCCTTCTTGCGCAGGATGTACACACCCCAACGGGGCTGGATCACGTCACGGGGCTTCTTCATGGCCGCCAAAGATAGGCGGGTCTGCTGGTGAATTGGAGTCCGAATCCGGCGCCAGGGACGGCCCAGGGACGCGCCTTCTGCCCCGAGGCCACCACGGCACGGCCGGCCTCGATTGAGCACCAGCGAGGCGCCTGGGGCCGCTGTACCCGCGCACGACGGGACACTACCGGGACACTGGACACCCGCAAATCCACCTAAGTCCTTGCAATCGCTGGCGCGCCCTACGGGAATCGAACCCGTGTTTCCGCCGTGAAAGGGCGGCGTCCTGGACCGCTAGACGAAGGGCGCTGGCCCCGCGCCGGGGGCGGGAGGCGCGGCGAGATATAGAGGCGTTCGCCGGCAGCGGCAAGCAATCGGGAATCGCTCGTCTCGGGGCGCGCCTGCGGCTCGATTTGCCAGACCTGTCATTGCGCGCCGCAGGCGAAGCAAAGAGAATGCCGGCGCGCGCCTGGATTGCTTCGTCGCTGACGCAACTCGCAATGACGATTGCGCTTCGCCGTCATTGCGAGCGAAGCGGAGCAATCCAGCACTTTCGAGTGCGTTGCTGGATTGCTCGCCCGCTTCGCCGCTCCCAGTGACGAGCCTCACCACTTCCCGGTGTTCGGCATCGAGCTCCATGGCTCCTTGGGCGGCAACGCATCGCCCTTCTGCAACAGCTCGATCGAGTGCTTGTCGGGCGAGCGCACGAACGCCATGCGGCCGTCGCGCGGCGGCCGGTTGATGGTGACGCCCGCCTTCATCAGCTTGTCGCAGAGCGCATAGATGTCGTCGACCTCGTAGGCGAGATGCCCGAAGTGGCGCGCCTCGCCATAGTCCTCGGTGTCCCAGTTGTAGGTCAGCTCGACCACCGCCGTGTCGCGCTCGCCGCGCTTGGTCGCGGCTTCGGCCGCGGGCGCATCCGCCGGCGCGGCCAGGAACACGAGGGTGTAGCGGTTCTTGTCGTCGACGCGACGGCGGACCTCCTTGAGCCCGAGCTTGTTGCAGTAGAAATCCAGGGCGTCATCGAGATTGCGCACGCGCAGCATGGTATGCAGATATTTCATCACCACCTCTTCACCGCTTCGGCGCGGCACCCAATCCGCCGCGCGCATGGAACCGGATCATGATTGCACCCGATCTTGGCAGCGCCGTCGAGAGGCTGCGCGATCTCTTGGAGCAGGCGCGATGCGTCCTGCCGTTCACCGGCGCCGGCATCTCGACCGAGTGCGGCATACCGGACTTCCGCTCGCCCGGCGGGATCTGGACCAGGAATCAGCCGATTCCGTTCGACGCGTTCGTGGCGAGCCAGGACATGCGCAACGAGGCTTGGCGGCGCCGCTTCGCCATGCAGGAGCAGTTCCAAGCGGCACGCCCCGGGCGCGGCCACCGCGCGCTCGCGACTTTCTACCGGATGGGCAAATCGCCGGGCGTGGTCACGCAAAACATCGACAACCTGCACCAGGCATCCGGCATTCCTGCCGCCGAGGTGGTCGAGCTGCACGGCAACACCACTTATGCGACCTGCCTCGATTGCGCCGAGCGCTACGAGCTTGCGTGGGTCAGGGAAAAATATGAGGCGGCCGGCGGCTGTGCGCCGGATTGCCCGGATTGCGGCGGCTTGATCAAGACCGCTACGGTCTCCTTCGGCCAGGCCATGCCGGAGGCGGCGATGCGGCGGAGCGAGGAATTGACGCGCCGCTGCGATCTGTTCCTGGCGATCGGCTCCTCGCTGGTGGTCTGGCCGGCGGCCGGATTTCCGTTGCTCGCCAAGCGCAACGGCGCGCGGCTCGTAATCATCAACCGCGAGCCGACCGAGCACGACGAGTTCGCCGACCTGGTGGTTCAGCACGACATCGGCGACACGCTCGCCCCCTTCATCGGGCACTGATTGTCCTGTGGGAACCTGTGCACAGCTGCCGCCCTTGCGCTTTTCGTGCCGCATTTTCTCCTTTTACAGTAGCGGCGCGATGTTATCTTCAAGCGCGGTGTGATTCGTTGAAGCGTCCCCGAAGAGACGCCAGATGAAAGCGGCGGCGTACGGCGTCATGGCGTCGGGGATGGGGTCAAAGGGTCCCGGCGCGGATCCCGCGCTTGGACCGGAAACGGTCGGGGAGCTGGCCGACCAATCGGCGGTGAGCATTATCGAGCTCACCGGCGTCATCAAATGGTTCGACGTGGCGAAGGGCTTCGGATTCATTGTCCCGGACAATGGATTGCCCGACGTCTTGCTGCACGTGACATGCCTGCGCCGCGACGGTTACCAGACCGCCCATGAGGGCGCGCGCATTGTCTGCGAGGTGCTGCAGCGTCCGAAGGGCCTGCAGGCGTTCCGCATTCTGTCGATGGATGACTCCACCGCGATCCATCCGGCGCAGCTTCCGCCCGCGCGCACGCACGTCAGCGTCGCCCCCACGAGCGGTCTCGAACGCGCGCAGGTGAAATGGTTCAATCGCCTGCGCGGGTTCGGCTTCCTCACGTGCGGGGAGGGGACGCCGGACATCTTCGTGCACATGGAGACGTTGCGCCGCTACGGGATTACCGAGCTGCGGCCCGGGCAGACCGTTCTGGTGCGCTTCGGTCCGGGTCCGAAGGGATTGATGGCTGCCGAGGTACATCCCGAAGGCGGATCGTTCGGTCCAGGCTCGCACTAGACCCCGCCATTCTGGCGCACCTGCGGCAGCGTCGGGTACCAGACAGACACGGCTTCCGCGATCGCGCAGTAAGCTGGAGGCGTCGCCGTCGGCAAGTTTAAGTCCCGTAGACCTCCAGCGGGGGCGGCGACTTGTTCGGCTCGTGCGTTATCTTCCGTCGCGGGCGGTCAAGTCGGAGGAGCCAATATGCGTCTACTATCGGTGATCGGACTGCTTGCGATTGTTATGGGTATTGCTGCGCTGGTGTTCTTCTTCGGCGGCTTTTTCAATGTCGCCGCGACGAACCCGGAACCCGAACCGGTCAAATGGGCGCTGATCAAGGTGCGGATGGCCTCGGTCGATCGCTACGCGACCGACCGGCCACCCTCTGGCTATGACACGCCGGCGCAGGTGCAAGCGGGCGCGAAGGCCTACATGGCGCGCGGCTGCACCAACTGTCACGGCGGCCCGGGGGTCGACTGGCAGAAATTCTCCGAGGGATTGCGGCCTGACCCGCCCGATCTCACCAAAATCGTCAAGGAGCGCGAGCCGCGCCAACTGTTCTGGGTGGTGAAGAACGGCATCAACATGACGGGCATGCCGAGCTTCGGGGCGACCGGCGTGCCCGACCCGGAAATCTGGTCGATGGTCGCCTTCTTGAAGAGGCTGCCCGACGTGAAGGAAGAAGACTTCAAGAAGTGGGTGCAATAACGCTTCCGTGGCTTCCAAGGCAGTCCGCTGAAGGGCAAGTGGGCGCTCCGACGGGCGGTTGCTGCCTTGCGGGGAAGCGTGTATCTCCGCTGCCGGAACCAACGATCGCCGGGGCATAGCGCAGCCTGGTAGCGCGGGAGTTTTGGGTACTCCAGGTCGCAGGTTCAAATCCTGCTGCCCCGACCACCCAGCGGCCGGTTGCCGCTGTTCCGCTGTGACATTGCGCGACCGAGCGTGACGGACAAAGAGCATGATTGCACGGGTCTATAGGCCGGCCCGCACCGCGATGCAGTCGGGCACCGCGAAGACCAAGGAATGGGTGCTCGAATACGAGCCCGAGCAGCCGCGCGTCGTCGAGCCGCTGATGGGATGGACGAGCTCGAGCGACATGAGGCAGCAGATCCGTCTGCGGTTCGACAGCAAGGAGGAGGCGATCGCCTACTGCGAGCGCCATGGCATTCCGTGCCAGGTATTCGAGCCCAAAGAGCCGGCGCGCCGCACCATCGCCTACGCCGACAATTTTGCTTTCAGCCGACGGACCCCCTGGACGCACTAGCTGAGCCGATCGGCGCGCTCACGCTCGCCGTCCGGGATGACAGTCACGGCTGCGGTCGAGGCATCTTGTTCTCGGCGCGCCGGATCGCCTGCCATATCCGCTCGGCGGTCGCCGGCATTTCGACCTGATCGATGCCGAGCGGGGCAAGCGCGTCCACGATGGCATTCATCACCGCCGCGAGCGCGCCCACGGTGCCGGCCTCGCCAGCGCCTTTGGCGCCGAGCGGATTGGCGGCGGTGATGATCTCGTTGTTCCGGCATCGGAAGCTGGGGCAGGTCGCCGCGCGCGGCATGGCGTAGTCCGTGAACGAGCCCGACAACAGCTGGCCGTCGCCGTCATAAGCGATGTTCTCGAGCAGCACCTGGCCGAGGCCCTGCGCCACGCCGCCGTGGATCTGCCCGTCCACCAGCATCGGATTGACCACCCGCCCGACGTCGTCGACCACGCAATAGCGAATGATGTCGCAGCGGCCGGTGTCGCGATCGATCTCGACCTCGCAGACATGGCATCCGTTCGGGAACGTCGGTTTCTCCGGCGCGACCACCATCTTGGCGGACAATCCGAGCTCGCCGTCGAGATCCGCCGCGTTGAGCAGGTAGGAAAGTCGGGCAACTTCGGACAGACTTACGCGGCGGTCGGTGCCGACCACCTCGAACTGGCCATTCTCGAACCGGACGTCGTCGGCCGATACTTCGAGGTGCACGGCGGCGATTTTTCTGCCGCGTGCGATGATGCGGTCAGCCGTCTTCGCCAGCACGACCCCGCCGGCTACGACCGACCGGCTGCCGAACGTCCCAGTGCCGTGCTCGATCTGATCGGTGTCGCCGTATCGGATCATGATCTGATCCGGTTCGAGGCCGAGCAGATCCGCAACGATCTGGGCAAACGTGGTCTCATGCCCTTGGCCATGGGAGTGGGTGCCGACCGTCACGGTCACGCTGCCGGTTGAATCGAAGCGGATCTCCGCGCTCTCCGGCAGGGTACCGGTCACCGGCCCGGCGGCGATCTCGATCGGATTCGACAGGCCGATGCCGGCGAGCCTGCCGCGCGCGGCCGCTGCCTTGCGGCGCTCGGGAAAACCCGCCCAGTCGGCGAGCGCAAGCGCATCGTCCATGTTGCGCTCGAACTCACCGGAATCGTAGGTGAACATGAAGCCGGTGGCATGCGGCATCTGGTCGGGCGCGATCAAATTCCTGCGGCGCAGCTCGACCGGATCCATGCGCAACTGGCGGGCCGCCGCGTCGATGACGCGCTCGATCGCATAGGTCGCCTCCGGGCGACCGGCGCCGCGGTAGGGCGCGGTCGGCTGCGTATTGGTGAACACGCCGGTAACGCGGGCAAAAATCGCCGGCGTGCGATAAACCCCCGACAAGCCGCCCAGATTGTTGGTCGGAGTGTGCAGGCCGTTGAGCGAAATGTACGCCCCGATATTGGCGATGGTTTCGACGCGCAGCGCGAGGAAGAAACCGTCGCGGTCGAGCGCAAGCGCAACCGTGGTGTGATTGTCGCGGGCGTGGAAATCCGACAGGAAGCTCTCCGCCCGATCGGAAACCCACACCACCGGCCTTTGCAGCCGGCGCGCGCCGAGAAGGGCGAGGATCGATTCCGGGCCTGGAACCTCCTTCAGGCCGAACGCGCCGCCGACGTCCGGCGAGACCACGCGCAACCGGTTGCCGTCGATCCGCAGGACGTTGCGCGCGGCCTCCTCGCGCACCGCATGCGGATTCTGCAGCGGCGCATGCAGGGTCCAGCGGCCGGCCGCGCTGTCATAGGTCGCCAACGCCGCGCGCGTCTCGATCGGTGCGGCGATCACACGATTGATGTCGTAGGTGATGCGCACGACGTGCGCGGCACGGGCAAACGCTGCGGCCACCGCCGCCTCATCGCCGACCTCGTGGACGAAGCAGATGTTGCGCGGCGCCTGCGGCCACACCAGCGCGGCGCCCGGGTCGGTCGCGCGGCAGGTCGCGGTGATCGCGGGGAGGGGCTCCCATTCGATCGCCAACGCCTCGGCGGCGTCCTTGGCTATGTCGAGCGTATCGGCGAACACGGCCGCGACCGGATCGCCAGCAAATTGCGCGCGCTCGCGCGCCAGCGTGCGGTAGGGCGGCTCGAAATTCGCCGATCCGTCGGGCGCTTTGCGCCTCACCTTGCTGGTGAAAGTCCCGAGCTCACCGAGCTCCGGGCTTTCGGCGGTGAGGATGAGTCGCACGTGCGGGGCGGCCTCCGCGGCGCGGGTATCGATCGAGACGATGCGCGCGGCCGCGTGCGGCGAGCGCACCATGAACAGGCGGCAGGCATCGGGCGGGGCCAGATCGGCGGTATAGCGGCCGAGGCCGCGCACGAGGCGGAGATCCTCGGAACGGGGAAGCGACTTGCCGATGAAGCGGAAGCTCATGAATGAGGCCGAGCCATTCGCTGACAGGTGCGGCTTCCGTGCACCAAATGCGCGCGGGTGGCCAGTACCACAAGGCGACTTTGATAGAGCGGTACGGCTCGACTCAGAACTTGGTCGACCTGCGGCTCGAGCTAGGGCTGGCCCGAAAGTCGAGGCCGGCAAGGTCACGGACCTGTACGGGTGTTCTATGGCGATCGGATCGGACCCGGTATGATGCCTTGCCGGCCATATGGCGCAGTTTGCGGCGAATTCTACCCGACATGTTTCTAGCGAGAGGGCTCGGCGCGGTAACCGCGTGCTGGCCGATATCGCCATTTCTCCTCGCCGGTGTATCTGCTTCTACTTCGTTTCCGCTCCACCTGTCGCAGCCATACCCTCGTCGTTTTTTCGCCTTCGATCCATATGACGACCGGGTGCCAGGCAAACCAGCGGTGCCATTCCCACTGAGAGTGTGAATGCGGGTCGGCCATTTGGCGGTTCTCCTTCAGGCGCGCCGGCCCGCTTGGCGTTGAGGAAGCTGCCGCCGACCAGGAGCGTGGCATGAAATGTTTTGGGCCACGCACTGGTTCCAACGCTGGCCGGGGCGGGGCGTCTCTTCGGCCTGTTGCCGCGCCGCGCTCAGTCAAGCCAGTGGCACTGAGTGAAATCAATATAACGGAAGATAGAGCGCCGCCGGTGGAGCTCAGATGACGAAGCCGATGGCAAAAGCCACCGCAAAGGCGCGCGCAAACAGTTCGTGGGCGGGAATGCGGTCGATTCGCTGCAACATGCTTGCGACCTCCGGAATCAAACCGCGCCTGCGGCAGCCAAACTGCCCGCAAGCGTGCATTTCCGGCATGTTAGCTGGCGGTCAAGGTGCTAAAGAAGGCCGAAAGCCGTTGAGCGGAACTTTTTAGTCAGTGTGTTGCACGCGGGCGACACTGAAGGCCGCGCGCGAGTCGTAACAGCCCAGGAGTGTCCACAGCCACTCTTACGCGACAGGCACGCTCTATTGGCCGTCCGTATTGGAATACGGCCCCACTTCCGATCATTATTTCATTCTGTCAGCCAAATAGCATGCCGAGCCAGTCGACGAGCAGCGCGACCAGCCACCCCGTGACAGCACCGCCGGAAGCAGCAACAGCAGCCGTCACCACTATGCCGAGAGGTTGCTCGATCATCTAACTCCTCGAGTCGAGTTAGTCACAGCTCCCCGGTTACCAAGCTAAAAGCGGCTGATCGGCCAAATTGTGAGTGGTTCGCCGCAATCTCTTGATCTTTTCTAGGCCGATTGGAGGCAGCCCCAGCGTTATTGTGGCCAAGTCGCGTCGGATAGGAGTTGTCCCCCCCTCGATTACCGTCCGGATGGTCCGATGGCTCGAGCCCCGGCACAACTGTACCGCCGGGGTTCCTGCAGCGTTTGGCCCAGGCGGGCCGGGCCGGCCAAAGCGCCCACCTTGGCTGGAACGCTCGGCCCCTGGGCTTCGCATCCCGTTGCGGGTCCCCAATGCCTTCCTGGTCGAATACTTGCGCGGGTGCCCGACTCGTGATGTGCCCGACCGATGCCGGCGAAGCGCGACCCTGCCGCTAGCTACACCACTCACAGCACCGGCATCGGCGGAGAACGGCGCCACGGCGCATCCAGACGTCATGGCGCTCGTCACCAAAATCGACAGCTTCGACATTAGTGAACTAGGTCACACGCATCTCATCGCCGGCCGCCTATTTTAAGTCCGCCCCGGCAGCTCTTCATAGAAATCACCGTGGGCTGCTGCCGACACTCGATGAAGGGAGACGCCCATGACGCTGCTCGCACCTGTGGCCGATTCGACTGCTTTCAAGCCGGATCTGGACAGCACCGACGTTGGTGGCCGTTTGCATCCTCCTCGCCCGGAGCGGCGCCCGAAGGGGCGACCGACTCGGGCAACGTTCGGATGGCTCTGCTTGTGCGCCATCGTCGTCGCCATTGGCGCGGCGCGCGCGGCCGATGTAGTTGTCGTTCCGGAATGCCGAGCAACTCCTGCGCGGCTCGCTTTCATCCCCGTGGCGGAGGTGAAAGCGACGACGCCTGCTGGCACTCCTTGTCTCGTCTCGTTTGGGCCGGGATCGGCGCGCGTGGACAAGCTCACGATTACGGTCGACCCACAACATGGCGCGGTCGCTCCGCGGGGGCGCGCCGGCGTGATCTATAGTCCAGAATCGGATTTCCGCGGCGAGGATGCATTTTGGTTTTCGATTGACGGCCCGTCGAACCAGAACCCCGGCGCGACCGTCGTGCGCGTGGGGATCACCGTCGAATGATGCGGTGACTGCTACACGGAGCGTCGCAGCACAGGTGGGTAGGACGGCCTTTGCGCGCGTGCCAAGCGCGCCCTCGCGAACGCAACAGGCCATGCTGGCGGGGCTGGGGGAAACGACAAGAAGTTCGCGCCGATGTTCTAACGCAATTGCCGGGCAGGCGGCCGGCGCGGGCCGCTCGCGCCGCGGCGGACTAAAGGACAGAAAACGGACAAATGCCCAGGTTCGACCTCTGGGCTGGCTCCGAAAAGCAGGCCGCGCCGGTGCTCAGGGTTCTCAACTGTGCCTTGCCCGGTCCATTCTGGCGACGGCGGTCCGGCGGAGGAGGGCGTTCCGACCTCAATCATCAGCGATCACGGCCCTTTGCTTGGCCGCGGCCCTCGAAGGGTCCGCGCTGCTGAAGCCAGATTAGTAGGTCGGCTCTTTCGCTCTATCATCAAGGCTGGAAGCATTGTAACGTAAGCGCACGCGCCGCCCGCCTGACGCGGCGCCGATCGCGCCGCTGTTGCCTCGTTGAGCCAGACGGCGGGCGGTTCGGCCGCGGCTCCGAGAACGATCTGAGCAATCCGATGGCCAAGACGGTACATACGATGCTCCGGGTTCTCGATGAATCGCGCTCCACCGATTTCTATCACCGCGCCCTGGGGCTCGTCGTCGCGGATCGATTTGCCTTCGACGATTTCACCCTGGTCTATCTGCGCGGCCGAGAATCCGATTTCGAGCTCGAGCTCACCGTCAATCATGGACGCACGGAGCCGTACGCGCTTGGCGACGGCTACGGCCATGTGGCGGTCGTGGTCGATGATCTCGATGCCGAGCACGCAAGGTTCAGCAAGGAGGGCCTGCAACCCAAGCCGATCAAGGAATTCATCCGTGACGGCACTCTGATGGCCCGGTTCTTCTTCGTAGAGGATCCCGACGGTTACAAGATTGAGGTCATGCAAAAGCACGGACGGTACCGCTGAGGCCAATCCGTCGAGTTTACAGAATGGAGGCAACGCAATGGATCAGAGTCGAGCAGACGCGCTAGATCGGCGGCAATTTCTTGCCGGGGTCGGAACCGCCGCGCTCATCATTTCCGGCGCCGCGGTCATCCACACGGAAGAGGCTTGGGGCCTCGAGGTCAAAAACCTCAAGCCGGAAACCATGCGAACGCTCATCAAGACGGCGCGCGACATCTATCCGCACGACCGTCTCGCCGATCGTTTCTACGCCGTCGCCATGAAAAGCTACGACGTGAAGGCGGGCACCGATCCGCAGGCCAAGACGATGGTCGAGCAGGGCGTTGCCCAGCTTGACGCGCTCGCGCGCAAGCAGCACGGCGTCGCCTATGTCGACGTGGGCTGGGAGGCTGATCGGGTCGCATTGCTGCGGCAGATGGAGCGCGAGCCATTCTTCCAGAACGTCCGCGGCGGGCTTGTTGTGTCCCTCTATAACCAGAAGGAGGTGTGGCCGATCTTTGGCTACGAGGGAGAATCGGCCTCGAAGGGCGGCTACATCAAACACGGTTTCGACGACATCGCTTGGCTATAGGCCCGGATAGAACGAGGGCAATCCCATGGACGCGAAATACGACCTGAACGACGACTCGGTGGTCGTCATCATCGGTTCCGGTGCCGGCGGCGGCACCCTCGCAAACGAGCTCGCGCAAAAGAATATCAAGGTCGTCGTGCTGGAGGCGGGCAAGCGCCACGAGGTTGGGGACTTCGTCAACGACGAATGGGCGAGCTTCACCCAGCTCGCTTGGTCCGACATGCGCACCACGTCCGGTAGTTGGCGCGTGCACCGAGATTTCCCGAACTTGCCGGCATGGATCGTCAAGGCGGTCGGCGGGTCGACCGTGCATTGGGCGGGCGCCTCGCTGCGCTTCCAGGAGCACGAATTCAAGGCCAAGAGCGCCTATGGGGGCATCCAAGGCGCGAACCTGCTCGACTGGCCGATCACGCTTCAGGAGCTCGAGCCCTACTACGCTAAGGCCGAGGACAAGATGGGAGTGACCCGCACGAATGGCATTCCCGGCCTGCCCGGCAACAATAATTTCAAGGTGCTCGCCGCCGGCGCGACCAAGGTGGGCTACAAGGGAGTCCATACCGGCCGCATGGCGATCAATTCGCAACCGCGCGACGGCCGCGGCGCCTGCCAACAAATCGGATTCTGCTTCCAGGGATGCCTGTCAGGCGCCAAGTGGTCGACGCTTTACACCGAGATCCCCAAGGGCGAGAAAACCGGGAAGCTAGAGGTTCGTCCGGAGTCTCACGCTGCCCAGATCGAGCATGATGCGGCCGGGAAGGTCACCGGCGTCGTCTACTTCGACAAAGATGGCAAGCAGCAGCGGCAGAAAGCCCGCGCCGTTTGCGTCGCCGGCAACTCGATCGAGACGCCGAGGCTGCTGCTGCTCTCCCAATCGAGCAAGTTCCCCAATGGACTTGCCAATTCATCCGGCCAGCTCGGTCGCAACTACATGCGGCATATGACGGGGTCGGTTTATGCGGTGTTCACGCGGCCGGTGCGCATGTGGCGCGGAACTACCATGGCCGGAATCGTGACCGACGAGGCAGGGCACAACCCTAAGCGGGGGTTCGTCGGCGGCTATGAGATCGAGACCTTGTCGATCGGATTGCCCTTCATGGCGGCCTTCCTCGATCCCGGCGCATGGGGGCGCGAGTTCACCAGCGCGATGGACGGCTATGAAAACATGGCGGGCATGTGGCTGGTCGGGGAGGACATGCCGCAAGAGAGCAACCGGATCACGCTCGACCCGAGCGCCAAGGACAAGCTGGGCTTACCGGTTGCCAGCGTGCATTTCGACGATCATCCCAATGACGTTGCGATGCGCAACCACGCCTACAAGGCGGGTACCGCGATCTACGAAGCGGTCGATGCCACAAGGGTGTTTCCGACGCCGCCGTATCCGTCCACGCACAATCTCGGCACCTGCCGGATGTCAGAAAATCCGCGCGACGGCGTCTGCAACAAATTCGGCCAGACTCACGACATCAAGAATCTGTTCATCTCGGACGGCAGCCAATTCACGACCGGCGGCGCCGAGAACCCAACCTTGACAATTGTCAGCCTTGCCATTCGTCAGGCCGACTACATCGCCGAGCAGATGGGCAAGAACGCTATCTGAGTCCTTGACGCTCGATCGAGGCCCGTCCTGCTGTCGCAGGATGGGCCTGATCGGGAGGGGCAGCTGGGGCACCGCGGAGCCCTTGCACAACGTTTCGGAGCTCGCGGCTCCTTCGAAAAAACCTATTTCCGGCCGAGATACTGGAACAGCGTTTTCTCCCACCAATCAGTTTCGACCTCCGCTAGGGGGGTCGTTGACCACTGCACGCACAGGGCTGCCTTTGGGTAGCGCAAGCGCACAGTTCCGGCCGTCGAAAACGGCATCTAGCGCGCGCCCTGTGACCGAGAAGTCTCGAGCAACGATCCAGGTCAGCAACGGCTTGTCGTAGACGAAGGCGTCGAGCATACCCCGCCGCAATGCCGGCAAGGCTTCGCCTGATGTGGCGAGGCACCTATGTGCCAGGCGGCGTCGGTCGAGATCGTCGACCGTCGTCGAGCCAGCGATGGCCCCGACTCGAACGCGCCGCAGGTCGTGCTCGCGATGTACGATCGGCTATATTCAGAGGGAGGGGATAGATCGCGAAGAAGGATCGGGAGATTGCGATGAGACGCTTGGGGTATGCGACGCTCTTACTGCTGGCATCGGCCGCCTGCGCATGGGCGCAAGCCAGTGGGCCGTTCAAGATCGGCTACATCCTCGATATGTCCGGCCCCTATGCCGACATCACCGGCATCGGCAGCGTGATGGCTGCTCGGATGGCGGTCGAGGATTTTGGCGGCAAGGTGCTCGGCCGGTCGATCGAGGTGATCTACGCCGATCATCTAGAACAAGGCGGACATCGCCGGCGCGACCGCGCGGGAGTGGTTCGACAGCCAGGGCGTCGAGGCCATTCTCGACGTCGCCGCCTCCGCGACGGCGCTCGCCGCCAATGAGATCGCCAAGGCGCGCAACAAGATCATGGTGTTCAACGGCCCGGCGGCGTTGCGCCTGACCAACCAAGCATGTGGCCCCTACTCGGTCCATTACGCCTACGATACCTATTCGCTGTCCAAAGGCACCGGTCTCGCAACCGTGAAGGGCGGCGACGACACCTGGTTCTTCATCACCGCCGACTACGCATTCGGACACGACCTCGAGAAGGATACCGCCGCCGTAGTGCAGGCCAACGGCGGAAAGGTGCTCGGCTCGGTGCGCCATCCGCTCAACACCGCCGACTTCTCCTCCTATCTATTGCAGGCGCAGAATTCGAAGGCCAAGGTGATCGGGCTTGCCAACGCCGGCGCCGACACGATCAACGCCATCAAGCAGGCGCGCGAGTTCGGGATCGAGAAGTCGGGCCAGCGGCTCGCCGGCCTGCTGGTGTTCATCACCGACGTCGACGGCCTCGGCCTCGACATTGCACAGGGCATGGTGCTCACGGAAGCCTTCTATTGGGACGCCAACGAGGACACGCGCGCGTGGTCGCGACGGTTCTTCGAGCGCGCCAGGAAGATGCCGACCATGGCGCAAGCGGGCGTCTATTCGTCGACGATGCATTACCTCAAGGCCGTGGCGGCAGCCGGCACAACCGAGGCGGCGGCCGTGATGAAGGTTATGAAGGCGGCGTTGATCAACGACTTCTTCGCCCACAACGGCCGCATTCGCGACGATGGCCGCATGGTGCACGACATGTACCTGTATCAAGTGAAGAAGCCGGCGGAGTCAAAAGAGCGCTGGGACTACTATCGGCTAGTCGGCACAATCCCGGCGGACGACGCCTTCCTGCCGCTGTCGCAATCGCAGTGCCCGCTGGTCAAAAAGTAACCCGAGGCGCTGTCGTGCGTCCGGCATATGCAGTTGCCGCCGGCATGAGCTGGACGCTGCCAGAGTTGCTTGAGCGAAACATCGCGCGGCAACCCGACGCGGCCGCCTTCATCGATGGTGAGCGCCACGTCAGCTACGCGGAGTTCGATCGTCTTTGCACGGCAGCGGCGGCTTGGCTTGCAGAGCAGGGCATCACCGCAGGTGACCGCGTCGCGGTGTGGATGGTCAACCGCATCGAGTGGCTCGCGCTGCTGTTCGCCGCCGCGCGCGTTGGCGCCGCTCTGGTGCCGGTGAACACTCGCTATGGACCCTCGGAAGTTGAACACATCCTGGCGCGCAGCGGCGCGCGCCTGCTGTTGATGGAGCCGCGGTTCCGCACGATAGATTTTGCCGGCCTGCTCGCCGGGGTGGCGCCGGCCGCGCTACCGCGGCTGGAGCGGGTCATCTTGCTCGGGGATGCGGGCGCCCCGCCAACCCTGCTCGATCGGCCAACCATCGTCATCCAGGGATTCGCGGCCGGGGCCGTCGCGCCTGCGAGCGCAGCCGCACCGCACGCGCCCGCCGTTCTGTTCACGACCTCAGGCACGACCAAAGGGCCGAAGCTGGTGATCCATCCGCAGCGCACCTTGGCCCTGCACAGCTACCGCTGCGCGGCTGCTCTCGGCCTGCAGGAGAGCGGAGCCAACCTGCTCGCCGCGATGCCGTTCTGCGGCGTGTTCGGGTTGACGGCGGCGCTCGCGGCCCTCGCGGGCGGTGTGCCAATCATCGTCATGGACGCATTCGATGCCGGAAAGGCGGCCGCTCTCCTGCGCCGGCACGCAGCCACCCATACGTTCGGCAGCGATGAGATGTTCCGCCGCCTGATGGCGCTCGTACCTGGGCCCAATCCCTTCCCGGCCGCGCGCGCCTTCGGCTTCGCAGCCTTCTCTCCCGGCGCCGCCGAACTCGCGCGCGAGGCGTGGCGCCGGCGCATTCCGCTGCACGGCCTCTACGGCTCAAGCGAGGTGCTGGCGTTGTTCGCCATGCAGCCGGCCAGCTTGCCAGTGGAAGAGAGGATCGAAGGCGGCGGCAAGCCGGTGTCGCATGACGCCGTGGTGCGCATCCGCGAGGTCGACGCCGACGGGCTTCTTCCTGCGGGGCAAAGCGGCGAGATCGAGATTCGGGCGCCAACAAACTTTGCAGGTTATCTGGATGACGCGCCGGCGACCGCCGCGGCGCTGCACGCCGACGGCTTCTTTCGGACCGGCGACATCGGTCGCCTGCGGGAGGACGGCACCTTCGTATTCGAGAGCCGCCGCGGCGACGCCATCCGGCTCGGTGGTTTCCTGGTCAATCCAGCCGAAATCGAGGATGTGCTGAAGGGGATCGACGGAATCGCGGACGCGCAGGTCGTCGCCGCAGAACTCGATGGCCGTGCACGGGCTGTCGCTTTCGTTATTCCGGACCCCGGATCCAGCGTGTCGGAAGCTGACGTGATCGCGCTGTCGGGAGGCCGGATGGCGTCATTCAAGGTTCCAGCCCGCGTGTGGCCGGTCGACTGCTTTCCGACCACGCAAAGCGCCAACGGAACGAAGATCCAGCGCGCCATCTTGCGCGCGATGGCAGCCGAGCGCCTCGGCCGTGAGCGGCGCTAGCACGTAGAGTAGGGCAGGTGCCTTCGCTCCTGCTCGAGCCTTGGACAAGATCAGGGTCAGCACGCGCCGTAGCTCCGCAGGGACGTCGCGGATCGGCTCGCGCGGTCGATCAGGTCGAGGCTGGACCCCTTGTTGGGGCGAATGCACTTGGCAGGTTCGTGGCATGTCTCAGTGCGCACTTGCGGGCGACAAGGGTGCACGCGATGCAGTTTCCAATAGGCGCCTCACAATCAGGAGGATACCGGAGGCCAGCGCTGCCAGAGGTACTGCCACCACCAACGCCGCGGCAATCAAGGAGAAGCCCAAAAACAAGGCCACCACAGCGGCCGGGGCATCAAAAGTCTTAGGGCATGTCAGCATGCTTGCCTCGGGGTCGGCGGGTCCAAAAACAAGGGACAGATGACCGTACAAAGCCTATCGTGTGCGCCCGACTGCGCCAAGATGAGGCAGGTCTACACGAATGGCGCGGCGCGGTACTTCCCCGTCTCATCCGCTGAGCTTGTCCAAGGTGATCGGCAGGTCGCGCACCCGCTTCCCGGTGGCGTGATATACAGCGTTGGCGATCGCCGCCGCCACACCGACGATGCCGATCTCGCCGACGCCTTTCAGCCCCAGCGGATTGCTGTCGTCGTCTTCGTCGACGAAGATCACCTTGATGTCGTGCACGTCGGCGTTCACCGGCACGTGATACTCGGCGATATTGGAATTCATGATGCGGCCGAGGCGGTGATCGATCACCGTCTCCTCGTGCAGCGCCATGCCGATGCCCCAGACCACGCCGCCGAGGATCTGGCTGCCGGCGGTCTTGGGGTTCAGGATGCGTCCGGCCGCAACCGCGTTGACGACGCGCGTGACCCGAACGACGCCGATCTGCTCGTCCACCTTCACCTCGGCGAACACCGCCGAATGCGTGTTCTGCGCACGTGTATGATCGGCGGCGGGGTTGGTGGTCAGCTCACGCTCGATGCGGTCCACGGCGGCGTGCCGCATCACGTCGGCGATAGGCACTGAGCGGGAGCCATCGCGCCGGCTCACCAGCCTGCCGTCGACGAGCGCGACGTCGGCCACGGCGGCGTTCGCCAGCGGCGACTGGGGCATCTGCCCGGCAAGGCGCAGCAACTCGGCGCGGATCGCCTCGGCCGTCGACACGATGCCGTTCGCTACCGAGGTCGCGATCCAGGACCCGCCCTCGACCGGCGACTGCGGCAGACTCGAGTCGCCGATCTTGATGCTGATGTTGTCGAGCGGCAGCCCGAGCATGTCGGCCGCGACCTGCGCCATTATCGTGTAGGTGCCGGTGCCGATGTCGGACGTCGCGCACGAGACGTCGGCATGGCCGTTGGCGGAAAGCGCGATGCGCACCGCAATTGGCACTTGCAATGCTTCCCAAACGCCTGTTGCCATCCCCCAACCAACCAGATCGCTGCCCTCGCGCATCGAGCGCGGCTCTGGGTCGCGCTTGGCCCAGCCGAAGGCCTCCGCGCCCTGGCGGTAGCATTCGCGCAGCGCTTTGCTGCTGTATGGGCGATCGTCGTTCTGATCGCGATCCGAATAGCAGCGCAGGCGCAGCTCGAGCGGATCGATCTCGAGCGCGAGCGCCAGCTCGTCCATTGCCGATTCGAGCGCAAACAGCGCGGTCGCTGCGCTGGGTGCGCGCATGTCGCACGAGGTCGGAAGATCGAGCCGCGCGAGCTTGTGCGCATACGAGGCGTTAGCGCATTTGTAGAGCAAGCCGGACCAGCCGGTCTCCTGCCGGTAGAAGTCCTCGTATTGCGAGGTGATGGTGACGGCGTCGTGCGTGATTGCATCGAGCGTACCGCCGCTATTCGCGCCGAGCTCGACGCGCTGGATCATCGCCGGCCGGTGGCCCAGCGCGTACATCTGCTGGCGCGTCAGCACGACGCGCACCGAGCGTTTCAGTGCGAGCGACGCGAGTACCGCCAGCACCACCTGGAACTGCGGGCGGAGCCCCGAGCCGAATCCGCCGCCCATGAAGGCAGACATGACGCGCACGTCTTCCGGCTTCAGGCCGAATATGCCGCACACATAGCGATGCACGTTCTGCACGCCCTGGGTCTTGTCGTAGACCGTGAGCTTTCCGCCGGCCTCGTAGATCACCGTCGAGGCGTAGAGCTCCATCGGGTTGTGGTGCTCGACCGGCACGTAGTACTCGGCGTCGTGCCTCACCGCAGCTGCGGCCAACGCCTGGTTTGGGGTGCCGCGGCGCTTCGGCGGGCCGAACGCGGCTTCCAGCGGATTGGAGGGGGTTTTGACGGGCGCCGCCGTATCGCGCGCAAGCAAGACGTCGGTGACGTGCGGCTGTTCCTCGTACTCCACCTGAACCAGCGACGCTGCAAACCGCGCAACCTCCGACGTCTCGGCAACGACCAGCGCGACCGGCTGGCCGTTGAACATGATCTTGCCGTCGAACAGCGGCCGGTACGGCGAGCCCGCCGGCGCGACGTCGTCCTTGTAGGCCTCGTCATTGTCCGGCAGCGGCGGCCGGTTCTCGTGCGTCAGCACGGTGAGCACGCCCTTGACGCGCGCGGCCGCGCCGGCGTCGATGCGGGTGATGCGGCCCTTGGCGATCGTCGAGCAAACGACACTCGCGTGCGCGAGGCCCGCAGCGCTGAACTCGGCAGCGTACTTGGCGGCGCCCGTGACCTTGGCGATGCCGTCGACGCGGGAAGTGGCGGTGCCGATATAGGGTGCCATGGCCTTGCTCATGCGATCTTCTTGCTGGACTGCGACTGCGGGGTTCCGCGCGCCGCCTGCGACAGCGCGCGGACGATGGCCCGGCGCGCGAGGTCGATCTTGAAGGTGTTGTGGCCGAAGCCCTTGGCGTCGCGCAGGACGATATCGGCGGCTTCGGCAAACGCTGCCTCGCTTGCCGACTGTCCGCTGAGCGAGGCTTCCGCCGCGGCGTTGCGCCAGGGCTTGTGAGCCACGCCGCCGAGCGCAAAGCGTGCCTCTTTGATCTTGCTGCCGTTAAGTTCGAGGCCGACTGCGACCGAGACCAGTGCGAACGCATAGGAGAGACGATCGCGGATCTTGAGGTAGGTGTAGTTGGTCGAGAAGCCCTGGGGCGGGACCTCGACCGCCGTGATGAGTTCGTCCGCCTCGAGGTTGGTGTCGCGCTGGGGCGTGTCGCCGGGGAGCCGGTGGAAGTCGGTGAGCGCGATCACACGCTCGCCGCGCGGGCCCGTCACGTGAACGCTCGCCTCCAGCACCGCCAGCGCCACGCACATGTCGGAGGGATGCACGGCAATGCAGGCATCGCTGGTGCCGAGGATGGCGTTCATGCGGTTGTGGCCGTCGATCGCCGCGCAACCGGCGCCGGGCTCGCGCTTGTTGCAGGCTGTCGTGAGATCATAGAAGTAGGCACAGCGCGTGCGCTGCAGAAGATTGCCGCCAACCGACGCCATGTTTCGCAGCTGCTGGGAAGCGCCGGCCATGATCGCGCTGGAGAGCATCGGATAGCGCGTCTCCACCAGCGGGTGATAGGCAAGGTCAGTGTTGCGCACCAGCGCACCGATGCGAAGCCCGCCGCCGGTCTCCTCTACCTTGTCCAGCGGAAGCTTGGAGATGTCGATCAGCTTGGTCGGCCGCTCGACGTGTACCTTCATCAAGTCGACCAGATTGGTGCCGCCGGCGATGAACTTCGCAGCCGGGCTTGCAGCCATCTGGCTCACAGCGTCCGCGACATTGCTGGCACGCGCATACTCGAAGCCGATCATGACTGCTGTCCCATGGCCTGCTGGATGGCTGCGACGATGTTAGGATAGGCCCCGCACCGGCAAATATTGCCGCTCATGAGCTCGCGGATTTCATCCGCCGTTTTCGCCTTGCCCTCGGCAATCAAGCCGGCCGCAGAACAGATCTGGCCGGGGGTACAGTAACCGCATTGAAATGCGTCATGGTCGATGAACGCCTGTTGCAGCGGATGCAGCTTCCCATCCTGAGCCAGCCCCTCGATGGTCGTGACGCTTGCGCCGTCCTTCGTGACGGCCAAGGTCAGGCATGAAATGACGCGCCGGCCGTCGATCAGAACCGTGCACGCGCCGCACTGTCCCTGATCGCAGCCCTTCTTCGTGCCGGTCAGGTCGAGATGCTCGCGCAGCAGGTCGAGGAGCGTGGTCCAGGGAGCAATGGTCAGCGCTCGCTTCTGGCCGTTGACGTTAAGCTCGATTGGAAGCCTTGTAGGTTCGTTCATTTTGCCGCTCATGCTGAACGCCTGGCGCCGCAGCCGGCCTGTCGGGACGGGGATCGTGGCGCCAAGTGGATGATGTTGGTGTTTCGGACATGATCATTCTGCGCGTCACAAGCCTTGCAGTAGGCCTGCGATCGCGTTGATGATCAATGAGGTAGTTTAGACCTATCTTACGCGTGAGTGAACTAAATGGTGCAACCCGTGGGTGCCTTTGCCCGCAAATTGGGAGCCGCGCAGGCGTCGGCTGTGAGCGGTGATAACATCGCGCGCGTGATCGAATTTAGGCAACGGCCGCGATATCGTCGCGATCGTCCTGGTGCTGGAGCATTTCAATGACACGCGTTGCTTTGCTCGGCCTCTTCGTCGGTGTCTGCGTCGGCATGAACGTCGCGTCCGCGCAGGCGGGCCCTTGCAGCAGCGAGATCGCGCGCATCGAATCCGCCTTGCGTCAGCCCGGCTCCGGCATCGGGCCGACGTTGGATCAAACGATCGGTGCTCAGCTCGACAGGCAGCCGACACCCGATTCGGTGAAACGCGCCGAGACGAGGGCGGATGCGAGGCTCAAGGCGGCACTCGCGCGTGCGCGCGCGCTAGACGCCAAGGGCGATCGAGCCGGGTGCTCGAAAGCCGTCGAAAGGATCAGGCTGCTGATCGGCATGTAGTGAAGCGTTTCGGCGGAGCACGCTTCCTCCACCTTCCGCATTGCAAACGAAACGAGAAGTTCGTTACCTTGCCAGCGGAAATGGGGCTGGGGGCAGATGCGTAGCAAGAAGGCTTTCAAACGCCTTGCCGTCGGCATGGCGATTGTGCTGGGCGGATTCTCTTTTTCAATGCAGTCAGCGAATGAAGCCGACGCGGCGTCGTGTCGAAGATGCCAGAGTTATAAGTGTCAGTGGAGGCAGGCTTGTGGGACGTGTTGTAGAGGCCATCGTTGCTGGAAATGCAATTGCATGAACCTTTGGAATACATGCACAAGCTGCTGGTCCGTTCGGTGCTGAGTAACCAATAGACTACCGAAAGTTTCCGGTAGCTTCCGAGGAAGCGCGCCCCGCTTCCGCGCGGTCGGCTTTTTCATCACCCGATCCGGTCGGGGTAGTCGCCGCGCGCATCCACGTGCCGGCGCTGATCTTCGCGCAGCCGACCGCCAGCGCGAGGCTCAAGTCGGGACCGTGCTGGCGTCGGGGCCGCATCTGCATGCACCGTCCTGGCCGGCCAAAGACTCGGTATGAAGGAGGTCGACGACGGCTTTTGGACCGTCAGCTTCATGCGCTACGATCTCGGAGCAGAGAACCTTGCCACCCCTCGACAACCCGTTCGGTCCGAGGTTGTCACCCATGTCTTAGGTACAATCCGTTACCCATGTCTCCGGGCCGGACACAGAAATGTTGGTGACCCCGGGAGGACTCGAACCTCCGACCAACAGCTTAGAAGG
>Ga0114129_10003491_pt1 | contig 22102 bp, 20 predicted proteins | sample RhiMetdeltSRZDD1_FD_80071 | JGI IMG/M metagenome (GOLD analysis project Ga0114129, IMG submission 80071) | Populus rhizosphere microbial communities from Tennessee, USA - Rhizosphere MetaG P. deltoides SRZDD1 (version 2) (version 2) | ecosystem: Host-associated > Plants > Roots > Rhizosphere >... | reverse complement strand
GGCCGGATCGGCACCGTAGTCGCGCTGCCAGCGTTCGACGTCGGCACCCGTGAGCGAGACGTCCACGCTCGACCCCAGGAACTCGAGCACCATCCGGCGCGAGAGTCGAACGCGCTCCGAGTCGGTCTTGACCTTCATCCCCGCCTCGGCCCTGCGGGCACATGAAGGCACCAGGACGCGCGAGCCCTCGAGTTCGACCACGCACACGCGGCAGGCGTTCACCGGCGTGAGGTTGTCGGCGTAGCACAGCGTCGGCGTGTCGACGCGTTGGGTTCGGAGCGCGTCCAGGATCGTCGAGCCCTCGGGGACCCGGACTGACGTGCCGTCTACCTCGATCTCGACGATGCGTTTCGGGGGCGCGATCGCGGTGACGGTCACGAGGCCGCCCCGTCGAAGAGCTTCAGGCGGTGGATCGCCGAGTCCACGGCGTTCGCGGCCAGCTGCCCGAGCCCGCAGATCGAGGCGTCGCGCATCACCTGGCCGATCTGGCCGATCAGCTCGAGCTCCTCCTCGCGCGATCCGTTCGCGCGGCCGGAGACCAGGCGCGCGAGCGCCTCCTCCTGCCGGACCGTCCCCACGCGGCAGGGAACGCACTGGCCGCACGACTCGTCGCGGAAGAACGCCGCGATCCGCACGACGATATCGGCCAGGTCCACGTCCTCGTCGAACACCATCACGACGCCCGACCCCAGGGTCACGCCGGCGGCGCGCGTGTCCTCGAACGTGAGCCTCAGGTCAAGGTCGTCCGGGGTGACGAACGAGCCCGCGGCGCCGCCGAGCAGCACGGCCTTCAGGGCCTTGCCGCCGCGAACGCCACCCGCGAGCTCCAGCACCTCGCGCAGGGTGACGCCGTGCTCGACCTCGTACACGCCGGCGCGCTCGACGCAGCCGGAGAGGCAGAACAGGCGCGGGCCGGTCGAGTCCTCCGTGCCGATCTTCGCGTACTCGAGCCCGCCGATCCTCAGGATCTCGAGCACGTTCACGAGCGTCTCGACGTTGTTGATGCCGGTCGGCTTGCCGAAGAGACCCTTCTCGACGGGGAACGGCGGCTTGTTTCGGGGCTCGCCGCGCTTGCCCTCGATCGAGTTGAACAGCGAGGTCTCCTCGCCGCAGATGTAGGCGCCCGCGCCGCGCCGGAGCTCGATGTCGAACGCGAACCCCTCCCCCATCACGTCGGCGCCGAGGAACCCGTGGGCATAGGCAGCGTCGATCGCCTGCTCCAGCATCGACGTGGCGTGTGGGTACTCGCCGCGGATGTAGATGAAGCCCTTCTCGGACCCGGTCGCGAAGCCGGCGATCGTCAGCGATTCGATGACGGCGAACGGATCATGTTCCATCAGGACCCGGTCCTTGAAGGTTCCGGGCTCGGACTCGTCGGCGTTGCAGACGAAATAGTGCGGTCGGGCAGGTTGGTTCGCGACCGCCTCCCACTTCATGCCCGCGGGGAAGGCGGCGCCTCCGCGACCGAGAAGCTTGGCGTCCTTCAGCTCGCGGATCACGCCCTCGGGGCCGAGGTCGACCCCCCGGCGAAGGCTCTCGTACCCGCCGCGCGCCCGGTAGTCATCGATCGAAGACGGGTCCACGACGCCGACGCGCCGCAACAGTCGGAGCTCATCGCGTTGCTGCGGCGCGACGTCACCTCCTCGAGATCCGATCGCCCAGCTGCCACCGTGAAGGAACGGCTGGACCGATGCGATCGTGACCGGCCCCATCGCGGCAAGGGCTGCTCCCTCGCCGGACGTCTGCACCAGGGCAGCCGGCGCCCGCTCACACATCCCCAGGCAAGGGCTGCGCACCACCTGCTTCTTCCGATCAGGACCGAGTTCGCGCTCGAGATCCTCGATCAGACGTTCCGCTCCCTCGATCCGGCAGGCGATGTCGTCGCAGACGTGCAGCACCGTCTGCGGACGCGGGTCCGTCGAGAACATCGCGTAGAAGGTCGCCACCCCGTAGGCCTCGGCGGGCGGGATCGTCAGGCGTTCGCAGACGTACCGAAGGCCCCCCGGGCTGATCCATCCGGCCCCGGACTGCAGCGCGTGGAGCGCCGGTAGGAGCAGGTGCCGTTGCTCCCGCGCGTCGTGGCCCCCGCGCGCGACCCTGCCGTCGAACTCGATCTCGCGCATCCCGCCCGTCCAGCCGGAGCTCGGCGGCCCGAGGACGGCGTCGACGGCCGTGCGCTCCTCGTCGGTGGGCGCGGCGTCGGGGAGGACGAGGTCCAAGGGTGCCTAGGCTCCCACCGGCTCGGAGATCTTGTCGATCCGAACCGCCGAGGCCTTGAACTCGGCTGTGCCGGACTTCGGGTCGGTGGCGTCGATCGTCAGGATGTTCGTGTCGACCTGGTCAGGGAAGTGGAGCGTCATGAAGACCAGGCCGGGCCGGAGCCCGCGGTCGACGCGGATCGGCGCCTCCACCGAACCCCGGCGCGACGTGACCCGAACGATCTCGCCGTCGGCCACGCCAAGCCGCTCCGCGTCTTCCGGTGAGACGTCGATCGACTCCCCGCGACGCAGCGGCGAGCTGTATCCGCCGGTCTGCACGCCGGTGTTGTACGAGTCCAGACGCCGCCCGGTCGTCAGGCGGAGCGGGAACTCCTCCGTGAGCTCGTCCACCGGCGGCTCGAACGGCGTGACGCTGAACGGCGCCTTCGGGCCGCGCTTGTCGTGGTCCTCCTCCCACAGGCGCGCGTGGAGGAACTTCGTCCCCGGGTCGTCCTCGTCGTAGCACGGCCACTGCAGGCCCTCGCCCTCGTCCAACCGCTCGTTGGTCATCCCACGGTGCATCGGCGAGACCGCTCGAAGCTCGTCCCACGCCGAACGCGGCGTGACCTCGCCCCAATCGTGCCCGAGACGCTTGGCCATCTGCGTGATGATCCAGATGTCGTCCTTCGCGTCTCCCGGCGGCTCGAGCACCTTGCGAACGCGCTGGACCCGCCGCTCGCTGTTGGTGACCGAACCCTCGGACTCGAGCGCCGAGTTCGACGCGGGGAACACCACGTCGGCCATCTCGGCCGTCCTGGTCAAGAAGATGTCCTGCACGATCAGGATGTCGAGGTTCGACATCAGCTTGCGTGCCTTCCCGACGTCGGCCTCCGAGGAGGCCGGGTTCTCCCCGATCACGTACAGGGCCGTGAGGTGGCCCTCCTCCATCGCCTCGAACATCTGCGACAGGTGCCAGCCGTACTTCCGCACGATCGGGACGCCGCAGACCTCCTCGTAGCGGGCGCAGGCCTCCGGGTCGTTCTCGATGTCCTGGAACCCCGGCAGCTTGTTGGGGATCGCACCCATGTCACCGCCGCCCTGGACGTTGTTCTGGCCGCGCAGCGGATTGAGGCCGCTCCCGTACGTCCCGACGTGCCCGGTCAGTAACCCGAGGTTGATGAGCGCGAGCACGTTGTCCGCGGCGTTGTGGTGCTCGGTGATCCCGAGCGTCCAGCAGATCTCCGCCCGGTCGGCCTTGGCGTACGTGTGGGCAACCTCTCGGATCACCTCGGCCGGGATGCCGGTCGCCTGCTCGCCACGCTCGAGCGTCCACTCCATGACCGAGTCGCGGTAGGCGCGGAACCGCAACGTCGCGTTCCGGATGAACGTCGGGTTGTGCAGATCGTTGACGATGATCTCGCGGGCGATCGTGTTCGAGAGCGCGATGTCCGAGCCGACGTCGATCCCCAGCCACAGGTCGGCCCATTCGGCCGAGGTCGTCCGCCGAGGGTCGATCACGATCAGCTTGGCGCCGCCCCGGATCCCCTTGAGGACGTGGTGGAAGAAGATCGGATGCGTCTCGCGCGCATTCGACCCCCACAACACGATGAGATCGGTGTTCTCGATCTCCTCGTACGAACTGGTTCCCCCACCTGCTCCGAACACCGTCGCCAGACCGACGACCGAAGGAGCGTGTCAGGTGCGGTTGCAGCTGTCGATGTTGTTGCTCTGAAGCACCGTCCGCATGAACTTCTGGGCGACGAAGTTCATCTCGTTGGTGGCCTTCGAGCAGCTGAACAGGCCGACCCCGTTGCCGGCGTTCCGGTCGAACGCGGCCTGCAGACCCGCCGCGGCCCTGTCAAGGGCCTCGTCCCAGGTCGCCGTGCGCAGGCCGCCATTCTCACGGACCATCGGCTCGGTGAGCCGCACGAGCCCGTTCTTCATCGAGGCATGCCCCTTTCCGTCGATGACCGATCGATTCTAAGCCGCCGTTCGGAGCCTGGGTCGCTGACCCGGTCAGGCGGGTACGCGTTCGGGGTGCGTGTAGACATTCGCGCGCCCGTCCCGGACGAACCCGACTAGCGTCATCCCGAACCGGTCCGCCGCCTCGACCGCCAGGGAGGACGGCGCGCTGACGGCGCTCACGATCGGGATGCCGGCCACGGCGGCCTTCTGCACGATCTCGAACGAGGCCCGCCCGCTCACCTGCAGGATCGTCTCGGATGCCGGGACCTGCCCGGCCAGGTACCGCTCGCCGATCACCTTGTCGACGGCGTTGTGCCGGCCCACGTCCTCCCGAACCGTGAGCACCTCTCCCGACGGCGTGAACAGCCCCGCAGCGTGCAGACCGCCGGTCCGCTCGAACACGGCCTGCGCCTCCCGGAGGCGATCCGGCAGGCCCACGATCAGACCAAGGTCGACCTCGGGACCGGGCGCGACGGGCTCGCACCGAACCTCGATGTCCTCGAGGGCGGCCTTGCCGCACACGCCGCACGAGGAGTTGCCGTAGAAGTTCCGGCGCAGGCGCTCTGCATCGAAGGGCCGCTCCAGCGTGACCGAGACCACGTTGTAGCGCTGCTCCTCGCCCGGCAGGTTGTCGCAGTAGGCCACGCGCCGAACCTCGCCGGGCGCGATCAGGCCCTCGGTGAACAGGAACCCGCACGCCAGCTCGAAGTCCCCGCCCGGCGTGCGCATCGTGACCGCGACCTGGACCATCTCCTGGCTCGGTCCCTGGACCCGGATCTCGAGCGGCTCCTCGGTGGCCAGCGTGTCGGTGCGCTCCGAACGCACGCCGTCGTTGACCACGGTGACCCGGGCTCGGGTCGAGCTGTGCCTGAGGGGCTCGGTGACCGCCACGCCTCAAGTATCCGACCGGAAGCCGCCCGGGTCCACGTTCGGGTCAGTGGGAGACGGCGGCCGCGGCGATCTCGGAGACCAGCTCCCGCTTCCAGAAGCGGTCGACCGCGAACGGCGCGATGAGCTCGGGCACGGTGCCCGAGTGGATCAGGTCGGCCATCGTCACGCCCACGATCGGCGTGGCCTTGAACCCGTAGGTCCCCCACCCACCGTCGATCAGGAACCCCTCGACCTCGGTCTTGCCCATGATCGGCGAATAGTCGGGCGAGACGTCGCACAGGCCGCCCCAGGCACGCATGATCTTCACGCGCGACAGGATCGGGAGCAGCTCCAGCGCGTGCTCGGCCGTGACCTCGAGGAAGTCCAGGGTCGACTCCTGCGAGTATGAGGAGTACGGCTCGATCTCCGAGCCGATGAGCACCTCGCCGCGATCTGTCTGCGAGATGTACACGTGCAGCGTGGCCGAGACCAGGATCACGTGCAGGAACGGCTTGAGCGGCTCGGTCACGAACGCCTGGAGCGGGTGCGTCGTGATCGGGACGCGGATGCCCGCCATGCGCGCGATCTCGGAGGTCCAGCCAGCGACCGCCGAGACCACCACCGGGGCCGAGACATTCCCGCCTGTCGTCGAGACCCCGGTCACCTTGCCGCCGTCGACCTTCACGCCGGTGACCTCGACGCCCTGGTGGATCTCGACGCCCCGGCGGTCGGCCTGCCGCGCGTACGCCCAGACCACCGCGTCGTGGCGGATCACGCCGCCGGGCGGGTGGTACAGCGCGGCCATGATCGGGAACTGCGGCTCGTCAGACAGATCCAGGTCGGGACACAGCTTGCGGATCTCGTCGGGGTAGATCACGCGAGAGTCCACACCCAGCAGGCGATTGACCTCGGCGCGCTCGTGCGCCACGTTCACCGCGCGTTCGGCGTGGGCGAGCGTGAGGTGGCCCTGCTGGGAGAGCAGGAGGTTGTAGTCGAGCTCCTGCGCCAGGTGCTCGTACAGCCTGAGCGACTCCTTGTAGAAGGCGACGCCCTCGGGCGTTCGGTAGTTCGCGCGGATGATCGTGGTGTTGCGCCCCGAGCCCCCGGCGCCGATGTAGCTCTTCTCGAGCACGGCCACCTTCTTGATGCCGCGCTTGGCGAGCTCGTACGCGATCGCAAGGCCGTGCGCGCCGCCGCCGATGATCACCACGTTGTACGTGGACTGCAGGTCGTGGTGCCGCCACATCTGCCACGGCTGGAAGTAGCGGATCGGATGCGGCATCAGGACCACCCCTGCGCGCGGAGGGCGTTCCACCCGACCGGCGCGCCGCCGGTCCGCCGGACCGCATCGAGCACGGCCTCCCACGCGTAGCGCGCGAACTCGGTCGCCACGTAGGCCTCCAGGACGGGCACGTCCAGGTCCCGGCGAACCACCACGGCCCGGACGTCGGCGATGGGCGCCCCAGTGGCCGAGCCGGGCTTCAGCGAAGCCGGGTCCCACGAGGTGAGGCGTTCGAGCACTTCCGGAAGGGAGGGACCGGCGAGCGCGAATCCGGCGAACAGGTGGGTGGCATCGGTCACCATCGCGCCGGACCCGGCGGCCGACTCCAACTTGGGAACGAGGACCTCCTCGCCTCCGGGTTCGGTCAGCACGAGCGCCCATTCGGGCGAGATGCGGGCGGCCAAGGCGTCTCCGCCGGAAGAGAGCGCGCCGTCGATCCCGCCGCGCACGTCGATCTTGCCTCTTGTCGTCACGTCGGCGAGGCCCACGGCGTCCTTCACGGCGGCGCCCTCGACGGACTCGTGGCCGTAGTGCGCGACGAGCTCCCAGCCCGCCTCGCGATCGACGACGGCGCCGAGACCCTCGTGGATGCGGGCGAGCGGCGAGCGGCGGACGGGCTCGTTCACGATCGGAGCCTCTGGCCCTCGGGGTCGTAGAACGGGTGCATCGCGACGGTCCCGGTCGCGCGGTGGGACCCGAACTGAATCTCGAACGTGGTCCCGTCGCTCGCCCATCCGGCCGGGACCCACGCCAGGCCGACGATCGCGCCGACGGCCGCGCTCTTGCGGGCCGAGGTCACCCGGCCGACCCAGACGCCCTCGTGCACCACGCTCGCGCCCTCGGGCGGGAGCCAGTCCCCGGACGCCGTGAACCCGACCAGCCGCTCCCCGGGCGCCTCGGCGTCGAGCCCTTCGAGCCCGCGTTTGCCGAGGAAGTCGTCCTTCTCGGCCTTGACGGCCCACGCCATGCCGACCTCGTACGGATCGGACTCGGCGTCGGTGTCCTGGCCGACCAGGATGTGCTGCTTCTCCAGCCGCAGGATCCGCTGCGCCTCCAGGCCGAAGGGCTTGATCCCGTGCGGCTCGCCCGCGGCCATGATCGCGTCCCACACGTGCTCGCCGTACATCGACGGGAAGTGGATCTCGTACCCGAGCTCGCCCACGAACCCGATCCGCAGCACCAGCGCCGGCACGCCGGCCACGTCCATCGTCGTGGCCGACAGGTACTTCACGGCCTCGGCCGAGACGTCGGCATCGGTGAGCGCGCTCATCACCTCGCGCGCCGAGGGACCGGCGAGGTTCACCGCCCCGTAGGCGCCAGAGACGTTCAGGACCCGGACATCGAGCGCCCAGTCGGCGTTCCACCACGTGATCCAGCGTTCGAGCGCGGCGGTGTTGCCGGTGGTGACCGTGACGAAGAACTCGTCCTCGCCGACACGCGCGACGGTCCCGTCGTCAAGGATCACGCCCTCGTCATTGAGCATCAGGCCGTAACGGATGCGCCCGAGCTCCAGATCGGAGAACCGGTTCGGGTACAGGCGCTCGAGCAGCGTCACGGCCTCGGGCCCCTTCACGCGGAACTTGCCGAGCGTGCTCACGTCGATGAGCCCGACGCCGGTGCGGACGGCCTCGACCTCCTCCTCCGGGGTCGTGTAGCGATGCGGCCGCCGCCAGTCGCCGGCCCACATGAACGTGGCGCCGGCGTCCGCGTGTCGGTCGTGCATCGTCGTCTCCTTTCGGGGCGTTCGCCGCCACCCGGCGAGCGTGCCGAGCTCGACGGGAACCCACGGCGGCCGGGACGTCGTGGGCGGGGTCCCCGCGAACGAGGAACCGGTCGCCCGGGAGCACAGCCGCTGCGAAGCCGTCATGCAGGCCTTGCCCTGGCACGGGCCCATCGTGATCGTCGTGTAGCGCTTGAGGAGCTCCATCGAGTCGAACCCCTCGGCGACGGCCGTCTTCAGCTCCTTGCGGGTGACGTCCATGCACAGGCAGGCGAACTGCTTCCCGTGGCCGTGGCCGAACTCCGGCGGAAGGACGATGGGGTCGCCGCCCTCGACGGCCTGCGTCCGCAGGCGTTCCAGCCGATCGCCGGCGTCCGCGTTCGGGGCCCCGAGGGCCGAGGCGGCCTCGAGTCCGGCGATGCGTCCCTGGGCTTCGGCGGCCTCCCGCGATCGAGCGCCGGCGACCGCACCGGCCGCGTGCACGTTCGGCGGCAGCGAGACCGGCAGGAAGGCCTGCGCGTCCTCGTCGAAGGCCAGCTCGGCGCCCGTCATCGCGAGCAGGTTCGTGGACGGCGCCTGGAAGCCGGCGACGACCAGCAGATCGCACGGCAGCGTCGCGCCGCCCTCCTCGCCCGGCCGGCCCACGACCACTTCACGGATGCCGCGGCGCCCCTCGGCCGCGACGATCGTGGAGCCGGCGATCACGCGAAACCCCGTCGCGGATCGCCCCTGCGGCCGCAGGTCGACCACCGTGACCTCGGCGCCGGCCTCGCGCAGCGTTGCGGCCGTCTCGTAGCCGCGTTCGCCAGACGTCAGAACGACCGCATGACGCCCGGGCAAGACGCGATAGCGCTTCACCAGCAGCTCAGCCGCCGACGAGAGCATGACGCCGGGCAGGTCGTTGTTCGGGAACACCGCGCCCTGCTCGACCGCGCCCGTCGCGAACACCAGGTGCCGGGCTCTGATCCGGTACAGGCGATCGGCGGCGGCGGCCGCGACCAGCGGCCCACCGAACACGCCGAACGCCGCCGAGCCGAGCAGGATCCGGGCGCCCGCCTCGCGGGCCTCGGCCTCGAGGCCGGCGACTTCGTCGGGCTCGCCGCCGCCGAGCGTCGTGCGCTCGTCGAGGACGACCGTCGAAAGCCCGGACGACGCGGCCTCGGCCGCGGCGGCCAGCCCTGCGGCGCCGGCCCCGATGACCAGGACGTCGGGATGCAGGTTGTGGACCTCGCGAGGATCGTGGTCCTTCTCGCGCGGGACCGTGCCGAGGCCGGCCTTTGAACGGATGAACGGCTCGACCGTCTTCCATGCCCAGCGGGGCCGGTGGAAGATCTTGTAGTAGAACCCCGGCGGCATCATGAACGAGAACGTGTTGAGCCAGCCGTGGACGTCGAAGGTCACGCTCGGCCATGCGTTCTGGCGTTGCACACGCATCCCCTCGCGCACCGGCTCGATACAGGAACGGACGTTCGGGATCCCGTCCACCTGCATCAGGCAGTTCGGGCACGAGCCGGTCATGCAGTAGAGGCCACGCGCGCGGTGGTACTTGAACGAGCGCCCGGTGATCGTGACACCGGCCGCCGCGAGCGCCGAGCCGATCGTGTCGCCTTCGAACGCGGAGACCGAACGACCCTCGAAGTCGAAGGAGATCGGCCGGTCGCGCCGGATCTCCTCTCCGGCTCGCGCGCCGATCCGCTCGGTCACACCTGCGACGCCTCGCCCGCGCCGACGTTCACGTCGGTCGCCCCCTCGTCGTGATCGCTCGGCCGGAAGGTCCGGCGCACCTCGTTGGTCTTGGTGTGGCGCTCGGCCAGGAACCACGCACGGCAGCCGTCGCGGTGAGCCCACCACTCGGTCTGCCAGCCATCGACGTTGTCGCGGAAGAACAGGTACCCGGCCAGGTCGGTCTCCGAGGCCTCCGGGCCCGCCCGGTGCGACCGTTCGCCGCCGTAGGAGAACTCGAGCGCCTCGCGGGGACCGCAGTTCGGACACTCGATGAGGAACGTCATCGTGCGCGGATGCTACCGCTCCGGGCGGCGCCCGTTCTCACGGGTCGCGCCGGCGTCAGCCGGACGCGTCGGCGTCGGCGGGCACCCAGAGCAGGCAGGTGACGCGCTCGCGGACGGCCCGGAGCGCCCGTCCGTAGCGGCGCCGGCGCAGGACCCGGCGGTCGGGGCCGAACACGAGCAGGCCGGGCCGCACATCGTCCACCAGCTCCACGAGCGCCTCGATCGGCCGCGGGCTCCGAACACGCAGGCGCTCGACCTGGACGCCGAGCGAACGCGCCAGCTCGGCCGAGCGGCGCAGCGACGCCGAGACCTCCGGCGTGAACTCGGGAAGCGTGTCGTAGCCGAGCGCGATCGACATCCGGAGCGGCTCGAGCGCCGTCACGTTGGCCATGACCAGCCGCTGACCCGATTCGACCGCCGTGTCCACTGCGAACGCCGACGCCTCATCGTCCAGCGGAACGCCCATCGTTGCCAGCAGGACCGGGCGGCTCCCGGCGCCCCTGCCGGTCACGATGTCCGTGCCGCGATCCCGGGTCCGCACGCTCATCGGCTCACTCCGGATGCAGTTGCCAGTGCGGCAGGTTCCGGGCGCGGCGCCGGACCTTCTGCCGCCAGCGCGGCATGTACACGAGGAACCAGAACGCCATGAGGCCAAGGATGATCGGCAGGACGCGCTGGACCTCCACGTTCGCGAGCACGATCGCGGCCACGATGGCGAACGCGACCGAGATCCCGATGACCTGCAGCCGGTATCGCCGCATCTCCCGCATGATCCCCCAGTATTCGTCGGCCGGGATCTGCTCGGTGTTCCACCGCCGGCCACAATCGGGGCACTGCCACGTCTGTCCGTACGGGACGCGCTCGACCTGACCGCAGTCGCATCGGACCGTGATGGGGGCGCCGCGCATCGGCCCGGATTGTAGCCCCGGGGCGCATCCGGGAGTCGAGCGGGGCGAACGGAAAACGTGCTATACCGCGCCCTAGGCGCGTTCGAGCGGGCTGCCGGGGAAGGGGGATGCCGTGGCCGAGGCCGTCATCGAGGAACGTCAACTCCTCAAGTCGATGCACTGGTACGACGGATTCGTCATCGCGTTGTGCCAGCCAGCCTTCCTCCTCGGGTCACTCGGCTTCACGCTGGCGACGATCGGGGCGTGGGGCTCCGTGCTCCTCTGGGGCATCTCGGCCACCGTCGGGTTGCTCCAGAACTGGATCTACTCCGAGACCGCGGCGATGTTCCCCGACAAGCCCGGCGGGATCGCTCTGTACGCGCACGAGGGCTGGCGGTCACGGTTCAACCTGTTCGGGCCGATCGCCGCGTTCGGGTATTGGATCGGCTGGTCCGTGGTCCTGTCCTTCGTCGGCAACATCGTCGGCGCGCTCATCGTGGCCGAGTGGTTCCCCAAGTCCGGCGACGGCACGGGTGATGCGTATTTCAACCTCGGGTTCGCGGACTTCGGGCTCGCCCAGCTGATCGCGATCGTCGTGATCCTGGGCGTGTGGTCGTTCAACGTGCTCGGTGTCAGGCCCTCGCTCGCGGTCGGGTACGTCACCGGCGCGCTGCTCATGGTGCCGCTGTTCATCTTCATCGTGATGCCCTACATCACGGGCGACTGGTCCAGCTCGAACCTGCAGTACGTCCACAACGGCGGCGACCCGTCGCTCGGCTTCAGCGACCTTTCGGTCGCACTGATGTGGCTGTTCATCATGTGCTGGGCGGCGTACGGGATCGAGGTCTGTGCGAGCTTCGCGCCCGAGTACCACGACACGAAGCGCGACACGGCCAAGGCGCTCAAGAGCGCGGCGGTGTTCTCGCTGTTCGTCTACATCTTCCTGCCGCTCGGCCTGGGCGGCGTCGTGGGCTCGACCGGCGACTACGGGAGCTTCTACGTAACGGCGCTCAAGGAGATCGCCGGCAACGTGGTGGGCGGGTTCGCCGTGATCTGCCTGATCGCCAGCCTGATCCTTTCGATGAACACCGCCACCGCGGACGGCGGCCGCGCGTTGTATGGGATCGCGCGCGACGACATGACCATCAAATGGCTGTACCACATCAACCGGTTCCACGTGCCCGCCCGCGGGATGACGGTGGACATGGTCGTGAACATCGGTTTGCTGCTCCTGCTCGGCGCGAACAACTTCGTGATCTTGTACATCTCGAACATCGGGTACGTGTTCTGTCACGTGCTCGCGCTCACGGGGTTCCTGCTGCTGCGCCGAGATCGGCCCGAGTGGCCTCGGCCGATCAAGGTGGGATCGATCTGGCTGCCGATCGCCGCCGTCCTGGCGCTGTTCAACCTCGTGCTCGTGGTGTACGGCGTGTGGGATCAGGCGCTCGCCTCGTACCTGGGCTTCTACGAGTTCACGGGCCTGCCGCTGTTCCTGGGCCTGGGCGTGCTCGTCGCCTCGGTGCTGCTGTTCTTCTATCGGCGCCTGGTCCAGGACAGGGCCAAGATCACGTTCCGCGACCGTGACGTGCCGACGATGCCGAACGCGGACCAGATGGAGCTGCTCCGCGAGGAGACGGTTCCAGGCTAGACGGGCTCGGTGTGGGTCGACGGGGGCGGCCGTCTTCGGCCGCCCCCGTCGCGTTCCCGCTGCGTTGCCCGCCCGAACGCTCCGAAACTACGATGTGACCCCCCGCGAGGGCCACCTGGAGGACGCGATGTCGGAGAAGATGTGGGGCTCGGAGCCCTTCTGGGGTCTGGGCTACGACTGGGATCCCGACTGGGTCTACACCGACCGGCAGAAAGAGCTCCGCGCGACGCTCATCGAGCTGTGCGAGAAGGAGCTGCGCGCCAACGCCAAGCGCTTCGACGACGAGCTGATGTTCCCCCGCCGGAACCTGGAGCTCCTTGGCGAGCACGGGTTCCTCGCGCTCACGGTCCCCGAGGAGTACGGCGGGCTGGGCGAGGACCACGTCGCCTACTCGATGGTCTGCGAGACGATCGCCCGATACGGGTGCGCCTCGACCGCGATGTGCTACGTCATGCACATCGGCGCGGTGAATGCGATCATGCTTCGCCAGACGCCCGAGCTCGTCGACAAGTACATCCGCCCGCTCAACTCGGGCAAGATCGGGACCCTGTCGTACTCGGACCCCGAGACCGGCTCGCACTTCTGGTACCCGGTCTCCTCGGGCGCCGAGCGCTCCAACGGCGGCTACAAGGTCCGTAAGAAGGCCTCCTGGACGACGTCGGCCGGGTTCGCCGACTTCTACGTGGTCCAGACGACCAGCCCCGACTTCTCCGGCTACGACGACCTGTCGGTGTTCGTGGTGGACGGGGACCAGGTGCAGTCCCAGCCCTCCCTGTGGGACGCGCTCGGGCTCCGGGGTAACCAGTCCGGCCCGCTCGAGGTGCCGAACGTGGACGTTCCGGCCGAACAGATCGTCGGGCCCGAGGGCGACGGCGCGAACTCCAACGACGAGTCCGTCGACCCCTGGTTCCTGATCGGCTCCTCCTCCGTGTGGAACGGGCTCGCGCTCGGGGCGATCGACATCGCGAAGCGCCACACCACGCGGAAGAAGCACGTGGACGTCGGCCTTCGCGTCGCGGACTACCCGACGATCCAGGACTACGTGGGCGAGGCGCTCATGGACACCAACGCCAGCCGGCTGTTCGTCCTGTCGGTCGCCCAGGCGATGGATCGCGAGACCGAGAACAACACGAAGAACCCCGAGCCCGGAGGGCTCGCCCGCGGCAACTACCTGCACTGGGCATGGCAGATCAAGTTCGAGGCGGCCAAGAACGTGGCGCACGTGGTCGACAAGATGCTCCACGCCTGCGGCGGATCCGGCTACAAGCGCGACATGGAGCTCGAGCGCTACCTGCGCGACGCGAAGGCCGGCTGGGTCATGGGGCCGACCAACGAGGTGCTCCGACAGTTCGTCGGCAAGGCCGTCCTCCTGGGGTTCGACTCGCTCGACTACTGGAACCAGTCTTACAACCGTCGGGCCGTCGAGAACGAGGTGAAGAAGCTCGACGCGGCCGGCAAGCGAGAGCTCGCCGAGCAACTGATGTCCGAGGCCGCGGAGCAGGAGCCCAAGGAACCGGCGAAGAAGGGCTAGGCCGATGCAGGTGGGCCGCTCGAAGCTGCTTGTCGGAGGCCAGCTTCCGGCCGATCCGGCGTTCGAGCAGTACTGGGTCCGGCCGGGCGGCGCCACCGTCCTGGCGCTCGCTCCCGACGACCGGTTCACGGTCATCGACGTCGACGGCGGCCAGGCCGCCGAGGTCACGGCGCTCGCCCCCGGCGGCTCGGATGCGGCGGCGGCGATCGGCGTTCGCGCCGACGCCCCCGCCACCGTGCTGCGCGCGCTCGTCTCGTCGGCGCGCGAAGGCGCCCAGGACGTGATCCAGGATCTCGCCGGCCGCGGGCTCGATCCGACCCAGACCTCCGCAGCCCGGCTGTTCGACGAGCGGTCTCGACCCGGCTCCGAGCAGTCGTTCCGCACGGACCGCGAGATCGTCCTGATCGTGGCGGCGCCCGCCGGCCGCCTGGTCGACGGGGCGCCGCCGCCGAGCGACCTGGTCGTCGAGGTCCACCGGGCTCGCCCACGCGCGGTCCAGGAGATCGAACTCCCGCCCCCGCTGGCCGAACCCCGTCTGGACTTCCGCATCGACCGTTCGACGGCCCGGAGCTACGAGGTCAAGGCCGGCGAGTTCATCCAGATCATCGACGTCGAGGGCAAGCAGTGCTCGGACTTCCTGGCCTTCCACCGCCGCAAGCTCGACGACGGCATCGAGCGAGGCCTCGACTCCACCGTCACCCGAACCCTCATGGGCAGCGCCTATCCGATGCCCGGGCTGTTCGGGAAGTTCTACGACGCCGACCTGGACCCATTGGTCGAGGTCGTTCGGGACACCGTCGGGCGTCACGACACGTTCGGCCTGGCGTGCAACGCCAAGTACTACGAGGACATGGGCTACCCCGGTCACGTGAACTGCACGGACAACTTCAACGGCGCGCTCGTCGTCTACGAGGTCGCCAAGCGCAAGGGCTGGCCGGCCCTCAACCTGTTCTTCAACACGGCCTTCAACGCCGAGAACGTCCTGGTCTCCGACGAGCCGTGGTCGCGGCCGGGCGACTACGTCCTGTTCCGGGCGATGACCGACCTCGTGTGCGCATCGTCCGCATGCCCCGACGACATCGACCCGGCGAACGCGTGGAACCCGACCGACGTGCACGTCCGCGTGTACTCGCCCGAGCACCGGTTCAGCGCCGCGATCGCGCACCGGGTGACCCCCGAGTCACGGCCCGTGCTCACGAAGAGGACCGGCTTCCACCCGAAGGTCGAGGCCATGACGAAGAACCTGGTCGAGTACAACGGCTACTGGCTGCCGTCGCACTTCTCAAACGAGGGCGCGATCGCCGAGTACTGGGCCTGCCGCGAGCACGCGGCGATCATGGACCTGAGCCCGCTCCGCAAATTCGAGGTGCTCGGGCCGGACGCCGAGTCGCTGATCCAGGCGACGATCACGCGCGATGCCCGCCGGCTCTCGGTCGGCCAGGTCACCTACACGGCGGTGTGCAATGAGGCCGGCGGCATGATCGACGACGCCACGGTGTTCCGCCTGGGCCAGGACAACTTCCGCTTCGTGGGCGGCGACGACTACGATGGCGTCTGGCTGAAGGAGCAGGCCGAGGCACGCGGGCTGAACGTGTGGGTCAAGCCCTCGTCCGATCAGCTCCACAACGTGGCCGTCCAGGGCCCCGAGAGCCGGGCGATCCTGAAGGACGTGGTCTGGAGCGCGCCGTCGCAGCCCTCGCTCGAGGAGCTCGGATGGTTCCGGTTCCTGGTCGGCCGCGTGCAGGCGCCCGACGGCATCCCGATCGTCGTGTCCCGGACCGGGTACACGGGCGAGCTCGGCTACGAGGTCTGGTGCCACCCGGAGGACGCCGAGGGGCTGTGGGACGCGATCTGGAAGGCGGGCGAGGGCCACGACCTGACGCCGTTCGGACTGGACGCGCTCGACATCGTCCGAATCGAGGCCGGGCTGATCGTGGCCGGCAACGAATACGACCAGAAGGTCGACCCGTTCGAGGCGGGGATCGGGTTCGCGGTCGACCTTCGGACCGATGAGGACTTCGTCGGGCGTTCCGTGCTCGAGGAGCGCATGGAGCATCCCCAGCGGGTGCTAGTCGGGCTCGAGGTCGAGGGGAACGAGACGCCCGGCCACGGAGACCCCATGTTCGTCGGGCGCCAAGAGATCGGCGTGGTGACCTCGGGGACCCGTTCGCCGGTCCTCAAGAAGACGATCGCGCTCGCGCGCCTCGCGACCGGGTTCTCCGAGCTCGGGACGTCGGTCGAGGTGGGTCAGCTCGACGGGCTGCAGAAGCGGCTGCCGGCCACGGTGGTCCGCTTCCCGTTCTACGACCCCGAGAAGACACGCCCGAGGTCCTGACCGCGTGGCCGAACCGCTCGAACGGTTCACCGGCGAGCAGGTTGCGTCCTTCCATCGCGACGGGTTCCTGATCGTCGAGGAGGGCCTGATCGGCGATCGTGCCCTCGACCGCCTGCGCGAGCGCTACCTGCCGCTGTTCGACGGCGAGTACGAGACCGGCATCAAGCCCGACGAGGTCAACTGGGTGAAGGGCCGCGACCCCGAGGACCGGACCCGCCAGCTCTGCAACGCGTGGAAGGCGGACTCGGTGATCGCGGCACAGGTGCTCTCGGCCCGGATCGGGCGGCTGGCCGCTCAGCTGATGGGCTACGACGGCGTTCGGATCCTGCAGGACAACGTGCTGTGGAAGCCGCCGGGAACCAAGGCGATCGGGTTCCATCAGGACGGCTCGTACGCCGACTACCTGGTCCCGCCTGAGATGGTCACGTGCTGGATGACGCTGCACGAGACCAAGGCCGACGCCGGTCCGATCGCGTACGTCCGGGGATCGAACCGGTGGGGTGTCTCCCCTCCGTCACGGACGCAGTTCCACGCGCCCGACGATTGGCTGGCCGGCGTGCGGGCCGCGCAGCCGGCCGACGTCACCGAGTTCGAGGTGGTGCCGGTCGTGGTCAAGGCCGGCGGCGGGGCGTTCCACCACAACGCCACGTGGCACGGCTCCGAACCCAACCGCAGCGGTACCGTCGCGAGGATGGGGCTCGTTTCGCACATGCTTCCCTCAAACGCCCGCTTCCACGAGACCAACGTGGACCCGAACTACTCGCGCTACCGCCGTCGCGGGGACCTGTCGATGGACGAGTCGTTCTTCCCGGTGCTGTGGGACCGTGACGGCTACCGCACGCCCTGGCTGTCCGAGCTGCCGGATATCGACTGAGCAGGCACCCCGAGGGTTGCGGCGGAAGGTCGCCACGGAACGGGGTATGGTGCTCAGGTCGTCGCTCGACCGGCCCGTACGTGGGAGGAGGGACGGATGGCGGATCGGCGTATGGAGATGCTCGCTCGTGTCCCGTTGTTCGCTGGCTCCAGCAAGCGCCAGCTGCGTGGCATTCTGGACTGGACCAAGGAGTACAGCTACAAGCCTGGCGCGACGATCGTCCGGGAGGGCGCGAGGGGACAAGAGCTGTTCGTGCTACTCGACGGCACAGCATCCCTGACGCGTAAGGGAAAGACAGTCACTCGTCTCACGCCGGGGGACTTCTTTGGCGAGATGGCGGTGATCGACGGCGGCCCGAGAACGGCCACCGTCGTCGCCGATGATGCCGTGGTTTGCCTCGTGCTGAAGCAGGCCGACTTCCGGGCAATGGTGGAGGGTGATCCGTCGGTAGCTTGGCACCTCCTGGAGACGTTCGCGGCGCGTCTCCGCCGCGACTAGGCGGTCGACTCGAGGCGCGGACTAGCCGCGGATCCGGCCCGCGAGCACCTCGAGCACGCGCCAGGCCAGGTCGGGTTCGGAGCGCAGGGCACGCTTCACGGTGTCTCGGGACAGCGCGGTCGCCCGGAGCGGCGACTGGGCCACGACGTCGGCCGTCCTAGGGCGGCCGTCCAGCATCGCCACCTCGCCGAAGAACTGACCGGGGCCCAGTCGGGCGATCTCCCGGCCGTCCCGAACGACGGCCGCGCGACCGCTGAGGATCACGAACGCGTCGCCGCCCCGTTCGCCCTGCGTGATCACGGTCTCACCCGCGTCGAACGTGTGCTCCTCGCCCGCCGAGAGCAGCCGCTCGCGCATCGCCGGCGGCAGCGCGCCCAGGATCGAGCCCTCGGGCGCCGAGAGCGCCTCGTAGTGGCCGCCGTGGAACAGCAGGGGCTTGCCCACCCCGTACCGCGCGTACTCGACGCGGGCCAGGAACAACGAGTGGTCCCCGCCCCAGTACGAGCGCTGGATCCTTGCGACCAGGTTCGCGAGCGCGCCCTCGACCAAAGGGGTCTCGCGGACGACCTCGAAGCTCGGCTCCGGGCCCGATCCGCCGGGCCTGCCGGCGAAGCGATCCGACAGCGCCTCCTGCTCCTCGGAGAGCACGCTGACGCCGATCCGCTTGCCCTCGTTCAGCAGTGCGTGCATCCTCGCGCGGTTGTCCACCGAGATCAGTACCAGCGGCGGCCGGAGCGAGACCGACATGAACGCGTTCGCCGTCATGCCGTGGACCTGTTCCTGCGTCGTCGTGGTGATCACCGTGACGCCCGTCGCGAACATCCCGAGCGTCCGCCGGAACGCTAGGACCGGGTCCTCGCCCTCCTCGCCCTCGATCTGGAGCTCGTCGGCCGGAGCGCCTTCCTCCCACGCCCCGGACGAGAGCGCGTCGGCGGCCCACGACGGGAACGCGCCGATCGGGAGGTCGAACTCGACGGGCGCTTCCTCGCGCCGGCTCAACGTCTAGCTCCAGGGGAACGGCGAGTGGCTCACGGGATGCAGCCCCCCCTCGGCGTACCGCGAGAAACGGAACGGCTCGAACAGCGACTGCCGCTCCCCCATCACTTCCTTGGCCGCCAGCGCCCCCACTCCGATCATCTTGTAACCGTGGTTCGAATCGGCGATCACGTGCACGTTCTGGTGGAACGTGTCGAACACCGGGAAGCTGTCCGGCGTGAACGCGCCGATCCCGCCCGTCGGAGCCCGCCGGTAGAGCCCGCGCTTGCCCTCGAACCGCTTGTGGCAGTGCGCGAGCGCCGAGGTCCACATGCGCTCGAACGCCTCCCCCACGACGAACTCGGCGCTGTCGGGGCCGTAGGGGTCGACCGCGACGTCGTCGGCGGCCTGCTCGACGACCCAGGGCATCGCGCCGCCCTGCACGCCGCCGAAGTTCACGTCGGGCTTGTAGTAGATGCCCCATAGATCGTCGGTCACGAGCGAGCCGTCTCCGTCGTCGTACAGCGGCGCGTCGGTGTCGAGATGCACGACCGGCGGGAGGTTCCCCTCGTTGTCGAGCAGGTAGCTCGGCTCGACGCCCAGCGTGCCTTCCACCAGGCACCAGTACGTCCACATCGGTCGCTCGTAGTCCCTGCCGTCGCGGCCCCGGACGATGGTCTCGGCCGGCAGATCGAGCATGTGCCAGAAGTCCCGGACCCACGGTCCCGCGGCCACCACGACCTGGTCACACGCGATGTCGCCCCGGTCGGTCACGACCGCCGTGACTGCCCCAGAGCCGTCGCGCTCGAACCCTGCCACCGTGGCGGGCGCGAACAGGCGAACGCCCAGGGCCTCGCCCTTGCCGCGCAGCCCGAGCATCGAGGGCATGTTCTCGGCGTAACCGCCCTTCTTCTCGTGCAGGACCACCGAGACCCCCCTTGCCTGCCAGTCCGAGAAGATCGACTCCATGTACACGCGGCTATCGTCCTCGCCCTCGATCAGCTCGGACGTGTAGCCGATCGCCTGCTGCTGCTCGTGGATCGTGCGGACGTCCTCGCGCATCACCTCGGGCGCGATCTGCAGGTAGCCGACGGGGTGGTAGTGGAACGACTGAGGGTCGGACTCCCAGACCTCGACCGAGTGCGCCATGAGCTCGCGCATCGCGGGCTGGAAGTAGTTGTTGCGGATCACGCCGCACGCGAGGCCCGACGGGCCGGCCCCGATCCCGGTCTTGTCGAGCACGATCACGTCCTTGCCTGACCCGAGCCCGCGCGCCTCGAGCTCGTTGGCCACGTGCCACGACGTGGACAGGCCGTGGACGCCGGCGCCGATCACGACGACCTTCGCGCTCGCGGGCAGTGACATCATCATTTCCCGTCCCTGAGCGGGCACACGCAGAACAGCGTCCCCTGCGGCGAGGCCATCGTGGTCCACCTCGAGCCGCCGCGGTCGGTCTCGTCCACGCGCCAGGCGACCGTGGCGCCGAGCCCCTGCAGACGGGTGACCTCGGCCTCCGGGTCCTCGACACGCAGGTCCATGTGGACGGCGGTCTTGCCCGGCATCACCGCCTCCACCTGCTGGATCAGCACCCGCGGCCGAAGATCGCCTTCGGGGGGCCCCAGGGCCGTGAACGCCCCGCGGTCGTACAACCGGCCGTAGCCGAGCGCCTGCGTCCAGAACTCGGCGGCCGCCTCCGCGTCGACGGCGTCCAGCACGATCTCGATCGAGGAGGTCATGGGACGGTGGCCGCCTCCCGCGCATCCGCGCGTTCGGCCGCGGCCCGAACGAACGCGCGCCAGATCCCGAACGAGCGTTCGTCGTCCTGCCACTCCTCGTGCAGCTCCCACTGCACGCCGAGCACGAACGCGCCGGCCTCCGGCATCTCGAGGGCCTCGACCACACCGTGCGGAGCCCAGCCGACGGCCTCCAGGCCCTCGCCCAGCCGGTCGATCGCCTGGTGGTGGTAGCTGTCCACCACGGTCGCCTCGCCCAGATGGGACGAGAGCACCGACCCGGGCTTGATCTCCAGTGGGTGGGTGGGGTGCGGTGGGCGCTCGGTCCCGTCCAGCGTGGCCTCGACGAGCGCTCGCCACTCGTCCCACTTCGCGCCGGGGTGGTCGGCGCCGCCCTCGGGGAACTCCTGCAGGTCGCCGAGCAGCGTGCCGCCGAACGCCACGTTGAGGACCTGCACCCCCCGGCAGATCCCGAGCACCGGGACCTCGCCCTCGACGGCCAGGCGCGCGTAGTGCAGCTCGATCTCGTCCAGGTGCGGGAGCCCCGGCAGGTGCTCCGGGTGCGGCTCGGCACGGCCGTAGCGCCAGGCCTCGATGTCGCGGCCGCCGGCGAGCACCAGCCCGTCCAGCCGCTCGATCAGCTCGACGCGGTCCTCCGGCCGCTCGTAGTAGGGCAGCAGGACCGGCAGGGCGCCGGCGGCGAGCAGCGGCCGTCCGTACCCGAACCCGTAGTAGTCGCCGTAGTCGGCCAGCCCCTCCGAGATCCCGACGATCGGCCGCGACGACACGCTAGTGCCCGGCGGGCTTCTCCCAGCCCTCGAGCGTGGGCGCCTTCCAGTCCGTGCCGACGGTCTCGGAGCCGGGGACCCACGGCCCGAGCATCGGCTGGGCGAACTTCGCGTGTTTGCGCTTCAGCTGGACGCCGTACGAGTTGCCGTCGACCAGGTGCTTCATCAGCACCTTGCGCGCGAGCTCGTCGTCCCGCCCATCGGGGATGTCGAAGTAGATCTTCAGGAAGGAGTTCGAGTAGCGGTCGAACACCGCCGGCGTCCCGTCCTCCTCGAGCAGGTGGATGTCCTCGAGCCAGTTCAGATCCTCGCCCGGCGTCAGCTCGTCGAGGTCGATGTCCTCGACCAGCGAACGGTCCTCCTGGTACGGGAACCGGTGGCCCGCGAGCTCCTCGGCGTCGAGCTTCCCCCGTGGCTGATCGCTCATCCCGCTCACGCCCCCGCGTACTGGCCGGTGTCGGCCAGGTACTTCGCCATCATGGCCTTGAGTTCCTCCAGCGTGGACTCCTCGGTCACGCCGGGGATGTAGTTGGTCCCGGCGAGCGGCACCTTGGCCATCGCCGCCGCCTCGACCGTCAGGGCGCACAGATCCTCGGGCTCGAGCGAGTGCACGTCGGTCTTGCCACACGCGCGGGCGAGCATCTGCAGCTCCATCGTCATGGCGGTCAGGAGGTTGTAGACGCGCTCGGCGGCCTCGTCGACGACCAGACGCTTGCGCAGCTCGGGGTCCTGCGTCGTGATGCCGACCGGGCACCGACCCGTGTGGCAGTGGTAGCACTTGCCCGCCGG
>Ga0114129_10003490_pt1 | contig 22112 bp, 23 predicted proteins | sample RhiMetdeltSRZDD1_FD_80071 | JGI IMG/M metagenome (GOLD analysis project Ga0114129, IMG submission 80071) | Populus rhizosphere microbial communities from Tennessee, USA - Rhizosphere MetaG P. deltoides SRZDD1 (version 2) (version 2) | ecosystem: Host-associated > Plants > Roots > Rhizosphere >... | reverse complement strand
TCGGGCGACATGTAGCCCATCGTGCCCATCACGGTCCCGGGCTCGGTGTGCCTCGCGTCCGTGGGCGCGCTGGTCTTCGAGTCGGGGGACGCTTCCTCGACACGCTTGGCCAGACCGAAGTCGAGGATCTTGACGTGCCCGTCCTTCGTGACGAAGACGTTGTCGGGCTTCAAGTCCCGGTGGATGATCCCGCGGCCGTGCGCCGCGGAGAGACCGCGCGCGATCTGGACCGCGTATTCGATCGCCTGGCGCTGCGAGACCGGACCCGAGTCGAGCTTGCCGCGCAGCGATTCGCCCTCGAGGAGCTCCGTGACGGCGTACGCGATCCCGTTCTGCCGGCCGAAGTCGAATATCGCGAGGATGTTCGGATGTGAGAGCGCGGCGACCGCCTTGGCCTCGCGCTCGAACCGCGCAAGGGCGTCCGGATCGCCGGCGACGGTCTGCGGCAATACCTTGACGGCGACGTCGCGGTCAAGGCGAGTGTCGCGCGCGCGATACACCTCGCCCATTCCGCCAGTGCCCAGAGGCGTCAGGACCTCGTAGGCGCCGAGTCGCGTTCCTGCGGTCAGTGTCAACGGAGCGATCTCGGGGCGTACTTTAGCAGGTCCTTCTCGTTTTCGGCCGAGGTGGTATCAGGAGGTCTCGGGGGCAGCTGAGGCCAAAAAAAAGAGGGCCCCCTGTCCCGAAGGAGAGAGGGCTCACGGAGACTCGGAGCGCCGGGATCAGGCCGCCGGCACCGACTTCTGCTGGATCGCCTCGATGTTGACCGCGATTCGGACCTCGTCGCCGAGGAGGAGGCCGCCGTTGTCGAGGGCGGCGTTGAAAACGATCCCGTAGTCTTTTCGATCGAGCTTCGTCTCGAGCTCGAACCCGGCCCGCTCGTTTCCCCACGGATCCCGTGCCGAGCCGAGGAAGGTCACCGGAACGGTCACCTCGCGCGCGACGCCGCGGATCGTGAGTGTGCCGGTCACGTCGTAGCGATCTCCGCCACGGGGCTCGATCCGCGTGCTCACGAAGGTGATCCGGGGATGTTTCGCGACATCGAAGAAGTCCGGCGACTTCAGGTGAGTGTCCCGGTCGACGACGTCCGTGTCCACGGAGGCGGCGTCGATCGAGAACGTGACCGACGACTCTTCGGGCCGTCGCCGATCGACGCGGATCACTCCCTCGAAGTCCTTGAACCGGCCCCGGACCTTCGTCACGAGGTGTCGGACCTGGAAAACGGCCTCGGAGTGGCCCTTGTCGATCGCGTAGATTTCGGGGCGGGGAGCCGGCGCCGGGGATTCGGCGGCACGGGCCGTTGCAGCGGTCGAAGCCATTGGGATGTCTCCTTTGCGGGGGACGCCGGCCCATCCCGGCGTTCCATCACCAGCAAATAGTTGACTAGTTAAGTAATGGATTCAGGGGCGGGACGAACGGCCGGAGCGATGCGCCTGGCGGACGGCGTCGAGGAGTTTGATCAACCGGCCTAAGTCCTTCTCTGAGAGGCGATTCATCGGCTGCCGCGTCTTTCGCATGGCCGCCGTGAGCGCATCGACCCGAGAGAGGCCCTTGTCGGTGATGACGCAGAGGACTTGGCGGCGGTCGCCGGGGGAGCGCTGCCGCGAGATGAGGCCTTTCCGCTCGAGGCGATCGAGGAGACGCGTGATCCCCGGCGCCTGCTCGATCATTCGCGAGGCGATCTCGAGGGTGGGGAGGCCGGCCGGCCGTGAACCTCGAAGGATGCGCAGTACGTTGTACTGCTGGAGGGTGACTCCGGAAGACGCGACGAGCGACTCGCCATAGCGGCGTACGACGTCGGCCGTCAGGAGGAGACCCACGGTTGCCTCCTCGCTTCGGCGGGCAAAGGGTCGTTTCTGTTGGATGTCGGTCGCGACGTCGGTGATGAATGTCGCAGGGTTCCCGACCCTTCGTTTCATGACGCGGTGAGCAAAGCCGGTAGGCTCACTTCAGCATCATCCACAGGTACGAGTACTGGAGCGCGCCGACGCGGGCGGTCTGCTTGTTGACGGCGCCGCTGCCGTGGCCCCCCTCGGTGTTCTCGAAGTAGTAGACCGGGTGTCCCTGGGCTTGGAGCTTGGCCACCATCTTGCGGGCGTGGCCCGGATGCACGCGGTCGTCGCGCGTGTTCGTCCAGTAGAAGGGCGTCGGATACGACGCGTCCTTCTTGACCAGGTGGTAGGGCGACCAGGTCTGGATGAACGCCCATTCCTCGGGCTTGTCGGGATCTCCGTACTCGGCCATCCAGCTTGCGCCGGCGAGAAGGTGGCTGTAACGCTTCATGTCGGCGAGCGGCACCTGAGCGACGACGGCGTGGAAGAGCTCGGGATAGAGCGTGAAGGTCCCGCCGACGAGCAGCCCGCCCTGGGAGCCGCCCATGATCCCCAGGTGGCGAGGCGACGTGATCTTGCGCCCGATCAGGTCGCGCGCGACCGCGGAGAAGTCCTCGAAGTTGTGGATGTGCTGCTCCTTGACCGCGGCCTTGTGCCACGCCGGGCCGAACTCGCCTCCGCCGCGGATGTTGGCGAGCACGTAGACGCCTCCGCGGGCGAGCCATGAGACGCCGAGCGTGGCCTTATACGTCGGGAGCTCCGGCACCTCGAAGCCGCCGTATCCGTAGAGAAGGGTCGGCGAGGTTCCGTCGTCCTTCGTGCCCTTGGGGCGAACCACGAAGTACGGGATCTTCGTGCCGTCTTTAGACGTGGCCTCGAGCTGCTCGGTCGTTATCCCTGTTGCGTCGAAGAACGCGGGCTCGGTTTTGACCTTCGCGGCGGGTCCGCCGTTCTCCGAGAGCCACAGCGAGACCGGCGTCGTGAAGTCCTCGTACGTGAAGAAGTACGTCTCCGAGAAATCGTTCATCGCAGCCAGGTCCGCGGTGCCGAGGCCGGGTGCGGGGATCTCGACCCGCTGCCAGCCGCCGTCCTTCAGCGACATAGCCGTCAGGCGGCTCTTCACGTTGTCGAGCGTCTGGAGCAGCACGCGGGTTTTCGTGCGCTTGACGGCCGCCAGCGAAACGCGGGCGCTCGGCTCGAAGAGCACGTCGAACCTGTTGGCCTTCTTCAGCAGGTCGTCCACCGTCGAAGCCAGGAGCGTCCCTTCGCGGTAGGTCTTTCCGCCCACGTTCCAGTCGCTCCGCAGGGAGAAGAGGAACCGCTCGCGGAAAAAGACCTGCGGGTCGATGTCCTCGGGAATGTCGAGCTTCGTCAAGCGATCGCCGTCGCCGACGATGAAGAGCTCCTGGCGGAAGAACGCCGGGGTGCGAGAGACGACGTCGTAGCGGCCGTCGCTCAGGATCTCGGTCCATCCCGACGCGGCGACGTCTTCGGGCTTGCATTCGAAGATCGTCTGCGCCTCCGAGAGCGGCGTGCCGCGCTTCCAGAGCTTCACGATCCGGGGATATCCGGAGGTCGTCAGGGAGCCGGGGCCGAAGTCGGTGCCGACCCAGAGCGTGTTCTCGTCGCGCCACGCGACCCGCGACTTGGCTTCCGGAAGCGAAAAGCCTCCGGCCACGAACTCCTTCGTCGTCGTGTCGAACTCGCGCGACACGTGGGTGTCCGAGCCGCCCGGCGAAAGGCTGAGCATGCAGCGCATGTTCGCCGGCGGGAGGCACGTCGCGCCGTGCCACACCCACGACTTGCCTTCGGCCTTTGCGAGCGCGTCCACGTCGAGCACCGTCTCCCATTGCGGCGAGGCCGTCCGATACGAGGGCAGAGTTGTGCGCCGCCAGATTCCGCGCTCGTGGGCGTCGTCCTTCCAGAAGTTGTAGACGGTGTCGCCGAGCAGCTCCGGCTCGGGAATCTTGTCCTTCGAGTCGAGGATCTCGAGCGTCTTTTCGTAGATGGGCTTGTATTCCGGCTGAGCTTCGAGCAGGGCCGTCGACTTCGCGTTCTGCTCCTTGACCCAGGCCAGGGCCTTCTCGCCCTGCACGTCCTCGAGCCACTGGAAGGAGTCCTCGTCGCTCGGAGCAGCTCCGAGCATTGCCAGGCCTGCCAGAACGACTGCGCTCATGCGTGAGATCCTCATTGAAAGCCTCCGAAGACCAGCGGATCTTAGGCCATCCGGAGGCGTCGACACGACGAATCCGTGAAAAACCTCAGGATCCAGGCCGCCGTACTGCTGTATAGGTCGCGCTGCCAACCCGTGCGACGAAAATCGAAGTACCTGTGCCCGCTCCTTGCCGCGTGCCTCGCCCTGGCCGCCGCGGGCTGGTGACCGATGCGGTTCAGAAGGGGCTGGTGACCGAGGAGGAGATCAAGAAGGTCGTCGACGTCGAGCCGCTGCGGACGAAGTTCTCGCGCGGGGCCCCGGAGCTCGACGCGAAATACAGGCGCTACGCGAGCCGAATGATCGAGAACGCGTGCCGCGAAGCGCGCGACGGGAAGATCTGGACGGGATCCTGACGCCGATCAGGGCTTCGGGGCGCCGGCCTCCTCCAGCTTCAAGAAGCGGACGGCATTGTTGTAGAAGATGTCGCGCTTCTCGGCTGGCGTGAGAAACGGCGCCGACTCGATTCCCTCGATCGCGAGGCCGATTCCCTCGGGCCAGTACATCTGATCGGAGCCGAACATGATGCGCTTGACGAACCCGGCGCGCATGAGTGCGCCGAGGTAAGCGTGGAACTCGGCGCGCGGAAGGAGCCAGTCGGCGGCGCCCAGATCCGCGTAGACCTGTGGGTACTCGAACAGGATCGCGATGGTCTCCTGCAGATATGGCCAGCCCGCGTGCATGAGGGAGACGCGAAGCTTGGGATGCCGATTGAGCGCATCCTCGATCAGGATCGGGTTGCCGAGGCTGACCCGGAAGTTGCGGCAGCACTCGTCGTAGGAGATTCCCGGAGGGCCAGTCCCCGTGTGCAGCGCCACGGGAATGTCCAGCTCCTCGGCGAGCGCGAGATAAGGCTCGTACCGCGGATCGCTCAGCGTGGCGCCGGCATACTCCGCGGTGACTTCACCGAGGACGCCGAGCTGGTGAGACTGAAAGGCCTTGCGCAGCACTTCCAGCGGCGGCAGCGGCGTGTCGGCCGAGCCGCGGATTCCCGCTCCCGCGATGAACCGGGTCGGGTCTGCCTCGCGCCAGCGGATTGCGGCCGCGAGGCGATCGCCGGAGCCGCCGCTGACGACGCCCTTGACGACGTTCCACCGCTTCATCTCGGCGAGGACTGCCTGGCGATGCTCCTCGCCGTTCTTCACGCCCGGCTTCTTGCCGTTGGCGGGGTTGGCGATGTCGGGAATGGCTTCGCCGGGTGGATAGGCGTGCAGGTGAACGTCGATGATGGGCTCGCGCATCTGCCCGAGAAGGGGAATGGCCAGCGAGAGCAGTCCCGCCGCGACGACGGCATCGAGAAGGCTTCTTCGTTTCATTGGCCGCGCATTCTGGGCCACGAACCCGCCCGCCCGCAATGACCACTTGGAGGAAGACGGTGGGGGCCAATTCGAGAAGGAGCGCCCCCTCACCCCCTGCCCTCTCCCCTCACGGGGGAGAGGATGTCTGTTGGGCAGAGCGTTCCAACTATTTCCCTCTCCCCCCATCGGGGGGAGAGGGCGAGGGAGAGGGGGAACGCTACGGGCTCGAGGCTCTCGTTGCTCCGAGCTCCTTCACGTAGGCGATGAGCGCCGGATAGTCGGCCTCGGGGATGAGGCCGTCCCAGGTCGGCATCTTCGTGCCCGGCTTGAACGACGAGGGGTTCTTGATCCACGCCACGAGCTGCGCGTCGGTCGGATAGTGCTCGACGGCCTGGCGAAGATCGCCGATGCCGACTCCGTTGTCTCCATGGCAGGCGGGACATCCATACCTGTAATAGAGCTTCTTGCCTTCGCTCGCGTCGGCGGCGACCGGCTGCCGGACTGGCCGCGGGACGGCGTGCGCCCGCTTGGGCACGGTCTTGAGATACGCATAGAGCGCCGCCGTGTCTTCGCGCGTCAGCTCGGGCATCGGGACCATCGGGTAGAGGACGACGGTCCGGTCGGGACGAACGCCGTACCGGAGCGCACGGTCGAAATCCTCTTCCGACCAGCGCCCGATCCCCGTTGCCTCGTCGAACGTCAGGTTCGCCGTCGGGACCGTCTCTCCACGCTGATCGAGCAGCGGATTGCCGCCGCCGAAGAAACCCTTCGTCTTCTCGGGCACGAGCTCGTCCATCGTCTTGAAGTCGGCGGAGTGGCAGCCGTAGCACCCGATGCTCGAGGAAAGGTAACGGCCGTAGGCGACCTTGTCCGACGGAGACGGCATCCCGACACGGTCCTTCGGATACGGCAGGGGCTTGAAGACCGTGTGCGAGAGAACCTTGGTCAGGAAGGAGGGTTGCGTGACTCCGGGCGGGTCCACGGTCGACGGCGCGACGAGCGGATCGTCCGAACGCAGGAACGCGACGACCGATTCGAGATCGTCGTCGGACATGAGCGGGAGCTTGGGCATGTAGGGCGGCAGGTACTGTCCGTGGCGGTCCACACCCGTGCGCAGCAGGTAGATCAGCTCGCCGTCGGTCCAGGTTCCGATTCCGTGCGTCGGGTCCTTCGTGATGTTCTTGGAGAAGATCGGGCCGAACTGTTTCGGCGCGTCCGCGATCTGCTTACCGGTGAGCTTTCCGGTCGTCGGGTTCTGGTGACAGTTGAAGCACGAGAGGCTCGCGATCTTTCGGCCGCGCGCGACTTTCTCGGGGGTGACTTCGACGCGGCGCTCGACCTTGCCCGGCGGGTATTTGGGGATTCCGGTGATCGCGACGTAGGCAAGGAACGCGCCCACGGCGACGACGATCAGCGCAAGGATGTACCCGACGATCCGAAGCAGTTTTCGCATGCGGGGATTCTAGTTGCGTTTACGCCGTCCTAAGCCGTCATCCCGAGGAGCGCAGCGACGAGGGATCCCGGACTCGTCAGCGATTGAATGCCGAGGCTCAGGGCCTGCCGAGGACGGGATCCCTCGCTATCGCTCGGGATGACGGCGCAAGGGTGGGCGTTGAGCCAAACGCCAGAACTGCGCCTCGTTCAAGAGCGTGATCCGGTGTCCCTTCTCCCGGAGCAGCTTGATCGCGATGAGCTTCCGGCCGGCGTCCTTGCCCGCGGCCTGAAGGGGATTTGGCCGCCCGCGGACGACGACGTTGGTCCTGGCGGACGGCGCGCCGTGGATCTTGGCCCCTGCGCGGCGGGCGGCTCGGATCGCCTCGCTGCGCCTCCTCGTCAGGATACCGGTGAACGCGAGGTGCGCGCCCTTCAACGTCCGCAGCCTTCCGACCTTCAACTCCGCGGGCGGATGGGTCAGCGCCTCGATCAGCTCGTGGGCGCTCTCGTACCGGTTGCTCCTCGCGCCGATGCAGCGATAGATGATCTCTTTCAGGTGATCGGTGCACCGGAGCCGGCGTACTTCGCCGGTCGAGATCCGTGCCTTCGCCGTTCCCTTGATGAGCATTCCGACGAGCTGCCCGACCTGATAGACGTCGTCGCGCGCCTGCCACTTCGGCGCCGCGCCGGCGCGGATCTCGCTCGGGGCGCCCCAGGGATTGAGAGTGCGCGCCCGAATGCCGCGCCGGTCGCTCGCGTGCCGCACGATGCCGAAGTCACCGAGCTTCAAGCTGCCGTCCTGACACACGAAGACGTTCATCGGCGTGAGGTCGCGGTGGAGCATCTGCCCGCGATGGAGTCGTCCGAGGACCTGGAGAATCCCCGCGATCTCGCGGCGCACCATCTTCTCCGCCCAGCCCTTTCCGGTGCGCTGGAGAAAGGTCCGCAGGTCGCCGAACTTCGCCCACTCGAGAGCCAGGCAGTAGAGAACGCTACCGTCCTCCCGCGTCATAGGAAACGCGTCGTAGACGCGGATCGCGCGGCCGTGCCCCTCGAGGATGTGGCCGAAGTACGCCTCGCGCAGCCAGCCGTCGATGTGCTCGCTCGCTTTCAGCGCGACCGTCATCGGCACGGCGCGTGAGCGCGTGATCCGTCGGGCGAGGTAGGCCTGGCCGAATCCGCCCTGGCCGAGAAGGCTCTCGATCCGATACTGCAGCTTCGTTTCCGGGCTCGTGATGACCTGCTGGGGGAGGAGCAGAGCCTTCCCGCGCGCCCGGCGCGTGGCCGCGGACATCGCGAGAGTCGTGGCCCTGGAGACGGCGGTCGTCGCCATAGCTTTGAACCGGCGTCGAGTCTACTGAGAACTCCCTCCGGGGGAGACGACTTGGCGGAGGCTACGGCGTCGCGGCCGCGGGAACGGCTGCGAGGACCGGCACGGGCGCCACGACGCCGGGACCCTTCAGGTTCAGCGCTTTCCGCAACGCCTCGACGTCCGCCTTCATGACGTAGTCGTCCAGGTTTCTCCACAGCGCGCTGTGGTGGTAGCCGCCCTGGTTCATCTCCAGGACGGCCTTTTCCTTGGTCCAGCCCTGGACGACGACGCGATAGAGGGCGACGAGCGCGCCCGTGCGATCTGCGCCGTGCTGGCAGTGGATCATGAGCGGGCGGTTGGCGGGATCGGCCATGATGCGCAGGGCCTCGAGGACGCGGTCGTCGCGAAGACCCCAGGCGTGCATGGGGACGTGGAAGAGCTTGACCGAATCCTTGGCGACGAGGGCGTCGTCGCCGGCGCCGCCCGCGACGTCGAGGATCGCCTTGACCCCCAGGCCGCACAGTTCCTTGAAGCCCGCGGCGCTGGGTTGCGCGCCGCGATAGAGGCCGTCCTCGATTCTGTACAGGTTCTTGACGCAGGTGCCGTCGACGGCGGTCGCCCACTCGGCCGGACGCTCCGCCGGCCCGGCCGCGCTCGCTGCGGCGGCGGACAGGAAGAGGACGAGGGTCGGGGCGACCAGGCGCTTCATTCCGATGCCGAAACGCGCGCCGGCCCTCGATTCTTCCGACCTTTTACCGGCTAGGCCACCGTTACCGGCTAGGCCACCGCGGTCATCTGTTTCAGCATCTGTTCGAGGGCGGCCTGATCCATCCCCACGAAGGGGCGGGCATCGGGCGCCGAGGCTAGCGATCCAAGCAGGCGGTCGATCATTCGGCCCGGCGCGGCCGGCAGGTGGCTGCTTAGAACCATCTTCGGCGCCATCTCGCGGATCGAGTCGAGCTCTCTGGCGAATGCGCCTCGGTCCACCTTGTGCAGCCACGGCGCGTCGACCGTTGCCCAGGCGATCTGCCCCTCACGCAGGTCCTTCTCGGAGAGCTCGGCGGCGCTTTGCGGAACGTCCGAGAGGAGCGCGCCGAAACAGTCGGAGCTGAAGAGCGTGCCCGACTTCTCATCGTAGAAGCCGGTCGTCGACGGGTTGTCGTACGCGGGCGGTTTGACGGCCGTGAGCGTGCGCCCGCCGAGCGTGACCTTCTCGCCGGGGTTGACGAAGTTGACCCGGTCCATCGGCAGCGGAGAAGAGGTCAGGCTCATGATCCCGACGCCGAGAAACGTCGTGACCACGCGAATCCGCGGGTTCTCGGCCAGAAGCTTCTGGAGGCTGCCGGTGTGGTCGAAGTCGGTGTGCGTGAGCCAGATCCACCGCAAATCCGCCGGATCGATGACCGACCGCAGTTCGCGCATGAAGTCCTGGCTCTCCACCATGGTTCCGGTGTCGACCAGGATCGGCTCGGAATCCTTGATGACGAACGCGTTGATCGGCACGAACCCGTGGCCCGGGATCGGGAAGTTCGACGTGAGGACTTCGATGTCCGAAGCGGCCCTGTACGACTTGACCATGCCATCTCCTCGGCGGATGCGGTCCGGCTGCGGGAGGCGGACCCGGTTTTTCGTCTCAGTTCACGGGGAGGATGTGTAACGAGCGGCCCGGCCGTTACACATAAGATTTGAATGGATGGACGTGGAGCTGAAGGACGCCGATCTGGTCCTGCGAATCGGCTCCGGAAGCGACTCCGAGGCCGAGACCAAGCTCTTCCACCGGATGGCGCCCCGCATCCGGCTCTACGGTCTACGCCACCTGAGGGACGCCCACGCCGCCGAGGACCTCGCACAGCAGGTCGTTCTCAGGACTCTCGAGGCCCTGCGGGCCGGCCGACTTCGCGAGCCGGAGAAGCTCGCCTCCTTCGTGTTGGGCATGTGCCGGATGACAGTGCTCGACCTGCGCCGGGGCGCCCGGAGGAGGCAGCAACTGATGGAACGGTTCGGCGGGGATCTACCGGCCGCCGCGCCCTCGTCCTCGCCGTCGCTCGACCATGAACGGCTTTCCGTTTGCGTTCAGGGGCTCAAGGAGCGGGAGCGAACGGTCGTGGTCATGACGTTCTACGACGAGCGGACGGGCTCAGACCTGGCCGGTTTCCTGGGAATCTCGGAGGCCAACGTCCGGGTGATCCGTCACCGGGCGATTCGCCAGCTCCGCGAGTGCATGGGGATTGCGGGATGAGCTGCGCCGACCCGATCGATGCCATAGTCTTGGCGGACTACTGGCTCGGCGCGCTGGAGGGCCGCGAGGAGGAAGCCGCCGAGGAGCATCTCTTCGGTTGCGACTTCTGCGGGGACCGTCTGCGCGAGGTGATCGCGCTGGCCGAAGGCGTTCGCCGGCTCGCGCGCGAGGGCTCTCTCCGGATGGTCGTCGGCGACGCCTTTCTCCGCCGCGCGGCGGAGGAGGGCCTGAAGATTCGCCAGTACGCGCCCCCGCGGGGAGGCAGCGTGCAGTGTACGGTGCGTGCCGAAGACGATCTTCTGGTCGCCCGGCTGGCCGCGGATCTCAGAGACGCGTCGCGCGTGGATCTATCCCTGTGCGATGACCAAGGCATCGAGCAGCAGCGGTTGCAGGACATTCCCGTTGGCCCCGGGTCGGACGGCGTCACGCTCCAGGAGTCGATTACCTTCGCCAAGGCAGCGCCTTCGAGCACGAAGATCATGCGTCTGATCGCGCTCGATTCCGCCGGCCGCGAGCGGACGCTCGGCGAGTACACGTTCCACCACACCCGAACGCTGCCCTAGGACTCAGCCGGGCCTTCGGAACCCTTCCGCGTCCGGGATGCGTATCTCGCCTTGAAGGCCGATGACCGTCGGCCTGGTCCGTATCGGTGTCCCAGGAGGATCGATCATGGGCAAGCTGCAAGGCAAGGTGGCGTTGGTGACGGGGGCGGCGAAGGGAATCGGCGCGGAGATCGCAAGGGAGCTCGCGGCCGAGGGAGCGGCGGTCGTCGTGAACTACGCGACGAGTCAGGCGGACGCCGACCGCGTCGTCGGCGAGATCGCCGAGAAGGGCGGCAAGGCGGTCGCCGTTCAGGCGGACGTATCGAAGGCGGGCGACGTGGAACGCCTGTTCGCCGAAGTGAAGAAGTCGTACGGTTCGCTCGACGTTCTGGTCAACAACGCCGGCGTCTACGAGTTCGCCCCGTTGGCGGATGTAACGCAGGAACACTTTGAACGGCAATTCGGCATCAACGTTCTCGGATTGATCCTGGCCACGCGAGAGGCCGCGAAGCTCTTCGGCGACAACGGTGGCAGCGTGATCAACATCGGGTCCCTCGCGAGCCGGCTGACGCCGCCGGAGAGCGTGGTCTACTCGGCGACGAAGTCAGCCGTGGACGCGGTGACACACGTGCTGTCGAAGGAACTCGGGCCGAAAAAGATCCGGGTGAACTCGATCAATCCAGGCCTGGTCGAAACCGAAGGGTTTCACACCGGCGGGTTCTACGGAAGCGACTTCGAGAAGAACGGCGTCGCGCGGACGCCGCTCGGTCGCCTGGGTCAGCCGCGGGACATCGCGCCGCTTGCGGTTTTTCTCGCGTCTCCCGAATCGCAGTGGCTCACCGGGCAGATCCTGCTGGCCACCGGCGGCCTGCAATGAAGCCAGACGTCGCCGAGCCCGCCTAAGACGCTCGTACGCTCTCCTTCTGCGGCCTCGCGCCCCAGATCAAGAGCCACAGGATGATCGTCAGCTCGAGGGGGGTCATGAATCTCGTGACGCCTCCGATGGCCTCGGCGTACTGCGGCAAAGCCAACCGGCTCAGGGAATCCGCGACGTTGCCGACACCCGCGATAATCAGGAGGATGCCGAGAATGCGCGGGATGAAGCGGGACCGGATCACGCAGACGCCGAACGGAAAGAGCCAGAGGCCCCAGAAGATCATCGCGACGAAGATCGTCTGGACGTGCAGCTCGAGCGCGAAATAGGCGAGCGCATCGCGCTGCGGCCGGCTGAAGGCCGACAGGAATCCGCCCCGGCCTCCGGCGCCCGCGAAGAAGAGCGCGGCGACCTCGTGGACGACGCCGACGAGCGTGATCGGGATCGAGAGCAGGATCAGCACCAGCATCGCGACGGCGTGCCCCTCGGAGACCGGCCGGAGCAGCCGGAAGAGGACCAGCGCCACGAACACGAAAAGGGTCATGCCGACCATCTCGGCTGCGATGCCGGCGCGGAGGAGGCCGTCGGCGGTCCGGATCCGCTCGGCCGTCGCCGCAGGGTCGCCTTCTACGACCAGCTTTCCGGGGACGTAGATAAACGCGAACGCGCCCGGGATGCTGCTCAACAGGTAGAGAGTGCCTGCGAGCCGGGCGTTCCTGCGGTTCGAGTCCATTCCTGACTCTTGATACGGAGCGGCCGGGCTCGTGTTCCGGGGGGCTAGCCGATCAGGATGGACCCAGAAACCGCTTCGCGGCCCGGACCGTGAGCCATCCCAAGATTAGCAGCACGACGAGCTGCGTGATCGCGAAGGGGGGTTCCTTGCCGTTCGGGGCCAGGGCATGGAGGGCCGGAATTCAGGAAAGCCTGGACGATCAGGACGAAGATGTTCAGCCATTCCGCGGCCATCGCGGTGTAGACGTACACGCGGCGTCAGCCGCCCGCCATGTGCTTGCCGTAGAGCGCGACGAGCGCGATCGCGAGGAGGAGCAGCGACAGGAATCCGACCTTGTGCGACGGAAGCAGGTGATCGAAGGAAAAGGGGAAGCCGAAGCCGGTCACGCTGGTCAGGATCGTCGTCCACAGGAAGATCGCGTTCCACCGGGGGAGCCAGCGGTTGCCAGCATTCCGAAGAGAACGACCAGTCCCGTGGCGATGCCGATCAGGCTGATGACGACGTGAACCGCGGTGTAGGTCCCGACGGACATGCCCAGGATCATCGGTGTGCCTCCTCTTAGTTGGGCCGATCCTATGTCCAATTCCCTCTACCCCTTGAGGGACAGGGTCAAGGTGAGGGGGACCCCCAACAATCTCGCGATGCTCTATAGCCGCCGACGGCTCCTGCAGATGGGAGGAACTGCGGCGGCTTCTTCATCGAGCCGCCGACCTACCTGCGCGCCCTCGATCCACGGCGGTCGGTGACGCCTAGTCCGTGAACATACCGGGCCGGAGCGCGTAGGAACAAAGGACAGGAGCCTTCCATCGCGAGGAGGACCACCCATGACGCTCAGGACCAACGCCAGACTCGCCGGGATCGCATTCCTCCTCTACATCGTCGCCGCCATGAGCGGTTTCGTAATTTCCGGTCGCGCCTCCGCCGGCGATACCCCGGCGGCGAAGCTCGCAAGCGTCGCGGCGCACGCTGGTCCGATGCGCCTCTCGTTCCTCCTCATATTGATCGGCTGCTTCTGCGCTCTCGTCCTCGCCGTGACGCTCTGGGCCATCACGCGCGACGTGGATCCGGACCTCGCTCTGTTCGCGGCGGTCTGCCGCGTCACCGAGGGCGTGACCGGCGCAGTCACCCTGGACGCCGCTGCCGAACGCATCTGGCTCGCGACCCACTCCGGGACGCTGGACGCCGCGACGAGGGAGACGCTCACCGCAACGCGCTTCGGCATCCCCGACATCATGGGTGTCGGCGCGACGTTCTTCGCGGTCGGGAGCACGATCTTCGCGTGGCTCCTCCTGCGAGGGCGCATCGTCCCGGTTTCGCTCGCCTGGGTCGGCATCGTCGCCTCGCTCGCGGCGGTCGTGGTCCTTCCGCTGCGTCAGACCGGCGCGATCAGCGGTCCGCTCACGGAGCTCATATGGCCCCCGCTGCTCGTGTTCGAGGTCTGGCTGGGGATCTGGCTCATCGTCAAGGGAGCGGCGGTGCCGGTGAAGAGGAGTCCTTAGGCCCGTCATCCCGAGGCGCGTAGCGCCGAGGGATCCCGAACTCGATCGCCCAGCGGTGGCTCAGGGCCTGCCGAGTACGGGATCCCTCGCTATCGCTCGGGATGACACTAAGTCTTCTTCTTCAGCTGCGCGAGCTTTCCCTCCGCGCTCTCGCGGATCTCGGCGCGCCGGGGCTCGGAATCCGCGGTGTCGGACTTCAGCAACTCCAGAGCCTTCTCGGCGTTCTGGCGCGCCAGGTCCTTCTGGCCGTTCGCGAGGTACGCGTCGGACAGGCTGTCGTGCGCGTCCGCGGTGGCCCAGCGCAAAGGAATCCCTCAGAAACTTCAGAATGCCCATCGTCTTCCCCGCATCCGGACCGTTCCCGCCCTTGTAATCGTCCGGGACGGACTCGCCGGTGATCCTCCACCAGATGGCGTAGTTCGACGCGGCAATGTGGCTGACCTGCTGGCCGAACGTTCGGACGCCTTTGTAGTCGCTGTCCGGGATCTTCAGGCTCTCGGGAGTGAAGCCGTATTTTTCTTCGGGCATGGCCTCCGCGGCTGCGATGACTTGCTTCTCGACGCCCTGGATCTCGAGGTCGATCACCGATGCGATGGTCGGCGGCGGCTCCTGTCCATAGGCCGCAGCGCCGAGCATCAGGATAATCATCCACAGGGCATGTCGAACACTCACTGGATTCTCGCGACCCGCCCCTGGGTCGGGAATTTCTCGAACTGTTTCGCGTCGTGGCCCGGCACGACGCGATCCGCGGAGCCCGCGAGCTCGACCATCCGTGCCTGGTTGCGGATGTTGGCGGGCCGGTCCGCCTCGCTGAACGTCGCGCTCGCCTTGTGCTCGGCGAGGTTGCGGTAGAGGTAACAGTTGTCCGAGGCCAGCACGAAGGGCGTCTTGCCGTCGACGCGGATGTACTGGGACGCGTAGGTGTGGCGCGCTCCCGTGTAGGCGCGTATGCCGGCAATGATCTCCACGTCGTCGCCCTCGACGAGACGGAGGCGTCCGTCCTTTCGGATCTTCTCGAGGGCCTTCACGTCCTCGGGATCGATGCCGCCATGTTTGCCTCCGGGCTTCCAGGCATCCCCCGTGTAGTACGAAAACTCCTCCTCCTGGATCCAGACGGCCGCCTTCGGGAAGAGATCGATGCCGCCCATGTGGTCCCAGTGCGCGTGGCTGATCACGACGTCGGTGACCTCTGCGGGCGACACGCCGGCGAGCTTCACGGCCTCGTCGGGGCGGAGGTAGTCGGTGAACGACGGGAACTCTTTCAGCCACTTCTCCCGATGAAAGCCGCTGTCGAAGAGAACGTTGCGGCCTCCGCCTCGGATGAGCCAGACGACCATGGCGATGTCGACTTTCTCGCCCTCGGGCGCGCCCATCACGAGGTCCGAGACCGGGAAGTCCTTGATGGTTCCGTAGCGGATCGCCTGGATCGTGTAATCGGGTCGGGACGGAACCGCGGCCATCCACAGGGCAGAGAGCAGCCAGACGCCCGACCGCCGCATGGAACGAGAGCCTAGCTCATTCCTCCCTCAACGCCGTGACCGGATCGAGTCTCGCGGCCCGCTGCGCGGGGAAGGCGCTGGCGGCGGCGGCGACGGCCGCGAGACCCAGGGCGGCCGCGCCGATGGTCGCCGGGTCGCTCGGCTGCAAGCCGAACAGGAGAGACCGGCCGAGCTGGGCCGCGACGATGGCGAGGACGACGCCGATCGCGAGGCCGACGGCCACGAGCGTCCCGGCCTCGCGCAGCACGAGGACGAGGATGTCCCGGCGGCTGGCGCCCAGGGCAATCCGCACGCCGATCTCGTTGCGGCGGCGGACGACCATGAAGGAGACGACGCCGTAGAGCCCGACCATCGCGAGAATCGCGGCGAGGAGCCCGAAGAACGTCGAGAGGCTCGCCATGAGGCGCTCGCGGAGGAGACCGTCGCGCACGATGTTGCGAAACGGCCGGAAGGTGACGCTGATGTCCGGGCTCACGCCCGTGATGGCCGCCGTCAGCGAGGCCCGCAGCGTCGCGAGCGGCAAGTCCGAACGGACGACGATGGCGATTCCGTGGCGAGACTGCTCGTCCTGCGCCATAGGGAGGAAGACGATCGGCGCGAAGTCTTCGCGGAGTTCTCCGTACTTGGTGTCCCGGACGAGGCCGACGATCCGGTAGCGCCCCACGCGACCCGAGCCGGCCTCCTCGTCGACCTGGACGACGCGGCCGACCGGATTCTGTCCGGGAAGAAGAGTGCGGGCGAACGTCTCCGTGACAATCGCGACGAGCTCGGAGCCCTGGGCGTCGCGATCGTCGAAGTCCCGGCCGGCGATGAAGGCGGTTTCCATGGTCCCGAAGTAGCCCGGGCTGACCCGGTTGAAATTGGCTTCCTTGCGCTGGACCTCGGTGCCCTCAATGCGGACGAAATCGTTCCAGAAATCCCCGCCCAGAGGAACGATGACCGCGCTCGCGGCCGCGGTGACGCCGGGCACGGCCCGGACGCGCTCGAGAAGCTTGCGGAGGAACGCGGTGCGTTGCTCGGGCGGCACGCGGGCGCGCGTGTAATCCGCCCGGATCGACAGGATCCGGTCGTGCCGGAAGCCGGCGTCGAGCGTGAGGAGATTCCGCAGGCTTCGGACGAAGAGCAGCGATCCGACCAGAAGCACGAGCGAAAATGCGACTTGGCAGACAACGAGCGCTCGGCGGACCGAGAGCTTCGCGCCGGCGCCCGCGACGCCGCGGCCTCCCGTCTTGATCGCTTCGATGGGCTCCGTCCGCGAGGCCTGAACGGCGGGAAGGAGCCCGAAGAGAACGCAGGTCAACGCCGCGACCGCGGCCGTGAAGCCGAGCAGCCTGAGGTCCAGCGGCATCTCGACGAACCATGGCGAGTCCTGCGTGCTCAGGAACGTAACGAGAAGCCGGCTCAGAGTCCGTGCGAGCAAGGCTCCGCACGCCGCTCCCGCCGCGGCGAGGACGAGACTCTCGGCGAGAAGCTGGCGAATCAGCCGACGGCGCGAAGCACCGAGCGCGAGGCGTACGGCGATCTCGCGTTGCCGCGCGCTCGCCCGCGCGATCATCAGGTTGGCGATGTTCGCGCAGGCGATCAGAAGGACGAGCGCGGAGATGCCGAGCAGAAGCCAGAGAGGCGAGGCGTACTGCTCGCGCAGATCCGAGAAGCCGCTCGCGAGGGGCCGCGCCTGCAGCCGGAGGGAGAGGTAATCCTTCGCGCGGGTCGCGTCGTAGGTCTCGGGCAGCGTCGATTCGAAGATTCCCCCGGAGATCGCGGCGAGATGGGCGTTGGCCTTCTCGAGCGTCCATCCGGGCGCGAGCCGGCCGACCGCGGCCAGCCACCAGTTCCGGCGTTTCTGCGTGCGCGGCGAGTCGGCGATAAGGTCTTCGGCGCAGAGGGGAATCGCGACGTCGAAGGCGCGGCCGACGTCCACGCCGAAGAAACGAGCCGGCGTAACTCCGGCGATCTCGAATCGCTTGCCTTCGACCGTGATGGTCTCGCCGGTGGCGATCTCCCGCCCGCCGAGCTCCCGTTCCCAGAAACGTTCGCTCAGGACGGCGGCGGGCGACGGGCAGCCGGGCGCGTCGTCACCCGGACCCAGGACTCGTCCCCGGAGCGGCGCGACGCCGACGGTGTCGAAAAACGTCCCGCTGACGTAGAGGCCTTCGGCGAAGTGCGCCTCGCCGCCGGCGGCGAGGTTGATCCGATCGGAGCTCCAGGCCGCGAGCTTCGAGAATGCCTTTTGCTCGCTGCGGATGCGGTCCCACTGCGCCGAGGTCAGCTGAGGCCAGCGGCCCGAGAAGTTGCCGCTTCGGCTGCTCCCCGGCGGGATGCGGACGTTGTAGAGCTGGTTCGGATGCGCGACCGGCAGGCTTCGCAGACGCACCGCGTCGAGGAGTTGAAAGATCGCGGTGTTGGCGCCGATTCCCAGCGCGAGCGACAGAACCACGACGAGAGAGAAGAGAGGATCCAGCCGCAGGCGTCGCGCGCCGTAGCGAAAATCCTTGCCGATGCCCGAGAGCCAGCCCGTTCCGTCCTCCGAAGGCGGAAGCCGTGTAGGCTCGCGCCGCGGCAGGGAGCCGGCGAGGACGGCGGCGAGCGCCGGTCGGTCGAGCTCGTCGAGCGCGCTGCGCCGGGCTTCCTCGGGCGAGACGCCGCGCGCGGTCAGCTCCTCGTACCGGTCGTCGAGGTGCTGCGCGATCTCCTCGACGACGGAAGCCTCGCGGCCCGGATCGAGCTTCAGAGCCGCCAGCCGGTCGCGGATCTCCCGCGACCAGTCAGGCATGTTCGGCCTCGGTGATGCGGCGCATCGCGTCGACGAAAGCGGCCCAGGTGCTCTGCTGCAGGCGCAGCATCTTCCTTCCCTCGACCGTCAGGCGGTAGTAGCGGCGTCGCCGCTGCGAGGGCTTCTCGACCCAGCGGCCCTCGATCAAACCGCGGGCCTCGAGCCGATACAGAAGGGGATAGAGAGACGCCACGTTGAAGCGCAGCGCCCCGCCCGACCGCGTCTCGATGAGCTTCCCGATCTCGTAGCCGTGGCGGGCCCGCCGCTCCACCAGGGACAAGACGAGGAGCTCGGTCGATCCCTTCTTGAGCTGCCGGTCCATCCGTATATGTTGCATTGCGACATATAGGTATCACACTTATATACGCAGGGAAAGGTTCCGGGTGACTTCGAGACCTCCGGGTCCCCTCCCCGCCGCCGGGGAGGGGAAGGGGGAGGGGTCTAGTGAGAGGCTTCGGGTCGTGTCGGGCGGAGGCTCGGCGCGGTCCGGGCTCTCGGAGCCGGTCGATACGTGCCCGCGGGCGCCCGAAACGCGATGTTGAAACGATTCCAGCCGTTGATGGCCACGATGCAGAGCGTCAGATCCGCCAGCTCCTTTTCGGAGAAGAAGCGGCGCGCCTCCTGGAAAACGGGGTCGGAAACGTGGCCGCCGTCCAGCCGCGTCACCGCCTCCGTCCACGCCAGCGTCGCGCGCTCGCGCTCGGTGTAGTACGGAGACTCGGCCCACGCGTCGAGGCCGTAGAGTCTCTGCTCGGTCTCTCCCTGCGCACGGAGATCCTTCCAGTGCATGTCGATGCCGTAGGCACAGCCGTTGATCTGGGATGCTCTCAGCTTGACCAGATCCTGCAGGACGGGCTCGAGGGCGCTATGGTCCAGGTACTTCCCGAGGCCCAGCATCGCCTGAAACGCTCCGGGCGCCGCTTTCGTGTAATCGACTCTGTGTTCCATTGATCCTCCTCTGGTCAGAAAACCCACGTTCGTGCGGATCGACCCGAGGGAGGCACCTGATCGGCGGCGCTCGAACGAACCGGCCGCACTCTTGTGACATCTCCGTCCGCCGCCGCGAAATTCCCGGAATTCCCGGCGATCTCATTTGGACCGGTCCACTCGAATGAAGTCTTCGTTAAGTACGCATCGGGTGGATCGGTGCACGCCGTACCGTCACACGACTCGCTTTCGAAGGAGGAACGGTGACGGTCCAGAGATCCCGATTCCTGAGCATCGCCGCGCTTCTGGCGCTCGCAACCATGTCGAAACCGGCGTCGGCGCAAGTCGCGGACCAGTGCCTCTACAACGACGCGCATTTCCACGTCCAGGATTTCCGCGCGCAGGGGTGCCGATCCCCGACGTCGTGAAGATGATGGATGGCAACGTCTGCCGGGCCGTCATGATGGGCCTCGCGGTCACGATCGCGCACGATCCGGTCATCGACGGGAAGTTCGCGCCGGTCTACTACACGCAGACCGACGGCCAGGTGCTCTACTACAACGCGATCCAGGACGTGCTCGTGGCGCACAAGTACCTCGCGCTGCCGGAGAAGGACCGGGCGCGCCTGGATCCGCTGATGAGCGCGTTCAACCTCAAGGACAGCCGCGCGGGCGAGTACATCAAGCTGATGGTCCGGTTGTATCCCGGAGTCTGGAGCGGGTTCGGCGAGATTCATTTCAAGAAGCAGGAATTCTCGGAAAAAGTCAGCGGCGGGCCGCCGAGCCTGTACAGCGCATCCCTCGATGACGTGTTCGACGCGATCGGGGAGATGGGCGCTGTCGCGGTCGTGCACTGCGATCACGACACGCCGGGCAACCTCGACCTCTTCAAGGATCCGTTCGCACGCGCCCAGTATTTCGGCGGCGGGACGCCGAAGCCGCAGTACCTCGAGGCGTTCCAGGCGTTCTTGAACCGTCACCCGAACGTGACCATGATCTGGGCGCACTTCATGGGCAATGGGCGCGGCGTGCGGCCGTACCCGGAGCACTGGCAATACATGGACGCGATGCTCGGCGATCCGGCGTTCCGGCACGTCTCGATCGACTTGTCCTGGGGATCCGTCATCGCCGCCGGCGTTCTCGACACGCCCGAGCACGTGAAGATGACGGCGGACCTGATTCGAAAGTACCCCGACCGGTTCCTCTTCGGCTCCGACCAGGCCGCGACGCAGGACTGGGTGCTGTTGAAGAAGAGCTACGACGTCTGGGACCCGCTCTGGCGGCAGCTCGGTCCCGAGCTGACGCGGAAGATCTGCAAGGAAAACTACGCGCGCGTCTTCGACCAGTCGAAGAAGAACATCCGGGCGTGGGAAGCGAAAAACGGAGCGCCGGTCCGGTAGAGCTCAGGACGGCGGGGGAGGCAGGTGCCTCAGCTTCTCGGGATTGGTCACGATGTAGATCGCCTGGATCCGTCCGTCCGCGACCTCGAAGGTGAACACGGACTGCGGCCGTCCGTCCTGGTAGCTGACGACACCCGGCTGTCCGTTGATCTGAACGAATCGCTGCCGAACGCCGAGCGCGAGCAGCCTTCCGAAGCCATGCACGCTGACGCGGGCGACGTTCTCCGGTCCGTCGATCGGAAGCATGAGGGCTGACGCCTTGCCGCCGCCGTCGGTGTGCAGGACGACGTCCCCGGAGAGCATCGAGATCAAATAGTCCATGTCGCCGGAGCCGGCCGCTTCGCGAAAGCGTTCGAGCAGCTCCCGGTGCTCCCGGGCGGGCGGTCGAAAGCGGGGACGGGCCAGATGGACGTGCTGCTGCGCCCTCCGCAGAAGCTGACGGCAGTTCTCCTCGGTCAAGTCCAGGGCTGCCGCGATCTCCGCGTGCTTGTAGTCGAAGACCTCGTGCAGCAGAAAGACGGCCCGCTCCGCCGGCGTGAGCCGCTCGAGCATCAGGAGCAACGCCATCGAGACCGACTCGTCGACCTGAGCGATCCGGGCGACGTCGCTTCCGGGGTCGGTCACGAGCGGCTCGGGCAGCCACTCGCCGACGTACGTCTCGCGCTGCACGCGCGCCGACTGGAGATGGTTGATGCAGAGCCGGCTGACGACCGTGACCAGGAACGCCCGGGGCGATCGGATCTCGTTCTCGGAGGCTTTCTCCCAGCGCAGATATGCCTCCTGAAGGACATCTTCCGCGTCCGTGACGCTTCCGAGCATGCGGTACGCGATCGAGAACAGAACCTCCCGATGCTCTTCGAAGGCGGTCAGCGCGGTCGGGTTCGTCGCGTCGCGGCTCATGGCCTCGTTCACGCCGGCGTTCGCATTGCCGTTGCGGCGAGCGGCCGGCCCGGACGCCGTCCCAGCGAGCGCTCGTCCGGCTGGAGTTTCTGAGAGTACACGTAGGACATCACCAGGGCGCCCAGGAAGATCAGCGGATCGATGACGAAGAAGAAGGGGTCGCCGACCGAAAAATGGGCGATGGCGGCCGAGACCAGCGTGATGGCAAAACCCGTGTACGCAAACTCCCGGACCTTCGACGGGACGCCCGGCAGCAGCAGGGCCAGGACGCCCAGCGCCTTGGCGATGGTCAGCTCGATCCGGAAATAGTCGGGCAGGAGCAAGTGGCGAAAGGCGCCTTTCATCGGGCCCAGCGGATTGGCGAGATTGAAGTTGATGGCGCTGTACACCATCACGGCACATACGAGTCCTGTCGCAATCCAGTAGATGGCTTTGTTTCTGGTCATTGGTGACCCTCCCGTCGGGGCTCATCGGATCGTCCCCGAAGGTAGAGACCGGACAGCTCCCGGAAACGTGACAGGACGGCCCTGCCAGGGCTAGCGGCGCCCACCACCGGCGTCCAGGGCACGCTCCTGATAGAGCCCAATGAGGTTCCCTGCCGGATCGCGAAACCGCGCCACGATCTCGGGAGCGGCGAGG
>Ga0114129_10003488_pt1 | contig 22115 bp, 13 predicted proteins | sample RhiMetdeltSRZDD1_FD_80071 | JGI IMG/M metagenome (GOLD analysis project Ga0114129, IMG submission 80071) | Populus rhizosphere microbial communities from Tennessee, USA - Rhizosphere MetaG P. deltoides SRZDD1 (version 2) (version 2) | ecosystem: Host-associated > Plants > Roots > Rhizosphere >... | reverse complement strand
TCACGGTGAATGTCTGCCCCGCAATCGTCAGCGTCCCGGTGCGTGGCATCGTCGTCGTATTGGCCGTGGCGCTGAACGCGACGGTTGCGCTCCCGCTGCCAGTCGCCCCTGCCGTGATCGTGAGCCACGTGGCATTGCTGACCGCCGTCCATGCGCAGCCGCTCGCGGTCGTCACCGAGACGAGCCCCGACCCACCTGCAGCAGGCAGCGACTGACTCGTTGCGCCGACTGCATACGTGCAAGCCGGGGACGCAGCGGCCTGCGTGACCGTGACCGTCTGTCCTGCGATGGTCAAATTTCCTGTTCGCGTGCTCGTGCCCATATTCGTCGAAGCGGTGAAGGTCGCCGTTCCGCTCCCACCTCCGCCGGCATTGACCGTGAGCCACGCCACAGTACTTGACGCCGTCCACGCGCAACCGGACTGTGCCGTGACGCCAAACGACCCTGAGCCGCCTGCAGCCGAGACGTATTGACCTGTTGGGGTGATCGAGTAGGTACATGACTGGCCCGACTGCGTGACCGTCACGTTTTGACCCGCGACAGTGACCGTCCCCGTTCGGGAAACGCTGCTCGTGTTCGGCGTTGCAAACAAAGAAACCGTTCCGCTGCCAGTACCGGTCGCACCAGCCGTGACGGTCAACCACGATGCGTTCGTGCTCGACGTCCACGGACATCCAGCGGAGATCGTGACGCTGACGACGCCCGTGCCTCCGTCGGCGATTGCGAGGAGGCCGGAGGGCTGCACGGTTGCGGAGCACGAGGTTGCTGCGGCTTGCGTAACGGTGAACGGCTGCCCCGCGATCGTCAACGTTCCGCTGCGCGAAGTTGACGACGTGTTCGCGTCGGCCGTGAACGTGACCACTCCGGCCCCGCTGCCGCTCGCCCCCGCAGTGACGGTGAGCCACGGTGCCGCGCTCGTGGCCGTCCACGTGCAGCCCGGATCCGCGGTGACCGAAACGCTGCCGCTGCCGCCGGCGGCAGCGATCGCTTGATCCGTTGCCGAGATCGTCGGCACGCATGCCGGCTGAAACGTGGACTGAAAGATGAACTCGTTGGATGGAAGGCTGTCCGACTCACCGTTTGGTCCGATCGCCGTCACCTTCGCGAGATACGTGATACCCGGCGCGAGCGCGACCGGCAGCGCTGAGAGCAAGTCGAAGCGAATCTTCCCGTCGACGTCGGGGGTCGGCTTTCCCAAGCTCGCCGTCGTGACCGGTGTGGACTGGCCGAGAACGTACACCGACAGCCGATACTCCTGCACACGCGGAATTCCCCCATCATCGACGTAATGGTCGGGAGAGGGGTCAAATTCGGCAGACCGGGGATTGACGACCGTTTGTGCCCAGAGCACGCACGGAAACAGCAACGAAATTACGAAAACGGGCGTCAGGCGCCACGCCCGAAGGGTTCTCGGTCCGAACATGTATCACGACCCGACGAGAAGAATGGAAGCGTGAGCCTGGTGGGGAGCGGTGACTTCGACTCTCGCTACGCAACAATCGCGCCACGGACCGTGAGCGCAATCTCGTTCGGAACGATAGACAACCGGAGTGAAGTACCGCGGCGCAAGTGGCGCGAGTCCGCGCACGCGCGCACAGATGATCGCCGCACACCTCTGTGCGGAGCCGCAACAGCAGACCGTGCACGAGACGCCGGCGTAGTTGCACACGGCACACCGGTTACATATGCTTGCGGCGGGAGAGCAGGGCATGGATCTTCTGCAACTCGAGCATTTCCTTGCGGTCGTCGAAGAACGGACGTTCACGCGTGCCGCCGAGCGCGTTTGCCGGACGCAGCCGGCCGTCAGCCAGAGCGTGAAGAAGCTGGAGGAAGAAGTCGGCGCGCCGCTCTTCGCGCGAGACGTGCACGAAGTGTCACTGACCGAAGCGGGGCGGCTGCTCGCCGACTACGCGCGACGGATGGTGAACCTGCGCGACGAGGCCATGCGCCAGGTCTCGGAGCTGAGGACGCTCAAAGCCGGCACACTCGCGATCGCGGCGCACGAGTCGGCAGCCGTCTATCTGCTTCCCGCGCCGCTGCGACGCTATCTTCAGAAGTTCCCCGACATCAAGATCGGGATCTATCGCAGCCGGCTGAACGAGATCCCACGCCAGGTCCTCGACCGCGAGGTCGACGTGGGCTTCGTGAAGGACGAGCCTGCGTTTCACGATCTGCAGTGCGTCGAGGTCCACACCGACGAGATGATGCTGATTTCATCGCCGCAGCATCCGCTCGCGCAACAGAGTGCGGTGAGCGTCAGAGATCTCGCGTCCGAACAGTTCGTGCTCCACCATCTCTGCGGCACCACTGCCGACATGATTCTGCGTCTCTTCGAGCGCCACGCCTCGCGCTGCCGCATCGTCGCCGAGCTCTGGAGCTTCGAGAACATCAAGAGCTTCGTACAGGAGCAGGTGGGGCTCGCGATCGTGCCGGGCGTGACAGTGCGTCAGGAGTTGCGAGACGGAACGCTCGTACGGATCCCGCTGCGCGAGCTGTCAATCCCGCGCCGTACTTTGATGGTGTACCGCGAGCAGGGTTATCTCTCGGACGCCGCGCGGGAGTTGATCAAACTCGTTCGCAATTTCAATTGGGAACGAATGGAAGCGCCGGCTGTCAAGACGGCGCGAGCGCGCTTACAGCTGCATGGATAAGAAGAAGGTGCTGAAGGTGCTGACGGTGCTGAAGGTGCTGAACGGGCAAGGGAGTGGGCCTACGACGAACCCGCACCCTTTCCACCCTCAGCACCTTCAGCACCCTTAGCACCGTCGGCATCTTTGACGCGATCCGTGTATTCGGTCTCGACGTTTTCGAAGAACACACCTTGTAGTCGACCGGGCTCGAGTGGCGGGAGCTCGAGATCGAAGCGATACTCGCGGTCGGCATCCAGCATCGATACATCGGCGTAAAAACCGACGAAGGTCCGCGGCGCGCTCCGGATGGCGGAATACGCCTTTTTCAGCTCGATGGTGCGGCCGTCGATCGTCAGCCGCGCGTCCCAGCGCGCGTCGGGCTCGGCGATCTGCACGAACAACAGCAACCGCTCCGGCACGAGCCAGGGCGTCCGGAAGTCCTCCGGGGTCCAGGGAATCGGCCACGCTTTCCGGCGTGCGGCGAGCTGATCGACGATTCGTCCCGGAATGGTGAAGCTGCCGGTCAGGTGTCCGCCTTGAAACGAGGGCTCGGCCGAAACCACGGGCTGGTAACGTCCGAAGGCGGTGCCCTCGAACGATACGCGAATCGACACGGTTCGATCGTTGCGCGACGTGACTTCGACCGCCTGCCCATTGACGCTTGCGGTCCTCGGCGCCGTTCCCTGCGGAAGGAGCACCACGAGGTCCTGTGTGGTCCCTACCTCGCCGCGTACATCCGACAGCTGAAGCGAATCACCGTTGAGCGCCGCCGTCCCGGGCGCGTTAAACAGGAGCGGCGGCGCACCCGCACCCGATGCGGGCTGGACCTCGAGGACCATCGCCGAGCCTCCATCGACCATGATGGTCACGCGATCGCCGGTGGCCCAGGCGCCCACGCCTGGCTTTCCCACGAGCCGTCCGGAAAGGGGATACAGCTCCTTCAGCACGAACGACCCGCTTGCCGCGAGACCGATCGTACTGTCGAGCACGAACTCGGCATTCCGCCGGGCACCGTTCGGGTTGAACAGAAAGAGGAACCCGCGATCGCCAACGATCGCAGACGTGCCGTCGATTTTTCCGAGCGCAGGCTGTCCCAGGATGGTGCGCGTGTGCCGCAGGTACTCCTTGTTCTTCGCGGTCCAATCGATCCAGCCGCGGAACCATTGACGGTCTGCATCCGAAAAATGCCGGTGCTCCTCGAGATCGCGTGCGGGAATCATGTTGATGACGTTGTTCCAGCCGGCAGTCGCGATCGAGGACAGCAGCGAGTAGCGCCATCCCAGATAATCCCAGTCGCGCGCGCGCAGCGGCAGGAGCACTGCGCCACGGTCTTCCGTGCGCCGCTCCGGCATGCGCGCGGTGTCGTCGCTGCGCGGCGTCTGGTGAGTGATGAACCCGGGGACGATCTCGGTTGGCGCGAAGTCGTAGTTACGGTAGCGATACGCCGTGAACCGTTGCCGATTTGCCGAGACGCGATCGAAATGGAGGTCGGGAAACGGCACGAAGCTCTCCGGCTGCTCGTCGTTTGCTGTGGGATGCGGATAGCTCCCCGCAAGCCATGACCAGGGTCCGTAGAGCTGATACGCCTGCCGGCCGTCGATCACGACGTCGGGTATTTTTCGTCGGATCTCCTCCATCACGCGACGCCAGCCAGCCCATTGCGCGTAGGGGCTGGTACCCTCGTACGTCAGAAACGTGTGGTCGAAGGCAAACCCGCCAATGCCGGTCCGCTGATGGAACGTCACGAGCGCGTCGATCAGCCAGTCCTGAAAGCTTCGAATGCCCAGATTCGCATAGTGCCGCGCCGGATTGGTCTTCGAGGTCACGAGCCACTCGGGATTCTGCGAAAACGGCATGACGGGATACACGTAGGCGAGCAGTTTCAGGTTCTTCCCCTGCGCGTAGTCGAGCATTTCCTGGACCGAAAGCGGGATCGCACCCGTCTTGATGTCCCACTGATTCGTGCGAATCTTCTGGCCGAGGCCGAGCCACAGCGTGTGCTCCCAGCTCCAGTCGTCGACACTCTCTTCGCGGCGGGAGATGGCCGAGTTCGACGGCGCGTACAGGACGAACCGCGAGCCGAGCTCGGCGGCGCGATCGAGAAGACGCTTGTATTCTTCGCGTCCGGCCGCGTCGGCAACGTCGATCTGGTAATCGTTTGCGCACCACCCCACGGTCAGCGAGAGCGGCTGCGTCGGGCGATACAAGAGGAACGCGCGGACGATGTCGGTAAACGCCGCGATTTCCGCTTCGTCCATCCCCGGCGCTGACGCGTAGCGTCGCGGCACACTCCACTCGGGCGCCATTGCCGCTGGCAACACGCGGCCGCTCAACCGGTATGGCGACACGAGCGCGCGATCTGTTGTGAACGGACCGAAGTCCGCGCGCCACTCGATCTCGGGACTGTATCGAACGCTGAACCGATCGCGCTGAACCTCCACGTGCAGGAACGGGTTCTGCACGGTCGCCAGCAATCCTCGCTTGTCGCTGAATCGCAAACACACCCCGGAATCTGCTGTTCCGAGATTCGGCCGCGCCGATTTCGGGATGAAGCTGTCGGACACCTCCTCGGTGAGCTGCATGCGGAACGCCTCGATTTCGTTGACGCGGTAACTCTGCGAGGGCGCCTTTGCAATGAAGATCTGCTTGCTGACGAACAGCCATTCCGGTTTGACCTCGTAGACGACGTCGATTTCGTATCCGCTCGAGGTCCACCGATACGTCACGCGTTCTCGTTCGGCCTGCCGGTGAGGATCCTTCAGGGCCGTGCTCTCGATCGCGCCCCCATCCACGCTCACGCGGAACCCATCGTCCTTGACGCGAAACGTCCGGCCGATCCGAACGTCGGTGAGCGCCGTCAGACCGCGGTCGCCGAATACGAGACTGATGCGCCCGTTTCCAAGCGTCGTGGCGCGACTCGCATCCGACGTGACCCCCACGGCGACCAGAATCGCAGAGAGGAACAACAACCCTTTCGACCCATCGCAGCGCATGGCCACATTGTGCCCAAAAAGCTCCTGAACTCGGTAGATTGTGGCTGCACAGCGAACGCGAGCTGGTAGCTCGGTGGCTCGGGTCGATAGTCGCAACTGATATCCGCTGCGAAAGGCACCAGGCGAGCTACGGAGCACCCGAACTACCGAGCTACCGGCAGCGACGCTGATAGATCGATAAGAATCTCCTGAGTTGCTAGAGCTGTTGCCGGCAACTACGCTGTCACGCGTGATGTTCTTGAAAGGCGTTTACGCGATTGCGGTCACCGCGCTCGTCGCCGCTGCCGCGGGCACGATCGACCAGCTGACCACTGGAAAGAGGACGATCACCGTGAAATTCCAGCCGCGGCCGCAGGCGGCAACCGGCTCCTTGTTCGAACTGCGGGCAGTGCAATGAAAGGGCCGGAGGCCGGGAGCATGGCGTCATCGATCGGTTGCGCGGGTCCGGATGGCGGCATTTGCCGGGAAATCCGGCTCCCTCGTCCCCGGCCCGGCCCTCGTTCCCCGGTCCCCGGTCCCGGACAAGGAGTTGTCATGCACAGGACGATGCTGATCGCAGTATTCACTGTCTCGTCGGCGTTGCTCTTCGCTCAGACACAGCAGCAACAGGCGTCGAGTGCAACGCGACCTTCCACGCAGACCACTGGCGAACGCCAGCCGCTGAACGCAGCGCCGAATCGCCGCGCTGACGAAGGACGCGGCCCGTTCAAGACGCTCGTCATCCGCGGCGCGATTCTCATCGACGGCACCGGCGCGCCACCGGTAGGCCCCGTCGACATCGTCATCGAGAACAACAGGATTCAGAGCGTCCGGAGCGCGGGCACGCCGGGTCTTCCGCTTCGTTCAAACCGCCCGCCTGAAAAGGCGGATCTCGAAATCGACGCAGCCGGCATGTACGTGATGCCAGGGTTCGTCAGCCTGCACGAGCACGCGGGCGGTGCGCCGAAGAATCCGGACATCGAATATCCGTTCAAGCTGTGGCTCGCGCACGGGATCACGACGGTGCGCGGCGTGCCGCTGACCGATCACGCGCTCGCCATTCGCGAACGGGAGCGCAGCGACAGGAACGAAATCGTCGCACCGCGGATCATCAATTACCAGCGTCCGGGCATGGGCTGGGGGAAGGGTCCGGTCGACACGCCCGAATCCGCGCGTGAATGGGTCCGATGGGGCGCGGCGAACGGCCTGGATGGGCTCAAGCTGGGTGCGCAGCGCCCCGACATCATGGCTGCCCTCCTCGATGAAGCCAAAAAGCACAAGATGGGATCGACCGCGCACCTGCAGCAGACCGGCGTCGCACAGATGAACGCGCTGACGGCGGCGAAGTTGGGATTACAGACTGTCACCCATTTCTACGGACACTTCGAAGCGCTCCTCAAGGACTACGTCGTCCAGCCATGGCCGGTCGACCAGATCAACGACAACGAACAGATGCGATTCGGAGAGGTGGCGAGGCTCTGGGACAAGATTTATCCGCCAGGCAGCCCCGAGTGGAAGACGTATCTCGAAGAACACCGAAAACTCGGAACAACGTTCGATCCGACGATGACCGCGTATGCGGCAGGGCGAGATCTGATGCGGATGCGGAACGCGGACTGGCATAACCGATACACGCTGCCGTCGTTGATGGACTTCTACTCACCGAGCCGAACTAATCACGGGTCTTACTGGTATTACTGGACGCTGGAGGACGAGATCGCGTGGCGCAACTTCTACCAGATCTGGTTCCGGCTGCTGAACGACTACAAGAAGATGGGTGGCCGCGTGACGGCGAGCGCCGATGCGGCGTTCATCTACAACACGTACGGCTTCGGCAACATCCACGAACTCGAGCTCTTGCAGGAAGCCGGGTTCCATCCGCTCGAGGTGATTCAAGCCGCCACCTACAATCCGGCGATGACGCTTGCCGAAGCGCGCGGCGTCGACATCGATCGCGGTGTGGTGCGCGCCGGCCTCCTCGCCGATCTGATCGTCATCGACCAGAATCCGCTCAAGAACCTGAAAGTGCTCTATGGCACCGGCGCGCTGCGCCTCAACGATCAGACCGGCAAGCCCGAGTGGATCGGCGGAATCAAGTACACGATCAAAGACGGGATTGTCTACGACGCGAAGAAGCTGCGAGCGGATGTCGCAGCGATGGTCGAAAAACAAAAACAGGGGCGGAAACCGACGACTTCGCAGCAGTGAGCTCGTGTCACTGTGAGAATCGAGAATCCAGAAGGTAGAGTGATCGTGATACACGATCGCTCTACCTTCTAGCTCCTGTCTCCTGTCTCCTGTCTCCTTAGAAATCCATCGTCACCCCAAACCGGAAAATCCGGGGAGAGAGGATTTCCGACGGACGCAGGTACGCGCTGCCAACCGCCGCGTTGTAGCCGGTGATCGTGTCGGCGTTGCCCAGGTTGAACACCTCGATCATTGGCATGATTCGACGCGCGCCGAACCGGAACGTGCGCGAGATGCGGAAATCGACCATGGCGACGTCCGGCAGGCGCTCGTCGCCGCGTTCGGTCAAGCGCACCGTCTGACTGGAGCGCGTCAACGTCGGGAAGAGCGAGCGCGTCACGTTGAATGTCGACTGGTACGGATAGCCGTCGTTGAGGATGAAGCTTCCGCTCAGATTGATGTCGTACGGCGCAATGTACGATCCCGACAGCCTGAACGCGTACTTCGAGTCGGTCCCTTCCACGCCTCGCGGGAAGTTCAGCGAGTTGTTCGGATCGTTCAAGTCGCCGGTGGCGACACCGCCGAAGTTGCGGCCGAGCGTCAGGCCCGCCAGCAATTGCCAGCGCTGGCTGAACCGCTTCGCGGCCGTGATTTCCACGCCGTTGTACGTCGTGTCCAGCAGGTCCTGATTGTCGAACACGTTGTCCTGGAACGCCTGACCCTGGAACGCGGAGTTCAGGTTATAGAAGGTAATCGTGCCGCCCGGCCCTGATGGAGGCGTGGGCACGGCGATCGTCTGCTCCGTGTAGGCCGACGTTGGCACGGTAACGTTGCGCTGGCCGATGACCTTTCGATTCGTGCGGTGGTAATACATCACGCCCGCGCGGAAATCGCGCATCAACTGGTGCTCGACGCCAACGGTGAATTCGTCAGAGTGCGGCCAGTCCGGTCCGTTCGAGTCGGCGTACCGGCTCGTCAGGCCCGGGAATCCACTGAACGTTCCGAGTTCGTTCTCCTGGGGAAGCCGATCGCCGTTCTGATCATCCCAGCTCCGCGTCCCCGACAGGAACTGGAACGGGTGTACCCGCTGCACCATATTCAGCCCAATCTGAGCCGCGTACCGGCTGGCGCTCGCCTTGATCGCCGTGCGTCCGCTCCCGAACAGATCGTAGACGAGTCCCGTTCGCCACACACCGCGATTCGCGCTGAAGACGTCCGTCTTCGCCAGATCGCGTGCAGCGGAATAGGTCCCCGCAGGTTTGGACTGTGCGGGCATCCAGCCGTTCGAGTGATCGAACCGCACGCCGAGATTGAGTGTGAGCTGCTTGTACGTCCACGCATCCTGCACGAACAATCCGAGCAGTCGAATCTTGCTGTCGTTCGCCGTGGGGGTCGGCCACAGCCGCACCTGCGTGGCCTTGTCGTTCTCGAACTCGTAGTAAATATCGCCATTCACCCAGAACTGGTCGTTCATCCCCATCTGCGCGAACTGGCTTCCGACCTTGAGCAGATGATCGCCGCCCCAGGCGTGAGTCGTGTAGGAGAACACGTTGTCGAACTGCGAACGGAAATTCGGCGCCTCCTCGTGACGCTGCGCAGCGACTGACGCCGTGCTCGTCGCGTTGTCGACGAGACGGATATCGTTTGGTCCGACCTCGGGCTGATAGTAGTAGTTCGTCACCCCATCCATGATTCCGAAGGTGGACTCGAACACGACTGTGTTCTTGATCAACGAGTACTTGGCCTGGGTCGAGAACGCCGGATTCGTCTGCCAGAGCGACGCGCGATCCTCGACGAAGTTCGGCGGCGTGTCACGACGATGGAAGCGCTCCTTCCAGTTGTAGTTGTACGAGAAGCCGATCTTCTGATCGCGCTTCATCTGCCACAGCGCCTTTCCGGACCCGTTCCAGATCAGGTTGTCGTCGATCGCGCGCGTGCCATCGGGATTCCTGATGAGCGTCAGCTTGTCCGTGCGCCAGTTGCGATACGCGCCGTTCACCCACAACCGATCGCGAATGAGTGGCCCGCCGCCGGCCACGTTGAAGTCGTACAACTTGGTAATGGGGATTCCACCGGCGAGCCCCAGCTTCTTGACTTCCGTGTCGTTGACGCTCTGCCAGTCCTTGTCGGCGAAGAAGTACTTCACGTCGCCGCGCCAGCGATTGCTGCCGCTCTTGGTCACCATGTTCAAGTAGATCCCGCCGGTCATCACCTCCGCCGGAATCGCGGACGTCTGGTAGTTCACCTCGTCGAACATCCCCTGGTCGTAATAGAGCATCGTCGAACCACCGCCACCGCCGGGCCAGTTCACTGTCGTGCCATCGATCGCGAAGTTCTTGTCTTCGTCCCGCGCGCCGTGCACGCGAAGCGCGCTCTGCTGCATGGCCTGATTGCCGCCGACGTCGTACGTGTTCACCTGGATGCCGGGGATGATTTTCGCGACCGACCACGGGTCACGCCCCGTTGGAACCCCCTCGAGGATTTCCTGGCTCATGACCGTCTGCTGAAGATTGGACTTGACGTCGACAGTCGGCGACGCGCCGGAGACCGTAATCGTCTCCTGCAGCTGGCCGACTTCCAGCTTCACGTTGACCGTCGCCGTGAAGCTCGCGCTGATGACGATGTCGCGGCGCTCGACGGTCTTGAACCCCTGGAGCTCGCACTTGAGTATGTAGGTGCCGGGCAGCAGGCGATCGAATCGATAGGCGCCGACGGCATCGGTCAACTGAGTGCGTGCGCCTCCAATGAGGCGTTCCCCCGAGAGCGTCACGGAGGCACCGGGCAGCAGACCGCCACCGCTGTCGCTTACCGCGCCCTCGATGACTCCGGTCGCGACCTGCGCTGCGGCGGGCGAAACACTGCAGACGAGAACCACGAGAAGAAAGGCGAGTGGCGGCCGAAGGGGATGGTCCATAGTCTCCTCCTGACGCAGGGTAACGCCACGAGCGGCCCGATAGTTCTGCCTCAGCCGTACGGGTTCGAAAAACCTGGGACGACCGGTGTGACCGATAACACGACGACTCGTTTCGCCGGTAACCGCCGGTATACACCGGTTCGTTGCGGAAGACCAATCAGGAAATGTGATGAGGCAATAACGTTACGCACCAGGCACGATCACTTCACTCGTGCGTGGACGATGTAATCGAGCCTGGGGAATCTGTGCTGGAGATACACGTTGCCGCCTTCGAACAGCGGATCCTGCTTGCCCGCGCGGATCCCACCGCCGGCCTCATCCCCGTAGCCGGCAAACAGTGAATCGGCGACCTCCATCCCTTCGACGACGCGCGCGAACGGCACGAAAGGTTCGGCATCGTGCGTCGCACGGTTGTCTCGCAGATTGATGAAGACCTGGGTCGATCGACCGTTGGGATCCTTGAAGGCGTACGCTATCGTGCTACGCTCGTTCGAAAGCACACGCGGGTCGTCGGGGATCGTCCGATTGCGCCAGACCCTGGCGATCTCGGGATTCCCGTTGATGCCGAACTGCGCCCACGTGCCCGCGCGGATCCGAAAAAAGCGCGCGCCATCGTAGAACCCAGCGCGAACGAGATTGTAGAAACGGTCGGCGCCATGAGGCGACCATTCGCGGCGCATCTCGAGCACGATCGGCCCGTTGTTCGTTTCGAGCGCGATTTGGCAGAAGTCGGGGGCGCCCCGATTCATCTCGGGTGCCTCGGGATTGAGAAGCAAAGAGTGCTGCGTGGCCTGTCTGACCGTGAAGACACCCGCAGCGATAGCCAGCAGGCACAGCGTGATTCGTGACACGCCCGCATTTTAGTGTCATTGGAACCAACGCGCCGCTCCGCGGCAGGAGAAAGGGAGAAGACAGATTGTTTTGTCCCTTACTCCCTTTCTCCCGTCGTCTCGGTTTTCTCCCCTTCTCCTGTGATCTTGGTTTTCTCCCGTTCTCGCGTCTCCCGCTCTCCTGGTATCATTTCTCCCCCTCTCTGTTCAGGAGCACAAATGCGCATTTCGAGACGCACCTTCGTAGGCACTGCCGCGGCGATGACGATCGCGTCGACCGGACGAGCCGATCAGCGGCGTGGCGGTGAAGGTGGAACCGGTGCTCAGGTTCCAGACTCGATCAGGGCGCTCAAACCGTTCCCCGGTCACGCGGTGCCGATCTCGGACGACGAGCGGCGCACGCGGATCGAAAAGGCGCGACGGCTCATGACCGAAAATGGCCTGGGCGCGATCGTCCTCGAGCCCGGGACGAGCATGACGTACTACGTCAACGTGCGGTGGGGTCTCAGCGAGCGGCCGTTCCTGCTGGTCATTCCGGCAACGGGCGAGCTGGCGTACATCTCGCCGGGGTTCGAGGAACAGCGGGCGCGCGAGATCACCAGGTTCACGAACGACGTTCGCGTCTGGCAGGAGGACGAAGACTGGGGAGCAGTCGTCGCGGGGGTCCTGAAAGACCGTGGCGTCGCGACTGGCAAAGTCGGGGTCGAGGAGCGCGTCCGCTTCTTCATCCCGGAGGGGCTTCGCCACGCCGCGCCGCAGATCGAGTTCGTCCTCGCCACGCCGGTGACGGCCGGCTGCCGCATGTTCAAATCGCCCGCCGAGATTGCGTTGATGCAGCGCGCGAACGACATCACGATCGAAGCCTATAAGGCGGCATTCGCAACGCTCCGCGAAGGGATGACGCAATTCGAGTTCGGCAATAACGTACGTGCCGCGTTCAGCGCGCTCGGCGCTCCTGGCGGATCGGCCGGCGCGCAGTTCGGCCAGTACTCCGCCTTCCCTCACGGCAGCATCCAGCCCCAGCGTCTCAAGCCGGGCGACGTCGTGCTGGTCGACGGCGGGTGCTCGGTTGAAGACTACGAGTCCGACATCACCCGCTCGACCGTGTACGGAAAGCCGAATCAACGGCAGATCGATGTGTGGAATCTGGAGCAGCGCGCGCAGACCGCGGCGTTCCAGGCCGCGCAAGTCGGCGCCACGTGCGAGTCGGTCGACGCGGCCGCACGAAAGGTGATCACCGATGCCGGCTTCGGTCCCGACTACAAGGTCCCCGGCTTGCCGCACCGCACCGGACACGGCATCGGGATGGACGGTCACGAGTGGACAAACTTCGTCCGCGGGAACAAGACGAAGCTCGCGCCCGGCATGTGTTTCAGCGACGAGCCCATGATCGCCATCTACGGAGAGTTCGGGATCCGCCTCGAGGATTGTCTCTACATCACCGAAGACGGCCCGAAGTTCTTCACCCAACAGAGTCCATCGATCGATCAGCCGTTCGGATAAGAGGGTGCTGAAGGTGCTGAAGGTGCTGAGGGTGCTGAAGCTGCTAAGGGTGCCAGAGATGTTAGCGCCAGGGATGCTGAAAGTGATAGCGCTGACGGTGCCAGAAGACCCACAAGTGCTCGCGCACGCCGTTCGGACGTCGAGTAGCGTCAGCTCGCTCAACACCTTCAGCACCTTCAGCACCTTCAGCACCTTCAGGACCCTTAGCGCCTTCAGCACCCTTAGCACCTCTTCTTTATGAACATCGCCGAAATCGCCCGGCGTGCGAGCGTGTCGACGGCCACGGTGTCGCGCACGATCAATCAGAGCGGACCGGTGAAAGCCGCGACGGCGCGCAAGGTCTGGCGCGCGGTCGCCGAACTCAATTACTACCCGAACAGCCATGCTCGCGCGCTCGTCTCGGGCCGCAGCCGGCTGCTCGGGCTGATCGTCTCCGACATCACGAACCCTTTCTTCCCCGAGCTGATTCGCAGCTTCGAGTCGCTCGCAATCCAGCAGCAATATGATTTGCTGCTGACGAGCACCGATTACCAGACGAGCCGTATGACCGTCTGCCTTCGTCGCATGCTCGAGCGCAAAGTGGACGGCGTCGCGATCATGACGTCGGAGATGGACCTCGGACTCATACGCGAGCTGTCCCGGCGCGGCGTGCCGATCGTCTACATGGACGTCGGACAAATGGGTCCGCGTATGAGCCATGTCTCGATCGACTACGGGAACGGCGTCCTGCAGGCGGTCGAACACCTCGTCGGCCTGGGACACAAGCACATTGCGTTCATCAGCGGGCCGCTCGACTTGCACTCGGCGCGCACACGGCGCCAGGCGTTCCTCGATGGCATGCGTCGGCACAATCTCGTTCCGGAACGGCGGCTGATTCGCGAGGGCACGCACACGGCCGAGGGGGGGCAGAAGGCGATGGCCGCGCTGCTCCGCCTCTCGAGACATCCAACGGCCGTCGTGTCGTCAAATGACTGGACGGCAATTGGCGCTCTCAGCGCGATCCACTCGGCCGGCCTGCGTGTGCCGGACGATATCTCGCTCGTCGGCTTCGACGACATTCCCCTCGTGAGCTACACGAATCCACCGTTGACGAGCGTCCGCATGTCCGCTGCCGAAGTAGGCGCCACCGCCTTCAATGCGTTGTTCAAATTGATTGGCGGCGAGCGCCTCGAGGGAGATGTGTATCAGGTCGCGACGAAGCTGATCGTGCGGGAATCCACGACGAAACCGAGGCGCTGATTCACACGGATTGTGGGGATCCGACACGACACAAGGATGAACGCGACTTTCGCGGATCAGGAATTCGGGCTCGGGTTCGCGCTCAGCAGTCGCACGAATGCGTCGTCGGGGAGATCGACCAGCGATCGAACGAAGATGTCGGCATCGAGCGTCGCCTGGCGACTCACGCCAATCGATCGCATCCCCGCCCGTCGCGCCGCCTCGATTCCGGCAGCCACATCTTCCACCACGATGCACCGCCCTGCGGGAACAGCAAGCCGCGCGGCAGCGCGCTGAAAGACCTGCGGATCGGGTTTGCCTCGCGTCACGTCTTCAGCCGCAACAATCGCGTCGAAGTAAGGGTCGAGCGAGAGCGCTCGTAACATGACCTCGACGTTCAATCGCGGCGCAGACGACGCAATCGCCTGACGCCAGCCGTCGGCGTGAAGGCGATGCGCCCACTCCGCGGCGCCGGCGAGCGGCGCCACGCCTTCGGTCTCGGCCAGCCGCCGGTATTCCGCCTCCTTGGCGTCGCCGATCTGACGAATCCTCTCCGGCGCGGCATCGTCGCCGAGCCATCCGCGCAGAATGCGGTCGTTCCGCTGTCCAAAACTGGCCAGGAACTGCTCGTACGTGAGCTCCACACCTTCGCCAGCCATCACGTCGCGCCACGCGCGCCAGTGATACTCCTCGGAGTCGACCAGAGTGCCGTCCAAGTCCCAGAGAACAGCTCGGTGCATCAGAGTTCAGGCTCTCGGCTGATGTCTCTTGGCTTTTGGCACCCGAAAGAATCGTGCAGCGTCAATAGCGCAGCTCACCGTACCGAGCCAGTTTCGGCAGACACGCCAAGAGCCCTGAGCCTTGAGGCGGTTTCAGTCACAATTCACCATTCACAATTTGTCTTCCTGTCCGTAATACGCCTTCGGCCCGTGCTTGCGCCGATAGTGTTTTTCGACCAGGAAGTCGTCCGGGCGCGGTGCCTCGGGCGCGATCTGCCTGACGTGCCAGTCCATCCTCGCGACGTATTCGAGCACCTGCGCGTGCTCGATCGCCTTCGCCGCGTCCGCGCCCCATGTGAACGGACCGTGATTTGCCACGAGCACCGCCGGCATTTCCGCCGGCGAGAGCCCGAGCCCGGTGAACGTCTCGACGATCACGCGACCGGTGTTCTTCTCGTACTCGTGTTCCACTTCGTCGCGGCGCATCGGACGCGTGACCGGTACGTCCCCGTTGAAGTAGTCGGCATGCGTCGTGCCCATGCAGCGTACCGGCGTCCGCGCCTGCGCGAACATCGTCGCGAATTCGGAGTGCGTGTGGACGATCGCGCCGCACGCGTCGAACGCGCGATACAGCTCGAGATGCGTGGGCGTGTCCGACGACGGCCGGAGCGTACTGTCGACGACCTCGCCCGTCTCCAGCGAGACCGGCACCATGTGCTTCGGCGAGAGGTTCTCGTACGGAACCCCGCTCGGTTTGATTACGAACACGCCGGCGGATCGATCGACGGCGGAGACATTGCCGAACGTGCTCAGGACCAGGCCGCTCGAGGCGAGATCCATGTTTGCCCGGTAGACGATTCGGCGAAGATCGGCGAGAGTCATCTCGCGCGGGTCTTGATTGCCAGCAGCCGCTTCATGAGCGTGCCGAGGTCCGCCCGCGATCCTGCGACCCCGCCGAACGTGTCGTGCAGCTCGCGATAGATGGCGTACAGCTCGTCGTACACCCTGTGCGCCGCCGGCTCCGGCGTGAAGCGCTTCTCCTTCAGTGTCGTCATCTGTCTCTGGGCCTCGGTCCAGCTCGGGTATCCGCCAGCGGATTCCCCCGCGGTCACTGCAGCCGAAACGGCGGCGCCGAGGGCCGGCGTCTGCGGAGAGCCGGCGATCAGCATCGGTTGACCGATGACGTCGGCGTAGATCTGCATGAACAGGTCGTTCTTCTCCGCGATTCCTCCGCAGCAGACGACGCGCTCGATCGGGACGCCGAACTCGCGGATGCGCTCGATGATCGCGCGGGCGCCGAACGCGGTCGCCTCAATCAGGGCGCGGTAAATCTCCGCCCGAGTCGTATGCAACGTCTGCCCGACGATCAATCCCGTCAGACGAGGGTCGACGAGGATCGTTCGATTGCCGTTGTTCCAGTCGAGCGCGATCAGCCCCGACTCTCCGGGCGCGAGCCGCGCCGCTTCTTCGGAAAGCTCTGCGTGAAGCGACTCATCGCCGCGGCAGACCGTTTCGACCCACCACTTCAGGATGTCGCCGACCGCCGACTGCCCTGCCTCGATCCCGAAATACCCTGGCATGATCGAGCCGTTGACAATCCCACAGATGCCCGGGATGTTGGCGAGCTGGCCGTCCACCGGCGCAATCGCGCAGTCGCAGGTGGAAGTGCCGATGATCTTGACGAACGTGCCGACGTCGATCCCCGATCCAACGGCGCCATAGTGCGCATCGAAGCCGCCCATGGCGATCGCGATGCCCTCCGGCAATCCGAGTTCGTCGGCCCAGCGCTTGGAGAGGTGGCCGGCGGGACGGCCTGCCGGCCAGGCCTTGTCGTACAGGCGATCGCGGAGTGCCGCCAGCCTCGGATCGAGTCGGGACAGGAACGCCTTGTCTGGAAGGCCGCCCCACGTATCGGAATACATGGCCTTATGTCCGGCCGCACAGACGCATCGAACGATGTCGTTCGGCTTGTCGACATCCGCCAGGACCGCGGGGATGAAATCCGCGAGCTCGACCCAGCTCGCAGCCGCGTCGAAGACATCCGGAGCAACGTTGACGCAGTGCCAGATCTTCGACCACCACCATTCCGATGAGTACGTGCCGCCGATCGGCGCAAGGTATTGAGGCGCGTGCTTCGTCGCAATTGCCGTGATTCTCGCGGCCTCGTCGGCGGACGTGTGGTCCTTCCACAACCAGGCGTGTGCGGCGAGATTGTCCTTCCACCGGGGATCGAACGCGAGCGGGCGGGCGGACGCATCGACCGGCAGCGGTGTGGAGCCTGTGGTGTCTATGCCAATGCCAATCACACGCGATGGTGAGAAGCCTGGCTGTCTTGCCGCCGCCGCGAGCGCGCCAGTCACAGACGCGCGAAGGCCGTCGATGTAGTCCGCGGGATTCTGGCGCGCGAGATGCGGATCTCTCGGGTGCAGCAGCACTCCCTGCTCGCCGCTCGGATAATCGAACACCTTCGTGCCCAGCACACGACCGTCCTCGCAGTCGATCACGACCGCGCGGACGGAGTTCGTCCCGTAATCGATACCGATTGTGACTGCCATATTCAATTCAGTTTCATTCGATCATGGTCAGCGAGTAGCCTCGAGATCCGGATGATTCATCTGCCAGACCGAGACCTGGCTGTCGAACGATTGCCGCTGGATCTCGACGAAGCGACAGTAGTTTGTATCGAATCATGTCGCCCTGACCGCTACCGCACGCTGCTCGGGTCCGACGAACTGGTCCGACCGACCGACAAAACGCGGTACTCGGGGAGCTTGTCGCGATCGATCACGTGGCCGTCCCGGATGACGTGTGACAGCTTGCGAAGATTGTGAATGTCTGCGAGCGGATCCGCGTCCAGGATGAGGAGGTCGGCCCGCTTGCCGACTTCGATCGTTCCGAACTGATCGATCCCGCGCGCGGCGATCGCTCCGTTCTGCGTCGCGGCGACGATTGCCTGCCCCGGCGTCATGCCCAGTTCGACGAGACCCTCGATGGCAAGAATGCTGCCGATGCCGTGATCCTGCGTCTCCGGCTTGCGCGTTCGCGACAGTTCCGGCGCCGCGGCCCAGTAGTTGTCGGTCCCAATCGTGACCACCGCGCCAGCTTTGATCAAGGTCTGGGCGTTGCGCCTCCGCATCTCCAGGCCGACACCCTCGTCCGCCTCGCGCTGACGCTGCTCGGCGCTCGTCCGCGGACGTGAGGGGCGTTCCCCTCTCTTCTCCTGCTCGGTGCGCTTCTTCTCGGCCTCTTCGCGATCCTTCACGTGCTTCTTCCACGCGTCTCCGGTCATCGTGCTCGCGAGCATCGAACAGACGATCTTCTTTTGGACGATCGCCTGCACCAACGCGTCCGGCAGCGCCTTGTTGCCCAGCATCTCGGGATGCTGAATGAGATCGATGCCAGCCTCGACCGCGAGTCGCAGACCGTCCGCGGTCGTCGCATGCGTCTCGGCAACCTTGCCTCGCCCGTGTGCCTCTTCGACGATGACCCTCTGCGCCTCCGGCGAAAACCCGATCAACGACGGCCGTGCGAAGTGTGCGGTGCCGCCGTACTTGATGAAGTCAGGTCCCTTGTCGAGATACGCGCGGATCGCCGTCCGCAGTTCCTCGGGATCCATGTCGACGAGGTCTTCACCGACGCCCTGCGCCACTTCGTCGTTGACCTGCTCCTGGAACAGCGTGAGTGCCTGTTCCCGAATGAGGCTGAAGCTGACCGAGTAGGGACCACCCCACCCCACGATGTTCCCCGCAGCAAGGATGCGCGGCCCGATAGTGCGGCCCGCGGCAATCGCGTCGCGAACGGCCACGAGCGCCGGCAGCAGCCCATAGCTGTCGCGCACCGTTGTTACGCCGTGCTTCAGTTGGAGCTGCGCGGCCTCGAGGACGATCTCGCGCTCGCGCGAGTAGTACCGCACCAGCGTCTCGTAGCGTTCTGCCGCGCCCCCGTAGAGCGACAAGTGGACGTTGGTGTCGATCAAGCCGGGAATGATGAATTTGCCGTTCGCGTCAATTTGCGTAGACGCTGACAGTGGCGCGACGGCGCTCGCGGGGCCGACAGTTGTGATGCGTCCGTCCGTAATGACGACGACGGCGTCGCGAACCGGCGGACCGCCGCGCCCGTCAATCAGCGTTGCGCCGGCGATCACGAGCGACGACGTCTGCCGGGCGGAGAGCACCTGGGCACCGACGATCGTCAGCGATCCGACGAAGCCCGCGATCGCGAGCAGGTGTGCGCGCGAGCGACGCATCACGGAACGAAGTATCACGAACATCCCCCCTGTATTCCCGAGCCTATAAGCGACGTTAATGGGTGTCGCTATTGTCACCGGAAAACCGCCGCGCTAGCATCGCAGGATGTGATGTAAGCGATTACAGCATGGCGCGGGTGTACGTCAATCGCCAAACAGGCCGGACGACGCTCGCGCAGGCCGGAGGGGAAGGCCCGCGGACACGCAGGACATGGAGGAGGAACATGACCACGAATCGCGCGCTGGCGTTGGGTTTCGCGATCGCCCTGTGCTGGCTGCCAGCCACGGCCGCCGCACAACAGCAGCTCGGCGCCATCCAGGGCACGGTCACTGACCAGACAAGGGCCGTCGTGCCCGGCGTCACGATCACCGTGACGAACCTTAACACGGGAGTGACCCGCACCACGGTCTCGAACGACTCAGGCATCTACCGAGTCCCGAGCCTGGATCCCGGCCGCTACAAAGTCGTCGCGGAGCTCCAGGGATTTCGGCCGGCATCGCAGAACGAGCTGACGCTCTCGGTCGGTGCTACGGCCGGTGTGAACTTCACCATGCAACCCGGCACCGTCGAGGAAGCCATTCAGGTGGTGGCCACTTCGCCCGATATCCAGACCGAAAAGGCGGACGTCTCCGCCGTTGTAGAGCAGAAAAAGATCGTGGACCTGCCGCTCGTGGGGCGGAACGTGCTGTCGCTGGCCGCGCTGCAGCCCGGCATCAACGGCATCCCATCGACCGCCGACATCTTCGCAAACGAGCAGGGGCTCGGGCTGACCGCCAACGGCGTGCGCGACACGGGAAACAACACGTCCATCGATGGCGCCAGCATCAATAACGGTCCCTGGGGCGGCACCGTCCTCCTGGTCCCGAACGTCGAAGCGGTCCAAGAGTTCCAGGTCATCGCCAACAATCCGTCTGCCGAATACGGTCGCAACTCAGGAGCGACGGTCAGCATCATCACCAAGGGTGGCACGAATGTCTTCTCGGGGAGCGTGTTCGAGTTCCATCGAGACCAGTCGCTGCGCGAGCAGGGCTTCTTCGAAACCCAGAAAGCGCCGTTCAAGCGAAACGATTACGGCGGCAGCTTCGGCGGTCCCCTGAAGAAGGACAGCACGTTCTTCTTCTTCTCGTTCGAAGGCGTCCGGGAGCAAACGCCGAATTCGTTCGTTGCGACGGTCGAGACGAAACAGTTCGCCGATTGGGTGAAGGCGACACGCCCGAACTCGAATGCGGCGCAGCTGCTCACGAAGTACGCGCCACCGTCCTACCCGACGAGCGGCACCGACGTCGGGTCGCCGCTGCCGGGCGCAAACGTATGGAGCACCACGCCGGACGGCATCCCCGACGTGGGTTCGATCAACGTCGTCACCAACGCTCCGCGTGAAGGGGATCAGTACAATGGCCGGTTCGATCAGGTCTTCCGCAGTGGCCGCGATCGCCTGCGTGGCACGTATTACTATGCGCGCACCGAGAGCTGGTTCACGTACGTTCGATCGCAGTTCAATCATCCGTATCCGTTCAAGGATCAGCTCCTGAACGTCCAGTACACGTCGGTCCTTTCGAATCGGACCCTGAACGAAGCCACGTTCGGCTTTGCGCGACAGGACGGTCATGCAGAAGATCCGACACCGGACGCGCCAACAATCGCTGGAAACCCGGGGGTAGGTAACGGTGTGGCGAGTTTCGGCGTCGAATTCTGGCACCCGATCGAGTTCACCCAGATGAACTATCAGATCAAGGACGTCTTCACGCTCAACCGCGGCACGCACTCGTTCCGTGCCGGTGGAGAAGCGAGACTCGGTGACGATGGCGCGACGCTGCATCACTGGGAGCGGCCGAACTACACCTTTCAAAGCATTCTGGATTTTGCCGACGACGAGGCGTTCTCGGAGACGCGCGCGGTCGATCCGGCAACCGGCCAGTCGACGACGGCCTACGGTCGCTATTACACGAACGAGTGGGGCCTCTTCGTACAGGACAACTGGAAAGTGCGTTCGAACCTGACCCTCAATCTCGGTCTCCGATACGACAACTTCGGCAATCCGAGCAAAGACCGCTTGTCGTTCAACGGAATCATTCTTGGTGCAGGCTCGACGATCGAGGAGCAAATCGCGACTGCCAAGGTCGGGACTGTCGATAAGCTGTACGCGACCGACTGGAACAACTTCGCGCCGCGCCTGGGCGTCTCGTGGGATCCAACGTCGAACGGGCAGCTCGTGATTCGCGGCGGCGGCGGGATTTCGTACAATCGCCTGAACAACACGACGTTCAGCGACGAGCGTCTGAACCCGCCGCAATTCGCGCAGTCCGTCGCGAGCATCCAGAACGGCGTGCCGATCGTGTACTCGCTGGGGCCGACCTACACGGCAAACCCGGCGCTCGGACGCGGCCTCAACGAGAGCGGCGGCATCCGCGGCGCGCGCGTGGCCCTGCGCGTGATCGATCCGAACATCGACATCCCCAAGTACTACAATTGGTTTGCCGGCGTGCAGAAACAGCTTCCGGGGAACTTCGTCGCCGAGGCGAGCTACAACGGCTCCACCGGACGCCAGCTCACAAAGGCGGACGGTCCGACGTCGGAGAATTACAACCGGTTCTCGGGTGATCTGTTCGATGGCGTCCGTAACCGCCTGAACCCGAACTTTGAGACAGTCGATTTCAATCGCAGCGTCTCGCGTTCGAATTACAACGGTCTATCGCTGCAGGTCCAGCGCCGGTACACGAGGGGCTGGTCGGTCCAGTCGGTGTACACGTACGGCGTGCTGAAGGACCTGCCCGCAGTGGCCACGGAGGTCACGAATCCCGAGCTCGACTACGCATACGGCAACAACGACGTTCGTCATCGGCTCGCCTTCAATTTCATCGTCGAGTTACCCGTGAAGGCGAGCAATGCCGTTCT
>Ga0114129_10003485_pt1 | contig 22123 bp, 18 predicted proteins | sample RhiMetdeltSRZDD1_FD_80071 | JGI IMG/M metagenome (GOLD analysis project Ga0114129, IMG submission 80071) | Populus rhizosphere microbial communities from Tennessee, USA - Rhizosphere MetaG P. deltoides SRZDD1 (version 2) (version 2) | ecosystem: Host-associated > Plants > Roots > Rhizosphere >... | reverse complement strand
TCTGCTGGTGGGGCGGGAAGACCGAGATGATGCGGTTGATCGTTTCCGTGGCGTCCAGGGTGTGCAGCGTGGAGAGCACGAGGTGGCCGGTTTCGGCGGCGGTGATGGCCGTCTCGATCGTCTCGTAGTCGCGCATTTCACCGACGAGGATGACGTCGGGGTCCTGGCGCAGGGCAGAGCGGAGCGCGGCCGCGAACGAGCGGGTGTCGACTTCCACCTCGCGCTGGTTGACGATCGACTTCTTGTCGCGGTGGAGGAACTCGATCGGGTCCTCGATCGTGATGATGTGCTCCGTCCGCTGCGAGTTGATGTAGTCGATCATGGCCGCGAGCGACGTCGACTTGCCCGAGCCGGTGGTCCCCGTGCAGAGGATCAGGCCGCGCTGCTCGTTCGAGATCTTCTCCATGACGACGGGCAGGCCCAGCTCCCGGATGGTCATGATCTTGACCGGGATGACGCGCAGGACGAGACCGACGGTGCCGCGCTGCTGGAAGACGTTGCAGCGGAACCGGCCGAGACCGGGCACCGAGTACGCGATGTCGATCTCGAGGTTCTCCTTGAACTTCTGCTTCTGGCGGTTGCTCATGATGGAAAACGCCATGGCGATGGTGTCTTCCTGCATGAGGCGCTTGGTCTCGACGAGCGGGATCAGCTCGCCGTTGATGCGGAGGACGGGGTGGGAGCCGACCTTCAGGTGGAGGTCGGACGCCTTCCGCTCCGAGGCGATCTTGAGAAGGTCGTTAATATGCATCGTCGCGCTCTCCTCGCTCCGTCGTTAACGCTTCGGACCGGCGGCCGCGCCGACTCCCTTTTTCACCCACGTCAGCCAGCCGTGCTCGTCGGGCACGCGGCATTCGACCACGTCGAAAAATGCGTTCTGCAGCTTCTCGGTGATGGGCCCGCGGGCGCCGCGGCCGATCACGATCTTGTCCACCGATCGGATTGGCGAGACCTCGGCGGCGGTGCCGGTGAAGAACAGCTCGTCGACCAGGTAGAGCATCTCGCGCGGCACGCGCTCTTCCTTCACAGGGATCCCGAGGCGGCGCGCCAAGGCGATCACGGTGTCGCGCGTGATGCCCGGCAGCACCGAGCAGGCGAGCGGCGGCGTGATGAGCGTGCCGTTCTTGATGAGGAAGATGTTCTCGCCGCTGCCTTCGGAGACGTAGCCCTCGGTGTCGAGGGCGATGCCTTCCGTGTAGCCGCCCATCATCGCTTCCATCTTGATGAGCTGCGAGTTCATGTAGTTCGCGGCGACCTTGGCCATGGCGGGCAGCGTATTGGGCGCGATGCGCGACCACGAGCTCACGCAGACGTCGACGCCCTTCTCGAGGGCCTCGGGCCCGAGGTATTTGCCCCACTCCCACACCATCACGCAGCAGTCGACGGGGCAGTTCATCGGGTTCACGCCCAGCTGTCCGTAGCCGCGGTAGATCAGCGGGCGGATGTAGCAGGCGTCGAGCTTGTTGGCCTCGATGGTGTCGAGGATCGCCTTCTTGAAGTCGTCCTTCGAGAGGGCCGGCTCCATGCGGTAGATCTTCGCGGAGTTGAAGAGGCGGTCGATGTGCTCGTCGAGGCGGAAGACGGCGGAGCCTTCCGGCGTCTTGTAGCACCGGATTCCTTCGAAGGCCGAGGAGCCGTAGTGGACGACGTGGGCGCCGATGTGGATCGTGGCTTCGTCCCAGGGGACGAGCTTTCCGTTCATCCAGATCTTGTCGGATTTCGGAAGAGACATCGGCAGGCTCCTGTCTACCCGTGGCCTCAGGCGGAGATGATTCTAGACTTCGGCCTCGGGAGTGTCAACGAGCCGGCTAGGGGAAATGCCTGAGGTCAGGGGATTTAGCGGCGTGACGCTCAACCCTCGGCGTGCCGCAGGATCTCGAACGTGGGAAGCGATTTGAGCCTTCCGTCGAATGTCACCGTGGCGCTGCACCCAGCGCGCTCGGCCCGCCGGCCGATCAGGCAGTCCGCGAAATCCGCCTTGCTCGCCCGAAAGTCTTCGAGTGCCAGCCACACGGACTCGGGATCCCCGACCTCGAGCTGCTCCGTCGAGAGGATCCTCTCGATGACCTCCGCAACCTCCTCGCGCGCGTAGTCATACGACGCGCGCAGCACCCAGACGAGCTCGCACAGCACGACGGGATCGATGTGGGCCGGGGAGCCCGTCGAGAGGCTGTCGAAGAAGGCGAGCGCGCTGCGGTATTGGGCGTCGTCGTCCTGGACCAGGAGGCGGACGAGCACGTTGGCATCGACGGCTTTCATCGTGGCTTGCGGAACAGCCGCGCGACGCCGGCGTCCATGTCCTTGATCGACACGCGCTTGCGCCGCGGCCGGTGCAGCATCCCCGCGAGGTCGGCGATGGTCGTCTTCGCCGGCTTCAGTACGACCTCGCCGTCGCTGCGCATGACGAACGTGAGGCGGTCGCCCGAGCGCAGCTTGAGGCGCTCCCGCACTTCCTTGGGAATCGTGATCTGGCCTTTGCTGGTGAGAGTGGCGGTGGGCATCCTTACGACTCTCTGATCTCCTTACCAAGTGTAAGGCAGCGGCGAGGCGATATCCAGATGGGTGAGGTGGATCTCTCGCCCGCTATTGCTTGGGCGGAGCTTCCCGCCAAATGAGCGGCAGCAGCTCGTGCCCGTACGTAGCATCCACTGTCGGGTTGCACGCACCTACCACGGGCAGGTCTCCCCCTTCGAGGAAAACCAGATAGCGCCGGCCTGCTTCGAAATGGAGACTGACGCACGGGTCCTTCGGACTCGACCGGATCACGATGCGTTTTGTCGCCGGGATGTTGCCCTGAAATGCATGCTCTACCTGCAGGGTCACGAGCCAATGCTCGGGTGGAAAGAGACTCTCGATCGCGCTGCCGATGGCGTGGCCGCGGCTCGGCGCCGCCGTGGGTGTCGGGGTGGGGCCGGGCGTAGGCGTCGGCGTGGGGTCGGGCACGATCTCGATGGCCACCACGCGGCCGATGAATGCGACGGGGAACTCTCGGAGAACGCCGCGCGCGTACTCGGGCGTTCCCACGACGCCACCGAATCCGCGGCACATGCATGCGTCGACCGCGAGTGGGAGAATAAGCAGGAGGCAGGTGGCGGCGAGGACGCGCAGGGGGGCGCTCACTGCGATTCGCCGCAGAACGGACACGAATTCGACCGGGCGTGGAGCGGCTTCCGGCAGTTCCAGCAGAACGTCGATTTCGGAACCTCGCGCGCCTTCAGCCGCCGCCGGATGTCTTCCATCTCGGTGGCGTTGTGGTCGATCTCGCCGGCGGTGGCGAGGTCGTCGATGAGCTCGGCGGCGCGCTGGTAGCGCTCGGTGACCTCGGGGGCCAGCGACTTCATGATGATGTCGGAGATCTCGCGGGGGATCCTGTTGTTCCGCAGGTTCGGCGGCGTGAGGCGGCCCTGGGCCACGAGCTTCTCGAGCTGGGCCGGGTTCGGGCTGAAGTACGGGAGCGACCCCGTCAGCATCTGGTACAGCATCACGCCGACCGAGTAGATATCCGAGGCCAGCACCGCACGCCCCTTGAACTGCTCGGGAGCCATGTACGGCGGGCTCCCGATGACAGTGGTCGCGTGCGATTTCTCGAGGAGGCGGGAGGTGCCGAAGTCGGCCACCTTCAAGACGCCGCTCTCCGAGACGAGCACGTTGGCGGGCCGCAGGTCGCGATGGAGGATGGACGCCTCGTGCGCGTGATCGACGCCTTTCAGGATCTGCAGCGCGTATGTCACCGCGCGCGGGAGGTCGAGGGACTTCTCGCGATCGAGGACCGCCTCGAGGCTCTCGCCCTTGATGTACTCCATCACGATGAAGAAGCAGCCGTCGACGCGCTCCGCGGTCATGATGCCGACGATGTTGGGATGATCGAGGGCGGCGAGCAGGCGAGGCTCCTGCAGCAGATCGTCGGCGCCGCCGTTCTGCCGGTGGGGCACCTTGATCGCGACCTTCTTGTCGATCCACGTGTCGCGCGCGAGAAAGACGGTGCCGAATCCGCCGGAGCCGAGGTTCGCGAGGATCTGGTATTTACCGACGACCTGCCCCAGGAGGAACATTCGAGCCGCTGAAGTATATCGGCCGCCTCGCCCTCGGGGGACCGACGTTTCTTGGGCACGGCTGACTTTTACTTGACATGAGCCCCTAATGAGAGGGTATTATGTCGAAGGTGAGCCGGGGCGTTCGCCGCGGCCAGCCGGACGCAACCTCGGGGGCTCCACTCGAGCCCGACTCAGAGCCGAAACGCAACGGAGGCGCAAACGAAAACCAGCAGGTGCGGAGAACACAGAGAACCGCGCATCAGGATGACGGGAGCGTGGCCGGCAGCGAGCTTCCCCCCCACAAGACGCCCGCGCTCCTTCAACGAGTCGGTTCTCTGTGTCCTCGGCCCCTGCGGTCAAGGAATGCCGGCAAAGGCAAGCAGGCCGGGAAGAGCTTCTCCCCTGAGCTTCACCGGGACTTCACACCTCGGACGCAACTCGATCGCTCTTCGCGACCTGCGTGCCTCTGCCGTCAGTCCTTGAGATCGCCCGCCAATAGCTGAATCGCCGTCACCGCCGCGATGGCGGCGGTCTCCGCCCTGAGAATCCGCGGGCCGAGGCGTGCGCGCACGAAGCCGGCGGCGTCCAGACGCTCGAGCTCGGTGGGCTCCCAGCCGCCCGCCGGCCCCACCAGGCACAACGCGCCGTCGCCGCGCGGCCACTCGGCCGGCGGCGCTCCCGAGCCATCCTCGGCCAGCACCAGCCGCGCCCCCTCGAACGGACGTTGGAGCAGCACGGACAGGACCACCGTGGCTTCCACGGGAGGAACGACGGCGCGGCCGCACTGCTCGGCGGCGCCGCTCGCCACCTTGTCCCATCGCTCCTGGCGCGACCCGTGGAGGGCCGGCCGGCCGGCGGCGTCCGTCCTTGCGGTGACCACAGGCCAGATCGCCGCCACGCCGAGCTCGGTGGCCTTCTGGATCACGAGCTCCATCCGATCGCCCTTGAGGGGTGGCAATGCGAGGACGATGCGGGTGGGGGATTCCGCGCGCGCGGCGACGGGCCCGGAGAGGCGCACGAGCACGCGCTTGCGCGAGACCTCTTCGAGGATGCCCTCGAACTCGTGGCCCACGCCGTCGAACAGGCGGACTTCGCTCCCGTCGCGCAGACGGAGGACCTCGCGGGCGTGATGCGCGGAGTGGTCGGGCAGATCGACTCGCGCCCCCGGCGCGGCCTCGGGGACGTGGAAGCGGTGCTTGGCGCTCACGATCGTTCCAGTATGAGCGAGCCCCACTCGCCGCTCACGCGGTCGCGGGCGATGGGGAAGCCGGAGTAGGCGGATCGCACGGCCGCTCGCTCATCGGCCAGGAGGCCGGCGAGGATCAGCCGGCCTGGAGTGGCGGGCAGCACGGACAGCTCGGCGGCGCGCTCGATGAGCAGCGGGGCGGTGATGTTGGCCACCACGGTATCGAAGCGGCCCGGTGTGAAGGGCCGGCCGCCGTCGGCGCGGACGATGTGGACGGCGGTGCCGTTCTGACGCGCGTGCTCGCGCGCGGATTCGATCGATTCCGGATCGTTGTCGCCCGCCACCACGCTCCGCGCGCCCAGCATGCGGGCGGCGATGGCCAGGATGCCCGACCCCGTGCCGACGTCGAGCACGCGGCCGAGCGTGGCTCGCGCCGCCGTTTCTTCGAGCGCCTGCAGGCACAACGCGGTGCTCTCGTGGGTGCCCGTTCCGAACGCGCGTCCCGGATCGACGATCAGGCGCCGGTGTCCCGGCGGCGGCGGGGCGCCGGCGTCCCACACCGGTGTGATCCAGAAGCCGCCGACGCCAAACGCCCGGAAGTTCTCACGGAAGCGCGCGACCCAGTCGACGTCGGGGATGGCCGCGGGCTCGATGGTCGCGCCCGGCAGCGCCTGTCGCAGCTCGTCGAGGCCGATCCCGTCGTCCTCGAAGTAGGCGACGAGCTCCGCCCCTCGCTCTTCGATCCCGAGCGTCCCTGCTTCCCAGAGGACGGCGACGGCTGTCTCGTTCTCCGTTGGCGCCACTTTGATGAGAACTGCTCTCATGGCCGTTCTTTGTGGCCCTTCGTGCCCTTTGTGCCTTTGTGGTTATTGCGGCGAGGCCGATCTAACCGAGCAGATCTTTCAGCCGACTCTTCACCGACCGGCCCTTGTCCTGAGCGGCGGGGTCCTCGGGCAACGTCTTCGCGAGCTGCTCGATGAGCCTCTTCTGCTCGGACGAAAGGCGGGTGGGCACCACCACGCGGACGGTGACGTGCAGATCGCCGCGGCCCTTGTGGCCGAGATGCGGGACGCCCTTGTTCTTGAGCTTGAAGCTCGTGCCGGTCTGGGTGCCTTCGGGGATGCTCAGCTTCGCCGGCTCGTCCTCGGGGCCCGGCGTCGGCACCTCGACGGATCCGCCGAGCGAGGCTTGCGCGAAGCTGATCGGCATCTCGCAGTGGAGGTCGGAGCCTTCGCGGTGGAAGAACTCGTGATCCTGGACGCCGATGACCACGTAGAGGTCTCCGGGGGGGCCGCCCGCCGCTCCCGGCTCGCCTTCGCCCGTGATGCGGAGCTGGCTGCCCGTGTCGACGCCCGGCGGGATGGGGACCTTGAGCTTGCGCTCGATCGGTACGACGCCCTGGCCTTCGCACGTCGGGCAAGGGGACGTCACGATCTTGCCCGCCCCGCGGCATCGGCCGCACGTGCGGGCGACGCTGAAGAATCCCTGCTGGTACGTGACCTGTCCGGCCCCGCGGCAGTTCGGGCAGGTCGATGGCTGTGTACCGGGGGAGCTGCCCGAGCCTTTGCACGAGCCGCAGCTCTGCGTGCGCGGGATCTGGATCTGCGTCTCCGTGCCGAACGCGGCTTCTTCGAACGTCAGCTCGAGGTTGTAGCGGAGGTCGCTGCCGCGCCGCGGCCCGCCGCGTGCTCGGCGCCCGAAAAGATCGCCGAAGCCGAAGAAGTCGCCGAGGATGTCGCCGAAGTCCGCGAAGATCGTGGGGTCGAAGCCCGCGCCTCCGGCCCCCGAGACGCCGGCATGGCCGTAGGCATCGTAGCGTTGCCGCTTGTCGGAGTCGGCGAGGATCCCATAGGCCTCGGCCGCCTCCTTGAACTTCTCCTCGGCTTCCTTGTTGCCGGGGTTGCGGTCGGGATGGAACTTGAGGGCGAGCCTCCGATAGGCGGACTTGATCTCCTGATCGGTCGCGGTCCGCTCGACGCCGAGGATCTCGTAGTAATCAGCAGGCATCAGTCACAGTCCACCGCAAGAAACCACAAAGACACAAAGGAAACAAAGATCACAAAGAAAAGAGTATAGCGTCCCCACTTCTCTTTGTGTCCTTTGTTGTCTTTGTGTCTTTGTGGTTCTTTTCGGTCAGGGGCGCAGCATGGCTTGGCCGATGAGGCTCGCGGCCTTCTCGAGCTCGGTCAGGCGGTCCTTCAGCTCCGGCAGCTCCGTCTCCGGCGTGGCCTTCTTGGCGCGCTCCATGGCGGCGATGATGCGCTCCTGCTCGTCGCTCGTGAGCTTGCCTTCGAGGGCCTGCACCGACCGCATGGTGTTGGCCACGAGGCCCTCGAGCTGGCGGATGATCGCGTCCTGCTCCTTGCGGACCTTTTCGGCCTGGTCGCGCTTCTGCGTATCGCTGACCAGGCGGTTGAGCTCGGACTGGCTGAGGCCGCCGGAGGGATGGATGACAGTCGACTGGCTGCGCCCCGTCGCCTGGTCCTGCGCGGACACGGAGACGATGCCGTTGGCGTCGATCTCGAACGTGACCTCGATCTGCGGCACACCCTTGGGGGCAGCGGGGATGTTGGTCAGCTCGAACCGGGCCAGGCTCTTGTTGTAGGCGGCCATGTCGGACTCGCCCTGCAGGATGTGGAGCTCGACCTTCGTCTGGTTGTCGGCGACGGTGGTGAAGATGCGGCTCTTGCGCGTGGGGATCGTGCTGTTGCGCTCGATGATCGGCGTGAACGTGCCGTCCTTGGTTTCGATACCCATCGTGTGCGGGGTGACGTCGAGGAGGACGAGGTCCTTGACCTCGCCGGCCAGGATGCCGGTCTGGATGGCGGCACCCATGGCGATCCCCTCGTCGGGGTTCACCGCGCGGTTGGGCTCGCGCTTGAAGACGCGGCGGACGATGTCGCTGACGCGCGGGGCGCGGGTCTGGCCGCCGACGAGGAGGACCTCGTCGATCTGCTCCGCCTTCAAGCCGGCGTCGGACAGCGCGCGCTCGCAGGGCGGCACCGTGCGCTCGAGCAGCTCGTTCGTCAGCTCCTCGTACTTCTGCCGCGTGAGGACCGTGTTGAGGTGCTTCGGACCGGAGGCGTCGGCGGAGATGAACGGCAGCACGATCTCCGTCTGCGCCGAGGTCGATAGCTCGCACTTGGCTTTCTCGGCCGCTTCCTTCAGGCGCTGGAGGGCCATGCGGTCGTTGCGCAGGTCGATGCCGCTGTCCTTCATGAAGTCCTGGATCAGCATGTCGATGATGCGCTGGTCGAAGTCTTCACCACCCAGGTAGGTGTCGCCGCCGGTGGAGCGCACCTGGAAGAGGCCTTCCGACAGCTCGAGGATCGAGATGTCGAACGTGCCGCCGCCCAGGTCGTAGACGGCCACGAAGCCGCTCTTCTGCGTCTTGAGGCCGTAGGCGAGCGCAGCCGCCGTCGGCTCGTTCAGGATGCGCGAGACCTTGAGGCCGGCGATGAGGCCGGCGTCCTTGGTGGCCTGGCGCTGCGGATCGTTGAAGTAGGCGGGGACGGTGATGATCGCTTCCTCGACCGTTTCGCCGATGTAGTCCTCGGCGGCCGCCTTCAGCTTCTGCAGCACGAAGGCGGAGATCTCCGGCGGGGAATAGACCTTGTCCTCGACCTGGATGTGTACGTCGCCGTTCTGCGACGGCGCCAGTTGGTAGGGGAGAAGCTTGCGCGCGGACTCGACCTCGGGCGATTCGAACTTCCGCCCGATGAGGCGCTTCACCGCGAAGACCGTGTTCTTCGGGTTGGTGAGGGCCTGGCGTTTGGCGATCTGGCCGACGAGCCGCTCGCCTTTGGCCGTGAACCCGACGATGGACGGAGTGGTGCGCGCTCCCTCCTGGTTGGGGATGACTTGGGGGGCGCCGCCCTCCATGACCGCCACGCAGGAGTTCGTCGTCCCGAGATCGATGCCTATTACCTTTGCCACTCTAGACCCCGAGGACGCTCAGTATAGCTGCGCCCTGCTGTCAGTGCGCGGACTCTTCTGACGAATCGTCTCCGTCGGCTTCCTTGGCGACTTTCACCAGGGCCGGCCGCAGCAGCCGGTCCTTGAGGAAGTATCCCTTCCGAAACGTCTCGACGATCGTGCCCTCGGCGACGCCGGGCACTTCTTCGTGCATCAACGCCTGGTGGATCTGCGGGTCGAACTTTTCGCCGGTCGGGTCCTGGATGATGACGCCCTGGCTCTCGAGGTATGCGGTCAGGTTTCTGTAGATGAGCTCCACGCCGTTGCGCAAGGACGAATCGTCACCTGAGGGCGGCGCCTGCAGGGCGCGCTCGAAGTTGTCGATGGTCGGCAGCAGGCCGGAGAGGATCTGCGCGCGGGCATCGACGGTGGCCTGTTCCTTGTCGCGGTCGACGCGCTTTCTGTAGTTCTCGAACTCCGCGCGGCGGCGCAGGACCTGGTCCCGGAGCTCGTCGCGCTCGCGGCGGAGCATGTCGATCTGCTGCGCGGCCGGGATCTCGACGGCCTCGACCCCGGTGGCTTCGTCCCGTGGCTCGCCGTTTCCCGGCTTCGTCTCGTCGTCTTTGGTGTCGTCCGCTTCCAATACTGGTTCCTCTTGATGTCGTTTCATTGGGTGTCTGCCAGCGCCTTCCCGATGGAACGCGCCATGTGATCCACGATCGAGACGATCCGCGGGTACTCCATCCGCGTCGAACCCAGCACGCCCAGGCCCCAGCCCACCTCGCCGCCCACCGGGCAGCCGGTGGCGACGACGGAGACGCTGTGGAGGTCGGGATGCGGGTTCTCGTGGCCGATGAGGATGCGGATCCCCTCGCCGTGCATGCATTCGTTCAGGATCTTGACCAGCCGCCCCTTTTCCTCGAACGTCTTGAAGAGGGCACGCATCTTCTCGATGTCTTCGAACTCGGGGCGGCCGACGATGTTGGACGCGCCGTCCAGGTAGACGGACGCGCCCTCTTCTTCTTCCGACGTGAACGCCTGATCGGCGACGGCGATCACACGCTTGAGCAGCGAGTCGTAGAGCGCCTTCTCCTCGCGCATCATCTCGATGAGCCGCGCGCGGATGGCCAGCAGGTGGAGGCCGGTGAAATGCGCGTTCAGGTAGTTCGCACACGCCTGCAGCTCTTCCTGGGTGAGCGGCTCCTCGACCTCGATCACGCGGTGGGTGACCATGCCCGTCCGGGACACCATCACCACCAGGATGCGCGGCGGGCCGAGCCGGACGAGGTCGATGTGCATGAACGCGCTGCGGGCGATGTCGGGGGCCAGCACGAAGCCGATGTTGCGGCTGAGGCGCGACAGGATGTGCGAGGCGTTCTCGAGCACCTGGCCGGGGGAGCCGGCACGCAGGCCGGCGTCGATGGCGGCGGCGTCGCCCGGGGCCAGCGGCTCTTCGCTCATGAGGCTGTTGACGTAGAAGCGGTAGCCCTCGTCGGTGGGCATCCGGCCCGCGCTCGTGTGCGGGTGGTCGAGGTAACCGGCGCGCTCCAGGTCCGCCATGATCGCGCGGATCGTGGCGGGCGACATCGAGCGATTGAGCACACGACAGACGCTCTCCGAGCCTACCGGCTCGCCGGTGGCGATGTGGAGCTGAATGACGGACTTCAGGACGCCCTTGCTCCGCTCGTCCAGTGCCTGGGTGAGAGTGCTCGTCGTCATGCTTGGTATGGGCTCACGCCCTTGGGACTCTTCGACTTCGGGGCAAATTATAGCCGCCTGCCCCGGGGCCGGCAAGGAGGACCGCTTTACGCGTGTGCCGGTCGACGCAGCGCACCGAGGAACTCCTCCACCGGCCGTGTGTTGAGCACGTCTTCCCGGCGCAGCCAGCCGCGCCGGGCCTGACCCACCCCATATACGAGGTTATCAAATGCGGTGGTGGCATGGCTGTCCGTCGAGATCACGAACCGCACCCCCTTCTGGGCGGCGGTCCGGATCATCGGATCCGGCGCGTCCAGCCGGTCCGGTTGGCAGTTGATCTCCAGGGCGATGCCTCTTTCCGCGGCCGATGCTGTCACTCGCTCGATGTCGACCTGGACCGGGTCGCGCTTCAAGAGGAGGCGGCCCAGCGGGTGCCCCCATATCTTCATGTAAGGGTTCTCGAAGGCCCGCAGCACGCGGTCGGTCACGACGTCCGGCTCCATGTCGAACCGCGAGTGGAGCGAGGCGACGACCACGTCGAGCTGGGCCAGGACCTCGTCGGCCATGTCGAGGCGGCCGTCGGGGAGGATGCAGACCTCGATGCCGGCCAGCAGGCGGATGTCGGGGAATCGCGCCTGCGCGGCGCGGATGCGGGCGATGTGCTCGAGGCAGCGCGCCTCGTCCATGCCCGTACCCCGCTTGGGCGAGGGGATGGCGCGGCTGTGATCGGTGATCGCGATGTACTCGAGGCCGCGCTTCTGCGCCGCCGCGATCATGTCGTCCAGGGTGTCGCGGCCGTCGCTCTCCTGCGTGTGGACGTGCAGGTCGCCCTTGACGTCCCCGCGCTCGACGAGGCGCGGCAGCGTGCGGGCCTCCGCCGCCTCGATCTCGCCCCGGCCTTCGCGCAGCTCCGGAGGCACCCAGGCCAGGCCGAGGGCCTCGTAGATGTCCTCCTCGCGGACGCCGGCGCGTGAGGCACCGCCTTCGACTTCGAACAGTCCGTACTCGTTGAGCTTCAGGCCGCGCTTGACCGCCCGCTCGCGCAGGGCGACGTTGTGCGTCTTGGAGCCGGTGAAGTACTGCAGGGCCGCCCCGAGCTGCTCCGCCGTCGAGAAGCGCAGGTCGACCTGCAGCCCCGAGGTCAGCACGACGCTGCATTTCGCCCCGCCGCCGACCAGGATCTCCTTCACGTCGGCGTGGGTGGTGAAGGCACGGGCCAGCGCCTCCGGATCGCCGCCCACCGCGATGAGGTCGAGATCGCCGATCGACTCGCGCTGGCGGCGGAAGGATCCGGCCACCTCCACTCGCGCGGCGCCGGTGTCGAGCAGGAGCTGCTTCAGCTTCGTGGCGGCGTCGGCCACGACCGGCAGCAGGAAGCGCGTCTGGGTCTGCCGGCGCTCCTCGATGCCCTTCAGGATTCGCGCCTCCTTCTTTTCCTTCATGCCGGGCAGCGTCTTGAACCGGCCGTCCCGGATCGCCGCCTCGAGGTCGGCGATCGACTTCACGCCGAGCTTCGTCCAGACGAGGTTCACGCCGCGCGGGCCGAGCCCCGGCAGCTTCAACAGCTCGAGCAGGCCCTCCGGCACCTCGGCCAGAAGCTCCCGGTGGTAGGCGCAGCTCCCGCTGCCCACGAGCTCCTGGACCTTCTGCTCCATCGAAGTGCCGATGCCGGGGAGGTGCTTGATGCTCTCGCTACGCCGGATGCGCGAGGCCAGATCCTCGCCTGCGGCCTCGATCGTCTCTGCGGCCACGCGATACGACCGGATGCGGAAGGAGTTCTCGCCCTTGATCTCCAGGATGTCGGCGATCTCGTGCAGGCATCGCGCGATCGTCCGATTGTCCATGGGGCGATTATGGGGTCAGGTCTGTTGTTTGTTGTCTACGGCGGCGTAAACAGCAAACAACAGACCTGACCCCGCCCGGTGCCCCCTCGTTGTACCCTCGCCCCATGAACGTACGCTTGACGGCATACGCCCTCCTGGCGGTCGCGCTCTCTTCCGCGGGTTGCATGAGCACCAACAGCGGGACGGGGGGCGGGCCCAGCCGCGCCGAGATCGTGGTTCGCTTTTCCGGCGATCCGCTGAACAGCACTGCGAACGGGGGTGCCGACGGCGGCGCCTATCCGCGGATGGTGCAGTTCGACCTGCTCGTCAGCGAGCTCAACGGCGTTGGCGCCAACATGATCAACCAGACGCTCGTGACCTCGCCGGACTCCGGCGCGATCAAGGTCCTGGCCGCGACTCCCAGCGCGACGATCCCCGCCGGCGGGTCGCTGACCATCCCCATGACGCTGATGTTCTCGAAGTTTCCCAGCGGTGGCCTCAACCTCGCGCTGACGGTGAACGCCATCGACGTGGCCGGCAACATCGTCACCGGCATCGGCACCGCCCGCGTGAACTAGGCCGACGGGCCTTGCCGGTCCCCCACAGCGGCGCTATTCTCACGCGCGCTGTAGCCATGGGTGCTGATGACCTGCCCGTCGTGTTTCGCCGAGAACGCCGCCTCCGCCACTCGCTGCACGCAGTGTGGCGCCGACTTCGCCGAGCGCACGGCTGTAGTGGTGGCCGCCTACCTCTCTCCCGGCTCGCTCTTCGCCGGACGCTACGAGATCCGACGCCAGATCGGCTTCGGCGGCATGGGAACGGTGTACCTCGCCCGAGACCGCACGCTGGACGAGGTCGTCGCCATCAAGGTCCTCCGGCCCGACTTCGCCGCCAACCCGGCGATGGCCGCGCGTTTCAAATCTGAGATCAAGCTCGCGCGCAAGGTGCGCCATCGAAACGTGGGGGCCATCCACGACTTCGGCGAGGACCGCGGCCTGCTGTACATCTCGATGGAGCTCATCCAGGGGGTCGACCTCAAGCAGTTGCTCGCGAGCCGTGGGCGCTTCGCTCCCGACGAGGCGTACGAGCTGTCCATCCAGATCGCAGAGGGCCTGCAGGCGGTCCACGACGCCGGCGTCATCCACCGCGACCTGAAGACGCCGAACATCATGCGCGACGAGAGAGGCGTGGCGCGGCTCATGGACTTCGGCATCGCGAAGGAACACGGCCGGGCGGGCGCGACCGTCACGGGCACCATCGTGGGCACGCCCGAATACATGAGCCCGGAGCAGGGCCAGGGAAAGAAGGTCGACTTCCGGACGGACGTGTATTCGTTCGGCATCGTCATCCATGAGCTCTTCAGCGGTGACGTTCCTTTCCGTGCCGACACGCCGATTGCGACGATCCTGAGACAGATCCAGGAGCCGCCGACCCTCGAAGGCCCGGGCGCCCCCGATCTCCCCGCCGCTCTGGTCCCGGTGTTGCGGCGATGTCTGGCCAAGGACCCGAGCCAGCGCTACGCGACGGCGCGGGACGTCGCGGAAGCCCTGCACCGGGCGCGCTCGGGCTCCCTGGAGTCGCAACCGTCATCGACCAACGGGCCGGCCGCGCCGACGATCACCGTCACGCCACCCGTGCGCCGCTACCGGCTCGTCGTCGCCGTGCCCTCGTTCCTCGTGCTCCTCGGCCTGGCCGTCGCGGTTGGTGTGTGGTCGCGCCGCGCGGCGCCGCCGCCGACGACGCTCTCACCTTCGCCTTCGCTGGCCCCGCACGTCGAAACGTCGCTACCCACACCCGTGGCCTCGCATCCGTCCCCGTCCCCGGCGGCGACTCGCCACGCCGCCCTCGTCAAGCCGGCCCCCGCGCGTTCACCGGCTCCCATGGCACCCTCGGCGGTGGAACCCGGCAGCGGCTTTCTGCATATCGTCGCCGTGCCTTGGGCCGACGTGCTCGTCGACGACCAGATGGTTGGGACGACTCCTCTCGACAAGACCTCGTTGAAAGCGGGACCCCACCGCGTCACCCTGCGGTATCCGACGTATGAGAGTGTGGAGCGCACAGTTGTGATCCGTCCTGGTGAGACAGCGAAGATCCGCTTCGACTTCCGAAGCGAAGGCACGCCGAAGCCCTGACGCGGGGCGAGCCTCAGTAGGAGACGGTCAGGGTGAAGGAGGCGGTGCCGTTGGATGTGAGCTCATCGTGCGCGACCGCCAGGTCGTAGCTCTTCGGCGTCACCGGGATGGACAGTCGTACTTCGCGGTCGGCGATGCGTGAGCTCAGGCCGACGACCTTTCCGTTGTCGTAGACGATGATGACCAGCACGGCACCGGTGCCAGTCCATGTCACCTTTGCGTCGAGAGTCCCTGCCTTGGAGACCACGACGGGAAAGTTCCGCGCGTGCTGCTCGACGGTGACGGTGCTGCTGAACGTCTCCGTGCTCCGGCCGTCGGTCGACGGTGCCTCAGAGCTGCCTCCCGAGGCGAGCAGGGCCACGCCCGCTCCGGTGACGCCGATCCCGGCGCCGATCAAGATGCCCGTGCCCACCCCACCCTTCTTTCCTGCTTTCCCAGACTCGAGCCGGGCCGCCTCGAAGATCTCGATCACCTTCGGGGCGAAGTCTTGCGGGCTCAGGGAGAGGTCGTGTACCTGGGCGATGGCCTCGATGAACTTGGACTTGGCCGCCGCCTCGCTGCCCTTGCCCAGGTAGGCGATTCCCAAATACAGGTAGGCCTGCGACAGTTCACGGACCCTGGCGCGATCCGTCGCCAGCCGGCGGGCCACGTTGTCGAGGGAGAAGATCGCCTCGCCATAGCTGCCCTCTTGAACGAGCTTGATGCCCTTGACGAGCTCGGGATCGAGGACGGGTGGCGCGGCGGAGGCGGAGGCGCAGAAGAACGCCGACGCGATGACGAGCGCAAAAAGTCGCATCACACACCCCACTGATGAGAGCCCGGCCATTATTGCGTCCGACGTATCGCAACTGTCAAGGAATCAACTACTCTGCGTCTCTCGGGCTCCTCGACGAGTGCTATGCGACGGTGGCGGGGAAGTACAGCGTGAGCCGCGTGCCCTTGCCGACCACGCTCTGCAGGTGGACCTCGCCGCCGTGCTCCTCGACGATGCGGCGCGTGATGGTCATGCCGAGGCCGAGCCCGGTGCGCTTGCCGTGGCTGAAGAACGGCTCGAAGACTTTGGCCACGACCTCGGGCGGGATGCCGCGGCCGGTGTCGGCCAGGGCCAGCTCCACGCGGCCGTCGACGGTCCGGCTCTCCACGGTCAAGGTGCCGCCCTTGTCCATCGACTCCATCGCGTTGTTCGCGATGTTGAGAAGGGCGCGCTTCATCCTGTCGATGTCGATGACGAGCGGCCCGTCGTAGTCGAGGCGGGTCTCCAGGGTGATGCCGCGCTCCTGCAGCTCGCCGGCGATCCAGCGGCGCAGGTGGTTGACGAGATCGGGCACGGCGATGCGCGCGGGCTTGAGCGGCGTGCGCCGGCCGCGTGAGTAGTCGAGGAGCTCCTCGATCATGGCGCTCATGCGGTCCGCCTCTTCGACGATGAGGTTGGCGTACTGGCCGCGCCGTTCGTCGGTGAGGGACGGGTCGCCGACCATGCTGCCGTAGCCCTTGATCAGGGTCATCGGGTTGCGGAAGTCGTGGACGATCGAGCTGATCATCTTGCCGATGGCGGAGAGCCGCTCCGACTCCACCCGCGCGGCGAGGAGCTCGATGCGGTGGAAGCTCGCGCCGGCCTGCATGGCCAGGATCTTGAACAGGTCGACGGTGTCGGGGGCCACGCTCAAGGCCTCGGGGACGAAGATCCAGCCGTAGAACGTCTCGCCGTGGCGGATGGCGACGGCGCGGCCGAGGCCGGGAACGTCCGAGACGTCTTCGGCGGGGGTGGTGCGGCACTCGGCCAGGCGGGCTTCGAGCGCCTGCTTGACCCCGGGGAAGACAGGAGAGTGCGGCGCGCCCGCCCACCTCGTGTCCGCGCCCAACTGGGCCAGGACGATCACCTCGTCGCTGCCGAGGAGCTCGGCCGCCGCCTCGCCGACCAGCGCGACCACCCGGCCCACGTCCTCCGCGAACGCGAGGTCGATGCCGATGCGGTGGAGCCCGTGCAGGTCGCGGCTCTTGCGCTCGAGGCGCTCGTTGTACAGCGCCATGTCGGCGCGCAGGCGGTATTGCGTGCGCAGCTTCTCGACCTCGAGGATGAGGTCCTCGGATTGCCACGGCTTCTCGATATAGCGGTTGAGTCCGGCGTGGTTGATCGCGTAGATGGCCGACTCGAGCCCGGCCTCGCCGGTGAGGAGGATCTTCATGATCTCCGGCCAGCGCTGGTGCACGGCCTCCAGGAAGCGGTCGCCTTTCATGCCGGGCATTACCTGGTCGCAGATGACGAGCTCCACGCGGTCGCCGGCCGCGTGCAGCTCGGCGATGAGGGCCAGCGCCTCGTCGGCGGACTGCGCGCACTCGATCCGGCACGTCTCCGCCAGCCGTCGGCTGAGCAGCGCGGAAAGCTGGGAAAGGACGGCCGTCTCGTCGTCGACGCAGAGGATGTAGCTCGTCATGCGTGTTTGGCCATCAGCGTCGGCTGGAGCGGCAGGAGCACCTCGAAGGTCGTACGTCCCGGCTGGGAATCCACCCGGATCTCGCCCTCATGCCTCTCCACGATCTGCTGCGAGATGCTGAGGCCGAGGCCGGAGCCTTCGCCCTGGCCCTTGGTGGTGAAGAACGGGTCGAAGATGCGGTTCACGTTCTCCTTCGGGATGCCGGGCCCGGTGTCGGTGATGCGCACGCCGATGCCGTGCTCGCCGCGGCGATACGTCTCGATGAGGATCTTGCCCATGCCCTTCATGGCCTGGACGGCGTTGTGGATGATGTTCGTCCACACCTGGTTGAGCTCGTCGCTGCTGCAGATGATCGGCGGCAGCTTGCCGTAGCGGCGCTCCACCACCACACCGTACTTGATCTGGTTGCGCAGCAGGGTGAGGGCGGTCTCCAGGCCCTCGTGGATGTCCGCCTCCGCCATGTCCGCCTGGTCGAGGTGCGAGTAGCCCTTGCGCGCCTTCTCGGTGCGGGCGTAGCTCTTGAGCGCCTTCACCATGCGGGAGATGGTATCCGTCGACATACGGATGTCCTGCACGGCCACCGCCAGGTGGCCGACGTTCTCGAGGAAGCCGAGGCACAACATCGAGGACACGCTGGCCTCCTCGCGCGAGGCCTCGATGAAGGCCACCACGTCGTCGCCCAGCCCCAATCGCGCGAATGTCACGGCCAGGTCTCGCGCGTTGCGCACGCCGTAACGCGTGAGCTTCGCCTCGAGCAGCCGCGCATGCTGGCGGATCTCGGCGGTGCCGGTGCGCTGCGGGTTCGCCCGCAGCGTGTTCTCCACGAGCTTGAAGAAGCGCTCCTCGACGGCGGCGGGCACGCCTTCCGCCATCAGCATCCGGATCTGGCGGTTCAAGGCGTCCAGGTACTCCGTCATGTTGACGACGGCGGCGGTGATGGCGGAGTTCGGGGTGTTGATCTCGTGACAGATGCCGGCCACGAGCTGGCCGATGCTGGCCATCTTCTCGGCGGCGATGACCTGGGCTTCGACCTGGGTGATCTCGCCGTACGCCGTCCGCAGCTCGTCGTTCATCCGCGACAGGTCTTCCGTGCGCTCCCGCACCTTGTCTTCGAGGACCACGTTCATGTCGGCCACCGCCCGCTGGTTCGCCTGGATCTGCGCGACCATGCGGTTGAACGTGCGCGACAGCTCTTCGAGCTCGTCGCCCGTGTGCACGGCCAGGCGGGTGTCGAGGTGGCCCTGGGCGGCGCGGTCGGCCCCGGTGACGAGGTGGCGCAGCGGACCCGTGATCCGCCGCGCCATCAGGTACGAGGCCAGGCCGCCGGCCAGCATCGCGCCTGCGAAGACGAGCATGAGGGCCGCCCGCGTATCGTCGATCTGCTGGTGCATGCGCTCGATGGTGGGCTCGGGCCCGCGCGTCATCCGATCCATGCGCCGCTCGACGAGGACGAGCACGAGGGCCATGACCACGGCGAGGAACAGCGTCAACGAGAGAAAAAGGCGTGTTCCCAGACGCACGCGGTAGCGGAACCGCGCGGGGGCGGCGGGACGGGAGGAGCCATCTTCGTCCGGAACGGTCACAACACTCACCCTTCGGACCAGCGCTCCGTCGAGACTGGTTTTACCATGCCCGTGCGGCCCCATCAACGCCTAGGCCTATAATCCTCACTGGCATATGGCCACGTCCTCGTCCGACGAGCTGTCGCTGCCGGAGGCCCAGATCCGCTCCGAGTTCCTCCGCAGCCAGATGCGGAAGTGGATGGAGTCCGCGATCAGCTCCGGGCGCACCGCCGAGCTGTTCGAGCTCGAGATGTGGCTGCGCAGCTTCGAGCGGTTCTTCCGCATCAAGAACCAGCCGCTCTCCGAGCTCGAGCGCAAGCAGATGGTGATCCGGAACTGGTCGGAGGAGCTGCGCCTCGTCGACAACGTGCTGCTGCGCGTCATCCAGCTCTGCACGGCCATCCTCACCGAGGAGCAGGTCAACTTCACCTGGTTCGACAAGTACCTGGAGACGTACCTCAAGAAGGACGACATCGTCGATCCCTACATCGAGAAGCTGCTGCGGCAGTCGACGCCGGAGTCGGCCTTGACCCTCCTCAAGGAGTCCTTCGAGGACATCCACCTGATGCTCACCGACCTCGTGAAGGTCTCGCGCATCTCCTACTCGACCTTCAGCGCGGTGGGGAAGGCGCTCTATCGCGAGGTGCGGCGCAGCCACCTGCTGTCCCTCCTCATCGACAAGAAGTTCAAGCCGATCCACGACCGGATGACGAACCAGGCGCTGGTGCTCACCATCCGCGGCATCGAGAGCCCGAAGGAGCGCAAGCAGGCAGCCCGGGTCTTCCTGGAGCTGTTCCGGCTTCTACACTATCTTGAATATGCCGATCCGGACCACGTCCCCGAGGAGGACCTCAAGAACACCCTGCTCATCTTCTCGCTGGTGACCTCGGAGGCACGCCTGCTCCTGCAGTACCTCGAGCGCAAGGCCATGCCGGAGCTGCAGGAAGGAACGGACATCCACCAGCTCTACGACTCCTTCGTCTACTGCATGCCCCTCGAGCTCAAGAAGGTGATCAACACCGAGCTGCTCGACATCTCGGTGGCGCAGCAGGCCGACCACATCCGCATGCGGGTGGAGAACAGCCACGGGATCCTGAAAGACTGCTTCCAGCAGTCGGTGGTGCAGATGGCCCAGGTCTTCGACGCCAACATCGAAGGCGACCAGATCTTCCCCGACTTCACCGCCAAGCTCGAGCAGTCGCTGCGGCTGCGCGACGGCCTGGCGCGGCTCATCAAGGCCGTGCAGGAGTTCCAGGGGAAGCCCGACGAGAAGAGCGCGGTGCTGCTGAAGCGCGCCATCTCGGACTTCTACGACAACAGCATGAAGTACCTCATGTACCGCGATTGGCGCGGGTTCGAGATGTTCTTCATCGAGATCCTGAAGACGACGAGCCCGTCTGCGGTGGCCCACATCACCCACCGCTTCGAGACCTTCCTGTTGACGCTCTTTCGCGAGGTCCAGAAGCGCGCGATCCTGCAGGACCATCCGCTCGGGGACGACCTGCAGGGCATCCACGCTTGACCCTGGCCCTCCTCGTGGCGCTCCTCGCCGTCCTGGCGGGGGCGCTGGCGACGTGGCTCTTCGAGGAGAGGGCCGGCCTCGTCTATCGTCTCGCCGTCGGCTCCTGCCTGGGGTTCACCGTCCTCGGTCTCGTCGGCTACGTGGCGGCGGCGTGGATGGGGATGGGGCCGCTGTCGGTCTGGACGGCCACGCTGCTGACGGTGGCCCTGCCGGCCGTGCTCCTCCGCACCCGCCTCGCCGAGATCGCCGGCGACGTGGGCGCCGGCCTGCGGCGGCGTCCACGCCTGTCCCAGGTCGCGCCGCTGGTGGCGGGCGTCCTCGTCCTCTGGTTCGCGTACCAGCGCGCGATGATCGTGAAGGACGACGGCATCTATACCAGCTACATCGACAACTACGCGGACCTCACGCTGCATCTCGGCATCATCAGCGGCTTCGTCTACGGCGAGAACTATCCGCCGGAGCACCCGGAGTACGCGGGAACACGCCTGGCCTATCCGTTCCTGGCCGATTTCGTGGCGGCGATGCTGGCCGCCACCGGTGCCAGCGCGCACCACGCGATGCTCGCCCAGAACATGATCCTGACGAGCGCGCTGCTCGTCATCCTTTATATATGGGCGCGCCGGCTGACGGGTGACGCCACCGCGGCGATGTTGACGCCGGCGCTGGTGCTGCTCTGCGGCGGCCTCGGCTTCATCATGCTCTTCAGCGAGCTGCGCAGCCCCGAGGGCGGGGTCTGGCACTACCTGACCCACCTGCCGCACGACTACTCCGCCCACGAGCAGCGCTGGCGATGGGCGAACTCGCTCGTCTACTGGTTCGTGCCGATGCGCAGCATGCTGCTCGGCGTCCCGTTGTTCCTCGTGGTGACCGGGCTCTGGTGGAAAGCACTGGGCTCGACGCCACTGGATCCCGTGCCCGAGGATCCGCCGCGCACGGCCGCTCGTGTCTCGAAGAAGTCGGCCAAGGCGGCGGCCAAAGCCGCACCCGCGAAAGCCGCGGCCGGGCCCTCGTTCTCCTCCGACCGGATCATGGCCGCCGCCGGCTTCATCGCCGGCCTGCTGGCCCTGGCCCATCCTCACACCGGCGTCACCCTGGGGCTGATGGGCCTGCTGCTGATGTTCATCACGCAGCGCTGGCGGATGTGGATCATCTACGGCGCGGTGTTCGCAGTGCTCTTCGCGCCGCAGGGACTGTGGGCGATCTCCGGATCGTCGGTGAAGGGGGCGACGTTCTTCGCCATCTATCCGGGTTGGAGCGGCCACGACCAGGCGAAGGCGCTGGCGGATCGCCACGTACCGCTCGTCGAAGGGGACGAGGCCCCTACCTCCAAGCGCATCGCCTGGTCAGCGGTTTTCGCCGCCGGCGCGGCCCTGTATTGGTTCGAGAACACGGGCCTCTTCATCCCCCTGCTCCTCCTCGCCCTGGTGTGGCGCGGCCGGAAGCCGGTGGTGCCGCGTCCGCTCCTCCTTTTCTACTCACCGTTCCTGCTGTGTTTCATCGTCCCGAACCTCGTGAAGCTCGCGCCGTGGGAGTGGGACAACATCAAGGTGCTGATCTACTGGTTCATCCTCTCCGTTCCTCTCGTGGGCTTGATGCTGAGCCGCTTCTGGCGCGGGCCGATCAGCGAGAAGATCGCCACCGCCGTCTGCATCCTGGCCCTGACGTTGTCCGGCGGCCTCGACATCTGGCGCGTCCTCACCGGCGCCCTCGAATGGCGCGTCTTCTCGGCGGACGAGGTGGCCCTCGGCGACGAGATTCGCAAGAACACGCCGCCGCGCACGGTCATGCTGAACGCGCCACTGCACAACCATCCGTT
>Ga0114129_10003484_pt1 | contig 22125 bp, 20 predicted proteins | sample RhiMetdeltSRZDD1_FD_80071 | JGI IMG/M metagenome (GOLD analysis project Ga0114129, IMG submission 80071) | Populus rhizosphere microbial communities from Tennessee, USA - Rhizosphere MetaG P. deltoides SRZDD1 (version 2) (version 2) | ecosystem: Host-associated > Plants > Roots > Rhizosphere >... | reverse complement strand
CGACCCGGATGCGAACATGTGTTCGATCATGATCATCTGCGTCCTATACCCGCGCTTCGAGCTCCTCGCGGCGCTCGGCGACCGCCGTGCTCTGCTCTCGGAGCCGGCCGCGCTGGCCCCCGAGGCGGGGCGCGAGCAGGTGGTGGGGGAGGTGTCCGCTCCGGCCGAGGCGTTTGGAGTGGTGCGCGGGATGCGGCTGGGGGAGGCGATGTCGCGCTGCCCGTCGCTGCGGCTCGTGCCGCCGGACCCCGAGGGAGTGCGCTCGCTGTGGAGCGCCGTGCTCGACAGGCTGGAGGGGATCGGGGCCGAGCTGGAGTCGGACCACGCGGGCGCGGCCTTCTTCGTGGCCGGGGGGCTCGAGGGAATTCACGGGGGTGACCTGGCGGGCGTGCTGGCGGCGGCCCGCCGCGCGCTCGGGGCAGGCGCACGCTTCGGCGCCGCGCCGAGCCGCTTCGCCGCCCACGCGGCGGCGCTCCAGGCGCGGCCGCGGCGGCGAGGCTCCGCCGGCGGCGCATCGCGCTCGCCCCTCAATGCTGTCGTTGTCGAGCCGCAGAACGTCCGCGACTTCCTCGCCCCGCTTCCCGTCGGGTTGCTGCGCACCCGCCCCGAGCTGCAGGCGCTCCCCGAGGTGCTCGAGCGGCTCGGCATCCGCACGCTCGGGGAGCTGGCCGCGCTGCCCTCGCGCGCGGTGGCCGAGCGCTTCGGGCACCCCGGCCTGCTCGCGCTCGACCTCAGCCGCGGGCGCGACACGCCGCTGGAGCCGCGGCGCCCGTCGGAGCCGGTGGTCGAGCGGCTCGACCTGCCGGAGGCTGCGTCGGGTCAGCAGCTGGAGCGGGCGCTCGAGCTGCTGATCGCGCGCGTGCTCGCCCGGCGCGAGCGCCGCGGGCGCTCGCTGCGTGCGCTCGCGGTGTCGGCCCGTTTCGTGGCCGGCGGCACCTGGCGCACCACGGTTACGCTGCGGCACGCGAGCGCCGACCCCGCGCGCATCCGGCTCGCGCTTGCCCAGAGGCTGGTCGAGCTGCCGGCGCCGTCGGAGTCGCTGGCGCTCGAGGTGGAGGCGTTCGGCCCGCCGGCGCACGACCAGGGGCGCCTGCTCGACGAGGCGGCCTCGGTGCGCCGCGCGCGGCTCGGCGAGGCGGTCCGCCAAGCGCGCCAGGCGGCCGGGGCGGACGCCGCCCTGCGCGTGCTCGATCTGGATCCCGACTCGCGCATCCCCGAGCGCCGCGCGGTGCTCGCGCCGTTCCCGGACGCGTCGTGACGCCGGACGAGCGCAGGCGGACGCGCCGGCTCGGCACGCCCAAGCCCACCTCGGTGATCCAGGGCGACGGCGGCTCGCCGCGCAACATCGCCGGGAGGGAGGTGGACTGTGTGCGCGAAGAGTGGGTAGTGGAGGATCGCTGGTGGACCGGGCGGCCGCTGCGGCGGCGCTATTTCGAAGTGGTGCTCCTTGACGGGCGCAACGTCGTGGTGTTCCGTGACCTCGTCGGCGGAGGCTGGTTCCTCCAGCGATCCTGACAAGAGCCCGCAGTTTGCGAGGTTTCGACCCCGGAACCCGTGAAATTTGGACTTCAGTTGGCGGCGGCGCCCGCCGATAAAAAACTTGAGTGACCCCCCTCACCAGCCCCCGGGTGCCGGAGACAGACGCATGATGCGTACCGGCAATCTTCCCATGATCGCGCGCCTCGGCACGATGTTCGAGCGCACCGCGGACGTGCGCGACCAGAGGGATCTAGAGGACGTCCTTGAGGACGTGTGCCGCACGATCGCCGACCTGCTCGGCTACCGCGCCGTGGTCGTGAACGTCTACCGGCCGGCCTTCGACGACATGCTCACCTCGGCCGCGGTGGGATCCGAGGAGTCGGTCTCGCAGCTGGTGGGCAAGAGCTCGCCGCGCGAGACCTGGGTGCCGCTGCTCGACGAGCGCTTCCGGCGCCGCGGCGCGTATTTCGTGCCCGGCGGCGAGTTCGACTGGGACGGCCTCGGCGTGGAGAGCTACGTGCCCTCCATCGCCGCCAGCGAGGAACCGGACGCCTGGACCGCCGAGGACGCCCTGTTCGTGCCGCTGCGCGACCCCAAGGGATTGCTGATCGGTGTGATCTCGGTCGACGAACCGGACACCGGCCGCCGCCCCACGGACGAGGAGCTCGACGCCCTCGTGGCGATCTCGCGGCACGCGGCGCTCGCGCTGCGGATCGCGCAGGACACCGCCAACGACGCCCAGCACCAGCGCATGCTCGAGGGCATCCTGGAGGTCTCGGCTCGCCTCGCCGAGGCCGAGGAGCCGGACGAAATCCTCCAGGCCGTCTGCGACGGGATCCGCGACGCGCTCGGCTTCGACAAGGTGGTGATCGAGCTTGCGCCCACGCGGGCGGCCCCGCTCACGCCGTACGCGGCGAGCGGCTGGGACATGGACTCGGATGCTGTGAACCACGGCATCTCGCTCGAGACGCTGTCGCCCCTCTTCACCGACGAGTTCGAGGTGGCGGGCTGCTACCTGGTGCCGACCGAGGTGGCCGAGGAGCGGCTGGGGCGCCACCAGGTGGACTACCGCTCGGAGTTGAACGGCCGCGGGCCGCATGCTTGGTCGCGCCACTGGCTGCTCGTGCCCCTTGCCGAGCCGCAGGGCCGCACGCTCGGCCTGATCTGGGTGGACGACCCGCGCGACCGTCTGCTGCCGACCCAGGCACGCCTCCAGGCGCTGCGCCTGTTCGCCAATCAGGCGGTGGCCGCGCTCCAGTCCGCCGACCAGGCGCTGAAGCTTCGCCACGAGGCCACACACGACGCGCTCACCGGGGTGTTGAACAGGCGTGCCTTCCGCGCGCGGCTGGCGCGCGAGGCTGCGCAGGCGGACGCATCGTTCGCTCTGATCCTCTGCGACATGGACAATCTGAAGAAGGTGAACGACTCGCTCGGCCACGAGGCCGGCGACCTCGCCCTGCGGCTGCTGGCGGACGCCCTGCGTACCGGGCTCCGCCGCGACGACGCCTACCGCCTCGGCGGGGACGAGTTCGCCGTGGTGCTGGCCGGCGCGTCCCTGCTCGACGCGGAGCGCGTGGCCATGCGCCTTCAGCACGCGGTCTCACGCGCCGCGCGCCCGCCGATTGCGACGATCGAGGCGAGCTTCGGCCTGGCTGTCTACGAGCCGGGGGAGAGCGCGGACAGGCTCGTGGCCCGGGCCGACGCGGTCCTCTACGAGGCCAAGCGCCGCCGCCGCGAAATCGTCGTCTGAGCGCAGCTCGACCGGGCCGCTCGACTATGCGAACATGTGTTCGTGTCATACGTCGAGCTCCACTGCCACTCGGCCTACTCGTTCCTTGACGGGGCGTCTCATCCGGCCGAGCTGGCGGGGACCGCGGCTGAGCAGGGCCACGGCGCTCTCGCGCTGACCGACCACGACGGGCTCCACGGCGCCATGGAGATGGCGCACGCGCTGAAGCCGCTCGGGGTGCGGCCGATCACGGGCGCGGAGGTCACGCTCGACGACGGCACCCATCTCACGCTCCTGTGCGAGACGCGCGAGGGCTACACGAACCTGTGCCGCCTGCTCACCGCCTCGCACTGGCACACCCGTCGCTGGGCGCGCGAGGGCTGGACCGAGGCGGGCCGCCGCCAGGACCCGATCGACGGGGAGCCGCACATCTCGCTCGACGACGTCGAGCCGCTCGCCGCCGGGCTCGTGTGCCTCTCGGGATGCGCGCGCGACGGCGCGGTGGCCTCGCATGTGGAGGCGGGCCGCCACGCCGAGGCGGCGGCTGCGGCGCGCCGGCTGCTGCGGATCTTCGGCCCGGAGCACCTCCGGATCGAGCTCCAGCGCCCCTTCTGGCGCCACGACCGGCGCCGCAACAGGCTGCTCTCAGAGCTGGCCGAGCGGCTCGGGGTGCCCGCCGTCGCCACCGGGAACGTCCACGTGCACGAGCGCGACCGGATCGCGCTCCAGGACGCGATGGTGGCGGTGCGGCTCGGCAAGACGCTCGACGAGACCGAGCCCAGCCGGCGCGGCAACTCCTCGCACGTGCTCGCCCCGCCCGAGCGGATGGCGGAGCGCTTCCGCGAGCACCGGGACGCAGTTGAGGAGAGCGGGCGCCTCGCCGAGCGCCTCCGCTTCGACCTCACCGAGGATCTCGGCTACCGCTACCCCGGCTCGGAGGATCCCGAGGCGGATTCGAAGCTCGCCGCCCTCTGCCGCGACCGCTTCGAGGAGCGCTACGGACGCAGCAGCGAGGCCGCGGCCCGCCTGGACGAGGAGCTGCGCGTGATCCGCCACCTGGGGCTGTCCGGCTTCTTCCTGCTCCACCGCGACATGCTCGAGCTCGCGCGCGAGGTGGCCGCTGAGGTGCGCGGGCCTGAGTCGGCGCGCCGCCTGCTGCCGCCCGGCCGCGGGCGCGGCTCGAGCGTGTCGTCCGTCGTCTGCTACCTCACCGGGCTCTCGCACGTGGACCCGATCGCGAACGAGCTGCTCCTCGGCCGCTTCCTGAACGAGGAGCTGACGGCGCTGCCGGACATCGACCTCGACTTCCCGCGCGACATCCGCGACGTGCTGATCCCACGCGTGCACGACCGCTACGGTCGCGACCGCTGCGCGCTCGTGGCGGCCTTCTCGACCTTCCAGGTGCGCTCGGCGGTGCGCGACTTCGCCAAGGCGCTCGGGCTGCCGCCGGGGGAGATCGAGCGGTTGGCGCGCCAGGTGGACCCCTGGAAGGACCACAACGACATCGAGGGCGACGTGCCGCGCGGCGGCTCGCCGCGCTGGGATGCGCTCGTCAAGCTCGCCCACGACGCCTGGGGGCTGCCGCGCCACCAGTCGCAGCACCCGGGCGGGATGGTGATCGCGACCCAGCCGCTGATCGACCTCTGCCCGGTCCAGCCCGCCTCCATGGAGGGGCGCCAGATGGTGCAGTGGGACAAGGACTCCTGCGGCGACGCCGGCTTCCTGAAGATCGACCTGCTCGGGCTCGGGATGCTGTCCGCGGTCGAGCGCTGCATCGACGAGATCGCGCGCGTGCGGGGAGAGAAGATCGACCTCTCGCGGATTCCCTACGACGACAGGGAGGTCTACTCGCGCATCCAGGAGGCGGAGACCACCGGCGTGTTCCAGATCGAGTCGCGCGCGCAGATGCAGATGCTGAAGCGGACCCGGCCGGAGACGCTCGACGACCTGACCGTGCAGGTGGCGCTCGTGCGGCCCGGGCCGATCATCGGCGGGGCGGTCCACCCCTACATCGAGCACCGCAAGGCGCTGCGCGCCGACCCGAGCTTCGAGGTGCCCTACGAGCACCCGTCGCTCGAGCCGGTGCTGCGCGACACGCTCGGCACGATCGTCTTCCAGGACCAGGTGCTCGAGGTGGCGATGGCCTTTGCCGGCTTCAGCGCGGGCGAGGCGGAGGGCCTGCGGCGCGCGATGAGCCGGCGCCGCTCGGAGGCGGCGATCCGCGCCTACGAGGAGAAGTTCCTGGCCGGGGCGGCTGAGCGCGGCGCCACGCGCGAGACCGCCTCGACGGTGTGGACCCAGATCGTCGGCTTCTCCGGCTTCGGCTTCCCCAAGGCGCACTCGGCGGCCTTCGGGCTGCTCGCCTACCAGTCCACCTGGCTGCGGGTGCACTACCACCCGGAGTTCCTGTGCGCGCTCCTGAACGAGCAGCCGATGGGCTTCTACCCGCCGGACGCGCTGGTGCACGAGGCCCAGCGGCACGGGGTGGAGGTGCTGCCGCCGTGCGTGGTCAGGAGCGGGGCGGAATGCCGCGTCGAGGACGGCGCCGTGCGGATCGGCCTCGGCTACGTGACCGGTGTGAAGGAGGCCGAGGTGCGGGCGATGGTGGCCGAGCGTGGCCCCGGCTGGCGCTCGCTCGGCGACCTCGCCGGCCGCTCCGGGGCCTCCGCCGAGACGCTCGGCCGGCTCGCCTGGGCCGGCGCCTGCGACGCGCTCGTGGAGGGACACGAGCAGGGCAGGCGCCGCCGCGCGCTCTGGATGCTGGGCGTGGCGGTGCCGGGCACGCAGGTGCCCGAGGGCACCCAGCTCGCCCTACCGCTGGAGCCGCAGGAAGGGCCCGACCTGCGCGCGCTGAGTGCCTGGGAGCGCATGCTGGCCGACTACGGCTCCACGGGGGTCACGCTGCGCGAGCACCCGCTCGAGCTGATGCGGCCCGGGCTGCCCGCGGACCTCAGCACGAGCACCGACCTCGAGACCCACCCGAACGGCCGGCGCGTGCGCGTGGCGGGCCTCGTGATCGCGCGCCAGCGCCCGGCCACCGCGAAGGGCGTGACGTTCATGCTGCTCGAGGACGAGCTCGGGACGATCAACCTGATCATCTCCCCGCCGGTCCACGACCGCTTCCGGCTGGCGGTGCGCTCCGAGCCGCTGGTGCTGGCCTCGGGCCGGCTCGAGCGCCGCGAGGGCACCGCGAACGTGATCGTGGACCGGATCGAGCGTCTCGACCGGCCGGACCTCCCCAACGCGCAGGTGAAGCACATCGAGCCGCGGCGCGTGTGGTCGAGCGACGCCGGCGAGCTCAGCGCGGTGGTGCCGAGGGCGCACAGCTTCGGCAGGCGCGGCTGAGCTACTCGGAGCGGTTGCGCTTCAACCAGTCGCCGAGCTGCTGGCCGGCCTCGGAGATCGACGTGCCGGCCTGCTGGAACGCGCCCGAGATCCGCTCCCCGTAGAAGGCGCTCGCCGCATCCGCCTCCTCGCGCACCGAGCCCTCCTGGCCCACGCGCAGGTACTCCCCGCGCACGATCGCGTCGTATTCCCCCTCGTGCACCCAGTCGAGCATCAGGCGCACGCGGCGCACCGGCATCGGGTGGGTCAGCCGCAGGTCCTGGAACAGCTTGGTCAGCCGGTCGAGCCCGCCGCCGCTTTCGCTGTAGTCCATCCCCTGGGCGATGAACGCGTCCAGGTTCAGGTCATCGGCCGCCTCTCCCGCGGCGATCGTCATCAACGCCCGGCAAACCGCCGTCGGGTCGCGCGTGATTAGCGCCGCCGCGCGGTCGCACGACAGCTCGGCCGCGCGCGACCACTCCAGCAGCGCGTACTGGATCGCCAGCAGCGGCAGCCCGGCGAGCAGCGGGAGCCGCACCGACGTGCCGATCTGGAGCAGGATCAGGAGGGCCGTGCGGTAGAGCACGTGATCCGAGTGCACGTGGGCCGCCTCGTGGGCCAGCACCACCCGGCGCCCGTCGTCGTCGAGGATCCGGATCAGCTCGGAGTTGAGCAGCACGATCGGCTTGTCCGTGCCGATCGTGTAGGCGTTCGCCAGCGGGAACTGGGTCAGGTAGAGGTCCGGCACGCGCTCGATGTCGAGGCTGTTGAACACCTGACGGTGCAGAACCCAGATGCCCGGCAGCTGGTCCTGGCCGAGGCGCACGGCCGACCCGAGCGACGCCGCGCGCAGCGCGCGCTCGTACCCGAGCGCCACGAGCTTGCGCACCACCTGGTCGAGGTAGGGAACGTTCTGCAGGGCGGCGGTCGCGGCGCGGTCGGCCGGGTGCTGGTACGCGCGGGGCGAGATCCCCTCCAGCCTCCAGGCGCCCTCCAGGTGCTCCATCACGCCACACTATCCGCCATGGCGGGACGCGTAAGAGTCGGGACCTCGAGCTGGGCGGACCCGGGCTTCGTCAAGGAGTGGTACCCGCCGAAGCTGCCGGCTAAGGAGCGGCTGCCCTGGTACGCGCAGCACTTCGACATGGTCGAGCTGAACTCGAGCTTCTACGCGATCCCGGACCGCAACACGGCCCACTCGTGGGTGGAGGTCACGCCGCCGGGCTTCACCTTCGACGTGAAGGCCCACCGCGCGCTGTCGCGCCACTCGGCGCCTGTCGAGTCGCTGCCGCCCGACCTGCGCGAGCTCCACGGGACACCCGAGCTGGAGCGCCCCCTCGCGGAGCGGCTCGTCGAGGAGACCGCCCCGCTGCGAGAGGCCGACCGGTTCGGCACCTACCTGCTCCAGCTCACCCCGGCCTTCTCCCCGAGGAAGCACGAGCTCGAGGAGCTCGACCAGTTGGTCGAGATCCTGGGTCCGCACGGCCTGGCGGTGGAGCTTCGGAATCGCAACTGGGTCGACGAGCAGCGCCGCGAGCGCACCCTCGACTGGTTCGCGGACCGTGGCGTGTCGTTCGTGGGGGTGGACGCCCCGCCCGGCGACAACTTCCAGATCATGCCACCGATCGACGCCGTCACGAACCCGAGCGTGGCCTACCTGCGCGCGCACGGCCGCAACACGCAGGGCTACCTCACCGGCAAGTCGGTGGCGGAGCGCTTCGCCTGGCAGTACTCGGACGAGGAGCTCGAGGAGATCGCGGACAGGGCCACGCAGATGGCCGAGCGCGCGGGGGAGGTGCATGTGGCCTTCAACAACAACCGCGGCGACGATGCGCCGACGGCAGCGCAGCGTTTCCGCTCGCTACTGGGCCAGGCGCCGCCCGAGCCGGAGGGTCAGCAGCTCAGCCTCTAAGAAGCGCGGCGGAGCTCGAACCAGACGCGCTTGGCCGGCCCGTCCTGCTTCACGCCCCACTTGTTCGAGAGCCGCTGGACCAGGAACAGCCCCCAGCCGGTGTCGTCGGCTCCAGCCTGCTCCACGCACTCCGGGTCGAGGCCGGGACCGGCGTCGGCCACCTCCGTGAGCACCGCCGACTTGCCGACGGCCACCTTCAGCGTCACGAAGTCCGCGGCGGTGTGGCGCACGCTGTTCGTGACCAGCTCGGTTACGAGCAGCCGGAGCGTCTCCATCAGCGGTGGGTCGAGGTCCGCACGCAGGTCCCCGATCGCTCGGCGAGCCATCGCCGCCGCCTCGGGGGTTCGCCCGAGAGCCATGCTGAGCCCATCCTGACCGTCCTGCGGAGCGCCCCTGCGCGTTTTTGTGGCCATTCTGCCCGTGTACCCGGGTGGCGCCATGGCCCAACCCCCGCATGCGGTATCCCAACGAATGGACGGGGGGCTACTGCGCGATCCGCAGCACCAGCACGGCGATGTCATCCCTCGGGCGCCCGCCCTGGGAGAGCACGGCGGCCTCCTCGACCTTGGCCGCGATGGCGTCGGCCCCGGCGCCGGCGCAGGTGGCGATCAGCTCGGCGAGCCGGCGCTCGTCTATGTGCGAATCGCCACGACTCTCGATGACGCCGTCGGTGTAGAAGACGAGCGCATCGCCAGGCTCGAGCGTGACAGCCCGGTCCTCCAGGTCCGGGTCCGGGACCACGCCCAGCAGCGTGCCGGGCGCGCCGACCGCCTCCACGCTGCCGTCCGCCCGCAGCAGGAGGGGGAGCGGGTGCCCACCGGAGGCCAGCCCGACGCGCGCCCCGCCGTCCAGCCGCTCGATGTAGGCGTAGGCGACGGTGCAGAAACGGCGGTCGCTGCGCTGCCGTAGCAGGGCCTCGTTCAGGACCGCGAGGCTGCGGCTGGGCAGGCGTTCGCGCATGGCCGCGGCCCGCAGCGTGTAGCGGGCCAGGGCTGTCACCGCGGCGGCGTCGGGGCCCTTGCCGCACACGTCGCCCATCACCACGGCCCAGCCGCGGTTGCCGGTCTCGAACATGTCGTAGAAGTCGCCGCCCACCTCGTTGCCCTCGCCGGTGGGCCGGAAGCGCGCGGCGGCCTCCACGCCCGGGATATCCGGCAGCTCGATCGGAAGCAGGCTCTCCTGGAGCGTGCGGGCGATGTACGAGCGCTCGGTGTAGAGCCGCGCGTTGTCGATTGCGGTGGCGCAGCGGCGCGCAAGCTCCTGGGCGAGCTCGACGTCCTGCTCGTCGAAGCGGCGCCCGGAGTTGCCGCTCACGAAGGTGAGCGCCCCGATCGTGCGCCCGCGCGTGGTCATCGGCACGATGATCGCCGAGCGCATGCCGAACTCGGTCAGGATCCGGTAGTGCTCCTCGTCCTGGGCGCCCTCGCGCAGCAGCTCGTCGGGGATCTCGGGATAGAGCTCGGGCTGGCCCGTCCTGATCACCTCGTAGACGCCGGCCGGCGCGTCCGCGGGCGGCGGGTAGCGCAGGCTCATCTCGAGCGCCCACTCGCGCACGTCGGGATCGGCATGCGCCAGGGCCTTGCGGTCGAGCCCACCGCTCTCGGTGGCGAGGTCGACGACCACCCAGTCGGCCACCTCGGGCACCGCGAGGTTGGCCACCTCCACCAGCAGCTCGTCCGGGTTCAGCGAGGAGGCGAGCACCTCCGCGCTGCGGGCGAGGAAGCGCTGCCCGAGCTCAGCGCGCTTGTGCGCGGTGATGTCCTCGATCACGTTGATCGCCATGGTCACGTGGCCGTCGTGGTCTCGGATCGGCGTGGCCTTCACCGCCGCCCAGCTCTCCTCACCGGTCCCACGGACGCGGAAGCGCACCACCGCCTCCGGGGCGTCCTCGCCCGCGAGCGCACGTCGGCCTGGGAGAGCCTCCAGGGGGAACGGCCGGCGGTCCTCGTCGAGGATGTCGAAGCGGTCGAGAATCGTGCTGATCGGAGCGCTCAGCAGCTCCTCGGTGGAGCCGAATCCGAGCGTCCGCACCGCGGCGTCGTTGGCGAACAGCAGGCGCCCGTCCGGTCCCTGGGCGGTAACCGCGTCGGCCACGTCCTGGAGGATCGCCTCGAGCTGGCCGCGCGCCTCCTCGCGCTCCTGCTCGGCCTGGAGGCGGGTGGTGATGTCGCGGATCATCCCGGTGTACATCGGAGGGTCCGCCTCTTCGATGCGGTTCACGGCCAGCTCGATCGGGAACTCCTCCCCGTCGGCCCGCATGCCCGTGAGCTCCACGCGCTGGCCGACGATGCTGCTCTCGCCGGTCTCCAGGTAGCGCCGAAGTCCCTCGCGGTGGCGGGCGCGCAGGCCGGGCGGGATCACGAGCTCGGCGAGCTCCTCGCCGACGGCGGCGTCCTCGGCGTAGCCGAAGAGGCGCTCCGCCGCGCGGTTAAATTCGACCACGCGGCCCTGGTGGTCGATCGTGATGGCGGCGTCGAGCGACGAGTCGAGGACTGCGCGCTTGCGCGCCTCGCTCACGCGCACCGCCTGCTCCGCCCGCAGCGCCTCGAGGAACTCGCCGATCTGGTTCCCGAGCGCCTCGGTGAGCCTGTAGAGCTCCGGATCCCGCTCGCGGATCTCGCGCGAGAACAGCTCGATCACGCCAAGGCACTCGTCCCCGTTGTTCACCGGGAAGGCCATGCCGCCGTAGAGGCCACCGGCTCGCGCCTCGTCCAGGCGCAGGAAGGTCCCTCTGGCCACCGCGTCGCCGAGCCAGGCCGGCCGACCGCCCTCCCAGACCTCGCCCGGCAGGCCGTGACCGCGCTCGAACGTCATTTCGCGGCTCACGCGCTCGAACTCGGCTACCTCGATCCCGTCGGCGTGCCATTGGGCGACGCAGTGCAGGCGCTCGTCCTCGCCGATCGACCAGAACTGCGCCACCTCGCGCCCGAGCGGCGGCGCGATGGCCTCGAGCAACCGCGGCGCGCCGTCCTCGAAGCTCTCGGCGTCGGCAAGCGTGCGCGCTACGCCGTACTGGACCTGGAGGCGCGCCGCGTCTCGCTCGCGCTGGGCGCGGAGGGTCGCGATGACCACCGCGAGCAGACCGCCGACCGCGACGACGCCCACGCCCACGAGATGCTCGCTGCTGCCGAAGTCGTCGGAGCGGAACCCGAGCACGAGCGCGAGCGCGAGGGCCAGCACGGCCACGCCGGCGGTGTTGCGCGCGCTCGCGCCGGTCGCCGCGATCAGCGGCCCGGCCACCAGGAGCTGCACGAGCATCACCGACGAGCCGACGGCGAGGTCGATCACGGTCACCACGGCAATGGCCCCGAGTGCTGCGGGAAGCATGCGGAGACCGCGGGACCGATCTCCCGAAATCAAGTGCGAGCCCAACCTGGCGCCAGAATACTGCGCTACAAACCCGGGGGTGCCCGTTCTCGACGATGTCACGCGCATCCGCGCCCCCAACCCATCGCCTCTAACCCTGGACGGGACGAACAGCTATGTCGTCCATGGTTGGGTCGTCGATCCGGGGCCGGCGATCCCTTCTCACGTCGATGCGGTGCGGCGCGCCGTTGACGGCGGCATTGAGGGGGTTGTCCTTACGCATTCTCATTCCGACCACTCCGAGGCGGCGGAGTTATTCGATGCCCCCGTCGTGCTGCCGGGCGAGGGCGATGAGGTCGGTCCGTTCCGGGCACTCGCTACGCCGGGACACTCAGCCGACAGCGTGTGCCTTCTCTTCGGGCGTGCGTGCTTCACGGGCGACACCGTGCTCGGAGCAGGCAGCGTGTTCATCGCCCCCGGCGAGGGCTCCCTGTCCGCCTACCTCGACTCGCTGCGCCGCCTGCGCTCGCTCGACCTCGACGTGCTCTGCCCAGGCCACGGCCCCTACGTCCGCGACCCCGCCGCGAAGCTCGACGAGTACATCGCCCACCGGCTCGACCGCGAACGCCGCCTGATCGAGGCACTCGACTCCGGCCTACGCACCCGCGACGAGCTCCTCGACGCCGCATGGCCCGACGCCCCACCCGACCTACGAGCCGCGGCAGCGCTGACGCTGGCGGCCCACCTGGAGAAGCTCAGCGAAGAAAACCGCCTCCCGGCGGACGTGAGCTAGCCCCGGGGGCGAAACCCCACGCTTGATCACTTGTGCATGACATGTATGCACAACGTGGAGAGAGTCGGCTGGATCGGGCGATCGGTGACCTCGCGGAGCGCCAGCACGGGGTGGTGACCCGGGCCCAGCTCTTAGAGCTTGGCCTCAATCGCGGCTCGATTACGCACCGAATCGAACTCGCGCGGCTGCGCCCGGTGCACCGCGGCGTCTACACGATCGGGCACCGCTTGCTGAGCAGGGACGGCCACTGGATGGCGGCTGTGCTCGCTTGCGGGCACGATGCCGTGCTGAGCCACTTTGCGGCCGCCGCGCTGTGGGGCATTCGAGAGAGCAGCCGGATCGAGATCACGACTCGCACGGCCCCCCGCGTGAGGAGACAGGTGATCGTCCATCGCGGAACGCTCCGGCCCGACGAGCGAACTACGCACCGAGGAATCCCAACCACAACGGTTCCGAGAACGCTGCTCGACCTCAGCGCTGTAGTTCGTCCCGACCACCTGCGCAGCGCACTGCGCCAGGCCGAGCAGCTCCGCCTCACCGATCCGCTCTCGCTCAACGACCTAGTGGAGCGCTACCCGCGGCGCGCTGGCGTGCGCGCGATCCGAATGCTGCTGAGCCAGGCGAGCATCGGGGCGAGGGTCATCCGCAGCGAACTCGAGGAGCGCTTCCAGGCCTTCCTCCTCAAAGCCGGTCTTCCACTCCCCAAAACCAACCAGCGGGTCGAGGGCTACGAGGTCGATTGCGTCTGGCCGGAGCAGCGGCTCATCGTCGAGCTGGACGGCCACGCCACGCACTCGCCGGCACACGCCTTCGAGGCCGACCGCGCTCGCGACCGCAAGCTCCAGGCGGCGGGCTGGCTCGTGATCCGGATCACCTGGCGGCAGCTACACGAGGAGCCAGAGCTCGTGGAGGCCGATCTGCGGCGACTGCTGGCTCAGCCCGCGTCGCGGACCGTGTAGTCGCCGGTCTCGATGCGGTTCCATGCCGGGTTGAGCGTGGGGTCGGTGCAGACGCCGGCGGGGCATCGAAGAGCTCGGGCGGCTGTGGGGGCTCGGTGGCCACGCGGTCGACCGGCTGGCCGTTTTTGTCCTCGATGTAGACCTGGACGCCGCCGTTGTGCGGCGGCGCGCCCGGGCCCTCGACCTGGGAACGCGCCCACGTAATCGCCCGACCCGCGCACGTGGCCCTGCGCGGACCCTCGCCGCGGGCGTTCACGGTGAGCTCGAACGGGCCGCCCGTCTCGATGAAGTGCCCGGTACCGGTGCCGACGACCGAGCTCCCCCCTCACGCGACAACCGCGGCTAACCTTCCTCCGCGCATGATCAGCACCAACCAGTTCAAGAACGGCACTCACATCGAGGTGGACGGCACGGTCTTCCGCATCGTCGAGTTCCAGCACGTGAAGCCCGGCAAGGGCGGCGCTTTCGTCCGCACGAAGCTGAAGCGGGTGGGCGATGGTGCCGTGATCGACAAGACGTTCCGGGCGGGCGAGAAGTTCCGGCCGGTGAGGACCGAGTCGCGCAAGATGACGTTCCTCTACGCGGACGGCAGCGAGGCTCACTTCATGGACACGCAGACATACGAGCAGATGGCCGTGCCGGAGGACGCCGTGGCCGAGTCGCTCAAGTGGGTGCTTCCCAACCAGGAGGTCGAGGTGCTCTACGTGGACGAGGCGCCCACCGACGTGCAGGTGCCGAGCGCGGTCGAGCTGGGCGTTGCCGAGACCGAGCCTGGCCTCCGTGGCGACACCGCGAGCGGCGGCGGCGACAAACCGGCCACGCTCGAATCGGGCGTGATCGTGCGCGTGCCGCTGTTCGTGAACGTGGGCGACCGGATCCGCGTGGACACCCGCTCCGGCGAGTACGTCTCGCGCGCGTGAACGGGTCGTGGCCAGGCGCACCGACCAGCGAAGGGCCGCCGTGGTGGCCCTGTACCAGGCCGACGTGACCGGCCGGCCGGCGCCCGACCTCGTGGAGCGGGACGCGACCGCGTTCACGCGCGAGCTCGTGGAGGGAGTCGAGAGCGAGCGTGGCGAGCTCGACCAATCGATCGCCCGCCATGCCACCGGCTGGACGCTCGACAGGATCGCGCCTCTCGAGCGCAACATCCTGCGCGTGGCGGTCCACGAGATGCGCAACCGGCCGGACGTCCCGACCGAGGTCGCGATCGACGAGGCAGTCGAGGCGGCCAAGGAGCTCTGCTCGGCGGACGCCCCGGGCTTCGTGAACGGAGTGCTCGGCGCCGTGCAGCGGGAGCAGCCGGAGTGAACCGCCCGGAGTCGCTCAGCGCGCTCGCCGAGGAGCTCGAGTCGGTCGCGGACAAGCTGCGCGCCGAGGCCGTCGACGCGGACGAGGCGGCCGACCTCGTCGAGCGCTGCGCCGAGATCGCGACCCGCCTCGGCGCCGAGATCGACTCACGGGCACGGGGCGCGAGCGAGTCGGAGGGCCAGGAGCGCCTGCTTTGACCTCGGTCGAGGCGGCGGCCTACCCCGTAGAGCTACAGCAGAAGGTCGACGACTACCTCGAGGGCCTGCGCTTCGCGGCCGAGCCCGGTACCGCCCGGCTCGAGGAGGCGATGCGCTACTCGCTGCTCGCCGGCGGCAAGCGCATCCGCCCGGTCCTGACCCTCGCCACCGCCGAGGCGGTCGGCCGGCCCACCGACGAGGTGCTTCCGCTCGCCGCGGCCATCGAGATGATCCACACCTACTCGCTCATCCACGACGACCTCCCCGCGATGGACGACGACGAGCTGCGCCGCGGCCAGCCCACCTGTCACGTGGCCTTCGGCGAGGACGTGGCGATCCTCGCCGGCGACGGCCTCTTCGCCGAGGCGCTCCGCCTCGTCCTCGCCGAGCAGAGCGGCGAGCCGGCGCACGTGCTGGCCGCCGTCCGCGAGCTCGTAACCGCCGCCGGCACGCACGGGATGGTGGGCGGGCAGTTCCTCGACGTGTCCGGCAGCGACGCGACGGACCTCCGCCGTTTGCACGAGCTGAAGACCGGCGCGCTGATCGCGGCGTCGGTGGGCTGCGTGCTTGCGCTCGAGGGTCTCGACGGACCTGCCACAATCCCGTTCCGGCGCTTCGCGGCCGAGCTTGGCGTGGTCTTCCAGATCGTCGACGACATCCTCGATGTGACGGGCGACGAGGCAGAGCTCGGGAAGCCGCGGGGCTCCGATGAGCGCCATGGAAAGGCGACCTATGTGAGTGTGTTCGGCCTCGACCGGGCACGTGAGCTTGCGAAGGAGACGCACGCCTCAGCCAGAGCGGCGCTCGCCGAGGCGGAGGGCGCCACCGGCCGGCTCACACAGATCGCCGACTACATCCTCACGCGGACCACATGACCAAGCTCCTCGACAACATCGACAGCCCGGCCGACCTGAAGGGCCTCGACGACGAGCAGCTCACCCAGGTGGCGCAGGAGGTCCGCGAGCTGATCATCGAGACGATCGGCGAGATCGGTGGCCACTTCGGCGCCAACCTCGGGGCGTGCGAGATCGCGGTGGCGATCCACTCCCTGCTCGAGTCCCCGCGGGACAAGGTCCTGTGGGACGTGGGCCACCAGGCCTACCCGCACAAGGTGCTCACCGGCCGCCGCGGCGAGCTCCACACGATCCGCAAGTACGAGGGGCTCGCGCCCTTCTGCGCCATCCACGAGTCCGAGCACGACATCATGGGCGCGGGTCACGCGTCGACCAGCGTGTCCTACGCGGTCGGCATCAAGGAGGCCATGCGCCGCGGCGTGGCGCCCGACGGCAAGGTCGTGGCCGTGATCGGCGACGGCGCGCTCACCGGCGGCGTCTCCTTCGAGGCACTGCTGAACGCCGGCGGCATGGACATGCCGATCGTGATCGTGGTGAACGACAACGGCATGTCGATCGCCCCGAACGTCGGCGCACTGTCGCGGCTCTTCAATCGCATGCGCCTGAACCCGAAGCTGTACCACGCGCGCGAGGACGCGGAGGAGACGCTCACCAAGCTGCCGGCCGGCATCGGCAGCAAGATCGAGCGGCTCGGGCCGATCCTGAAGGAGTCGCTGAAGGCGTACTGGGCCCCGGGGCTCTTCTTCGAGGAGCTCGACCTTGCCTACGTGGGCGTGATCGACGGCCACGACGTGAAGGCGCTGCGCCAGGCGATCGGCGAGGCGCTCGAGGCCGAGCGCCCCGTGGTGGTGCACTGCAAGACCGTGAAGGGCAAGGGCTTCGTGCCCGCCGAGGAGGGCGGGCTCGAGGGCATGGAGAAGTGGCACGCCGCGAAGCCAGGCTCGGTCGTGAACGGCACCGCGGCGCCGAAGAAGAAGCCGGCCCCGCTGGCGAAGCGAGCGGAGCCCGCGCCCCCTCAGTACACGACCGTCTTCGGCGAGGCGCTCGTGGAGGAGTGCCGGCGCGACCAGCGGGTGATGGGCATCACGGCCGCGATGAACTCAGGTACCGGCCTCAACCTGCTCCAGAAGGCGATGCCCGAGCGCTACTACGACGTGGGCATCGCAGAGCAGCACGCCGTGCTGTTCGCCGCCGGCCTCGCGCTCGAGGGAGCCAAGCCTGTGGTCGCGATCTACTCGACCTTCCTCCAGCGCGGCTACGACCAGATCGTCCACGACGTCTGCCTCCAGAAGCTGAACGTGGTGTTCGCGATGGATCGCGCGGGACTCGTGGGCGACGACGGGCCCACCCACCACGGCGCGTTCGACATCTCGTACCTGCGCTGCCTGCCGCACATGGTGCAGATGGCGCCACGCGACGAGGCCGCGCTCGTGAACATGCTGCGCACCGCTCTGCTCTACGACGACGGCCCGGTGGCGCTGCGCTACCCGCGCGGCGAGGCCGAGGGCGTGCCCCTGCCGGTGCGCCCCGAGACGATCGAGATCGGCCGCGGCGAGCTGCTGCGCGAGGGCGAGACCGTGGCGCTGCTCGGCTACGGCTACGGCGTGAGCGTGGCGCTCGGCGCCGCGGAGAGGCTGGCCGAGGAGCACGGGCTCGAGGCCACGGTGGCGGATGCCCGCTTCGCCAAGCCGCTCGACGCCGAGCTGGTCGAGCGCCTGGCGGCTGAGCACGACGTGCTGGTGACGGTCGAGGAGAACGTCCTCGCCGGCGGCTTCGGCTCGGGCGTGCTGGAGCACCTCGCCGACCGCGACCTGCTTGGCAGCGCCCGGGTGCTGCGCTTCGGCCTGCCCGACCGCTACGTGACCCACGGCAAGCCCGCGCTGCTCCGCGAGGAGGTCGGGTTCACGCCCACGGCCGTGGCCGAGCGCGTGGCGCAGGCCGTGCTCGAACCCTCGCTGGCCTAGGCGAGCTACCAGCGGGCCAGAGTGCTGTCCGCCTCGAGCCGGAGCGCGAGCGCGGTGAGCAGCCGGATCACGGCCTCCACGTCGCCGAGCTGTACGAGCTCGACGGGCGAGTGCATGTAGCGCAGCGGGATCGACACCACGGCGGTGGGCACGCCGCTGCGGCTGAAGTGGATCACGTCGGCATCGGTCCCGGTGTGCCGGCCCGCCGCCTCGGTGGCGCACTCGATGCCCTCCGCCCGCGCGGCCTCGTCGAGCAGGTCGTTGAGCGGCCGGCTCACCACTGCACCGCGCGTGATCACCGGACCGCTTCCGAGCCCGTGGTCGCCGATCTCCCCAGGGTCCACGCCGGGAGCGTCGGTGGCGTGCGTCACGTCCACCACCACGGCGAGGTCCGGCTCGAGCCCGAACGCCATCACGCGCGCTCCGTGCGCGCCGATCTCCTCCTGAACAGCGGCCACCCCAGCCACCGGCCCGCCAGCGCCGCCCGCCTCCTTCACGCGCCTCGCCACCTCGATGGACACGTACACGCCGAGACGGTTGTCGAGCGCGCGCGAGACCAGCCGCTCGTTCGGCAGCTCCACCGGCTCGGCGGCCAGCAGCACCTGGTCGCCGGGCGAGACCAGCGAGCGCGCCTCGTCGCCGTCCTTCGCGCCGATGTCCACGTGCAGGTCCTTCAGCCGCATCGCCTTCTTGCGCTCCTCGGCGTCGGTGAGATGCGGCGGCTTGCGCCCCACCACGCCCGGCAGGATGCCCTCGCGCGTGAACACCTGCACGCGCTGGCCCACGAGCACCTGCGGGTCCCAGCCGCCGGACTGCACCACGTGCAGGAAGCCCTTGTCGCTCACGTGGCTCACGAGCAGGCCTATCTCGTCGATGTGTCCGACGATGGCGAGCAGCGGATGCTCGCCGCGGCCATTCACTCGCGCGACGGTCGTGCCGAGCCGGTCCACGGAGACGTCGTCGGCGAACTCCCCGGCGGCCTCGCGCCACACGCGCGCGGGCTCGCTCTCGTGCCCAGGCGGGCCGGGGGCCGTGAGCAGCTTCAGGAGGAGGTCGGGCGCGGCCATGCGCGGAGAGGCTAGCGCCGCTCGACCGTCGGCTCGATCGACATCGCGCTGTTCAGGCTGTTCGCGATGAAGCAGTGATCGTGCGCCGTATGCACGAGCTTGCGCACGCGCTCCTCGCTGGCATCGCCCGCCACGGTGATCCGCGGCCGCAGCGTGATCTCGGTGATCCGCAGCGGCTCGTCGTCGAGCGGCATCACTCCGATGGCCTCGTCCTCGTAGGCCACGACGTCTATGCGCGCCTTTGCCGCGAGGTGCAGGAAGGACAGCATCTGGCAGGACGAGGCCGCCATCACGAGCAGCTGCTCGGGGTTGAGGATGCTCGGATCGCCGTGCGACTCGCCCGTCGTGAGGCGAATCTCCTGCTCCGCGGGCGGCGCCGTGGCGCTGTGCACGCGGTCGTACTCCTCCCAGCCGAGGCCGGTGGAGCCGCTCCAGCTCAGGCGAGTCTCGTACCGGTGGCTGGACATCGGTGCAGAATAGAAGGGTGTCCCAGTGGAACGTGGAGATCGTCCGCGCGAGCTTCGAGGCGTTCGGGCGCGGGGACTTCGACGACGCGTTTGCCGCCTACGACGCCGGCGCCGAGTGGAAGACGGCCGACGACGAGCCCGATTCGCGCGTCTATCAAGGCATCCCGGAGCTGCGCGGCTTCGTGGCCCACCTGGCCGATCCGTGGACGGATCGGTTCGGCCCGGCGATCCGCTTCGAGGACTTCATCGACTGCGGCGACTGGGTCGTCGCGCCGTGGAGCGGGCGCCTGCACGGCCACGGCAGCGGGATCGAGATCGACGTGTTCGAGACCTACGCCGTGCTCGTCCGGGACGGGAAGATCGCCCGCGTGGAGGAGCACCGCACGGTGGAGCAGGCGCTCAAGGCCGTGGGTGGGCCCCAGAAGTAGAAACGGCCCCGCCGGGAGAGCGGGGCCGTTTCTGAGGGAGGAGTGATGCGTATGTGTTCTCTTGGAGGAAGTTTCAAGCGGCCCGCGCGCTGTAGCGCGTGACCGCGGTCGTGATCAGCGTGGCGAGGCCGGCGCCCGCGAAGAGGAGCATCGCCTCGGGCTCCCCCGCGACGCCGAAGATGCCGCCGGACAGCAGCAGGCCGACCGCCAGGCCGCGGTCGTAGACGGCCTGGGCGGAGAGCGGGAGCGTGCCCCGGGCGCCTGGCTCGGTGCCCGCGAGGCCCAGCGCGATCGCCAGGGTGCCGACCAGCACGCCGGCCACGATCGGCGCGGCGCCGAGCCCCATCACGAAGGGCAGGGCGATCAGGGCGCTGCCGGCCACCGTCAGCAGAGCGGGGCGCAGCGAGTGTGCGAGTGCGTGGGAAGAACCCATCGCAATCGAGGCTACGCCGACCCCTAGCGAGCTGTGTGAGGTAGGTCACACTCGGCCGGGGGTACTCTCCGGCCGTGGCAAAGCGGCGGCTCGACACCCTGCTCGCCGAGCGCGGCCTGTTCGAATCGCGCTCCAGAGCTGCCGCCGCGGTGATCGCCGGCGACGTTCGCGTGGGCGGGCGGCAGGCGCAGAAGCCGGGCGAGATGGTCACCGACGAGGTGGAGCTCGCGGTGGCGCATGCCCCGCCGTTCGTCTCTCGCGGCGGTATCAAGCTCGCCAACGCGCTCGACGCCTTCGGGATCGACCCGAGCGGTCGCCGTGCCCTGGACGTGGGGGCCTCCACCGGCGGCTTCACCGACTGCCTTCTCCAGCGTGGAGCGGAGTCCGTGATCGCGCTGGACGTGGCCTATGGCGAGCTCCACTGGCGGCTGCGAAACGACGAGCGCGTGACCGTGATCGAGCGTCGCAACGCGCGGTCGGTCCGACCCGACGAGCTGCCCTACGCGCCCGACCTGATCGTGGCGGACGTCTCGTTCATCTCGCTCACCAAGGTGCTCCCCGCGGTGGTGGCCGCGGCCGCGCCCCGGTTCGACCTGCTCGCGATGGTCAAGCCGCAGTTCGAGGTGGGACGCGAGCGCGTGGGCAAGGGTGGCGTGGTGCGCTCGGCGGACGACCGGCGCTCGGCGCTCACCGCGGTGGGACGGCACGCGGTGGCCGAGCTGGGCGTCTCGGTGCTCGGCTACGCGGCCTCGGGCCTGCCGGGCCCGGCCGGGAACCGCGAGAGCTTCATCTGGATCGCCGAGGCCGGCCGTGAGGGCGCGCTGGAGGACCTCGAGGCCGCCGCGCGAAGGGCTGAGCCGTGAGCCGCCCACCCCGCAGCCTCACCGTCTTCACCCACGCGCACCCGGAGCAGACGGGCGACGCGCTGCAGCGCGTGATCGAGCTCGCGCGCGAGCCGGGCGTGGAGGTGCGCATTCCGCAGAGCGAGGTGGACAAGCACGGCCTCGAGCCCGCGGACGGCGTCGCGCTCGGCGCCGACCCGGCGGGCGACACCGACCTCGCCGTGGTGCTCGGCGGTGACGGCACGATCCTGTCCACGCTGCGCCTGTACGCCGGTCGGCGCGTGACGGTGTTCGCGGTCAACTTCGGCACGATCGGCTTCCTCGCGACGGTGGAGCCCTCCGAGCTCGACGAGGGCATGCGCATGGCTCTTGCCGGCGAGCTCGACGTGCTCGAGCTTCCCGGCCTGGTGGCGGCGACCACGGACGGCGACGAGCTCGCCATGAACGACATCTCGTTCCACCGCCGCCACAGCGGGCGGGTCGCCGAGCTGGCCTACTCGGTCGAGGGCGAGGAGCTCGGTGAGGTGCGCTGCGACGGCCTCGTCGTGGCGACTCCCGCCGGGTCCACCGGCTACAACCTGGCGAACGGCGGGCCGGTTCTGGCCTGGGGCGTGGAGGGCTACGTCGTCTCGTTCATCGCCCCGCACACGCTCACCGCGCGGGCGCTGGTGGTCGCTCCCGGCGACGTGCTGTCCGTGACCAATCGCTCTCGCCGGGAGGACGTGGAGATGACGACAGACGGGCGCCTCGTCTGCGTCCTCCCGCACGAGGAGTCGATGACGATCCGCTTCCAGCCGCGCTGCGCGCTGCTGGCCCAGGTGCCCGGCGCGAGCTTCTACCACCGCCTGCGCGAAAAGTTCGGGCGCCTCGCCTACTAGAGCGTTACGGGACGCGCGCGCGGCGCCCGCTCCGTCGGATGGCGCTGGTACACCTGAGCGGTGCTGCTCGAGCTGCGCATAGAGAACCTGCTCCTCATCGAGAGGGCGGAGCTGCGGCTGGGGGACGGGCTCACCGCGATCACCGGGGAGACGGGCGCGGGCAAGACCGTGCTGGCGCACGCGCT
>Ga0114129_10003483_pt1 | contig 22128 bp, 18 predicted proteins | sample RhiMetdeltSRZDD1_FD_80071 | JGI IMG/M metagenome (GOLD analysis project Ga0114129, IMG submission 80071) | Populus rhizosphere microbial communities from Tennessee, USA - Rhizosphere MetaG P. deltoides SRZDD1 (version 2) (version 2) | ecosystem: Host-associated > Plants > Roots > Rhizosphere >... | reverse complement strand
GTCCGGATGTAGACGATCCGCTCGCCCTTCTTGCCGGAGATCCGCGCCCAGTCGTCGGGGTTGGTGGTGTTCGGCAGGTCCTCGTTCTCGCTGAACTCGTCCACGCACGCGGTCAGCAGGTGGGCGATGCGCAGCCCCTTCTGCCCGGTCTCGAGGAACTCCTTGATCGCCATCTTCTTCGCCCGGTCCACGATGTTCTCGATCATGGCGCCGGAGTTGAAGTCCTTGAAGTACAGGACTTCCTTGTCGCCGTTGGCGTAGGTCACCTCGAGGAAGCGGTTCTCCTCCGTCTCGCTGTACATCCGCTCGACGGCACGCTGGATCATCGCCTCCACCGTGGCCGCGGGCGATCCCCCGTGCTCGGCCAGGTCGTCGGGGTGCAGCGGCAGGGCTGCGAGGATGTACTTGGAGAAGATGTCCCTGGCCGCCTCCGCGTCCGGCCGCTCGATCTTGATCTTGACGTCGAGCCGCCCGGGCCGCAGGATCGCCGGGTCGATCATGTCCTCCCGGTTCGAGGCCCCGATCACGATCACGTTCTCCAGGCCCTCGACGCCGTCGATCTCGCTGAGCAACTGCGGGACGATCGTGTTCTCGACGTCGCTGGACACCCCCGACCCCCGGGTGCGGAAGATCGAGTCCATCTCGTCGAAGAAGACGATGACCGGCATGCCCTCGCTGGCCTTCTCGCGCGCCCGCTGGAACACGAGCCGGATGTGCCGCTCGGTCTCACCGACGTACTTGTTGAGCAGCTCGGGCCCCTTGATGTTGAGGAAGAAGCTCTTGCCCTCGCGCTCCTGCTCGGCCGTCCTGGCGGCTACCTTCTTGGCCAGCGAGTTGGCGACCGCCTTGGCGATCAGCGTCTTGCCGCAGCCGGGCGGGCCGTACAGCAGGACGCCCTTCGGCGGGCGCAGGTGGTGCTCCCTGAACAGGTCCGCGTGCAGGTAGGGAAGCTCGATGGCGTCGCGGATCTGCTCGATCTGGGCCGACAGGCCGCCGATCTCGGCGTAGGTGATGTCGGGCACTTCCTCCAGGATCAGCTCCTCGACCTCGGCCTTGGGGATCCGCTCATATACGTAGCCGGACCGCGGCTCAAGCAGCAGCGAGTCCCCGCCGCGCAGGGTCATCTGCCGCAGCGGCTCGGCCAGCCGCGCGACGCGCTCCTCGTCGGCGTGGGAGATGACCAGGGCCCGGTCGCCGCCCTCCAGGATCTCCTTGAGCATGACGACCTCGCCGATCGTCTCGTAGCCCTGAGCGATGACCACGTTGAGCGCCTCGTTCAGCACGACTTCCTGGCCGGGCCGCAGCGTGTCAAGGTCAACCGCCGGGCTGACGCTGACCCGCATCTTGCGGCCGCCGGTGAACACGTCGGCGGTGCCGTCTTCGCAGGCGCCGAGGAACACGCCGAAGCCGGAAGGCGGCTTGGCGAGCCGGTCCACCTCCTCCTTCAGCGCCACGATCTGGTCGCGCGCCTCCCGCAGCGTGTCGGCGAGGCGCTCGTTCTGCCCGGTAACGGAGCTCAGCCTGGCCTCGGCCTCCCGCAACCGCTCCTCAACCAGCCTGGCCTGCCGCGGCGAGTCGGCAAGCCTGCGACGCAGAACCGCTACTTCCTCCTCGAGGAATGAGATCTGCGTGGTGAGGCCTTTGACCTGGTCGTCATGTCGCGCGGAAAGCGAGCCGTCATCACGGTTGGCCACGCCCCCACCTCCTTCCGAATGCAGGTCCCACCTAGACCCTACCTATCTGCGGCCCTCTCGTAACCTGGCCGCGTCCGCCGGGCCTGATTCTGGCGACTGGTGATCATGCCGTCGCCGATGGCCACGGGCAGGACTGGCGGCGGCCTCCCAGGCCATCGCCGTTGCCCGGGCACGTGCCGCCGGGCCCTGCGCCGGGCCGGGTTACGATCCGGCCTCGGCGTCCCGCGCGCCTTTGGCCGGCCTGCGGCGCCGGGGCGGCGGGGTCGTCCCGGCGGCCAGCCGGCGCGCCGTCACCAGGAAGCCGGTGTGGCCGATCATCCGGTGGTCGGGCCGCACCGCGAGCCCGTCGACGTGCCAGCCCCGGGTCAGCGACTCCCAGGCGGCCGGCTCGTCGAAGCTCCCCTGTTCCCTGATCGTCTCCACGGTCCGCGACAGCTGCGTCACGGTGGACACGTAGCAGCAGATCACACCGCCGGGGATCAGCACGCGCGCGCAGGTATCGGCGTACTCCCAGGGCGCGACCAGATCTAGGATCACACGGTCGAACGGGTCGTCCGCCGCCCCGCTGGCCGCCGTCCCGCTGGCCGCCGCCCCGCTGGCCGCCGTCCCGCTGGCCGCCGTCCCGGTGGCCGCCGCCTTGTCAGCCAGATCTCCCGCCCGCAGCTGCCATGCCGGGTGCGGGCCGCCGAAGAACCGCTCGACGTTCTGGCGCGCGATGTCAGCGAAGTCGGCCCTGCGCTCGTAGGAGACGAGCAGCCCGGCCTCCCCGACCGCCCGCAGCAGCCAGCATGACAGGGCACCCGAGCCTGCCCCCGCCTCCAGGACCCGGGCGCCGGGGAAGATGTCGGCCATGGCGATGATCTGGGCGGCGTCCTTGGGGTAGATGACCGCCGCTCCCCTGGTCATGGCGATGGTGAAGTCGGCGAGCAGCGGCCGCAGCGCCACGTAGGGTGTCCCGCCCGAGGACCGCACCACGCTGCCTTCCGGGCAGCCGATCAGGTCGTCGTGCGCCAGCGAACCCCGGTGCGTGTGGAACGACTTGCCTGGCTGGAGGACGACCAGGTTCTGGCGGCCCTTCGGGTCGGTGAGCTGGACCTGGTCGCCCGGGGCGAACGGGCCGCGGCGCTGTCGGATCACGCCCGACAGGGTAGCGGTGCCCGCAGGGCCAGGGTCAGTTCCCGGCGAAGGCGTGATCAAGGTCGGCGGTGGCGAGCACCCCGAACACCTGGCCGGACGGTTCGACAAGCAGGTACTCGCTCGCGGGCGTGCGGCGCACCGCCTCGATCAGGGCCATCCCCGACAGATCGGCCGGCAGAACCAGGCCCGGGTCGATGGTGCGCGCCAGCGCGCCGGCCTCGATCCACGGCCTGCGCTGCGGCGGAGTGGCCGTCACCGCGGTCTCGTTCACGATCGCGATCGGCCTGTCCTCGTGGTCGACCACCACGAGGGCGCGCGCCTGGGCGGCGTCGGCGCGGCGGATCGCCTCCGCCAGCGGCAGATTCGCCGGGATGGGGATGGCGCGGCGTGCGAGCGTCCGCGCCTGCAGGCCCGGGAGCCGCTCGCGTACCCGGGTCGCGCGCAGCGCCTGGCCGGCGCCCGTCCACATGAAGGCCGCGATCACCGCCAGCCAGACCGCGTCGAACAGCTGGATGCCGTTGCTGGTCCTGGCATACAGCGCGAGCGGGATCACCAGCACGGCGATCGCCAGCACCCGGCCGGCCCAGGCGGCCACCACCGTCGCCTGCCCCGGGCGGCCGGTCAGCTTCCAGACGCCAGCACGCAGCATCCTGCCGCCGTCCAGCGGCAGGCCCGGGAGCAGATTGAAGACACCTACCAGCACGTTCGCGATAATCAGCTGCAAGAGCAGCACGCGGAGAACGCCGCCGCCGTGGACCCCCCGGTACAGCGCGTACCCTCCGGCCGCCAGCGCCAGCGAGACCGCCGGGCCCGCCGCCGAGACGAGGAACTCCCGGCCCGGTGTGGGCGGCTCACGCTCGATCTCCGAGAACCCCCCGAGCGGGTAGAGCAGGATCCTGCGCACCGGCAGGCCGAATCCCCTCGCCACCACGGAGTGGCTCAGCTCGTGGACAAGCACGGACGCGTACAGGAGCACCACGAAGGCGGCGGCGACGACATAACGCAGCGTGCCGGGTACCGATTCGACCAGGCCACGCGCGTACAGGAACACGAACAAGCCTGCGATAAGGAACCAGTAGGGCGAGATGAAAACCGGGATCCCGAAGGGCCGGGCGATCCTCACTCCTGGGTTCGGCTCGGCCGGGCCCGGCCGAGGAGGTCTCGGCTCGCCCGGTGTCATGCCTGCCACATGCTCGATGCTACGTCCTGGCCGAGGCACCCTGTGTCAGGCCGCCGGCGCGGCCGCGGGACCGCGTGCCACGGTCCGCCCGGGCGACGCGCGCCGAAATCACGGCAACTGTCGGGCCTGTCCCCTACTCTCCAGGCATGGGCGATGAGACGACGGCCGGCGCCGGCCCGGGACCTGCCGTGCCAGGTGCGCCCGGTGAGGCACCGGTGACGGCGGACGGCGCTGCCGCGCGCCCGGCCCGGTCGCTGTCTCCGTCGCGCGCCGGCGACTTCCTCACCTGCCCCCTCCTCTACCGGTTCCGCGTCATCGACCGGCTGCCCGAGCCACCGAGCCCGGCCGCGGTACGCGGGACGCTCGTGCACGCCGTTCTCGAGCACCTGTTCGACCAGCCGGCGCCGGGCCGCACGCCGCAGGCGGCTCACTCGCTCGTCGAGCCGGAATGGGAGCGGCTGACCGCCGAGGAGCCCGAGCTCGCCAGCCTGTTCGCGGACGAGGCGGAGCTGGCGGCCTGGCTGGAGGGAGCCGGGGTCATGCTCGACCGGTACTTCACCCTGGAGGATCCGCGGCGGATCGAGCCCGCCCACCGCGAGCTGTCGATTGAGGCCGAGCTGGCGTCCGGCCTGCACCTGCGCGGCTACATCGACCGGCTCGACGTCGCACCGGGCGGCGAGATCCGGATCGTCGACTACAAGACCGGCACCTCCCCGCCGGAGGAGTTCGAGGCCCGGGCACTGTTCCAGATGAGGTTCTATGCGCTCGCGATCTGGCGTGCGCAGGGCCGGGTGCCGTCCATGCTCCAGCTGATGTATCTCGGCAACGGGGAGATCGTGCGCTACCAGCCCGACGAGTCCGACCTGCTCGCCACCGAACGCAAGGTCGAGGCGCTGTGGCAGGCGATCGAGCGCGCCCACCAGCGCCGCGACTGGCGGCCACGGCCCGGGCGCGTCTGTGAGTGGTGCGCGCACCAGGCGATCTGCCCGGCGTTCGGGGGAACTCCCCCGCCGGTCCCGGACGACCTGCCCGCCAGCCTGGCCGAGGTTCCTGGCGTCGCCGAGGAGGCTCCCCCGTCCCGGCCGCCCAGCCCCGTCCCGGCCGCTCCCGCGTAGGCGGGCCCGGCCGCGTCTTCGTGCGCGAGAACGCCTGACGGACCGCGCACCCCGGCGCGGCCCCGCCCTGACCGCCGCCGCGGTCCGGGCGGTACCGTCAGCCGTTATGAGTGAACCAGGGTTTCCGGAGACCGGCACCGCCCAGATCCACATCCTGCACGAGGGCTACGTGCGGGAGGTCCGGGAGGGCAACCGGGTCGCCAGCACCGTCGTGCTCATCACCGACGGCGAGCGCGTGATCATCGTCGACCCCGGGATGGTGGCCGACCGCGCCGCGCTGCTCGCCGCGCTGGCCGCGGCGGGGCCGGGGCCCGGCGACGTGACGGACGTGGTGTTCAGCCACCACCACCCCGACCACACCGTGAACACGGCCCTGTTCCCGTCCGCGGACATCCACGACCACTGGGCCACCTACACCGGCGACCTGTGGGTCAGCCGGGATCCCGGCGATTTCGCCCTCACCGGCTCCGTCCGGCTGGTGGCGACCCCCGGCCACACCAACGAGGACATCACGACCCTCGCCGCCACCCCCGATGGCGTCTACGCGTGCACGCACGCCTGGTGGGGCCCGGACGGCCCGGCGGTCGACCCGCTCGGCGCCGACCAGGCGGCGCTGGAGAGAAGCAGGGAGCGCATCCTCGCGGTGGCCACGACGATCGTGCCTGGGCACGGTCCCGCCTTCCGGGCCGGCCCGGACACCCCCCGCTGAGCCGGGCCGCGTGCCCGTATGCTGCGGGCATGCGGCTATTCCAGGTGGACGCCTTTGCCGAGGACGCCTTCGCGGGCAATCCGGCGGCGGTGTGCCTGCTCGATGGCCCGGCGGAGGCGCGGTGGATGCAGTCGGTCGCCGGCGAGATGAACCTGTCGGAGACGGCCTTCGTCGAGCCGCGGGCGGCCGGATACGGGCTGCGCTGGTTCACACCGGTGACAGAGGTCAGCCTGTGCGGGCACGCCACCCTGGCCAGCGCCCACATCCTGTACGAGACCGGGCTGGTGGAGCCGGCCGCGCCGGTCCGGTTCGATTCGGTGAGCGGGCCGCTGACCGCGCGCCGCGAGGACGGCCTGATCGTGCTCGACTTCCCGGCCCGCCCCGCCGGGCCTGCGCCGGCCCCGGATGGGCTGCTGGCCGCGCTCGGGGTGGCCAGCCCGGTATGGACCGGGCGGGCCACGGAAGACATCATGGTGGTCCTCGCGCGGGAGGAGGAGGTGACCGGGCTGCGCCCGGACACCGCGGCGCTGGCCGGACCCGGCACCCGCGGCGTTATCGTGACCGCCCCGGCGTCCCGGCCGGACGCGGACTTCGTGTCCCGCTTCTTCGCCCCTGCCGTCGGGATTGCCGAGGATCCGGTGACCGGCTCCGCGCACTGCACGCTCGCCCCGTTCTGGGCACAGCGGCTCGGGCGGCCCAGTCTCACCGGTTACCAGGCTTCGCCGCGCGGCGGCACGGTCCGCGTACGGGTGGAGGGGGAACGCGTGCTGCTGGGCGGCCGCGCGGTCACCGTGCTCTCCGGTCATCTGGGCGGCGCCGTGCTCCGCCGCTGACGCCACAGCGTCAACGGCCGGCGGCGTAACCCTGCATCCCCCGGGCGTTGGCGGCGGCGTAAAGGAAGCCGCCGGACCGGGCGACGGCGCTGACCCGCCCCAGCGACCACGGGGGGCGCACCGTCACCCGGTGCCCGAGCTCACGCAGCCGGGTGATCACGTCCCGGCCCACCCGTTCCTCGACCTCCACGGCCAGCGGGGACGAATCACGTGGGTAGAAGGATGACGGGAAGTGGCGGGTGTGGAAGGCGGGGGCGTCGATCGCCTCCTGCAGGTTCATGCCGAAGTGCACGTGGTTGAGGAAGAACGACAGCGTCCACTGGTCCTGCTGATCTCCCCCGGGTGTGCCGAAGGCAAGGTAGGGCTCACCGTCGCGAAGCACCAGGGTCGGGGACAGGGTGGTGCGCGGGCGCTTGGCCGGCGCCAGTGTGTTCGCCAGCCCGGGGGTCAGGGCGAACATCTGCGCCCGGGTACCGAGGCAGAACCCGAGGCCGGGGATCACCGGCGAGCTCTGCAGCCAGCCCCCGCTGGGGGTGGCGGTTACCACGTTGCCGAACCGGTCGGCGACGTCGAGGTGGCAGGTGTCGCCGCCGCGCGCGGTGCCGTCCAGGCCGGCGCCGGCCGGTCCGGTGTCGCCCAGCCCGGGGTTGGCGAGCCCTGCCACCGGCTCCCCGGATCGGCCGCCGCCTGCCGCGAGCTTCACCGGCTCCCCGGCCGCGTATCCGGGCAGCGTGGGCTCGGCGCCGGCCGGGCTGCCCGGGCGGAGGTCCGGCGACGCCGCGGGCCCGACCAGCGCGCGGCGCCGCTCCGCGTAGTCCGCTGACAGCAGCGCGGGGAGCGGGACGCCGGCGCCCCGGGGGTCGCCGTACCAGGCTTCCCGGTCCGCGAACGCCAGCTTGGCGCACTCCACCACGGTGTGGATGTACTCCGCCCGCGCCATGGCGCCCAGGTCGAACCCCGCGAGCAGCGCCAGTTGCTGCAGGAACACCGGGCCCTGGCCCCACGGCCCGGTCTTGCACACGGTCAGCCCCGCGTACTCGCCGGTGGCCGGGGGCTCCGCGCGCGCCTGCCACCTGGCCAGGTCATCGGCGGCGAGCAGGGCCCGGTGCGGCTCGCCGGTGACGTCCATCACCTCCGCGCGCTCCAGGTATGCCCCGATCGTCTCCGCCACGAAACCCTGGTAGAAGGCGCGGCGGGCCCCCTCGATCTGCGCTTCCCGATCCGGTCCCGCGGCCTCCGCCTCGTCCAGCAGGCGCCGGTAGGTGGCCGCGAGCACCGGATTGGCAAAACGTGCGCCCGGCGCCGGCACCTCGTCCGCCAGGTAGATCTCCGCCGAGGTCGGCCAGTGGTCCCGGAAGGCGCCGGCCACCGACGCGATGCCGGTGCTGATGCCGGGCACCACCGGATAGCCCTGCCCGGCGTAACCGATCGCGTACTCCATCACCTCACGCAGCCGCAGCCGCCCGTGGGCGGCGAGCAGCAGCATCCACGTCCCGAACGCGGCGGGGACGCAGGCGGCGAGCAGCCCGCTGCCGGGCACCAGGTCCAGCCCGAGCGCCGCGAACGCCTCCGGCGAGGCTGCCTGCGGCGCAGGCCCCTGGCCATCCAGCACGAACACCTCACCCGAGCCCGCGTCATAGCCGATGATGGGCACCTCGCCGCCGGGCCCGTTCAGATGAGGCTCGACGACCTGCAGCACTAAGCCCGCGGCGACCGCCGCGTCGAACGCGTTCCCGCCCTTTTCCAGCACGGCCATTCCCGCGGCCGAAGCCAGCCAGTGCGTGGACGCCACCATGCCGAACGTGCCCGCCAGCTGCGGCCGGGTGGTGAAGGTGGACCCGTGTGGCATCATGCGCACTCCTCGGGAGGGATCTTCCGGGTGCCGGGCCTTCACACGCTACCTCCGCCGTCCGCACCGCAGATTTCGGCCAGCCGCGCCCGGCGCGCCGTCGGCCAGTAACGAAGGTGCAGCCGGATAGGCTGGCGCAGTAGCTCTTCCCAGCGACCACGGCCTTATCCAGGCCTGTCGCATCCCGTCCAGGACAGGGAGCGAGCAGACATGAGACCAGCCGCCGGCGTCCTCCCCCATCGCATCGCCGTGGCCGCCCTGCTCAGTACCGCGGCGCTGCTCGCGGCGTGCGACACGGCGAGCCAGAGCGCCGGCGGGACCGCAGCGGCCGGCACGCCGACGGCGGCGGCCACCAGCACCAGCACCGCCCCGGCCTCGCCGGCCCCCGCCACCAGCAGTAGCAGCAGTGCCGCCGTCACCATGTGCGCCACGTCCGCGCTGAAGGCAGCGGTGAACACGGCCAAGCCGGGCGCGGCGGCCGGGAGCATCTACTACCCGCTCGACCTCACCAACATCTCCGGCAGCACCTGCACCGTGTTCGGCTACCCGGGCGTTTCGTTCGTCACCGGGCCGTCCGGCACCCTGATAGGGAGGGCCGCCACCAGGAACCCGGTGAAGCCGGCGACCACGGTCACGCTCGCCCCCGGGCAGGTCGCGCACGCGACGCTCCAGGTCGCGCAGGCGGGCAACTACGACCCGGCCCAGTGCAAACCGGTGACCGCGCACTGGCTGCGGATCTTCCCGCCCGACCAGACCGCCCCCCTCTATGTGAGCTTCACGACCAAGGCCTGCTCGGCCCGGCTCCCGCACAGCGTCGGCAGCCAGCTCGCCGTTTCCGTCTTCCAGCCTGGGGCGAGTTAGCGAGCGCCCGTTGCCCGGCGTGCCCGGATCGGCAGTTGCGCTGACCGCCACGGGGGCACCGCCGCGCGCGATACGGTCGGCCCATGGATGATGACCTGTCCCCGCGGCTGCGGGCCGTTTGCGATCTCAACGTCGCCGAGACGCGCGAGTTCTCCGGGCGTCACGAGTATGACGGCGCCATCCAGGATCTGTCTCCGGACGGGGTGCGCGCCGGGCTGACGGCGCTCGCGGAGGCGGCGGAGACGGGTGAGCCGCTGGAGGATGTGCACGACGAGGCGCATCTCGCCGCGTTCGAGGATTACGCCCGGGTCGTGTTCGGGGAACTGGAGCTGCACCGGCGCAATCCGCTGATCCATCTGGCCGGCCTCGACCTGTCCTGCTACGACCGGGACTACGGACCGCAGGCGGAGCGGGACCAGGCCCGGCTGTCGCAGCTGGCTCGCTGGCCGCAGGCGGTGGACGTCGCGGTCGCGGCGCTCGACCGGATGAGCGCGCCGGTGGCGGCCGCCCTCCTGCAGGGCATCAGGGGCCTGGCGGCCGGCATCCCGCCCGGCACCCCAGACGCCATCGCCGAAGCGGCCCGGGCGGCACATGAGCGGCTCGTCGCGGCCGTCGCCGGCAAGGCCGCGTCCGGTGATCCCGACCCGGCCCTGGGCGGGCCGGCCCTGACCGCACTGATGAGCAGGCCGGAGCGGATGGAGGTGGATCTGGGCGCGCTGGCCGAGCGGGCCGACGCCGAACGCGACCGGCTGCGGGAACTGCTCGCGGGCAGCTGCGCCCGCATCGACCCGGGACGGCCACCGCTGGAGGTGGCGCGCGAACTGGTCCGCGACCATCCCGACGCCGACGGGGTCATCGATGCCGCGCGGCGCTGGACGGAGCGGGCGATCGACTTCACCCGGGAACGCGATCTTGTTCCTTACCATGACGGGGAGTGCCTGGTCGGGCTCGCCCCCCCGTCCCGGCGATGGGGAATGGCCATGATGGCGTGGGCCGCTCCGGGCGAGCCGGAGGGCCCGTCCTGGTACCACATCACCCCGCCGGACGAGTCGTGGCCGGAACGTGAGACGCAGGAATGGCTGGAGGTGTTCAGCGCGACAACGCTGCCGGGAATCACCGTGCACGAGGTGGCGCCCGGGCATTTCTCACACGGCCGTGCCCTGCGTCACGTGTCCAGTCCGGTCCGGCGTGTGCTGCACTCGGAGGCGTTCGTCGAGGGGTGGGCGCACTACGGCGAGGAGCTGTGCGTCGAGCAGGGATTCGGCGGCGATGACCCCCGGTTCGAGATCGGCGTGTGGCTCGAGGCTCTGGTGCGGGTCACCCGGCTCGCGTGCGCGATCGGTGTGCACACCGCGGGAATGAGCGTTGCCGAAGGCGCCCGCAGGTTCGAGGCCGACACGCACCTGTCCGGCCCGGCCGCGCTCTCCGAGGCCCGGCGGGCTACCTTCGACCCGACCTACGGCCGCTACACCTGGGGCAAGCTGACGATCCTCGACCTGCGTGAGCAGGCCAAGCAGCAGTGGGGTGAGGGATTCACCCTGCAGCGCTTCCACACCGCCATGCTCGCGCTCGGCTCCCCGCCGCTGGGCCTGCTCGGCACCGCCATCGTCCGCGGCTGACCCGCCGCCCCACTGTGAGCGGCTCCCGCCGCGCCCCGGCCGTGGGGCGAGCTTGACGGGGCGGGTGGAGCAGAACCATTATTTGACTATGTCAACTGATTCTTTGACATCGTCAGCGACTGGCGCCGGAAACGGCGATCCGGCCGGTCCGGTGACCGATGGCCAGGTCGCGGCCGTGCGCGAGTTCAACCGGTTCTACACCAACGTGATCGGCCTGCTCCGGGAGGGGCTGCTGGACACGCCCTACTCGCTCACCGAGGCCAGGATCCTGTTCGAGCTGGCCCGGGAGGGCGAGGCCGAGACCGCTGTGCTGCGCCGGTGGCTCGACATCGATGCGGGCTACCTGAGCCGCCTGCTGGCCAGGTTCGAGGCCGACGGGCTGGTGCGCCGGGCCCGTTCTACCGCCGATGGGCGGCGCCAGGTCACCGGCCTCACCGCCAAGGGCCAGACGGCCTTCGCGGACCTCGACGCGCGCTCAGGCGATCAGATCCGTGCCCTGCTCGCCGCGCTCGGCCCGGCGGACCGGCAGCGCCTGACCGGGGCCATGGCCAGCATCCGGGAGATCATCGAGCCGGCTCCCCGCCCCGTTGCGTTCCTGCTCCGGCCGCCCGCGCCCGGCGATCTGGGCTGGGTGGTGCAGCGCCACGGCGCCCTGTACGCGGCCGAGTACGGCTGGGACGCGTCCTTCGAGGCACTGGTGGCCCGGATCGTCGCGGACTACGCCAACCGGGACGATCACACTGAGGAATCCGCCTGGATCGCCGAACTGGGCGGCGAGCCGGCCGGGTGCGTGTTCTGCATGCGCAAGACCACGACCACCGCTCAGCTGAGGCTGCTGCTCGTCGAGCCGCGGGCCCGTGGCCTTGGCGTGGGCGCCCGCCTCGTCGCCGAATGCGTCTCCTTCGCCCGCCGGGCCGGCTACCGCGAGATCGTCCTGTGGACCAACGACGTGCTGCACGCCGCCCGGCGGATCTACCAGCGGGCGGGCTTCCAGCTTGCCGGGTCCAGCCCGCACCACAGCTTCGGCCACGACCTGGTGGAGGAGGACTGGCGGCTGCCGCTCACCTGACGCAACCCGGGCGGCGGTACCGTGCAGATCATGTCCAGCTACCGCCAGGTCGGCACCGTGCTCACCGACCACGTCTTCGCCGTCCCGCTCGACCATGACCGGCCCGATGGTGAGCAGATCGAGGTGTTCGCGCGGGAGGTGGTCGCGGCGGACCGGTCGCCGGCCGGCCTGCCCTGGCTGTTGTTCCTCCAGGGCGGCCCCGGGTTCGGCGCCCAGCGCCCGCACGGCCGCGACGGCTGGCTCGACCGCGCGCTCACCGACTACCGGGTGCTGCTGCTCGACCAGCGGGGCACGGGCCGGTCCACCGCGGCCACCAGGCAGACGCTGGCCCGCTTCGGCACCGCCGCGGACCAGGCCGACTACCTCGCGCACTTCCGCGCCGACGGGATCGTCCGGGATGCGGAACTGGTTCGCAAGGCGCTCACCGGCGGCGAGCCGTGGAGCGTACTCGGCCAGAGCTACGGCGGCTTCTGCACCGTGACGTACCTGTCGCTGGCGCCCGAAGGCATCCGGGAGGCCTTCATCACCGGCGGCCTGCCCGGCCTGGACGCCACCGTGGACGATGTCTACCGCGTCACCTACGGCAAGGTCAGGGCGAAGACCAGGGCGCATTACGCGCGCTACCCCGGCGATGTGGACCAGGCCCGCCGGGTGGCGCGCCACCTGCGGGACAACGAGGTCATGCTCCCCGGCGGCGCACCGCTCACCGCCGAGGCGTTCCAGAGCCTCGGGCAAATGCTCGACTCGAGCACCGGCGGTGACGACCTGCACTACCTGATCGAGGATCCGTTCGCGGGCGATGTGCTGTCCGACGCGTTCCTGCACGCGGTGCAGCAGCAGCTGAGCTTCGCTGGCGGCCCGCTGTACGCGGTGATGCACGAGCCGTCCTACGCGCAGGGCTGCGCCACCCGCTGGTCGGCACAGCGGATCCGGGCGGAGTTCGGCGAGTTCGACCCGGCCGCCGCCCTGGACGGCGGCGGCCCGTTGCTGTTCACCGGCGAGATGATCTACCCCTGGATGTTCGACGCCGACCCGGTGCTGCGCCCGCTGCGCGGGGCGGCCGACGCGCTGGCCGGGCGCGAGAACTGGCCCATGCTCTACGACGCGGCCCGGCTGGCTGCGAACGACGTCCCGGTGGCGGCGGCGGTGTACTTCAACGACATGTACGTGCCGGCCGAGTTCTCGGTGCCCACCGCGCGGGCGATCCGCGGGCTGAAGGCGTGGGTGACCAGCGAGTACGATCACAGCGGGCTGCGCGTCAGCAACGGCGCCGTGCTTGACCGGCTGATCGCGCTGGCCCGCGGCACCGCCTGAGCGGTCAGCCGCACCCACAAGGCCGCACTAACTAGTTGCGATCAAGCAAGTAATCCGGGGTAGGCTCGGATAGCGTGCGGGAAGTGCATGCTGCGGGGGCCGCCAACGGCGCACACACCGGCGGCCGCTACAAGTGGGTAGCCCTCTCCAATACCACCCTCAGCATCACGATGGCGACCATCGACGCCTCGATCGTGATCATCGCCATGCCCGCCATCTTCCGCGGCATCCACCTCGATCCGCTGGCCCCCGCCAACGTCACCTACCTGCTCTGGATGATCATGGGGTACCTGCTGGTGACGGCGGTCCTGGTGGTGACGCTCGGCCGGCTGGGCGACATGTTCGGCCGGGTGCGTATCTACAACCTCGGGTTCGTGGTCTTCACGCTGGCCTCGATCGCGCTCTCGCTCGACCCGATGACCGGCCCGCCCGGGGCGCTGTGGCTGATCGGCTGGCGGCTCGTGCAGGCTTTTGGCGGGGCGATGCTCATGGCCAACGCGGCCGCCATCCTCACCGACGCGTTTCCCGCCCGCCAGCGCGGCATGGCCCTGGGTATCAACCAGATCGCCGGCATCGCCGGCCAGTTCGTCGGCCTGCTGCTGGGCGGGCTGCTCGCCGCGTGGGACTGGCGCGCGGTCTTCTGGGTGAACGTCCCCATCGGCGTCGTGGGCACCATTTGGTCCTACCTGAGCCTGCGGGAGATCGCGACCACCCGGCGGGCGAGAATCGACTGGGCCGGCAACATCACCTTCGCGCTCGGCGCAGGGCTGCTGCTGGCCGCCATCACGCACGGTATCCAGCCCTACGGCGGGCACACCACCGGGTGGACCAGCCCCTGGGTGGCCGGCGGGCTGCTCGCGGGCGCCGCCCTGCTGGCCACGTTCTGCGTCATCGAGACCAAGATCGCCGAACCGATGTTCCGGATGGGGCTGTTCAAGATCCGGGCGTTCGCGGCCGGCAACGCGGCGAGCCTGCTCGGCTCGATCGCCCGCGGCGGCCTCCAGTTCATGCTGGTGATCTGGCTGGCGGGGATCTGGCTGCCCCTGCACGGGTACGACTTCGCGGTCACCCCGCTGTGGGCGGGCATCTACATGCTGCCGCTGACCACCGGCTTCCTGCTGGCCGGCCCGGTGTCGGGCTACCTGTCGGACCGGTTCGGCCCGCGCCCGTTCGCCACCGCGGGCCTGCTGGTCGCTGCCTGCGCGTTCTGCGGCCTGATGCTGCTCCCCGTGGACTTCCCGTACTGGGTGTTCGCGCTGCTCATCTTCGGCAACGGGATCGGCTCGGGCCTGTTCGCCTCCCCCAACACGTCGGCGATCATGAGCAGCGTCCCGGCCCGGCACCGCGGCTCCGCGTCGGGCATGCGGGCCACGTTCCAGAACTCGGGGATGGCCCTGTCGATCGGGATCTTCTTCTCGCTGATGATCGTCGGGCTGGCCGCCACCCTCCCCCGCACGCTGGCCAGCGGCCTGGCCGCGCAGGGCGTCCCGCTGGTGACCGCGAACCAGGTCAGCCACCTGCCGCCGGTGAGCACGGTCTTCGCGGCCCTGCTTGGCTACAACCCGGTGCAGCACCTGCTGGCCCCGTCCGGCGTGCTCGCCACGCTCCCGGCGCACAACGCCGCCGTGCTGACCGGAACGCAGTTCTTCCCGCACCTCATCGCCGGGCCGTTCCATCATGGGCTGATCATCGTGTTCACCGCCGCGGCCATCATGTCGGTGGTGGGAGCCGCGGTGTCACTGATGCGTGGCGGCCAGTTCTACTACGACGCGCCGGACGGCCCCGGCCCGGCAGCGCCGCCAGCGCCCGCCACCGCGGCGCGCGGGCCCCAGCCGCTGAACGGAACCTCCCGGCACACCACGCCCGCGGGCCGCGAGTCGCCGCCCGGTGCCCCGGCACGGCCGGGGCTGCCGCGCTGATCCGGGGAACGGCCGTGCGCGGCCGGCCGCGCACACGCTGACTCGCGCCGCACCGGTGACATAAGCTTCAGGCGTGCCACGTTACGAGTACCGCTGCCGGGCGTGCGGCGCCACGTTCGAGCTCAACCGCCCGATGGCTCAGGCGTCTGCCCCCTGCACCTGCCCGCAGGGCCACGACGACACCGTGAAACTGCTCTCGACGGTCTCCGTCGGCGGCCGGGCCAGCGCGAGGGCCAGTGCAGGGCCGGGCCCGTCGGGTGGCGGCTGCTGCGGCGGCGCCTGCGGCTGCGGCTGACCCGCGCTAGGCGTCTTTGGCGGGTTCGCCGTGGACGGCGTTCGCCCGGCCGCGTCCCCAGTACGCCTTCGGTGAGACCTGCTCCGGCGCGAGGCCGCGCGCCTGCACCGCATCCCGCAGCGCCAGCACCACCCTGGCCTCGCCGGCCAGGTAGGCGTGGCCGGCGCCATGCGGCAGTGCCGCCGTGCCAACCGCTGCCACCAGCTCCGCCGCGTCGCCGGCGGGCCGGCCCTGCCGGTGCAGCCAGGTCACCTCGGCGTCCGCCTGGGTGGCCAGCTCCTGCTCGTCCTGCTGGCTGGGCACCTCCAGGATCAGCAGCGCCCGGCGCCCGGCCGGCAGGGCGCCCGCCATCGCGAAGAAGGCCGGCAGCGCGGACTCATCCCCCGCGAACAGGTGCCAGTCCGCGTCCGGCGCCAGGAAGATCTTGCCCCGCGGCCCGATGCCCTCGATCCGGTCGCCGGGCCGGGCGGCCGCGACCCAGCGCTCCCCCGGGCCGCCGGCGTGGCGCACCACATCGAGCGTGAGCAGCCGCCGCGCGGGGTCGAGCGCCCGGATCGTATAGCGCCGGCGCACCGGCCGGTCGCCGTCCACCGCCACCATGAGCATCATGTCCTGGCCGGGGCGGTACTGCAGCCCGGCCAGCTCCGGCGCGGTCAGCACCAGCCGCTGCATGCCCGGGCTGAGCGGACGGGAGTCCACCACCTCCAGCTGCATCCGGGTCGTCGCGGCCAGCGGCCCGGTCAGCACGGCGAACGGGTCATTCAGGGCGACGCCGGCGGTCGGCACGGATTCGCTCATAGGTGGTCAAGCCTTTCCTGGCGCGGCTGGGCCGCGGGTTTGACTGGCAGCTAGTGATCAACGCCTCCCGCCCGCCGGGCCTTCCCAGCCCCGGCCAAATTCGCTCACAGCCAGCCGTCGCGCGCCTCGGCCGGCTCCGGCCCGCTGGGCGGGGTGGCCAGTTCGCCGCGCTGTACCCGCTGCAGCAGGCGGATGAGCGTGTCCATGATCTCTGCGAGACAGCCGCGCAGGGCCTCCGCGTCCCTGGCAAAGGCGGGGTCGGCGGCGATCCCGGCCTCGGCCAGCAGGGTTTCCAGGCCGGCGAGCCTGGCGCCCACCCACTCGACCGGGAGCGCCTGCAGGTCGCGGTCGAAGACCCGGGGACCCGGCTCCCAGCCTTGCATCGCCGGGTGGTGGTGGGTGCGGTCGAAGCTTCCTGGCGGGCCGGCCACCGACTCCAGCAGGTCGGCCCGCCAGACCGGCTGGGTCACCGCTATCGGCCGCGCGGAATAGATCGACCCGGGCGGCGCCCCCTGCTCAAGCAGGCGGACCTCCAGCCGCACGCCCCGTTCGGCGCCCTCCTGCCCTGGCTCTGGCTCCGGGTCGACGATGTACAGGTCTCCCATGGCCACGCCGGTCCGCTCGAAGCCGAAAACGTACAGCACGCCGACCTCCTCACACATCACCGTCCATGCGCTGGCTAGCAGCGGCTGTCTTTCAGTCTGCGGCACGCCACCGGAGCGAGCCAGGCGGTCACCTGCCCGGACCTGCTCGCCGCCCGTAGGCTGGGTTGCCCTGGGTCGGCGCCGCGATCCCGGATAAGCTGACAAAAGGGATCGTGACAGTTACATGTCCGTCGGCGCGCGTCCTTGTTCCTTCGAAACCTGGCCAGGCTCTTGTGGTGGAGGCGTTCCCGCACGACTTCGTGCTGGCCGGCGATGGCCGGCCAGTCGAGGACGTGGTGCAAGCGGCGATCGCACCGCGGTATACGGTCGCGCCGGACGGGCTGCCCCGCAGGCTCCGGCTGACGTGGCTGGACACGTTCGACTGGCGCCTGTACCACGCCGGGCTCACGCTGCGGCACAACGTAGGCTCCCGGGTCAGCGACTACACGCTGACCGGGGACGACGGCGAGCAGATCACGGCCGAGGCCAAGGGGCTCCGCTGGCCGTCGCTGGCCGACGCGCTGCCGCCGGGACCGCTGCGTGCCCGCCTGCAGCCGGTCACGTGGGTGAGGGCGCTGCTGCCCACCGCACGCGCCTCCACCGTGATGCGGCAGTTGCGGGTGCTGAACGCCGATGGCAAGACGATCGCCTGGCTGACCGTCAGCGACCTGTCCCTGCCCGGCCCGGGCACCAACGGCGTGCCGTCCCGGCTGTCGCTGACCGCGGTCCGCGGTTACCAGGGGCAGACCAACCGGATCGTCCGGCAGCTGACCGCGGCCGCCGGGGTGGCGCCGGCACTGCGGTCCCCGCTCGACAGCGTTCTCGCCGCCGCCGGGCGCCAGCCGTGCGGCTACTCCAGCAAGATCGACGTCAAGCTGACCGGGGCGATGCCCGCCCGGAGCGCGATGCAGAAGGTGCTGCTGCGGCTGCTCGGCACGCTCGAGGCCAACGTGCCCGGCACGGTGCGGGACATCGACACAGAATTCCTGCACGACCTGCGCGTCGCCGTGCGGCGCACCAGGTCGGGGATCAAGCTGTGCGGCGACGTGCTGGCCGCCGGGACGGCCGAGGCGTTCCGCGGCGAGTTCAAGTGGCTGGGTGATGTCACCACCCCCATCCGTGACCTCGACGTCTACCTGCTCGGCTACGACGGGATGGCGGCCGGGCTGCTGTCGGCCACGCCGGCCGAGCTGGCGCCGTTCCACCACTATCTCTGCCAGCGCCGCGAGATAGAGCAGCGGGCGCTGGCGCGGGCCCTGCGCTCGCGCCGCTTCCTCGACATGACCAGGGCCTGGCGCGGCGCACTGGCCGCCCCGGCTCCCCGGCGGGGCATGACCGCCGCGCGCCTGGCCGCCGACCGCATCCGCCGGGCGGACCGGCAGGTACTGCGGCGCGGGACGGCGATCACCCCGGACTCCCCCCCGGAAAGCCTTCATGACTTGCGCAAACGCTGCAAGGAGCTGCGCTACCTGCTGGAGTTCTTCGCCTCGCTGCATGACCCGGCAATCCACCAGCAGGCGGTGCGGGACCTCAAAGGCCTGCAAGACTGTCTCGGTGAATACCAGGACTGCCAGGTACAGCAGCACGAGATCAGAATGTTCGCCGAACAGATGATGGCGCAGCGCACGGTTCCCGCCACGGCCCTGCTCGCCATGGGCGAGCTCGCGGGGCAGATCGCACGCCGCGAGCGCCAGGCCCGCCGCGAGTTCGCGGGCCGGTTCGCGGGCTTCGCCAGCGCCGGGAGTCAGCGGCGGTTCCGCGCCCTTACCTCGGGCTCCGGCCCATGAAGATCCTCGCCACATACAACATCAAGGGCGGGGTCGGCAAGACGTCGACGGCGGTCAACATCAGCCATCTCGCGGCGCGCGACGGCCTGCGGGTGCTGCTGTGGGACCTGGACGCGCAGGGAGCGGCCAGCTTCCTGCTGCGGGTCCGGCCCCGGGTCAAGGGCGGCGGCGCCGCGCTGATCAGAGGGCGCAGGGACCTCGACGCGGCGATCAAGGGCACCGACTTCGACCGGCTCGACCTGCTGCCGGCCGACTTCACCTACCGGAAGCTGGACCTGATCCTGGACGCCTCCAAGAAGCCCACCCAGCGGCTGGCCCGCCTGCTCCGGCCGCTGGGCGCCGAGTACGACCTCATCGTCCTGGACTGTCCGCCCAGCATCTCGCTGCTGTCGGAAAGCGTGCTGCACGCGGCGGACATCCTGCTGGTGCCGCTCATCCCGACCACGCTGTCGGTGCGGACGCTCGACCAGCTCACCGAGTTCATCGCCGGGTTCGACGGGCACCGGCCGAAGGTGCTGGCATTCTGCTCGATGATCGACCGCCGCAAGCGGCTGCACCGTGAGATCGCCGAACGCCTGCCGGCCGAGCGCCCCGACGTCGCGCAGACCATCATCCCGGCCCTGTCGCTGATCGAGCGAATGTCTCTGGAGCGCGCCCCGGTGACCGCCTTCGCGCCACGCAGCGCGGCGGCGCGGCAGTACGCGGCCCTCTGGGCGGAGGTGGCCGAGCGCGGCCTGTGACCGGCGGGCCGGGCAAGGTCAGCCCAGGTCGTGCAGGAAATCGATGATCGCCCGGCTCACGTCGCCCGGCCGCTCCTGCTGGGTCCAGTGGCCGCAGCCGTCGAGCAGCACCGCGCCGGCCAGCCGGGCGACGCTCCCGCGCAGGCGGTCGGCCACCTGCGCCGGGCCCTGCTGGCTCACCACGAAGTCCCGCGTGCCCGCCAGGAACAGGGCGGGAACCGTGACCGGCGCGTGGCGCCAGGGTGCGGTCAGGGCCCAGTTCCGGTCCAGGTTGCGGTACCAGTTGAGGGGTCCGGTGAACCCGGTGCCCGCGTATTCGGCAGCGAACACCGCGATGTCGCCGTCGGTGAGCCAGCCGGGCAGGGACGGCGGCTCCGGGCATACGTCGAGCAGCCCGCCGCCGGGCGCTACGACCGGCAGCAGCGGGGGCGCCTCGCCGGACGCGGCGTAGAGCAGCCGGCGGAACGTCGTGGGCAGGTCCCGGGCGAGTTCGGCGTCGGCGATCCCCGGCTCCTGGAAGTACGCCATGTAGAAGCCGTCGCCGAGACGCTGGCGCAGTGTTTCCAGCGGCGGAGCGCTTCCCCGCGGGCGGTAGGGCACGCTCAGCCCGATCACGCCCCGGACCCGGTCGGGACGCATCAGGGCGGCGTGCCAGGCGACCGGAGCGCCCCAGTCATGGCCGGCCACCACGGCGGTTTCCTCGCCGAGCGCGTCCATCAGGGCGAGCACGTCCCCGGTCAGGTGAAGGATGGTGTAGTCCTCCACCGCGGCGGGCCGGCCGGTCCGGCAGTAGCCGCGCTGGTCGGGCGCCACCGCGTGGAAGCCCGCCCCGGCCAGCGCGGCAAGCTGGTGCCGCCACGAATACCAGCACTCCGGAAAGCCGTGCAGCAGCAGCACGAGCGGTCCCGTGCCGGCCTCGGCGATGTGCATGCGCAGCCCGCCGGCGTCGATCGTCCGGTGACCGATGAGAGAGGCCCAGCCGCCGGGGGGTTCGCCGGTCGCGGCGCCGTCGTGCACTCCTGGCTCCCCTCCGCCGGCGCCAAGCCCGGCCCTCGGCCGACGATATCGTCCGCGCGGGCCCGGGCCGGCCGCACCGCCGGAAACGTCCCCGAGTCACCGGCGAGGCCGGATTCGTGCTTTGTCAGCGATTCCCGGACCATCGGGCAACTCTCGGCGCATCCTGTAGGGAGACAGACGCGGGTAAAGGGAGAACTTGTGAGCCGCAGGATGCTCCGGTTGGACATCCCGGTGTTCCCGGACCGGCGGATGTTCCGGGTACACGACGCGACGGTGGACCCGGACGCGCCGGGTGGTCCCCTCGCGCCCCTGGGCGCGCTGATGAGCGTCAACCGTGAGCAGATGTGGGTGGGCAGCCTGCAGGAGCACATCGCCGTCCGGCTCTTCCTCGAGGAGTGGGACATGGCGCCGCCGCTGTTCGGCGACGAATGGGAAGACGAGGCCAAGGCCGTGATCTACCTGCGCGGCGCGCTGAGCATCGACATGGGCTCGGCAGGCCGCGCCCTGGACCGGCTCCAGCTCGCCGGCGGGGTCGGCGATTACGTGGTCCGGGTGTTCGCCCGCAACCGCCGCGAGGTCAGCAGGCTCTACAACGAGCTGTTCGAGCGCGGGGTCGACCCGCTGAGCGACGAGTTCCAGCAGGCACGCAAGGCGCTGGAAGGCCACGAGCAGTACCTGCTGCAGCTGTGGCGGGAACCCTGACGGATCCGGCGGCCCAGCACTCCAGGGCACCAGGCAGCTACGGGGCCACTGTGGTGACGGTGGAGGGACCGGGCCGTTCCTTGAGCGCGGGCTGCTGCGGCGCGGCCACCGACGGCTGCCGTGACACGGGGGTCGCGCGCCCGCCGCTCCCGCGATCCGGCATGGCGCGCAGGGGCAGCAGCGCGTACGCGATCAAGGACACGACCGTCACCGCGACGAGCACCACACATGCCGCCAGGATCCGCACCCGCGGCGAGCGCAGCAGGTGCGCCGAGCCGGGGCGGCCGAACGACGCCATCCGGGCCGCGAGCGCCGGCTCGGCCTTGGCGAGGTGCTGCTCGATCTCGGCGAGGATGCGCTGCTCATCCATGGAAAGCGCCATGCCGCCACCTCCGCCCGTGCCCGCCGAGGATGGATGCCACTAACTATCCCCGGTCGGAAGATTTTTAGCCACCATCGCGGCGTCTGCCGGCCCGCGATCGCCCCCGGGCCCGCCACGGACCACTCTAGTCGAACACGTGTTTGACGCAAGGGAACAGCTGTTCTAGTTTGCCTCTTGTGCGGTGGGATGGCATGCGGATACAGGGCGGAGGCCCGGGACCGCCCGCGCTGTTCGAGCGCGGCGCGGTGGCCCGGACTTTCGATACGCCCGGCTTCCGCGGCATGACGTTCTTCGAAGTGCACGCCCGCTCGGTCATCAACCGCGTGCCCGAGGCCTCGCGCATGCCCTTCCGCTGGACCATCAACCCCTATAGGGGCTGCTCCCATGCCTGCCGTTATTGCTTCGCGCGGCGGTCACACACGTACCTGGACCTGGACGCCGGGCACGACTTCGACACCAAGATC
>Ga0114129_10003482_pt1 | contig 22130 bp, 24 predicted proteins | sample RhiMetdeltSRZDD1_FD_80071 | JGI IMG/M metagenome (GOLD analysis project Ga0114129, IMG submission 80071) | Populus rhizosphere microbial communities from Tennessee, USA - Rhizosphere MetaG P. deltoides SRZDD1 (version 2) (version 2) | ecosystem: Host-associated > Plants > Roots > Rhizosphere >... | reverse complement strand
GCGATTTCTACGCGATCGATCCAATGTTGTTTAGTCCGGGCCAGGTGACGGTTACGGCGCTCGAAACCGGCGAGAGCTTCCATGCCGGCCATCTCAACCTGAACCTTCTCGATGCCTCGTTCGCCTGAGTTGCTTGCGACGCGTGCGTCCCCCTCCGGTCCGACCGTCGCTCTCGTTACCGACTCAAACGACTGGCACATGCGCGCACTCTGCAAAGCATTCGCCGCGCTGGGTGCGCGCGCCCGCCCGCTGATGCTGTCGGCCAGCCGTTTCGACACTACGAGTCGGGGGGGTCTGATCCTCGCTGGTTTAGACACGGGTTTGCCAGATGCCGTACTCGTGCGCGACATGGTGGGTGGAAGCTTTGAGGCGGTGACCCTGCGTCTGGGTATCCTGCATGCGCTGCAGGAAATTGGCATCCCGGTATGGAACAGCGCGCGGGCCATTGAGCGTTGCGTCGACAAATCAATGACGAGCTTCTTGCTTGCACGCGCGGGTCTGCCGACTCCAGCGACGTGGGCTGCTGAATCACTTGAGGCGGCAGTCGAAATCGTACGGCAGCAAACCGGCCCACTCGTCCTCAAGCCCTTGTTCGGCTCACAGGGACGTGGCTTGAGACTAATCTACAGCGCACAGGAACTTCCGCCGCCTGCCGAAGTTTCCGGGGTCTACTATCTACAGCGATATGTCGGGGTCGAACGGGACGGTTATCATGATTTTCGTGTGCTTGTCTCACAAGGGCGAGTCGTCGCGGCTATGATGCGCCATTCCGCGCATTGGGTGACCAACGTAAAGCGAGGCGGCAAGCCAGTCGCTGCAGTTGCAGACGGCGTTATGCGAGACCTTGCTATTGCTGCGGCCGCCGCAGTCGGAGCCAATTTTGCCGGGGTCGACATTGTCTACGATCGCGACGAACGGCCGACAATCCTTGAAGTAAATAGCATGCCGGCGTGGTCGGGTTTGCAGCGAACCACACCCGTCGATATCGCCGAGGTGCTCGCGAGCGACCTGATCTCCGGGCTTGCATTGCGGGCCCAGGGCAATGCCTGAGTTAGCGCCAGCGCGTGAATGGGCGAATCCGATCGCGCGCGCGTTTGAAGAGGCATGTCGGGACGAGCTAGACGCACCAAAACCAGGCAACGTTCATGTCTTTGCCGATGGCCACCGGATGACGGTAATGGATTTCGAGCGCAGTGCGGCGGCTGCGACGCGGCCCCTTACAGCTAGGGGACAAAGGATCGGGGCGCGAATTCTCGCGGCCGTCGAAGCAAGCTTCGCAGTTGTCAAAAGCAATACCAATCTCGGTATTATCCTACTTTGCGGTCCGCTTGCGGCGGCAGCGGAGGCGTTGCCGTATGACCTGCAGTCGTCGCTTTCCACGATTCTACAAAGACTTGATCGGGAGGATGCGGACCTGACGTTCCGTGCCATCGTGCTGGCCTCGCCGGCAGGGCTGGGACGCGCCGAACTTCACGATGTGTTTGAGCCTGCGACGGTGACCTTGCGTGAGGCCATGGCCGAGGCAGCGGATCGCGATCGCATCGCTCGGCAATATGTGACCGACTTTGCCGACGTTTTTGACCTCGGCGAGCCGGTATTCGAAGCCTCGCTTGCAGCCTCTTCTGATCGACGTCTGGCGACACTGACTGCTTATCTCGGCTTTCTTTCAGCATTTCCAGACAGCCATATCGTCCGCAAACGTGGCTTGTCGGTTGCGGATCAAGTTTGCCGCGAAGCTGCAAAACTGGCTGCACAGGCTGGAAAGGCCAACCGGCTCGAGGACGTTCTCCCCGACGTTCTTGCCTGGGATGCCACACTGAAGCAGGCGAGCGTCAATCCCGGGACAAGCGCCGACCTGACAGTGGCGACTCTTTTCGCGCATCGACTGCGGAGCATCTTGCCGACGGCGGGCAACAGTGATTGACTTTCGCTTGCGGAAAACCTCTGCCGCTATCTGGCTAACCGGTCCGAGCTTCGGACGCTGACAACAAGGATAGCCGTTCGGCCGGCTGCCACACGACGGCGACCGGTGAAGGTGTAATGTTTCCTTGGGAGGAGATGGCGATGGCAAAAATTAGTGGACTATGCGTTGGTGAATCACTCGTCGGCGATGGCAATGAGGTCGCGCATATCGATCTCATTATGGGGCCGCGCGGAAGCGCTGCAGAAACGGCGTTCGCAAATTGCCTGACAAACAACAAGGACGGCTTTACAACGCTGCTTGCGCTCGTGGCACCAAATCTAATGTGTAAACCTGCGACAGTGCTGTTTAACAAGGTCACGATCAAAAGCGCAAAACAAGCGGTGCAAATGTTCGGGCCCGCTCAGCATGCGGTTGGCAAGGCGGTTGCTGACAGCGTGGCGGAAGGCGTGATCCCGCAGAATGAAGCCGACAATTTGTTTATCTGTGTCGGCGTTTTCATTCATTGGGAGGCAGCGGACGACAAGAAAATACAAGACTACAATTATCGTGCCACCAAGGAAGCCATCGCACGCGCAGTCGCTGGCGAGCCAAAGGTCGCCGAGGTCGTCGCCAAGCGCGACCAAGTCAAACATCCTTTCGCCGCGTAGAAGACGAACCGGCGTGGCCAAGTCGATCAGAGTAGGGAGCCACCGCAAGGAACTCCCTTCTCGACTGGCTTTCGCAGCTGTTGAATGTCTGCCGTCGTGACTCGTCCGTCGTGCAAGCTCGATGCGATGAGCGCGCCAGCAATGCCCGCTGCCGCAAGAGTGCGCAGATCCTGGGCATCGCGTACGCCTCCCGCAGCATAGATTGCGCGTGCCTTGGCTGCCGCTTTTATGGCGCGAAGCCGGTGCATGTCCGGTCCCGAACGACTGCCAACTCGATCTAACGTCATTACGATAACTCGCTGCGGCCATCGGTCCGCGTCGCTCAATAGGGTCGGGGGGCCCTGGAACTTGCTTTCGCGAAAATCGAGCGACAGCACGAAGCGGGGATCTTCTGAAAAGCGATCGACGGCAGTCGTGTCCAGTTGCGTCTCACTGCCGAGAACCAAGTAACCAAGGTCTTGCTGCAGCCACTTTTCGGCCAGGTCGATGTCGGCGACACCGTTGTCGAGCCAGAACGTAACTTGCGGAAATGCCTGTTTGAGTATCACAATGGTGGCGTGATTGCTTCCGCTGCCTGCGATGGCGTCGAGATCGGCAATATAAACGGTCGCGAATGAGTAGATTGACATAACGCCAGCCACGACATCGATCGGATTGCTCGTGCGGGCAAGGGGGGTCTTTATTGGACGGTAGAGTTCTCGCCGACCCATGCGCGCGTGAACGACTATTCCGCCCTTAAGGTCGATGACCGGAATAATTTCCATGCCAATTTCTATCTTATCGGCTGATATGCAGGTCCGCGAGGATTTGATCCACTAAAGAATATTTCAGTTTAGAGGAGAGTGCGATGGCGGTAGTGGGCTGGGATATCGGCGGCGCGCACCTGAAAGCGGCGCGCGTCGAAAACGGCCGCATAACAGCGGCGATTCAGGTCGCTGCGCCGCTAAGGCTTGGACTTGAGCGTCTAGCTCATGCCTTTGCAGAGGCCAAAGCACTGATCGGGCAAGCTGATTGCCAGGCGGTCACCATGACGGGCGAATTGGCGGATACCTTCTCGTCGCGAGCGGAGGGTGTTGCGAGACTCACCGCGGCGGCAGTGCGTGAATTAGCGCAGAGCCGCGTCATGATCTATGCCGGCCGCGCGGGCTTTGTGGCACCCGCGGACGCAGCCAAGCATGTCACCGATATTGCGTCCGCCAACTGGTTTGCGAGCGCGTCCGTTGTCAGCAGAGCGATTGGTTCTTCTTTATTCATGGATATGGGTTCAACCACGACAGACATCGTTCCGATTGTAAACGGTGCCGTCGCCGCGCGCGGCTACACGGATGCCGAGCGCCTTGCCAATGGTGAGCTTGTCTATACCGGACTAGTCCGCAGCTTCCTCATGGCCACTGCTAACCGAGTGCCTTTCGCGGGAGGCTGGACCGGACTGATCCACGAAAACTTCGCGAGCATGGCCGATGTGCATCGAATTCTAGGAAGCCTCCCGGATGGGGCGGATCAGATGGAAAGTGCTGATAGCCGGGCCAAGACGGTTGCTGCATCGCAGGCGCGGCTTGCGCGCATGGTTGGGCGCGATGTCGACGACGCAGATGCCTCCGCATGGACTGCATTGGCGCAATATTTTGCTGAAGCGCAAATCCGCGCCATTACAGACGGCGGTATGCTTGTGTTGTCGGAAGGCCAGCTGCCAGCAAATGCGCCGATCGTCGCTGCCGGCATCGGTGCCGGCTTACTGCAGGAAGTCGCGCGGCGGCTTTCCAGAGACTGCATTGAATTCGAGGCATTGATCAATATAACGCCCGGAGTGCGCACGAAAGTTTCCTCAGTCGCGCCCGCCGCAGCCGTCGCCATACTCGGGTCGGTGGTCTATGGCGGCGCTGAGGCCGAGGTGCAACGGGCGGTAGCATCGGCCTGAATCGCACTTGTGCATTGCTGTTCCAAAAAAGATGGAACCGCGACAATCGGCAACAGTTGTCACCCTGCCGATTGGGCGCTATCATTTTGGATTGCGTTACAATCTAAAGTTTGAACTGGAGGAAAGTCTCATGGTCTGGACGACCCCTACTCTCGTCGAAATCTGCATCGGCCTTGAGATCAACGGGTATTTGCCGGCCGAGTTCTGATACCGGCCCCAGCGATTTCCTCGACAGGGGGCGATCGGCCAACGCTCATCCTAACGTTGTCTTTCGGAACGCCGAGCAGCGACACGTTGAAAACGTGTCGCAAACGATGAGGATTGCTATCTGCCGCCCATTTTCGCAGGCGGCAATTTTTTCATCCAAGACAAAACTTGCGTCGACGCCGAGTGCGCCGAGCAGGGGCTAGAGTCTTACGCGCAATCCAGCGTAAGCCGCGAATGGCGCACCTGGGCTGAGCGTACGCGGATCAGTCAGGTTGAGGAACGGCACCTCGGTTGTGTCGAAGAATGTACCGAACGTGTAATAGCGATTATCGAACAGGTTTTGGATTAACGCGAAAGCTTCGAAGTTCTTCGAAATCTGGTACGTCGTGTGCAGATTGAGCACCCAATAAGGGGGTAACTTCGGATTTTGGTTGGACTGGTCGCCGGCGAGATACTGCCCGCTGAACGCGATGAGATTGGCGCCGACCTTCCACTGGGGCAGAAGCGCGTATTCCGCACTCGCCTTGAAACGATGTTGCGGGATTGACGGCAAGTGATTGCCGGGCTGGACGTGAATAAGACCATCAGCGTCAGCAAACGGGTTGTTGGGCGATGACAGGGTTATCGCATCCCGGAACGTCGCGTTGATGTAACTGTAGCCCGCAAACAGCTTCCACTTGTCGTCGTCGTAGTAAATCGCTGCTTCCAGACCTTCGCGGCGCGTACCGCCGACGTTCTGGAAAAATCCGCGTCCTGTAATCGTGCTTGGCACATTTAGGATGTCGTTTTGCGTGTCGGTGAGATAGGCGCCAAAATTCCAGGTCAGCGTATGTTTGTCTCCCAGACTGTGACGGCCACGAAAGCCGGCTTCCCACGTTCTGCCGACCACCTGCTGGAGCGGCGGATCGGACACCAGGAAATTATCAAGCAGGCAGGGCCTTGCCGGATCAGCGCAGCCCAGTTCCGAGGGGGTCGGTGCGCGGTTTGATTCCGAATATCCAGCGTAGGTGGTGACCTGCGGCGTGATCTTGTAAGTCGCCCCGATAATGGGATTAAAGCGCTGAAAGTTGTTGTTGCCATTCAACGCGGTGCCAAGTTGATCGTCGAGTTGGATGTTGGCAATGTTGAACCGACCGCCTGCGGTCAATGATAGCTGGCGTGTGATGTCAAAAGTGTCGGTTACGTAGAGGCCGGTGTAGGTGTTGCGTGTGATGAGATTTACAGGCGCAACAAGCCCGTCGGGCTGATTGACAATAACTCCCGTGCCGCTGACGAAGAGATCGCTCCCCACGGTGCCAAACTCGCTCGCTGCCTGGAAATTGGCGCGGCCGTGGTCGATGCTCGCGCCGACGACGAAGTGATTTTGGTGTCCCCAGACTTCGCTGGTGCTGGTCAATTGTGCCGAGGCACCGTAGGCGTCAGCCTTGGTCTGGGTGCGATCGACAGAGCCAGCCAAATTACCATTGAGGATTGCAGTCGGGATGCCACCACCATTCAGCGGGCTGTCATCAAGGCAAAGGATGGTCGTGTCGAAGCTGCATTCTTCTACGTCGCTGGTATTGCCGTCGACATGTTTCTGGCGGAAGCCGCGGTAGTAGGCGTTCGCCTTGATATTCATTGTGTCGCTCAAGTTGTGGCTGCCGACCGCGTTCACAAAGTTCAAGCGATTGTTGTAGGTCTGCGGCGTTGTGTAAATCGCGCTCCAGCGCTGATCGAGAAGCTGGATGGGTGTCGCTGCGGCGGCGCCGAAGGTGTTTTGAGCTCCCGTGTAGCTGACGTGGAATTCCGATGTGTCATTGCGCGCGCCGATGTCCGCGAACACACGCCGCAACTTTGACTGTGACTGGTCGCGCCAACCGTCATCGTTGAGAGCATCAGCGGCCACATAGGCCGCAACGTTGCCGAATTGCTGCCCTGATTGCATGGTGATTGCGCGCCGACCGAAAGAGCCGCCACGTAACTCCGCCTCGCTGCCCTGGTAGTTGAAGCCATTTTTCATCTGGATGGAAATCGCGCCGCCCAAGGCGTTCAGGCCGTAAGCGGGATCGTTCGGCACGACATCCAGGCGATGGACCGCATAGCTCGGGATGAAGTCCCAGTTCACGGTGTCACCGAATATTTCGTTGACGCGCGCGCCGTTTTGATAGACGGCAAGGCCTTGCGGCGTCCCGACCGTGGGTGAGGCAACAAAGCCGCGAAATTGTACGTCCGGCTGAAACGGGTTTACGGCAGTATCATTGTTGAACACGCTCGGCACGCGTTGAAGCAGGCTATCGGGCACGCTATTCGATTTGGCGTGATCAAAGTCTTGCGGCGTCAATGTTTGGGTGCTGGCAGGCACCTTGTCGCGGTCAATGCCTGTAATATCCGGTGGTCCACCTGCGCCGGGGGCTGTCGACAGCGGAGTAGTGCCGATGACATCGATCGGCGGCAATTGTATTGGAGCCTGCGCGGAAGCGCTGCGGGGCGTAAGCGCAGCCACCACGAGTGCCGCACCGGCGGTTATCGCAAACGCAGTTACGGTCTTGGCCACATGTCACCCCGCCATGATCGGCCCGTCGAATCCAACCTAATAAAGTCTCCGTGAAAGCGTCTCGGGAACGACTTGCAATTCTATACGGGATGTTTTGGCAATCGGGGACGCGGCTACTTTGCAGCGAGCAGCTGGACCGCGGTTCGCACCAGTTCGGGAAGATTCTTCGCCTCGAGCTTTTGCCGAAGCTGCCAGCACGTGTTGACGACGGTCTTGTAGCTGACGTTGAGGTCCTCGGCGATGGAACCGTAGGCTTTTCCCTCGGCCAAAAGGCCCAGTGTCTGCAGTTCGCGCGGAGTAAGTTCTGCCAAGGGGCCCCGGTCGACGCCGGCTTTTGCAAACGCCATTTTTCGGGCGACGTCGTCGCTGAGATATTCCTGTCCGGCAAGTACGTGCTCGATCGCCTTTATCAGCTCTTCGGTCGAAGTGTCCTTGATGACGTACGCCATCGCTCCGGCACGCAGCGCGCGGGAAACAATGGTCAGATCACTGTGCATGCTCAAGACGAGCACACGTGCCTTAGAATCGTGCCGCCTGATACGCTGGATTAGTGCAAGGCCGGCGAGGCTGTTTCCTTCAAATGAAAGGTCGGCGATCGTCATGGTCGGGGAATGTCGACGAAACAGCCGATATCCGTCGACCATGTCGCCTGCAGTGATGATCGTATCGATTCCCATGTCCTCGAGGATGCGCCGGCATCCCTGCAGAAGAACGGGGTGATCATCGATAATAAGGACAATTGGCTTCATGGTGTTGCCGGCCTGGGCGGGGCTTGACCGGTAAGGTTGGGGATCGGAATTTCGACGCGCAAAATCGTTCCTTGACCCGGCACGGATTCCAGCCGGCATTTGCCTCCAAGGGCCTGCGCTCGCTCCTGCATACCTTGAATGCCGCTCCCCCTCGACACGGCAGGATCAATTCCATGTCCGTCGTCAGTGATGGTCAAAATCACCGAACCCGCCTGGTCCGCGGTGCGGCCTTGATCGGTGCCGTGCATCACGGCGACGCTGCATTGATGGGCGTTGGCGTGGCGGATCACGTTGGTCAGGCTTTCTTGCACGCACCGGTAAAGAGTCAGGTCAATCGACTCACCGTAACTTGGAAGCAGGTTATCGGCAGAAAACTGGAAAGATATGCCCGGTTGTAGGGCAGCCCGCTCGGCGACAAGCGCGGAAAGCAGTTCTGAGAGAGATACCTCACCAAGGGCCATGGGCCGCAGTCGATTCAAGATATTCCGGTTGATGGACTGGAGCCTCTCGACCATCGTCAGCATCTCGCGAGCACGACTTTCGAGAGGCGTGCCACTCAAACCGTTGACAAGCGACGTTGTGGTGGCCTTCAACCCGAACAAGTAGGGTCCGACCTCATCGTGAAGATCTAGCGCCGTCTGCCGGCGTTCGTCATCTTGGGCTGTAATCAACCGCTGGCCCAGGCGCCTGTTCTCGGCCTTCATTGATGTCAGGTCGGCGGCAAGCCCATTGAAGCGTTCGGCAATGAGGGCCAGCTCGCGGGCCTGCGGTAGTGGCAAGCGAACCTCGTAGTCGCTACGCCCAAGGTCGAGCAGGCCAGTCGCCAGGGATTTCAGCGGAGCAAGTACGCGGCCGAAAAGTAGATGCAGTATCGCGATGCTGGCAATGCCAATGACAAGCGCGGCCTTGGCGAGTTGTGTCGCATTTTCCCAGGCTTCCGCAATTTCATCGCTGGGTGCGCTGGAAAGCACAATGGAGCCCAATTCTCGCCCGTCTGAAATGACCGGGATCGTGCGGGTCTCCTGTGGCGGAGCGATCAACACAGCAAACCAGCCGGGCGCGGATGGGCGAACGTCAATAGATTTTTGCTGAAGCGCGCTTTCTTTCTGAGGCGTTGACTCGACAGGAAAATCAGGTGTGCCCTTTGACGAAATACGAATATGTCGAACAGCGCCGACCTGCGTCGGTATCGAGATCAGGGCTTCGCGCGGTGAAGCGGCCATTTCGACAAAAGGAATTGCGTCGCGAACAAGTCCCTCGGCGAGGTTCATTGCGGCGCTGACTTCGATGCGCGTCGATTTCCTCGCTTGCAAGATCGTGACAGCGCCACCGACCAGGTATCCGATCGTCCAGAGACAGACCAGCGCAAGCAGTAACTGAGTCCGGATCGAATAGCGTCGGAACGGGATCGGCAGCCAGGGAATAGCGTCGGAACGGGTATTCTGCTTCCCGTACACGGAGCTCGATACGAACTCGCTTACCACGGCAATATATCCAATTGGCTGGCTAGATTATTGCATCACCAAAAGCCGGAGTCATTGCCGCCATAGGCGAGATTTGTTGCAGCATCTCAATGAGAAGCTTGCCATGTATTAGGCGCTATCTTGAATTCTGGAATGTGCGCGAGCATTCACTCGCGAACATCTGGCAAGACTTCGGCGGATGCCGCTGTCAGGCTTTCATGCTTACGGGCGATGCACGCGCAACCGATCGCATTTGCCACCTGTCATCGGAGCACGCCATCGCCGCGCAGGCGACGGCTGAGCTCGCGGATGACGCGTACGAACGTCGACGTTCTTGAATATGTTGGCCGCGTGCGGGATCCGATCCGATAGCCGCGTTGAGACCGAGCGATGGTACCATCGTGCCGCTCATCGAGCAGATGCGTCATTCCGATGCCACGAACGAGGCAAACGATTCCGCCTCATGCACGTAACGCAGCTGCTGGCGTTGAGCGGAGTAACGATGGCCGCCGGGGCCATGATGTCGTTCTCGTTCGCGCTGTCGCCGCCGCTCACGCTGCTGCCGTCGCGATCGGTGCCGGTCGATATTTACCGCAACGTCATACCTCAAAAGCACCAGACTGTTGAGACCGTGGGCGCAGGGGTCGCTGACGCTTTTAAGCGCCGATGGCAGGCCGCCAGAAACGCGCCGTTACTGCTAGCGCCAATGCCAGCGCCCTCGCGTGATCCGCTTAAAGGCCTGATCGGAGGCTTGCCGATGCGATCGTTGTCGGAGGACCCATCGCCGGTGATGCAAACCGCAGTGCTTGATCGTGCCGCCGCACCACAGGCCGATCAACAACCGGCCAAGGTGGCGCTACAAGAAACGCCAGCGCGGCGGGCAGATGCTTGTGCTCGTCACCTGCTACGCCGGGTTGACTACACGCAAAACCGTCACCGTTATTGGCGCTGCGTTGCTCGGCGGTAGTCTATTTTTGCAAGCGAGCGCAGCGTGTCGATTATGACCGCTCTGGCGCTCAAGATCGCGTCGGCAAACGCCAATGAAGGCGAACATTGGTGAAATGAGTTGGACTACAGTCCAACTCGATTTCGTGAGCTCTAGAGCAAATAATTTGGCTTGGGCGCCCATGCATCGAAAAAAAATCGGACGATGCGTATGACGAAAGCCTCGCGTTCGTTCACTCCGACGCAAAATACCGACGAGCAGGGTCCGACGCTGACGCCTTTGAATAGAAAATCTGTCGACGTGACCAAAATCAGCATGACGAATTTGGCTGGATCATTGGTCAAGCTCGGCATTATTTGCTGTGCGGCATTGCTGTTTTTGCCCGGATTGGCTCTTACCCGCGACCTCGATGGAAAATATTCAAACTCGCCGCTCAAGCAGTGGTTCGAAAGCCTTGCAAGTCGAAGAGGTCCTTGCTGCTCAGTCGCTGATGGCCAGAGCGTTGAGGATGTGGATTGGGATACGAAAGATGGAAAATATCGAGTGCGACTCGACGGCCAATGGATCGAGGTACCGCCCGACGCGCTGGTAACCGTATCAAATAAGTTCGGACTGGCCGTGGTATGGCCATACAAGGACTATGAGGGCAAGACGCAGATCAGGTGCTTTATCCCTGGAGCGGGCGGCTAATGAATTTCTCCTCGCGTAGCCAAATTTCACCCGAACGTAAGGCGGATATCGAATGGACAACCAAGCTTTTGGATAGGCTTGCAAGCGAAGTCGATTCAATCCTTTGGTAGGCGGTCGCAGCTATCGGGCCTCCCCTTAGCCCCGCGCTTGTCGATCGGGACCCTGCAATTATCGACACGTTGGTCGTCTTTCCATTTCTCACCGAGGCGTTCCTTGCCAGTGAGTCTGTCGGGTCCATTCGATGGCGCAATCGTACCCATGGCCTGACCGGAGTTGGTCTGGCCAATCATTTGGGCGGCGACATCGACGGGAGCCAAGGCGGCGGCCATCAAGGCCATTGCGAGTGCCTGATTCGCCGGGAACTGCATGGTTAGTCTAGCCCCTCGATCAAAGATCGTAGGTCGCTTGTAACCGACGTCGCTTTCGGGGGGTAAGGCGGACATAGCGCGTGCGATGAGAAATGTCCGCTGATGACCCAAAGGGGACACGATCCATATGCAGCATCAACGTTCGGTTTTGAAATTGGAATAAGGTCGAAAAGTGATGTTTGACCGTAATCGGCTGCGACGGGTCGCCTTGTTAAGCGGGATCGCCTATTTAGCACTGTCAACCTTTTCTGCATCTGAGGATGCAGACCTTACATCGGGCCAGCTACTGTTTAACAACGCCTGCCGAACGTGCCACTCGATCAGGGAGGGCGACAATCGGCTCGGCCCTCACATGCGAGGCATCATCGGAAGGAAGGCTGGGTCGTTGCCAAACTACTCGTATTCCAGCGCTATGAGGGGCGCAAACTTCGTTTGGAATGAGGAAAACCTCGAGCGCTTCATCGCGAGCCCTGACGAGACAGTGCCCGGCAACACCATGAAGCCCTACGGTGGTTTGCCATCGGCCGAGAGCAGAGTAAAGCTGATCGCTTTTTTGAAGACCCTTGCGCCCGATCAATAGTTGCTTTGGTCCTTGGGGAAAGGCAGGCCCCTCTTGCGTCACCCGTGCGCAGGTGACGCCTCTTGAAGATCAAGAAGGGTGGGCTTACCAGCCCGAATTGGCGAGACCGAAATCGGGGTACGCGCCACGCCTCGACGCGTCCATAGTGCGTCGTGCACCAAGGCGCTGCTGCTCTGTGATTTTGGCGGAGGGCTGCAACACCGACATCTGGAGTGGGGTGATAGGGAAACCCGCAACTTGATACTGTGGGACCTGTTGGGTAGTAGCCGTGCTCGTTCCACTGAGGATGACAATTGCTGCAGTCAAAGCTGCCGCAGTCACAAGCAAGATTTGCTTTTTCATGGCTGGCCCCCATGTTGTGAGTGAATTCACAATTTTTATTTTACACCCAAAGGACGGAGCCGGCAGTGACGCACATCACTAATGGGATGTGACGGCCATCACGAAAAGGCGATTTATTTTCTCCGCCCGAACGGGTTCAGAATCCTGAAGGTCAGGCGCCTATCGCGGTACCGGCGCACACACTGCTCAACAAGGTGCGCAAGCGCAGCTGATAGAACTAAATACCGTATTGTTACACCGCGACAAGTGTTGCCTTTACTAAAGCTGCAGCTCGTATTCGTATTGACTACCCATTTCGTTCCACATTCTTTTTGCACGCGCGGCTGTACTTCAGTGCTGTGTCAAATGATACAACAAATGGTCGGAACAAAAGTGCAATCCGGCGCTTGTCTGACCACGTAAGGACTCTTTGTCATGCTGACATCCTCCTCTGTGAAGCGTGCGCGAAATCGCGTCGATATCTCCAGCAAGGAGTTGGCGCGTCATTGGTGTAAGCGTCTCAAAAAATCGAAAGCTGAGATTGAAGCCGCGACAGCCAAGGTGGGCGACAACGCGGAAACGGTGATGAAAGAATTAGGAGCAAAGCGCACGTGACTGGCGAGCCCGCTAAATATGTTGCGTGACGCAGTCCTGCGGACAGCTTCTTTGTGCGCGTCGTAGCGAGTTTGCTTTTAATTCGTGTCGGCGCATCGGCATTGCGTTGGGCTATTCAGCGAGTGCGCAATTAAGCCCCTCACGGCGCGCAACGCGCAACACATCTAGCCTCCGATCAGATCGCCAAAGATGATTACGCCGTCGCGGGGCATTCGGAAGCATTTTCTGATGGTCTGCCCTTGTATGGCATCGCTGAAAATTGTCACCGGAATTGCCACCGCACGAGTCAAAACAGGCCGGTATTAAGCGGTACAAATCCTGACGTCGCTCGCTGGCAAAGCCAACAAAATAAGATGAAATGGTAACAGCCGCGACAGGGAAGGATCGCCCTGTGAGGATTACGGGCCCTGACGCAATCGGGCGAGAACTTTCAGGCCGGCGTAACCGTCGGCGGGCTCCATGCCGACCTTTTTTTGGTAGGCAAGAATGGCCTTTATGGTGTCGCTGCCGGTGCGCCCGTCTATGCCGTCGGTTTTGAAACCCTGCTCGTTGAGCCGGCGCTGGATTTCTTTCACTTCCTCGAATGTCGGCGCGCGTTCCCCGCCGGGAAACTGCTGGCGGAACGGCAGGTCGCCACGAATGAGATCCCCGAGATGGCAGAGCGCGAGCGTGTAGCTGGTGGAGGGATTGTACGAATGCACGGCGCGGAAGTTCTGTCCGACCAGGAATGCCGGACCGCCGGCGACCGGCAACCACAGTTTCACTTGGTCGCCGGGACGGGCGAACGCTGTGCCGTCGGCACGGCGCACGCCGAGGTCCTGCCACTTGGCGTATGAGCGTGTCGTTCGATTGTCGGCGAGCCGCGTTCGCTCCGGTGGCAGGGTGACCTCGCAGCCCCAGGCTTCGCCGCGGCGGTATTTTCCGCGTTCGACGAGAAACCGCGCTGTGCCGGCAAGCGAATCGTCGGGCTTGCCGTAGGGCGATGTGCGGCCGTCGCGGTCGTAGTCGACACCCATGTGCAGCCACACCTCGGGCATCCACTGCGTGTGCCCCATCGCGCCGGCCCAGGAGCCGATCATTTCGGACGGTTGTGCCCAGCCGCGATCAACGATGGTGAGCGCGTTGAGCAACTCGGCTTCCCAATATGCTCTGCGGCGCGGCTCGCCCCAGGCCAGGGCGGCAAGCGCCGGAATGACCGGCCGCATATATTTCGGATTGGCAACGACGTCGCCGAACGAGGACTCCATTCCCCAAAACCCGAGCAAAAGATACCGATCGACGCCGTAGTCCTTTTCCACGCGCGCGAGCAGGCCGGCATATTCCTTCGCGCGCTCCTTGCCGGTCATCACACGCCAGCCGGAGCAGCGCCTGTTGATGTATTGCCAAAGGAGCTCGGTGAACTCAGGCTGCGATTGGAATTGCGCATATACACTCGTATCGGGCGTCACTGCGCCCATCACGCGGTCGTAGGTTTGTTCCGAGATGCCGCGCTTGATCGCTCGCGAGCGGAAGTCGGCGACCCAGCGCCCGAAAGCGGGTGGCTGCGCAGCCGCCGCATGTCCGCAAATCGCGAAACTTGCGGTGGCGCCAAGCGCGCTTCTCACGATTGCGCGGCGCGTCAGAGTTTGAGTGCTTGAGGCCGTGCAGGAGATTCGCGGCATGGCGGCATTCTAATCAAGCTGCGTACACTCACAACGCGCAAGATGGCTCGTTTCAGCCGCGGCGCTGCTTCTTTTTGACGCTGCTTTTTTTCTTCTTGGTCTTGTCTTTTTTCTTGGCCTTGTCTTTGGCTTTTTGCGATTTCATCCGCAGAGCTGAGGATTGCTCGGTATGCGGGGTGGGCGCCATTGCGACTGTGGGAAGCTCTGACGGACGCATGATCACCGGCGAAACTCCCGCCACCGGAGGCGTGGGATCGCCTTCCTTGATTTCCGTGCCGCGTGCGCCGATCAGCCGCTCATAGGCCGCAATGAGGCTCATATAGGGGTTCACAAATACCCACCCGAGCTTTGTCGGCACCTGCATGTCGAAATGCAGGTGGTAGGTCGTGCCACGCTCGCGATGATTGTAGTTGCCGACCTTGCCTAGCGAATCACCCTCGTGCACGAGTTTGCCGCTCAAAATTCCATCCGCGTCGAGCTGGTTCGGATTCATATGCATGTAGCGCACGCGCGCATGCGTGCTCGGCGTATTGATAAAAATATACACAGCCTCTTGCTTGCGCGCGCGCAGGATAAATCCGTCGTGCGCAGCTACCACATCATGCTGGTAGGGTTGGCAGCGATCAGCGCCGGCGTTGAACAATTTGCAGACGCTGGGCCGGATGTCCTGGCCTTGATGGCCTTCGCCGCTAGAACACTGGCCAACGAAAAAGCGGCGATGCTCGCAGAAGTTATCACGCCAGGGATACGAGTAGTTGCCCGGCGCGCCCTCGTTGAAGACCAGCGGCCTGCCGTTTATCTTGCATGAATAGGGCTGATCCTTTCTGCGCGGATTGCGTACGGAGCGCCCGGTGAAATCGCAATCGCCCCAGTTGTTGAACGACTGCGAATTGGCGAAGGCAGGCGCATCTTTGAGCGGAAAGCGCAGCCGCGCATATACGGTATAGTCGGCGCGGCCTGTGCTGGCCTTATTAAGTCCCGTATTGGGAATGAGAAGCCCGGGGCTGAAATAAGAGAAGTCCTTTGATTGTTCCTTGGGCCTGTCGAGCACGAGTTTTTCGGCCGGAATGTCGGCCGCAGGCGTCCCGCCAACAAGCCGGAGGGCCCGCAGGAAGCGATCCATGACCCGGTCGGCCTGTCCGCAGGTGAGAATTTTTGTGCGGGGCGTGGTGTCGCGACAGTAGATCGCGGCGACGTATGTTATGCCATAGCGCTCAAAGCTGTAGCGGATATAGGATTCGTGCAGGTAGCGGCGAATGCCGGGAAAATTGCCCTGCAGCGATCTGACCAGCTCGCCTCCTGGAAGGGCTGGTCCATCGAGCTCGTAAGTCATGCCGAGACCCGACAACAGGACATAAACAGGCTCGGAATAGCGAATGTCCGATAGCTCCGCGACGTTAGCGAGTATCAGCCCGAATGCCGCGTCGTATCCCGCGGGCCCCGTCAGGAAAAATTTCGTTGCCTGAAAGCCGGACCGCATAAAGCGATCCGCGCTTTCCGCCATCTTGTCGGGCGATTGATCCTGATGGGCGGTGAGCTCCTTTGCAAAACCGTCAATATCGAACGGAAGCAGCACCGGCACGGTACTGTTAGAGATTCCGGGAAAACCCGCTTCTGCAGCCACATTGAGCCTGGCGAACGTCTCCGCCGCGGTGGCCAATGCCGGACTGGCAAGGCTCGCCGCTGCTGCATTCCAGTCGATCCGCGCGCGCGAGACCTGCGGAGTCTTCATTTCCTCCGCCGCCGCGGGAGCCGCCATAAGCAAGGCAAGGCCAACAAGTACGGCGCGTTTCAATCCGGCTTCCCTCGTTCTTCCCCGTCAGCGAAGGCTCGGTGAGACTCCAATGTGGAAGTTAAGTTCATCGCACTGCGGCATACAAGGGTGTAGGGTGCGGCCCAGTGCCCTGCGAGCCTGTTTGGGAGAGTGGTAGTGAAATGACGGTACGCGAAGCCAATTTAACCGCATCCTCGAGTGCCGATCGCGAGCCCGAGCTCATCGAAACCGCGGGTACCGCGCGCCTGCACCTAACCCTCGCCACGGCTGACTATGATCATGTGCGCGATCTCACGACCGGCGCCGTGCGCGCGGAGGGAACTCTGCTTACGGCCTTCGTCCTGCCCATCGAGGAAATCTTCTACAGGTTCATCAAGAACCGCGAATGGGACGTGTCCGAGATGTCTTTCGGCAAATTCATCGGCTATGCCGATCAAGGCAATTCTCCTTTCGTCGGAATCCCGGTCTTTCCCTCTCGCGTGTTCCGGCATTCGGCATTCTACGTGCGCTCCGACCGCGGCATCTCCCATCCCAAGGATCTGGAGGGCAAGCGCGTGGGCATCCCCGAATGGGCGCAAACCGCCGGCATCTATGCGCGCGGATTCCTGTCCGAAACGGCCGACGTGGATCTGCGGAAAGTCCAATGGGTTCAGGCCGGCATGAACGAGGCCGGCCGCGAGGAGAAGGTGGAATTCAAGTTACCTGATGGAATTCATTACGAGCAGCGTCGCGATACGACTATTTCTGCGATGCTGTTGTCAGGCGAGATCGATGCCGCGATTTCGGCACGCGTGCCGGACGCATTCGACAGCAGTGGCGGCAGGATCGTACGGCTTTACCCCGACTATCGCGCCCATGAGATGGACTACCATGCCGCCACGGGCATCTATCCGATCATGCATGTGATCGCGATGCGTCGTGTAGTCTTCGAGCGCTACCCGTGGGTTGCGATGAATCTTTTCAAGGCATTTGACGAGGCCCGGCGGCGCAGCCTCGAGCGAATCCGAGACGTCACCGCGTCACGTATCCCCGTGCCGTGGGCTGCGTCGATCGCCGGCGAATGGAGCAGAAATTTCGGCGATGATCCTTTTCCGTACGGGCTCGAACAAAATCGCCGGACGCTGGATGCGTTCTGCCGCTTCGCTCACGCGCAAGGCGTTACAGCAAAGAAGCTTGCGCCCGACGATCTGTTCCCCAAGGAAGTGCGCGCGAGCGTTAGGGTCTAGGCCCAACCCTCGCCACGCAGCGGACCTGACATTTTGCGGCGTCGACCCTCAATCCTTGGCGCGCTCGACATACGAGCCATCGGTGGTGCTCACCACCACGCGGGTGCCTGTGGTGATATGGGTCGGCACCATGGTGCGCACGCCATTCGCCAGCTTGGCCGGTTTGAATGAGCCCGACGCGGTCTGGCCTTTCACCACCGGCTCTGTGTCGACGATTTCGAGCGTGACCTTCTGCGGCAGCTCGATGGCGACCGGGACGCCTTCGTGGACGCTCATGTTCACGATCATGCCTTCCTGGAGATAGACGGCAGCATCGCCGACGACGTCAGCCGGCACGTGAACCTGGTCGTAGGTCTCCTGGTTCATGAAGTGGAAACCGTCGCCATCCTGATAGAGATAGCTGAATTCGTGGTCCTCGACGTGGGCACGCTCAACCTGGTCGGTGGTCTTATAGCGCTGCGAGGTCTTCACGCCGTCGGAAATCCGGCGCATATCGACCTGGGTGGTCGGCGTCCCCTTGCCGGGGTGAAAATTTTCTGCGGTGAGAACGACATAGAGCTTGCCGTCAACCTCGACGATATTGCCTTTGCGGAGCGATGAAGCGATGACCTTCACGATTATGATCCCTGATTTATTGGCGACCGGGGGCCGCGCTTTCGGGCGGCAACATAGCGATCTTCTCGGCCGATGCCAGCTTTTCCCGCGTGTTCGCGGGCCGAGGTGACCGTGCCGAAAAGCCCATCATTCTGGGCTTCCGGCGCCTATGCGGCGCGCAGGCCCTATCTCCTGGCGCGCGGGCGCATCATTGCGGCACTTCGCACCTGGTTTGCAAAGCAGGATTTTGTTGAAGTCGAAACCGCGGCAATTCAGGTTTCACCGGGAAACGAAACCCATCTGCACGCCTTCGCAACCGAGCTTATTGCTCCGGGAGGAGAGCGCCAGCAGGTCTATCTTCATACCTCGCCGGAATTTGCCTGCAAGAAACTCCTGGTCGCCGGTGAAAGCCGCCTCGTCAGCTTCGCCCGCGTATTCCGCAACAGGGAGCGAGGCGCGCTCCATCATCCTGAATTCACCATGCTGGAATGGTATCGGGCAAATGCGACGTATGAGACGATGATGGATGACTGCGTGGCCATCCTGGCGGAGACGGCACGTGCGGCGGGTACAAGGACATTCCAATTTCGAGGCAAGACTATCGATCCCTTCGCGCCGGCCGAACGTCTGACGGTGGCCGATGCCTTTGGTCGTTATGCCGGAGTCGACTTGTTGGGCACGGTCAAGACGGGGAGGGGCGACCGTGGTGCGCTCGCCGCGGAAGCAGACAGGATCGGCGTTGCAACCGCCGCCGATGACACCTGGGGCGATATCTTCAGCCGCATCCTTGCCGAGCGCGTCGATCCGCAGCTCGGAATCGGTCGCGCCACCATCCTGTATGAGTATCCGCTGCCGTTGGCTGCGCTCGCGCGACCCAAAGCGGACAGCGAGGCGGTCGCAGAGCGCTTTGAGCTTTACGCGTGTGGCGTGGAGCTTGCCAACGCCTTTGGCGAGCTGACCGATGTGGCCGAGCAGCGTGCCCGTTTCGAGGCAGCGATGGCGGAAAAAGAACGGATCCATGGCGAGCGCTACCCGATCGACGACGATTTTCTCGCGGCTCTCGGTCAAATGCCTCCCGCAAGCGGGGTTGCGCTCGGATTTGATCGGCTGGTGATGCTGGCGACCGGCGCGCAACGTATCGATCAGGTGATCTGGACGCCGGTTGCCGACGGTTGAGGCGTCATGGCCGGGCTTGCTCGGCCCCTATTTTTCTCTTGTTAAGTGCTTGGATGCCCGGCACAAGGCCGGGCATTACGAATGGACAGCCAATCATGACAACAACTTCAAAAACCCTTCGCACGCCTGCGGACCTTTGCGCGCGAGGCCTCGTTCCGCCCGAACGGCAGCCCGAGCTGGACGCCGTCGCCGCAAGTTATGCCGTCGCGCTGCCGGAGCCCCTGGCGCAATTGATCGATCCGAACGATCCCCATGATCCAATCGCGCGGCAGTTCATCCCCGATCCGGTTGAACTCGAGCACCAAGCCGGCGAAAGCGCCGATCCGATCGGTGACGATGCCTGGAGTCCCGTGGATGGAATCGTCCATCGCTATCCCGACCGCGTGCTGTTCAAGCTCACTCACATCTGCGCGGTTTATTGCCGATTTTGTTTCCGCCGCGAAATGGTCGGGCCCGGCAAAGCTGTCGCTCTCTCGTCTGAAGCGCTGCAGCGCGCTCTGGATTATATCCGGGCGCATTCGGAAGTCTGGGAAGTGATTGTGACCGGTGGCGATCCGCTGGTCCTGTCGCTGCGACGTCTGCGTTCAGTCATGAAAATGCTTGCAGAGATCGAGCACGTGAAAGTCGTGCGCATTCACACCCGGTTGCCGGTGGCCGACCCCATGCGCGTGACGCCGGCCCTGGTGCGTTCGATCAAGATGAAGACAAAACCAACTTATGTGGCGGTCCACGTCAACCACCCCCGCGAACTGACGGCGCCCGCGCGTGCGGCCTGCGCGCGGCTGGCCGATTCGGGCATCCCGTTGCTTGCTCAGACTGTGCTGCTGGCTGGCGTCAACGACACGCCTGACATAATGAGCGCCTTGATGCGAGCCTTGGTCGAATGCCGGATCAAGCCATACTACCTGCACCATGCGGACCTCGCGCCCGGCACCGGTCATTTGCGAACCAGCATCACGACAGGTCAGGAATTGCTGCGAAGCATTCGTGGCCGCTTGTCGGGCCTATGCCAGCCGACTTACGTGCTCGATATCCCCGGAGGTCACGGCAAATCGCCGATCGGCGCGAGCTATATCGAGCGCGCAGGCTCCAACGGGAGCGCCCATTACATCGTGAAGGACTTTAGCGGACGGCGGCACAGATACCCGCCGTCGGCGCTCTAGTGGCGAATGGCCAAGAGGTCGAGCAAGGCCGCGGCCACAGCCAGTGTCGCAAAGCAGATAAACACGACCGCGATCACCGCGTGCCAAACGAAGGTCGCGTCACGCCTCAGAGCCGCCACTACGTTCTTGCCGTTAATCATTGCCTGACGCCCGAAGAGCACTTCGCAGACAGCAAACGCTTGTAGCTGTTAAAGGATCATCCGGCCCGTAATTTGTATGTTAAAAAATGCGTGAGAAGTGCGACATCTTCGCATAGCAGCTATGAAGCTGTGGATTAAAACGACCGCGGTTTTCGGAGCTCCGGCGCCAACGCTGGCTAACCACCGTGAAATATTTGCGAAAAAGCGGAAATCCGGTTTTTGATCCAAAGCAAAGCCGGTTGGGCCGGTCCCCGCTGGCATATTCGTCCAATCACAGCGCGGAAGCCGCCCAAAAGCATGAGCACGCCGCAAAATCTGACTGACGATTCGAACGCAAGCGGCGGATGGAAATCTATGCGTTCCTCATCATCACCGCGCTGGTGATGCCATTTGTCGCAGTGGCCGCCGTGGCACGTGGGGACTAACGGTGTGGATTTACCAAGCGATTAACGGCCCGCCCGGTCCCCCGGCGAAGTGAGGCGTGTCGTGGTCGAAACACCGTTCACTCGCAACGTGGACCGCCGCAAGTTTATCAACGGACATTGGGTGACGGGGGCGCCTTCGCGATCTTGCCGAGCTTTACGCTGATCCGAAGACAAAGGTTGTCAGTTTCTGGACAATGGGATTCAACCAGCACACCCGCGGCGTGTGGTGCAATAATCTCGTCTACAATATTCATCTGCTGACGGGAAAGATTTCCGAGCCTGGCAACAGCCCGTTCTCCCTAACCGATCAACCGTCCGCCTGCGGCACGGCGCACGAAGTCGGCACGTTCTCGCATCGATTGCCCGCCGACATGCTGGTGGCCAACAAGGATCACCGCCACAAAGCAGAGAAGATTTGGAAGCTGCCCGAAGGCACGATCTCGCCACAGCCAGGCTTCCATGCCGTATTGCAGAACCGGATGCTGCGTGACGGAAAGCTCAATGCCTCTTCCTTGGTGTTGGCCGGCACGACATCAAGGTCGAGATGACTAAGCTGAAATTCGTCGATGAACCGGTTCGCACGTCGTCAACCGGAACGACGTCCACCGGAGCGACCGGTTCAGGTGCGGGCGCTCCGGCAAGCCGTCCCGCGACCCAGCCAACGTCGACGACGAAAAGTAAATGGTACCCGGACCACGCCGTTCTTAGCGGCGCGACAAAGGATTCCCTGAAAGGCATGCCCGAGTTCAAGTTCGACTAGGCGCGCGACGGGCAATAAAAGCAATCAGCCCCGATTAATTCGGGGCTCTGTACGTTTCAGACGCGCCTAAGATGCGTCGGTGGAAAGCGATGTCTTTTGACATGCGACTTAATCACTAGGAACGTCGTAGCCCGAGAGTAATTCTTTGACTCGCTCTCGCCGTCCGAGTGGGAGACGTTCAAAGGTTGGTGGGCCAAGCTGTCACGCGGCGACCAAGACGCGATACTCGCAGGCATCAGCCGGTTAACGT
>Ga0114129_10003481_pt1 | contig 22139 bp, 16 predicted proteins | sample RhiMetdeltSRZDD1_FD_80071 | JGI IMG/M metagenome (GOLD analysis project Ga0114129, IMG submission 80071) | Populus rhizosphere microbial communities from Tennessee, USA - Rhizosphere MetaG P. deltoides SRZDD1 (version 2) (version 2) | ecosystem: Host-associated > Plants > Roots > Rhizosphere >... | reverse complement strand
TAACGCCCGCGTGGCTCGACGCCTCAGCACGCTCCTGCTGATCGGCGCCATGCTGTTGGGGCCGCACGCCGTCGAGGCAGCGCCCGCCCGCGGTACGTCCATCGTCGTCTTCATCGACTCTCGGGCAGCATCCGCGGTCCGGAGCGTGCCGCGTATCGGCTGGAGCTCGAGCGCGAGATCCTGCCCGCGCTGCGGCCGGGAGATCGAATCGTCGTCGCGCCGATCAACGATCGAACGCTGACCGGATTCCGCGCCCTGGCGGAGGCGACCTTGCCCGAGCCGCCCCGGTTCAACGGCTGGTTCGACAACCGCCTCGAGTACAACCGTCGCGTCCGGTCCAACGAGAAGGAATTGCTCGACGCCCGCGAGCAGCTGACACGGGACGTCGGAGCGGCGTTCGCGCGTCCCTATTCCAGCGCATACACGGACATCTTCAGCTCGCTCGTCATGGCCGAGAAGATCTTCAGCGGCGACGCACGACGCAAGGTGCTCGTGCTGATGTCCGATATGATCGAAGACAATCCACCGTACAAGTTCGATGCGCTGGCCTGGTGGCCCGGGACAACCGACAAGGTTCTGTCCGAGCTCACGGCCAGGCAGCGGCTGCCCGACCTGACGGGGGTCTGCGTCTACGTGAGCGGGGTATCCGCGGCGACCCCGCAGCTCGTCGCGGCAATCGCGGAATTCTGGGATGCCTACTTCCGCCGAGCACGGGCGGATTTCGATCCGAGTCGCTATGCCCCGATGCTGCTCCACTGGCCGCCGCCGCGCGGCTGCGCGGCGACTCAGTTCTTCAAGCCGTAGAGTCGGCGCGCGTTGTCGCTCAGGATCTTGCGCTTCTGGGCGTCGCTGAGGTCGCCGCGGTCGTGGATCTCCTGAAGCGACTGCGGATACGAGTTGTCCCAGTGCGGGAAGTCGGACGCGTAGACGATCTGGTTCTCGCCGACCAGCTTCATCGCCTGCGGCAGCAGCCACTCGTCGGCCTCGCAGGAGAAGTAGATCTTGCCGGAGCGGACGTAGTCGCTCGGCTTCTTCTTCAGATTCGGCGCCTCGGGCGCTCGCTTGGCGTACTCGTCGTCCATGCGCTCCATCCAGTACGGCGCCCAGCCGCAGCCGGCCTCGAGAAACGCGATCTTCAGATCCGGGAAGCGCTCCGGGATGCCCTCGAACACGATGGACGTGATCTGCCGCATCTGGCCGAACGCGTGCGAGCAGGTGTGCGCCTGAATGAACTGCGGAAAGAGCTCGACACCGCCGCCGCCCAGATGCGAGCCCGAGGCGTGGATGCCGAGCATCACGTTCAGCCGCTGCGCGGTCTCGTAGATCGGCGTGAAACGATCGTCGCCCAGCACATGGGTGCCGTCCGCGGCGAGCATCGCGCCAACGAGCCCGAGTTGGCGGACGCCGCGCTCGAGCTCCGCGGCCGCCGCCGCGGGGTCCTGGAGCGGCAGCAGCGCGACCGCTTGCAGACGCGGACTCTTTCGGATGAACTCCTCGTGCAGGAACGTGTTGTACGCGCGGCAGATCGCGACGGCCCACGCGCGGTCCTTGAGAAAGGACAGGAACAGACCGAGCGTCGGATAGAGGACCGTCGTCTCCATGCCGCCATCGTCGAGCGCCTTGAGCCACTGCTCGGCGGTGCCGCCGACCTGGCCGAGCGTGCCGAGCAGGCGGCGGTCCCACCCGTCTTGCGGGTAGAGCGGGAACGTGAGCGGCCGGCGACGATACGGCTCGTCGAGATACTTGGCGACCTGCTCGTTGGACTCGGTGACGTGTCCGTCGGCGTCCACGACGGGAATGCTCATCTCAGCTCCTTTGTAGCGATGGCGCTTGCTCGGCTCGGGGCGAGGGTGGCCTTCCCTGAGATGCGCGTGGCTCCGCTCAAGGCTTCTTGCAGATGACGTTCAGGAGCGCCTGGCGGCGCTCCTCACGCACGACCTTCAGCGCGCGGCGCAGCGCGTCGGGCAGCGCGGCGGAATCCTCGACCTTCTCCGCCCAGCCGCCGGAGGCCTGACACACCATCTCGTAGTCCGGCGGCGGATCGAGCTCGGTGAGCGGCATCCCCGTGCGCTTGGCCCAGCCATCGGGCGCGTGTGACGTGACGGCCCGCTTGACGGCGTTCCACGCGCGGTTGTTGAACACGATCCACAGCACGGGCACGTCGTACGCGCGCGCGACCCAGTGCGCAGCCGTTGGCGCGCCGAAAATGTAGGCGCCGTCGCCCACGGTGCAGATCACGGTGTGGTCCGGCTTCGCCAGCCGCGCGCCGAGCGCGGCGCCGACCCCCCAGCCGAGACCGCCCGACGACGGCGAGCCGAAGTACGTGCCCGGCGCGCGGAAGCAGCACTGGCTGGCGTCCAGGTCGTACTCGTTCACGACGATCGTACGGTCGTCGAGGATGTCGCCCACGCAGCGTGAGACCCACGCCATGTCGATCGGCGCGTCGTTCTTCAGGGCGCGCGCGCGCGATTCGACCGCGGCGCGGCGCTCGCGCCCCGCGGCGGCGGCTTTCGCGCGGCGCTCAGCGACGATGCCGGGCTCCACGAGCGTCTTCAGCGCTTCGGCCAGCGCGGCCAGCGTCAGTCGCGGCGACCCCGGCAGCGCCACGTCGGCGGCGAAGCCGCGGATGGGATAGCGCGTGAACAGCGGATCGACCGCGATCTGGATGACGCGGGCGTCGGCGCGCGGGGTCTTGAGCGCGGGGAACCACGGCACATCGGATTCGACGACCACGATCGCGTCGGCATCGGCGAGATAGGGCGTGCCATCGAAGCCGCCGTGCAGGTCGTGGTCTTGCGGAAAGTTCATGTGCGTGTGGAACTGATCGACCACCGGCGCGCCGAGCGCCTCCGCCAGCGCGACCAGCGACGCCACCGCGCCGGGATCGCGTCCAGCCGCTTTCGCGAGAATCAGCGGACGTCGCGCCGCCGCGAGGATCTTCGCCGCCTCGGCGATCGCCTCGGGGCCGGCCACGGTGGCCATTGGCTTGGGCGCCCGCGACGCCGGCGAGTACTCGAACGACTCCTGCGCCTCGGAGAGGACCTCGCGCGGCAGGGTCAGATACACCGGCCCCTGCGGCTCCGCCGTCGCGATCGCGAGCGCGCGATCGACGACCGTCTCGAGCTGCACGAAGTTGCGCAGCTCGTAGTCCCACTTCACGAACTCGCGCGCGAGCCCCGCCTGGTCGAACGACTCCTGCGCCCAGTGGATCGGCCGGTTGCGCGCGCCGGGCATGCCGGCTTCGGTGATGGGGTTGCGGCCGGCCGTGAAGAGCATCGGCACGCCCACGCGCGAGGCGTTGATGATGCCGGCCAGTGCGTTGGCGGCGCCGACGATCACGTGCACCATCACCGCCTGCGGCCGCCCCGTCACCATCGCGTAGCCGTGCGCCATGGCCACCGCCGGAGTCTCGTGCGGCACGGTGACGGGCTTCGGCGCGGCCTGCCCCTGCGCGAGCCGTTTCGCGTACGCCTCGATGAGGGGCGCGAAGTCGGTGCCGGCGTTCGCGAACAGGTATTCGACGCCGCGCGCGGCGAGCATCTCGAGATAGGCCTCGGCGGTGGACTCGATCGCGATCTTCTTGGTCATGAGAATTCTCCGCCGCGCCGCACGCGCGCACGCGGGCCGTGAAAGTGGCCTAGAGACTAGCACGGCGGCGCTATAAGATCGCGGCATGCAGGGAGCCGAGTAAGCACGTGTGCGGCATCGTCGGTGTCGTGCTCGCGCGCCCGGACGCCAAGGCCGACCGTGCGGTCATCAAGCGGATGACCGACCGCATCGCCCACCGCGGCCCCGACGAGGAATCGATCGTCGTGCGCGGGGCGATGGCGCTCGGCGTTCGGCGGCTGCGCGTGATCGATCTGGAGACCGGACAGCAGCCGATGACCGGCGAGGACGGCCACGTCTGGGTCGCGCTGAACGGCGAGATCTACAACTACCGCGAGCTGACGACGCGGCTCACCTCGGCCGGCCACGTGTTCCGCACCCGCTCGGACACCGAAGCGATCGTGCACGCGTGGGAAGCGCGCGGCGCCGATGCGCTGCACGATTTCGAAGGCATGTTCGGCCTTGCCGTCTGGAACGAGGCGACGCACACGCTCGTGCTCGCGCGTGACCGCCTCGGCATCAAGCCGCTCTACTACGCCGTGCTGCCGGAGGGCGTCGTGTTCGCGTCCGAGCTCAAGGCGATGCTCGAGCATCCGGGGATCGCACGCGAGCTCGACATCGACGCCGTCTCCGCATATCTCGCGCACGATTGGGTGCCGGCGCCGCGCTCGATGGTGAAAGGCGTGCGCAAGCTGCCGCCGGGTCATCGCCTGATCTATGCGGGCGGCGAAGTGCGTCTGGAGCGCTGGTGGGACGTGCGCTACGACGACGGCGGGCCGGTGTTCGACGTCCAGGCGGCGGCGCGCCTGGGCGCCGCCCTCGATCTCTCGGTGCGGCAGCACCTGCTCTCCGACGTGCCGCTCGGCGTGTTTCTCTCCGGTGGAATCGACTCGACCGCCGTCGCGCTGTTCGCGCGCCCGCACGTCAACCGCCTCAGCACGTTCTCCGTCATTTTCGACGACCGCTCGTTCGACGAGTCGAAGTACGCGCGCCGTGTGGCGGCGATCCTGGACACCGAGCACCACGAGGAGCGCCTCGGCCCGAACGCCGCGCTCGACGTCGTCGAGCGCCTGGGGGACCTCGTCGACGAGCCGCTCGGCGATGCCTCGATCCTGCCCACGTACATGCTGGCGCGGTTCGCGCGCAAGTCGGTGACCGTCGCGCTGTCCGGCGATGGCGGCGACGAGGTCTTCGCCGGTTACCCGACGTACCAGGCGCACCGCGTGGCGCACGCCTGGGCACGCGCGCCGCGGGCCGCACGTGCGCTTGCCCGGGCGGCGGTGAACCGCATGCCCGTCACCCACGACAACATCAGCCTCGACTTCCGTCTCAAGCGGTTCGTGGCCGGCGTGGATCTGGAGCTCGACCTTCGCCACGCCGTGTGGATGGGCTCCTACACGCCGGCGGAGCAGCGCGAGGTGCTGACGGCCGCCGCCCTGGCGCGGCTGCCGAACGGCCCATCGTACGCCGACTGGGCTCGGCTGGCGGCGGCGGCGCCGGCGGCGCCGTGGCTCCACCGCGTCCTCTATATGGATCTGAAAGGCTATCTGGCCGAGGGCGTGCTGCAAAAGGTCGATCGCGCGTCGATGGCGTGCTCGCTGGAGGTCCGCGTCCCGCTGCTCGACCGCCGCGTGGTCGAGGTCGCCGCGTCGCTGCCGCCGGAGATGAAGCTTCGGCGCTTCACGACGAAGCACGTGCTCAAGTGGCTGCTGCGCAACCGGCTGCCCCGCGATATCGTCCGGCGGCGCAAGCACGGCTTCGGCGTGCCGCTGGGGCAGTGGTTCAGGACCGAGCTGCGCCCGCTCGTGCACGAGGTGTGCGAGGAGACGGCGCTGCGCCGCGCCGGACTCGTGCAACCCGAGTACGTCGCCAGATTGATCCGCGAGCACATGCGCGGCGAGGCGGACCATCGCAAGAAGCTCTACACGCTGCTGGTGCTGGTGCTGTGGATGCGCCGCCACCGGGTAAGCTGAGCACACCGTTGAGGACAGGGAGGACGTGATGACGACCGGGCGCGTGCGCGGAGGCTTCAACCATTACGGCTTCACGGTCGGGGTGCTGACGCTCAACACGCGCTTCCCGCGCGTCCCCGGCGACATCGGCAACGCGCGGACGTTTCCGTTTCCCGTGCTCTATCGGCGCGTCCCCGGCGCCGATCCCGATCGCGTCGTGCGCCGCGGGGCGGAGGGATTGCTCGACGCGTTCGTCGACTCGGCCAAGGCGCTGGAGGGCGAGGGCGTCGGCGCGATCACGACGAGCTGCGGCTTCCTCGTGAAGTTCCAGGCCGCGCTGACACGCGCGGTGCGGGTGCCCGTGTTGACCTCGAGCCTGCTGCTGGTGCCGCTCGTCCATCGGATGCTGGCGCCCGGCGCGCGGGTCGGCATCATCACCGTCAACGCGGGCAGCCTCACGCGTGAGCATCTGGCCGGCGCCGGGATCGCGGCCGATGTACCGCTGGCCGTGGTCGGCATGGAGAACGAAAAGGAGTTCACGCGGGTGCTGCTCGACGACGAGCTGGAGCTCGACGTCGAGCTCGCGCGTGAGGAGCACCGCCGCGTGGCGCGGCGTCTGATCGCCGAGCATCCCGACGTGGGCGCCATCGTGCTCGAGTGCACGAACATGCCGCCCTACGCCGACGACATCCGGCACGAGACGGGTCGTCCGGTCTTCGACATCGTCACGCTCGTCACGATGGTCCACGACGCGCTCGCCGCCGGGCAGGGGCCGCGGCCGTCCTGAGGAGCGCCGTACCGTGGCCCTCATCGCTGGTGTCGATGGCTGCCGCGCGGGGTGGGTGGTCGTCCTGGCGGAGACGACGCGCGACGGCCGCGGCATGACCGCCGAAATCCTGATAGCGCGGGATTTCGACGGCGTGCTGGCGGTCACGCGCGACGCGTGCGTGGTCGGCGTCGACATGCCGATCGGCCTGCTCGACGCGGCGGTCGCCGGCGGGCGCGAGTGCGACCGCCAGGCGCGCCGCCTGCTCGGGCATCCGCGCTGCTGCTCCGTATTCACACCGCCCGCGCGCGGGGCGCTCGGCGGCGAAAGCTATCGCGCGGCACTGTCGGCCAACCGTGCCAGCAGTGCCGCGGGCCTGGGCATCTCGATCGAGTGCTTCGGCCTGTTCCCGCGCCTGCGCGAGGTCGACGTCGCGCTCACCGCGGATCTGGCGCTGGCCGAGCGCGTGCGCGAGGTGCATCCCGAGCTGTCGTTTCGCGAGCTCGCCGGCGGCGCGGCGGGCCTCAGCGAGCCCAAGCGCTCGGCGCGCGGCCTGTCGCGGCGCGCCGCGCTGCTGCGTCCGCGCTTTTCTCGGCTCGGACGTGCGCTTCGCCGCCGGCTGGCCGGCGTGGCGGACGACGACGTGCTCGACGCGCACGCCGTCGCGTGGAGCGCCGCGCGCATCGCCCGCAACAGGGCGGTCTGCCTGCCCGGCCGGCCGGCGCCGCGCGACGCCCGCGGCCTGCCGATGGCGATCTGGTACTGACTTCGTACTCCCGGAGGGAAAACACATGCCGATCACGACCCGCTACCTGTTCACCGCGTCCATGGACGTCGAGCCCTCGAAGGAGGCGCTGTTCAACGAGGTCTACGACCGCGAGCACGTGCCCACTATTTTAAAAGTCCCCGGCGTCGTCTCGGCGCTGCGCTTCAGGCGGCGTCCGCTGGAGATGATCATCGGCGGCGAACGCAAGCAGATCGCGCTCGAGGGCGAGCCAAGCTTTACGGCGCTCTACGAGCTGGAGAGCCCCGCCGTCCTCGTCACGCCGGAGTTCGCCAAGGCCGTCGAGCTCGGACGGTGGCCGCACGAGGTGCGGCCGTTCACGAAGAATCGCAAGCACTTCATGTGGGAGCGGATCTAGCGATTCAGCGGCGAGCCGCCAGTCGCTCGATGAGCGCCCGATCGGCGGGCGGGAAGTCGTACGTGCCGAGCCGGTCGGGCGCGACCCAAAGCATCGCCTGGCCCTCACGCGGCTCGATCACGCCGGATTCGACGCGACAGTCGTAGAAGTGCAGGATGATGGTGCGGTCGGGATACTCCCACCGCACCGTCTCCACCAGCTTGCCGATCTCGAACGCGGCGCCCAGCTCCTCGCCGAGCTCGCGTCGCAGTGCGCGCGGCGGCGACTCGCCGGCTTCCAGCTTGCCGCCTGGAAACTCCCACAAGCCTTCCAGATGACTGCCGCGGCGACGCTGTGTGATCAGGTAGCGTCCGGCGGAGTCACGGATGAGCGCGGCGGCCACTTCGATGACGAGCGGCACCTCTCATGACCCCGCGCGGCCGGTCGCCGTCCCGAACGTCGCGCACGAGCGGCGCATCGGGCACGGCGCGCAGCGGGGACGCCGCGGCGTGCACCACGTCGCGCCGAAATCCATCAGCGCCTGATTGAAGTCGTAGCCCCGGCCCCGCGGCAGAAGCTTCTCGGCCAGCGCCCACAGCCGCGCCTCGCCGCGCAACCGGCGCAGGCGCCGAGGACCGAAGAAGACGCGGCCCAGCACGCGCCGCACGTTGGTGTCGAGCACGGCGGCGTCGCGCCCGAAGGCGAACGACAGCATCGCCCCCGCGGTGTAACGGCCGATGCCCGGCAGCGAGCGCAGCGCGTCGCCGTCGTCGGGCAGCCGGCCGCCGTAGCGCGCGAGCGTCTCGCGCGCGATGGCGTGCAGGCGGATGGGGCGCACGTTGTAGCCGAGCGGATACCAGAGGCGCCGCACGTCGTCGACGTCGGCGGCGGCCAGCGCGGAGAGCGTCGGGTACGCGCGCAGGAACTCGCGATACTTCGGAATCACGCGCTCGACCTGCGTCTGCTGCAGCATGATCTCGGACACGAGCACGCGGTAGGGCACGCGCGTGCGACGCCATGGCAGGTCGCGTCCGTGACGCGCGTACCAGGCGAGCAGACGACGCTGAAACGCGCGCACGGCGGACGGCGGCGGCGACACGCCGCGCAGTCTAGCACGCGGCGGGTACAATGGACGCCGTGCCGCCTCAGGAGACGAGCCTCGCTGATTACCGCGCTGCGCGCGACGCCGTCGGTGTCGTCGATCGCTCCGACGTCGGCGTCGTCGAGGTGACCGGCCGCGACCGGGTGAAGTTCCTGCACGCGTTGCTCAGCAACGACATCGCCTCGCTCGGTGCGGGTCAGGGCTGCGCCGCGACGCTGCTCGACGTGCACGGCAAGGTGCAGGTGACGCTCGTCGTCTGGATGCTCGACGACCGCGTGGTGCTGATCACGCCGCCGGGCATGGCGGAGTCCACCGTGGCCGCGCTCGACCACTATCTGTTTGCCGAGAAGGTGGTGCTCGAGGACGCGACCGGAGCGCGCGCGCTGCTGCTGCTCGTCGGGCCCGCGGCGGACGAAACGGTGAAGCGGCTCACCGGCCTGATCCCGGCCGATATCGCGTGGTCGCACGTCGCGGGGTCGCTCGACGGCATCGAGGCGCGCGTGGTTCGTGGCGGCGCCGAGCTCGGCGAGCCGGACGTCTGGCTGGTGGTGCCGGCCGCGGAGCGCGAGCGCGCGTGGACGGCGGCGCTCGGTGCCGGCGCCCGCCCGCTCGATGCCGCGGCTCTCGAGTCGCTGCGGATCGAGGCCGGCACGCCGCGCTTCGGCGCGGACGTCGACCCCAGTGTGCTGCTGCCGGAGATTCCGCTCGAGCGTCTCGTCTCCCACACCAAGGGCTGCTATCCCGGCCAGGAGGTCGTCGTCCGGATCCGCGACCGCGGTCACGTGAATCGTCACCTGCGTGGACTGTTGCTCGAGGGCGACGCAGTCCCGCCGCCCGGGGCCGAGGTCGTGGCCGAGGGCGCGGTTGTCGGGCAGGTCACCAGTTCCACGCGTTCGCTGGGACTCGGCCGTCCCATCGCGCTCGCGTTCGTGCGGCGGCAGCACGCGCCGGGCGCGCGGGTCGCGGTGCGTGCGGGCGGCGCCACGCTGCCGGCGACGGTCAGCGACCTCCCGTTCGCGCGCTGAGACATCCGTGAGCGCCAATCGCCTCGCGCGCGAGACCAGCCCGTACCTGCTGCAGCACGCCCACAATCCCGTCGACTGGTATCCGTGGGGAGAAGAGGCCTTCGCGCGCGCCCGGTCGGAGGACAAGCCAATACTATTGTCCGTCGGCTACTCGGCCTGCCACTGGTGCCACGTCATGGAGCGCGAGTCGTTCGAGAATTCCGACACGGCGGAAGTGATGAACCGCCACTTCGTCAACGTCAAGGTCGATCGTGAAGAGCGGCCGGACGTCGACCACATCTATATGCAGGCCGTTCAGACGATGACCGGCCAGGGCGGCTGGCCGATGACGGTCTTCCTCACGCCCGACGGCACGCCGTTCTACGGCGGGACGTATTTCCCGCCTGTGGACCGCCACGGCTTGCCGGGCTTTCCGCGGCTGCTGCAAGCGCTCGCGGAGGCGTGGACCAGCCGGCGCGCCGACGTGCTCGACAACGGCCGCCAGCTCGCCGCGGCGCTGGGGCAGGAGTCGCGGCTGCGGGCGGCGGGCACGCTGCTGACGGACGAGGTCCTGTTCGCCGCGTTTCAGGGCGTGTCGGCGCAGTTCGACGAGGAGCACGGCGGGCTCGGCGGCGCGCCGAAGTTCCCCCAGCCGATGATCTGGGAGTTCGTGCTGCGCTTCGCGCGCCGCAGCGACAACCCCTACGCACGCCGGATGGTGCACACGACGCTGGTGAAGATGGCGCGCGGCGGAATCTACGATCAGATCGGCGGCGGCTTCGCGCGCTACTCGGTGGATCGGCTCTGGCTGGTCCCGCACTTCGAGAAGATGCTCTACGACAACGCACAGTTGGCTTCTCTCTACCTGCACGCGTGGCAGGCGTTCGGAGATCCAGAGTGCCGCCGGGTGTGCGAGGAGACGCTCGACTACGTGCTGCGCGAGATGACCGATCCCGCCGGCGGCTTTTACTCCGCGCAGGACGCCGACTCCGAGGGCCACGAGGGCAAGTTCTTCGTGTGGACCCCCGACGAGATCCGAGCCGTGGTCGGCGGCGATGCGGATGCCGCGATGGCGTACTGGGGCGTGGATCGCGGGCCCAATTTCGAGGGCAAGAGCATTCTCTGGCTTCCCGGTGAGCCCGAGCCCGAGCGGTCCGCGTCGTGGCGGCAGCGGCTCCACGCCGCGCGTGAGCAACGCGTGAAGCCGGGACGCGACGACAAGGTGCTCGCTGCGTGGAACGGCCTCATGGCGCGTGCGTTCGCCGAGGCCGGCCGCGCGCTTGGGCGCAGCGACTATCTCGCCGCGGCCCGGCGCAACGCCGAGTTCGTCCTCGGCAGCATGCGCGCCGACGGCCGCCTGCTCCGCACGTGGAAGGCGGGCGAGGCCAAGCTGCTCGGCTATCTCGAAGACCACGCGATGGTCGCGGCGGCATTACTCGAGCTCTACGCCTCGACGTTCGATCGCCTGTGGCTCGATGAGGCGCGCGGCGTGGCCGAGGCCATGCTGCGGCTGTTCTGGGACGAGAGCGTCGGCGGCTTCTTCGACACCGGTGTGGATCACGAGCGCCTGATCGTCCGCCCGCGCAATCTCTACGACAACGCGGTCCCGTGCGGCTCCTCGGTCGCCATCGAGGTGCTGCTGCGGCTGGCCGCGCTGACCGGGGAGGAGCGCTACGAGCGTCACGCGCTGGCCGCGCTACGGCCGATGGCGGATCTCATGGGCCGACATCCCACGGCATTCGGGCGGTTCCTCTGCGCGCTCGATTTCCATCTGGGCCCGCGCGTGGAGGTCGCGCTGGTGGCGCCGCAGCGTTTCGAGCAAACGGCGGCGCTGGCCGGGGAAGTCTTCGGGCGATTCCTGCCGAATCTCGTCGCGGCCGGAATGATCGACGGCCACGGGGAGGCCTCGGCGGGCGTCCCGCTCCTCGAAGGGCGTTCCGCCATCGACGGCAAGCCGACGGCATACGTCTGTCGCCACTATACGTGCGAGCTTCCCGTGACCGAGCGCACGGCGCTGGCCAAGCAGCTCGACGCATTACCCACGCGTTGACCGCGACGCGGCGGACGGTCCTGGCCTGCCTGGCCCTCATGCTGCTTCCGGGGCGTGCCCGCGCCCAGCTGGACGAGCTCCTCAAGCAATTGCCACAACTGCCGGGCGGCACCCGCGGCGCCGGCACGCTCGGCGACGTGCGGATCGGTCAGGCGCTCAAGCAGGCGCTCGAGGTCGGGACCGAGAACGCCGTCAAGCTGACGGGTCGTACGGACGGCTACTTCGCCAATCAAGCGATCAAGATCCTGATCCCGGACAAGCTCCGGACGTTCGAGCGCGCCCTGCGCACCGTCGGCTACGAGCGCGAGCTGGACGACTTCGTCCTCAAGATGAACCGGGCCGCCGAGCGCGCTGCGCCGTCGGCGAAGAACATTTTCGGGGACGCGATTGGGGCGATGACGATCGACGACGCGCGCGGCATCCTCAACGGTACCCAGACCGCGGCCACCGACTACTTCAAGTCGAAGACGACCGATCAGCTCACTGCGGCGTTTTCACCGGTCGTGCACCGGACGATGGGCGAGGTCGGCGTGACGCGGCAATACCAGGAGCTCTTCGGCCGTGCGCAGCGGCTGCCCTTCGTCGATCTCGAGTCGTTCGATCTCGATCGGTACGTCGTCGGGCGGGCGCTGGACGGCCTCTTTCACGTCGTCGGCGAGGAGGAACAGCGCATCCGAACCAACCCCGCCGCTCGTGTCACCGATCTCCTCCGCGAGGTCTTCGGCCAGCGATAGACCGCCTCCGTACCGCATAGATCTTTAGTTTCCTAGGCACAGCACTCAAAGTGCTGGGTAGATCCTGACCGACGACTGCCCATTCCCGTCAGGGATGACAGATTGCGCGACGGAAACTGACCACCCCCCCGTCGCACCGACTCCGTAACCCATTGATCCCACAGAGCACGGCGGCTGTGGCATCCGCTTCGCACTTTCGCCCGCTCGCCATGCCTACGCATGTGCTGCCGACAGGGTCGCTGCCGACGCGGGCGCTCTCCGCGTGCTGGACCGGCTCGCCAAAGCCGTCATTCGCGTGCGCGAGAACGCGCCGCGGAGGCTGCAATGAACCCTCACACTCGACTGTTCGTCGCGGTCGCGATGCTCGTCCTTGCGCTGTTCCCCTCGATGGAGTCGCTCCGCGCGGGGAACTCATCGAACGTTCAGGTCTCGCACAAGGTACGAAAGCACGTCGCGAGTGAGGGGCGCGCGCGCGTCCTGGTCCAGCTGCGGCTGCCCGGTCACGGCCATATTCCCGAAGGCCGTCTGACCCACGCGGCGAAGTCGCTGCAGCGCAAGGACATCAAGGACGTCGGCGGCCACCTGATGTCCCGGCTGAAGAAGGCGCACTACCGGATCGTGCACCGTTACACCTATGTCCCGCTGATCGCGCTCGAAATCGACGCCGGCGCGCTGGCCGAGATCGAGGGCGCGCCGATCTACGTCGACCGTGTGTTCGAGGACGCGATCAAGCAGCCCATCCTCATGGACAGCGTTCCGATCATCGGCGGCGACGTCGCGTGGGGACGCGGCTTCGACGGCACGGGCACGACGGTGGCGGTGCTGGACACTGGTGTGGAGTCCACGCACCCATTCCTCCAGGGCAAGGTGGTCGAGGAGGCGTGCTATTCGAGCACGCTCGCGGGCCACAGCACGACGTTCTGCCCGAACGGCGCCGAAGAACAGGTCGGGCCGGGCTCGGGCGTGCCGTGTTCGCTCGACGCGCAAGGCTGCTTCCACGGCACCCACGTCGCGGGCATCGCGGCCGGCAACGGGGCGACCGGCGGCGTGCCGTTCTCGGGCGTCGCGCCCGGCGCGCAGATCATGGCCGTGCAGGTCTTTTCGAAGTTCACGTCGTTCGCCGACTGCGGCTTCTTCAATACGCCATGTGTCGGCGCCTTTACCTCGGACCTCATCGCGGGTCTCGAGCGGGTGTACGAGCTTCGCGCCGCGCATAACATCGCCGCCGTCAACCTGAGCCTTGGCGCCGGTGCGTTCACTGCGGCGTGCGACAGCGAGCCCGAGAAGTTCATCATCGACAACCTGCGTTCCGCCGGCGTCGCCACCGTCGTCGCGTCGGGCAACGAGGGCGTGGCGAACGGGCTGGCGTCCCCGGCGTGTATCTCGTCCGCGGTCAGCGTCGGCTCCACCGGGAAGGACGACGAAGTGTCGTTCTTTTCGAACGTCGCCCCGTTCCTGTCCTTGTTCGCCCCGGGCGACTCGATCCTGTCCTCGGTCACGGGCGGTGGATACGCGATGCTCAGCGGCACGTCGATGGCGGCGCCGCACGTGGCGGGCGCGTGGGCGGTGGTGAAGCAGGCGGCGCCGAACGTGACCGTCAGCGAGACGCTCGCTGCGATGCAGTCCACCGGCGTTGCCATCACCGACATTCGGACCGGCGTGCCGGTCACGCGGCCGCGCATTCAGCTCGATGCGGCGCTGAACGAGCTCGTGCCGCCGACGGTGACCGTCACCGCGGTCACGCCGAATAGCGGTAAGGTCGGCTTCACGGTGCCGGTCACGATCGACGGTACCGGGTTCGTGCCCGGCGCTACGGTCGGCGCGGGCTCCGGTATTACCGTGAGCAACGTCGCGTACGTCTCGCCGACGCAGCTGACGGCGAACTTCGCCATCGCGAACAACGCCGCGCTCGGGACGCGGAGTGTCCGCGTGACGCTGCCCGCGGGCGACATGGCGACGCTCGCCAACGCCTTCACCGTGAAGCCGGCGGTCACGCTGAGCCTCGTCTACAACGGCAAGCTGCGGGACCGGGTGGGTCAGAACGATAACGCTCGCGTCGCCGACGGCGCGGCCGACGGCACGCTCACGATGACGCTGAGCGCGACCGGCGGGCGCACGATCACGGCGCTGCGGCTGCAGAACGGAATCGGCGGTGTCTGGGACACCACGTCGCCGAACGCGGCGTGGCTACTCGGTGTGGCGACGTCGCTCGATAGCGGCCTGCTCAACGACGTCGCGACGATGGCGGTAACCACAAACGTGGCCGACAACGGCAGCCTCGTGCTGTTCGGGTCGGACTACGGCAGCAACATCGGCTTCAGCTCGGGCCAGCCGCTGACGGTGACCGCCACGCTGTCCGACGGGACGTCGGTCCAGGCGACGACGACCGTCACCGGCACCACGCCGAACGTGAACGCCGTGTCGCCGAACAACGGCAACTCGGGCTCGACGGTGTCGGTCAGCATCGACGGCAGCTTGTTCCAGGCCGGCGCGACGGTCAACGTCGGTGCCGGTATCTCCGTGAGCAACGTGGCCTTCGTGTCCTCGACGCGCTTGACGGCGACCTTCACGATCGCCAGCGACGCAGCGGCGGGGCCGCGCGACGTCACAGTGAGCAACCCTGGCGGTGCCGGCGGCACGCTCACGCGGGGCTTCACGGTGACCACCCCGCAGACGGTCACGATGACGCTGGTCTATAACGGCCGGCTGCGCGATCGGGTCGGCCAGGGTGATGCGGCCCGGGCCGGCGACGGCGCGCCCGACGGGACGCTGACGCTCGCCCTCAACGCGCCCGGCGGTCGCACGATCACCGCGATGCAGCTCTCCAACGGCATCGGCGGCACGTGGGATACGACGTCGCCGAATGCCGCCTGGCTCCTGGGCGTGGCGACCTCCCTCGACGGGTCGCTGCTCAACAACGCGAGCACGATGGCCCTGAACACAATGGTCGCCGACGGCGGCATGCTGCGTCTGTTCGCCTCGGACTACAACGGCGGACAGGGATTCAACGCGGGCCTGACGCTGACGGTGACGGTGACGTTCTCGGACGGAACGACGGCCCAGGCGATGACCACGACGAGTGCGGGCGTCACGGTCAGCACGGTGTCGCCGAACCAGGGCGCCTTGAACGCGAACGTTCCGGTGACGATCAACGGCAGCGGTTTCGTCAACGGCGCGACGGTGAGCGCCGGCTCCGGCATCACGGTCAGCGCGATCACCTTCGTGTCGCCGACCCAACTGACGGCGACCTTCGCGATCGACAGCGCCGCCACGCTGGGCCCGCGTGAAGTGGTCGTCACGAATCCCAACGGCAACGGCGGTTCGCTCCCCAACGGATTCACCGTGACCGTGCCGGTCACGCTGAGCCTGGTCTACAACGGCAAGCTCCGCGACCGGGTCGGCGCGGATGACACCACGCTCCGTGCCGATGGTGCGGCGGACGCAACGCTGACGCTGACGCTGAACGGCGCCGGCGGGCGCACGGTGACGGTGCTGCAGCTCTCCAACGGCATCGGCGGTACGTGGGACACGACGGCGCCCAACATCGCGTGGGTGCTCGGCGTAGCCTCCTCGCTCGACGGCGCGCTGTTGAACGCGCCTTCGTCGACGGCCGTGAACACCTTCGTGGCCGATGGCGGCACCCTGACGCTGTTCGCGTCGGACTACGGCCCAGGCCAGGGATTCGCGCTGGGCAGAACGCTGACGCTGACCGCGACCTTCTCCGACGGCACGTCTGCGCAGGCGACGACCACCGTGACGACGGCCGGCCTGACGCTCAATTCCGTCGCCCCGAGCGCGGGGACGCGAGGCAGCACGGTGGCGGTGACGCTCGATGGTAGCGGGTTCCTGAACGGCGCCGGTGTGAGCGCGGGCGCCGGGATCATTGTGAGCAACGTGACGTTCGTCTCGTCGACGCGACTCACGGCCTCGTTCGCGATTGACAGCGGCGCCGCGGCCGGGCCGCGGGACGTGACCGTAACGAACCCCGGCAACGTCGGTGCGACGCTCACGAATGGATTCACCGTCAACACCCCGGTTTCGCTGACGCTCACGTACAACGGGCGGCTGCGCGACCGCGTGACCGGCGACGACCGCGGCCTCGGGGGCGACGGCGCTGCCGACGCGACGATGACGCTGTCGCTCAGCGGCGGCACGCGCACGGTGACCGCGCTGCAGCTCTCGAACGGCGCGGGCGGTACGTGGGATACGACGGCGCCGAACGCGGCGTGGGTCCTGGGGGTGGCGTCATCGCTCGATGGCGGACTGCTCAATAACGCCACGACGACGGCGGTGAACACGCCCCTTGCGGACGGCGAATCGCTCACGCTATTCGCCTCGGATTTCGGCGGCGGTGCCGGCTTTGCGGCCGGCAGGACGCTGACGGTGACGGCGACGTTCTCGGACGGGTCGTCGGCTCAGGCGGTGACCGTGACCAGCGCCGCTCCGACAGTGAGCTCGATCACCCCGAATCAGGGGACGATGGGCTCGACGGTTTCCGTGACCATCGACGGCGGCGGGTTCGTCAGCGGCGCGACGGTGAGCGCCGGCGCGGGTATTACCGTGAGCAACGTCACGTTCGTCTCCTCGACACGGCTGACCGCGTCGTTCGCGATCGCCGGGCCCTCGGCGATGGGCCCGCGGGACGTGGTGGTGGTCAACCCGAATAACGTCGGCGGCGCTCTGGCGAAAGGCTTCACCGTCAACACGCCGGTGGTCGTGACGCTCGTGTACAACGGCAGGACACAGCGCGACCGGGTGGGCGGCGGTGATACCGCGAACACGCCCGATGGCGCGAACGACGCCGAGATCACGCTCACGCTGAGTGCAGGCGGCGGGCGGACTGTCACGTCCGTGCAGCTCTCGAACGGCGTCGGCGGGGTCTGGGACACGACGGCGCCCAACGCGTCGTGGCTGCTGGGCGTCGCGACCGGGCCGACGGCGCCGCTGTTGAACGATCCCACGAATATGTCGGTGAACACGTTCGTGGCCGATGGCGGCAGCCTGACGCTGTTCGCGTCGGACTACGGCGGCGGCCAGGGCTTCCAGCCGGGCCGGACGCTGACCGTGACGACGACCTTCTCCGACGGCACGTCGAAGGTCGCGACGGTCGTCACGCAGTAGCGCAGATCAGCGGTACGCGCAGGGCGGCACCGGCGTGCGATACGGTGCCTGCGTCAGGTGTCCGCCCGGCGCGAACAGCCGCAGCTGCTCGGCGGGCGGCGTGGGCGCCAGCCGGCGCCCACGCAGCGTCAGGTAATAGCCAGCGCGCACCACGTCGACACCGGCGGCGCGCAGATCTTCTCGGCCGCGAAGCGTCGTCGTTCGTCGTGACTCCACGAGCCTCCTCGCCGTTGCCGGCCCGACGCCTGGCACGCGCAGCAACGCCTCGTACGGCGCCCGCGTGACCTCCAGCGGGAAGAACGCGGCCTGGGCGCGGGCCCACGCCGTCTTGGGATCGTGCACGAGATCCAGATTGCCTTCGCGGTCGAACGCCAGCTCCTGCAGCCCGAAGCCGTATTGACGCAGCAGGTGCTCGGCCTGGTAGAGCCTCAGCTCGCGTGCGGCCGGCGTGGCCGGCAGGCTTTCGAGTGGCGTCCCTGCCACCGGCTGAAACGCGCTGAAGTGCGCGTGGTGCAGCAGCCGCCTGCGCTCGAGACGGTCGACGACGCTCAGGATCTCGCGATCGCGCTCACCGGCGGCGCCGACCACGAATTGCGTGGTCGCACCCGCGGCCGGCAGCGCGCCGGGCACGCCGCGACGCGCGTTGAGCAGGCGGCCGGCCTGCTCGAGCTTCGGCAACAGATCGCTCGTGAAATGCTTGTCGCCGGTGAGGCGATGGACATACGCGTCGCTCGGCGCTTCGAGATTGACGGAGATACGGTTCGCCAGGCGTGCGGCTTCGTCGACCTGCGCCGGCTCGGCACCGGGCAGCAGCTTGACGTGGATGTAGCCGGCGAAGCCCTCGCGCCGGCGTAGCAGATCGAGCGTCGCCAGCATCCGATCCGTGGCGCGCGCCGGCCGGCCGGGAACGCCGGACGTCAGGAACAGGCCCGACGCGAGACCTCTGCGATGGACATCCATGAAGGTCCGTGCGGTCTCGTCGGGCGAGATCGAGACCCGCGGGACGTTGCCGCCGCGAAACGTCGGACAGTAGCCGCAGGACAACGAACATGCGTTGGTCTGCATGACGCGCATGAGGTTGGTACAGCCGCCTCCCGGCAGGCGCACAGCGGCGATTCCGACGGAGGCGAGGGGGTGCTTGCCCACGGGGGAGGGCCGCCGCAGCTGCGGCACGCCTTCGCGGTCGGCAAGGGCGGAGTCGGCCAAGAGCTCCATGCGGCGGCGGAGGTCCATGCCGCATAGATACCAAACAAAAGACGAGTAGTCTAGCTTCGGTCCAGGAAGCCCTCCGTCATGGCGTTGACCTCCGGCATACCGGTCCTGGCGATGGCGTTGATTCGGGCCTTCATCTCAGACAGCGGCCGGAATGGTTTAGCGAGGAGTAGTTGGGCGTAGTCTCTCGAGTGTTTCATGAGGTCGTTGCCGGGCACGACGCGATGCACGAGTCCGAGCGCGCGCGCTTCTTCGGCGCCATAACGCCGGCACTCGAGAATGATCTCCTTCGCGCGCGCGGGACCGACGAGCCGCACGAAGCGCGTGGTGGATGCGACGCCGAGCGGGACACCGAGGTCGACTTCGGGAATCCAGAACTGGGCGTCCGCAGCCGCGATCCGAAAATCGCAGGCCAGCGTCAGGCCCCAGCCGCCGCCGACCGCGTGGCCGTTGATAGCACAGATCGTGATCTGCTCGAGCCCCTCGAGCACTGTGTTGGCGCGCTCGAACAGCCGCCTGAACTGTGAGCGGCGCGTCGCCATCGCGTGGCGCCGCTCTTCGGGCGACATCGAGCTCTTCAGCCCGGCATCGGCGCCGGCGGAGAAGACGGGCGGCGCCCCGGTGACGATCACGACGCGGACAGCGGCGTCGTCGCGCAGCTCGTTCACGACACGGCCCAGGTCGCTCAGCATGGCGTCGCTGAGCGCGTTGCGTCGCTCGGGGCGGTTCAGCGTCACGGTGGCGAGGGCGCCTTCGCGGTCGAGGCGGACATTGTCGGTCATGGGCGAAGGGATATCATAGGAGCCCCGATGAGCGAGCAGATCGTTTGGCGGCCCACACCGGAGTACGTCGAGCGCGCGAAGATCACCCGACTCATGCGGCGCCTCGGCGTGGGCACGCTCGAGGAGCTCCAGCGTCGCTCCGTGGCTGAGCCCGAGTGGTACTGGCGCGGTGTTCTCGAGGATCTCGGCATTCGGTTCAGCACGCCGTTCACCCGCGTGCTCGACGATTCACGCGGACCCGCGTGGCCGCGGTGGTTCGTGGACGGGCGGCTGAACTTCGCCGACAACTGTCTCGATCGCCACGTCGACGCCGGCCGGGGCGGCAAGCCGGCGCTCGTGTGGGAGGGCGATGACGGCACGAGCCGCACGCTGACGTATAACGAGATCCTCGCCGAGGTGAATCGTCTCGCCAACGCGCTCACCGCGCTCGGCGTGCGCGCCGGCGATCGCGTCGGCGTCTTCCTGCCGATGTCGCCGGAAGCGGCCATCGCCACGCTGGCCATCGTCCGCATCGGCGCGATCTACACGCCGTGCTTTTCGGGCTTCGGCGCCCACGCCGTCGCGTCGCGTCTTGCCGATTGCGAAGCGAAGGTGCTGATCACCGCGGACGGCTTTTACCGGCGCGGGCAGGTCGTGCAGATGAAGGAGACCGCCGACGAAGCCGTCGCGGCGTCGCCGAGCGTCACACGCGTGGTCGTCTACCGACGGCTCGGCCGCGACGTGCCGTGGCGCGCCGGCCGCGACGTGTGGTGGCACGAGGCGACGGCGGGCGCGGCTGACGTCTGCGCGCCGCTGGCTGTCGACGCCGATTATCCGTGCCTCATCATCTACACGTCCGGGACGACCGGAAAGCCGAAGGGCGCGGTGCTCACGCACGGCGGGTTCCTCGTCAAGGCCGCGCACGACTTCGCGTACTGCCACGACGTCGGCGAGAGCGATCGGCTGTTCTGGCTGACCGATCTCGGCTGGCTGATGGGGCCGATGCTGATCACCGCCGCGCTCTCGCAGGGCGCCACGGCGGTGTTGTTCGAGGGCGTGCCGGATTATCCGAAGCCCGATCGTCTGTGGGCGCTCGTCGAGCGGCATCGCGTCACCGTCATGGGACTCTCGCCGACCGCGGTGCGCGCGCTGATGCCCCACGGCCCCGAGCACGTTCACGCCCACGACCTTTCGTCGCTCCGCATGCTCGGCTCCACGGGGGAGCCCTGGAATCCCGAGCCGTACCGATGGCTCTTCGAGAACGCCGGCAAAACGCGCGTTCCGATCAGCAACTATACCGGCGGCACCGAGATCTCCGGCGGCATCCTCGGCTGCTTTCCCATCGCGCCGATCAAGCCGTGCTCGTTCACCGGACCCATTCCCGGCATGGCGGCCGAGGTGTACGACGAGACGGGCCGTCCGGTGCGCGGCGCCGTCGGAGAGCTCGTCGTGACAAAGCCGTGGCCGGGAATGACCGCGGGCTTCTGGCGGGATCCCGCGCGCTATGAGGAGACGTACTGGTCACGCTGGAAGGACGTCTGGGTCCACGGCGACTGGGCGACCATCGACGCCGATGGCTTCTGGTACGTGCAGGGCCGCTCCGACGACACCCTGAAGATCGCCGGCAAGCGGCTGGGACCCGCCGAGGTCGAATCCGTCCTGGTCGGCCATCCCGCGGTCGCCGAGTCGGGCGTCATCGGCGTCCCGCACGAGGTGAAGGGCGAAGCCATCGTGTGCTTCGTCGTGCTGCGCCCGGGACACGAGCCCGCCGAGCCGCTGCGGCGTGAGCTCTCCGAGCGCGTCGCGGCCTCGATGGGCAAGGCGCTGAAGCCGGAGAAAATCCTGTTCACGCGCGATCTGCCGAAGACGCGCAGCGCGAAAATCATGCGCCGCGTGATCCGGGCAACCTATCTGGGCAAGGAGCCGGGCGACCTCTCGTCGCTAGAGAATCCCGCCGCCGTGCAGGCGGTGGCCGACGCGCGCTAACGCTCAGCGGTTCACGCTGACGCGGACGGGGACCGGCTCGAGGTCGTCCTCGTCGAACATCAGCGTCGTGGCGCGTATCGAGAAGAGCGCGAGCAGCGCCGCGCCGAGGGTTGCGCGGGTCCAGCGCGCTCGGAAGAATTTGATCGTCATGAACGCGGTGACGGCGATCGCGACGAGGATCTGGATCGTCGTGGCCGCGCTCGACCAGTGCTGCTGCAGCGCCGCGAGATGCCGCCCGGCGAGGTAGCCGACCACGACGTACGCCGCCGCCCAGAGCGCGCAGCCGGGCACGTTGCAGAGCACGAAGCGGCCGTAAGGCAAGCGACGCGCGCCGGCGAGCGGCGCCACCACGAGCCGCGCGCCGATGACGAACCGCCCGAACATGAGCATCGGGAGTCCGGGCTTCCAGGCGCCACGGAAGCCAACGCGCGCGATGACGCGGTCGCCGCCGAGGCGGCCCATCCAGTAGCTGATCGAGTCGGCGAGAATCGCGCCGGCCGTGGCGACCGAGATCGCCCACAGCGGATCCAGCCGACCTTGTACGGCGAGCCCACCGATTGTAAGGAGCAAGAGCTCACCCGGAATCGGCAGCGCCGCGCAGTCGAGCGCGATCGCGAAGAACACGACGACGTAGCCGTGCGCCAGCACCAGGTTCGCCAGGAAGTCGAAGCTCATGCCCCTTGGTGAGAGCAAGGGGAGTACCACGGCAGAATGGCTTATATAT
>Ga0114129_10003480_pt1 | contig 22140 bp, 28 predicted proteins | sample RhiMetdeltSRZDD1_FD_80071 | JGI IMG/M metagenome (GOLD analysis project Ga0114129, IMG submission 80071) | Populus rhizosphere microbial communities from Tennessee, USA - Rhizosphere MetaG P. deltoides SRZDD1 (version 2) (version 2) | ecosystem: Host-associated > Plants > Roots > Rhizosphere >... | reverse complement strand
TGAATGCTGATTGCTGATTTGGCTGGGTACCTTATTCTTGATCGGCCGGAGGGTGCCACGGAGTAATGACTCCTTCGAGAAGGTTGTCGATGTTTCCTTCCATGCACGAGTACTCCATCACTTCAACGTCGGGAGTGAGCACGAAGACTCTCTCGTTTTTGATCGGCCGAGTGTAGGTCTTAGGGTCGTCCAGAACCCAGGTGAACAAAATATGTCCAAGATCCGGCCGCTTGAACGTCATCGTCAGCTTTGCTTGATTACTGAAAGGATGGCCATTTGTATCGAGTTTCGCCCAGCCGTTCATGTTGACAGCCTCGATCGTCAACGTATCTCCGTCCCAGCGGCCCACAGAGTCGCCGAACCAGGTTGGGGGGTATCCAGGACGGTGAGGACGACCGTCTGTAGGCACTACAGCAAACATGGTGCTCTGCTCAAATAGAAATGCAATGTGTTCGTCATTCGCGACGATCTGCATCGGATGTGGCGAAAAGGATCGTATCCAACCGAACGGCATACAGCTCCCAGCGTAATCCCCATTCTTCGTCGGATTGTAGCTTTCCCACTGTTTCTTTCCCCATTCGGTATACGGCAGCGGATCCGGTTCACCCTTATTGCTAGTGCCGTCGGGATTCGTAAATGTTTTTGTAATATCGGGCGTGTACGGTCGGGCCCACGTCCCACGAAAATCCGGTTTGCCATTCGCGAGCCGAGGCGCGGGTGCGTTCAAATCGACTTTCTTTTTCGGTGCTCCACCCGCAGCTTGAGCGCTGGCCGACATCGCTGCGGGCCAAATTGCGAACATGACCACGAAGATGGCTATCAGACAAGTTCGATTTCTCATTGGGGATTTCCTTTCTGCGGGCCGATTTTAGATCCGATCGATTTTGGCGGCGAGAACAAAATCGCTTTCCGTCAGCCCATCGATCTTATGCGTCCAGATCTTCACTTCGACTTTTCCCCATGCGAGGTAAATGTCCGGGTGATGTGCCTCCTCCTCCGCAATGCGTCCCACAACGTTTACGAAGTCGAGGGCAGTTTTGAAATCAGGAAACTTGAATTGCCTTTCGACGTGATGGCTGTTCACTACGCGCCAATCATTCAACTGAATAGCCAATGGCTTGATTTGTTCCGGGGTGAGTGGAGGAACTCCACCTCTACAAGGAACGCAATGTTTCTCGGCAAGTTTAGTCATCGCGATGCCTCCCATGCGAATACGTCAGGCGACCAAAGTATAATTCAGTCCGGAATGTTCGATGCAAAGACGGCCATTGGCATTATTCGGAGCAAGATCCAACCGTCCACTCGAATAACAGTCCTCACCGGCGCCGGCGTATCTGCGGCCAGCGGTGTACCCACGTTTCGCGGACCTGATGGTCTGTGGAAGAACTTTCGTCCGGAATCGCTCGCGACGGCTGAAGCATTTCGGAGGGATCCCAAATTAGTCTGGGAATGGTACGACTGGCGCCGCCAGGTGTTATCCACCAAGAAGCCGAATCGCGCGCATGAGGTATTGGCAGCTTGGAGCAAGCGTTATCCGGGATTCACTTTGATCACTCAAAACGTCGACGGACTGCACGAGCAAGCGGGCTCTGAAAATGTCATACGATTTCACGGTTCGATTTGGGAAGTGAGGTGCTGGAACAATTGTTCGTCGTCGCCGCGCCGATGGCGGGACGCAACAGTTCCCTTCACTAAAATTCCCCCCACGTGTCCGCATTGCGGAGCCTTAATTCGTCCTGGTGTCGTTTGGTTCGGCGAAGGCATTGATCCCGATGTCATGCGCCTCTCCCTCGAGGCTCTGGATTGCGATCTCTTTTTCACGATCGGCACGTCTTCTCTCGTGTATCCTGCGGCGGGTCTCATTCCCGAGGCAAAACGCCGTGGAGCGTTTACCATCGAGGTGAATGTCGAACCCACGCCCGCGGCAAGTTTCCTTGATCTCGCCTTGAACGGACCAGCCGAGGAACTACTCCACCAGCTTAACGCTGCACTTAGCGCCTAGCTGCGGCCCTGGAACACTACGTGCAGTTTTTACTACATCGAGATGTGTCCGTCGGGATGCATGTAGTGTGCCGCTTTATGCGGGAGAGGAGTAGCTAATGACAAGCATTAAATCTCGAATGCTTAATAAGTCCTTCGCCAGTTTCCTCAGTTTGGCTGTTGTCTGGACGCTCGGTTTTTCGGGCATCGCAGGCGCTCAGAGCCGAGGCGGGACAATTGACGCGGGTACAACAATAGCCGTGCGAACTAATGAGGCTATCGACGCTAAAGATAGTGACGGCCGGGTATTTTCCGGGGAGGTCGCGGAAGATGTCATGGATCGAGCCGGCCGTGTTGCGGTACCTAAAGGATCAAAGGTCGAGATGGTCGTAAGAAAAGCTGCTGACAATGAAAACGAATTAGTCCTGGATCTCGATTCAGTCATGGTCAACGGCCAGCGTTACTCGGTTGAAAGCGAATCCAGTTCCGTGTCAGCCGGAAAAGAGGGCATCGGAAAAAATAAGCGGACTGGTAAATACGTTGGCGGCGGAGCAGCGATTGGCGCCATTATTGGAGCTATCGCCGGTGGAGGAAAAGGAGCAGCAATCGGCGCAGGTGCAGGAGCTGCAGCCGGTGCCGGCGCTCAGGTTCTAACGCGCGGCCACAACATCGAAGTTCCGCCCGAATCCTTAGTCACGTTCCGTCTAACTGAACCGCTACGAGCTGGAGTCCGCGACAGCGGCTTCACGCGTGACGGTGTCCACTATCATAATCATAGATAAACGAACCGTCCGGTAGGCGCGGTCAGAGACCGCGCCTATAGCACAGTCATTTTCGGTAGGCGATTCGGTAGATCGTGTCTGCCTCGTCATCCGCAACCAGCAATGCTCCGTCGGGCATAACGAGTACATCCGATGGGCGTCCCCAGGCACGGGAACCCTGAAGCCAGCCTTCAGCAAAGGGCTCGTATTTGACAGCCTTATTGCCTTCCAAACGTACCAACGAGATGCGATAGCCGATTGGAGTCGTCCGGTTCCATGAACCATGCTCCGCGATGAAGATCTGATTTCGATATTCCTGCGGAAACATTGAACCGGTGTAGAACCGCATGCCAATCGCCGCGCCGTGCGGCGCCAATTTCATTGCCGGAGGCTCGAACTTCGTGCATGCCTCCTTGCCAAACTCAGGATCTTTAATGTCGCCGGCGTGGCAATCCGGGAATCCGAAGTTCAGGCCTTGTCGAGGGGCGTAGTTAAGCTCGTCCGGAGGAATACTGTCGCCCAATTGATCGCGCCCATTTTCGGTAAACCAAAGTTCCTTCGTGATCGGATGCCAATCGAACCCTACGGTGTTCCTTATTCCGGTGGCAAAGACCTCCAACCCGGAACCCTCGGGCTTCATACGGTTGATAAGAGCATGCCGGTCATCCGGCCGACAGACATTGCACGGTGCACCCACCGGAACGTACAGCATTCCGTCGGGTCCGAATGCAATGAATTTCCATCCGTGATGCGTTTCCTGAGGAAACTTGTCGTTCACGATGACAGGCTTTGGCGGGGCTTTAAGATGGGATTCAATGTTGTCGTACCGCAAGACTCGAGAAACCTCGGCAACGTACAGCGAACCATCGTGGAACGCCACACCAGAAGGCATCTTCAAACCCTGAGCGATTTTGATGACCTCGTCTGCATGCGAATCTTTGTCACGATCGACAATGGCGTAAACATTGCCGGCCTCTCTCGAGCCGACGAAAAGCGTGCCATTCGTGCCGAGCGCCATCTCGCGCGCATTAGGTACTCCGGTAGCGTATATGCTGATGCTGAACCCAGGCGGAAGCTTGATTTTTTCGAGAGGCAGAGGCTGGCCGCTTCGAAGAACAGAGACGAAGAGACCGATGATCACAACAAGTAGAACACCGCGAAGGTATCGAGACATAGGAGACCTCCTGGTTAGCGAATTGTGCAATACTCGTTCCTTACGTTTGCCCGCCTTACCTTAGCCGTTGATAGGAGGAACCGAAATGGCGTCCGAAGGCTTTCACGAATCGCCTCAAGACCTGACTCCCGAAACACGCGATCTCCATCGCGCCATAATCAGCTTGATGGAGGAGCTTGAAGCCATCGATTGGTACCAGCAACGCGTCGATGCCACGACTGACGAAGCCCTACGCACCATATTGGCGCATAACCGGGACGAAGAAAAGGAACACGCTTCCATGGTGCTCGAATGGATTCGGCGCCACGATCCCGCGTTTGACGCACATCTTAAGAAATATTTGTTTACCAATTTGCCGATAACCGAACGCGCTGACGAAGGAGACGCTCCACCAACTAATGGAGGTAAACGATGGAATGGTTAAGGCGCAACGCTGCGCCTCTGTCGGAGAAGGTGTGGAAAGAAGTTGATAACATCGCAGGTTCCATGTTCAAGCAAACGGTCGTCGCACGTCGTATCGTCGATTTCGACGGGCCGCGAGGATGGAACCACGTCGCTACTCAGTTGGGCACCTTCAAGCCCGCTAAGACTCCACGCTCGTCCGGTAAAGTTCGTTTCCTGGTGCCGGATGTGATGCTGCTCACCGAGCTACGCGCCGATTTTGCGATCCCCTGGGCGGATATCGACATTTTCGAACGCGTAGGTCCCACACTCGAATCGAAATCCATAGAAGACGCCGCGCGAGAAATGGCGCTCGCCGAAGACGCACTATTGTTTTATGGGAGCTCCACAAATCCCGGTTTATTGTCCTCTCACGATACCCCTCGGGTTGCTCTTTCGGACTGGTCGCAGCAGGGACGGTTAGTTGTGGATCTACTTACTGCCGTCGAAAAATTGGACAATCTCGGAATCAAGGGGCCATACGAAGCGGTGCTCTCGCCGCATCACTACTATTCCTACTTGCGACAAACAGGTGAGGGCGGTGTTTATCCCGCAGCGAAGCAACTCGGGATCGTGATTGCCAAGGTCTATAACTCCCCCGCGATCGAAGGGGCGACATTATTTTCCACAAGAGGCGGCGATCTTCTCATCACCGTTGGCGGCGACTTCACGATCGGCTATCGAGCTCATGATGAAACCGCTGTGCATCTTTTCTGCGTCGAGACGGTTGCTGCGCAGGTGCTTACGCCGGGAGCAGTCTGCCTCATTCGCCCGGACTAGAATTCCTTGTATAATCCCCCACTATTGGGCGGTACGCTCGGCCTGCGACTGTAGGCGCGGTCTATGAGGGTGTACGAATTGGTTGGCATAGGCGATAGTCCCCTCCTCACAGAGGAGGGGACTATTCGCGCCATTTACACACTTCGCCAATTTGTCCAAAGATTCATGGCCTATCGCACGTTCGACAACGGCGCCCATTGAGGGAGGGATTGCTATGGTTGTACAGCAGCGGAATGAAGTCACACGCAGTCGCGTGCTGTTTGTCTTGACGATTGTTCTTTCCGCCGTAATTGTTGCCGGTATTATCCGCAACTTTTCTCAAGCTTCCGCGCAGTTGCAGGTTCTGTTCGTATTGATTGCGGCCGGGGCGATTATCGCAGGCATTCTGTCGGTGCTGCAGCTCTTTACTCACCCGAGACGGAGCCAGGTTTTGCTCTTTCAGACCGATGAGGAAATAGTCGTAGCTACGAATGCACTTCATGAAGGATTCAAGCTTCGTTTTCTTCGCGACATACTTGGCGAGAATGTAACAGCGTTCAGTGATGAAGATCGTGTGAAGTGGAAGAGCCTTGAAGCCGACGGCTTCTTCGCTACTCTCTACGTCCGGCACGTAAGAAAACTCATTATGCTCCGTCTATGCATGATGATTTTCGATGATGTCTTTGTGGCGGACAGGAACAACCGGTGGGAACACCACGATTGTTCGAACACTGCTGAGCCTTCCTTCTCGAAACGCGAAATGCCACGTTTGACAAGTTGGAAAAGTTCTACTTGACGCCGCGCGAAGTGCCGATATAACTTGTGACTTCGTTTGTTGCTCTTTTGCTCTTTGGACTAGGTACGTGGCGATTTAAGGCAACTTGCTCCACGTAAAAAACTGCTAAACAGCTCCGAACGGGTTGAAAAAAGGCCCCGTGCTGATTTGGCACGGGGCCTTTTTATTTGCCCCTGTCGAGGCTGTATACCCAAAGCGCCTGTAACGACGCTGAGGGAAGAAAGGCTTTGGAAATGAGCTTCGTCAAGGGTTTGAAATGCAGAGAATGCGGGCGGGAATATCCCGTCAAGTTGCTCGCCGGCTGCGAAGAATGTTTCGGCCCGCTTGAAGCGGACTATCACTACGAAGAAATCGCGAAGATTCTGAATCGAGACGCGATTGCTACTCGCCCGAAATCGATTTGGAAATACCGCGAACTCCTTCCGTTGGAATCCGAACCCAAAATCGGCCACGCCACGGGCAGCACGCCGCTTGTGCGGGCCGACCGGCTTGGCCGCAAGCTCGGAATTGATAACCTTTACTTGAAGAATGACAGCGTAAATGCGCCGACTCTGTCATTTAAGGATAGAGTGACCGCCGTTGCAATAAACAAGGCTCTGGAATTCAAGCTTGAGGCCGTCGGCTGTGCCTCGACCGGCAATCTTGCTAATTCTGTAGCAGCCAATGCGGCGGCAGCCGGTCTACCTTCATTCATCCTGATTCCCGACAATCTGGAAAAGAGCAAAGTTCTCGCGACTCAGGTCTACGGCGCCCGCCTCATCTCAGTAAAAGGCAACTACGACGCGGTCAACCGTTTGTGCAGCCAGATCGTCGATCGATATCCCTGGGGATTTGTAAACGTGAATCTTCGTCCGTTCTATGCCGAGGGTTCCAAGACAATCGCCTATGAGGTTGCCGAACAGCTTGGTTGGCGGACTCCCGACGCGATCGTAGTTCCGATGGCTGGTGGCGCGATGATCAGCAAAATTCATAAGGGCTTCAAGGAACTTCAACGTCTCGGCTGGATCAGCGAAGCACAGCGCACACGCCTTTACGGCGCCCAGGCCGCCGGTTGCAATCCGATCACGGATGCCGTCAAGCGCGGTAGCAGTGAAATCCGTCCCGTGAAACCGAATACGATTGCGAAGTCTCTCGCGATTGGGAACCCCGCGGACGGCTACTTCGCTGCGCGCCTCATTCCGGAGTCCGGCGGCTGGTCAGAAGACTGCACCGATGCAGAAATCGTTTCCGGCATTCGGCTACTCGCCGAAACGGAAGGTGTGTTTACTGAGACCGCCGGCGGCGTCACGATTGCTGTGGCACAGAAACTCGTACAGCAGGGGCGTATCAAAAAGACCGATCTCACCGTTCTCACAATCACCGGAAACGGATTGAAAACACTGGATGCGCTGGATCTAGCGCCGCCACACGTAATCGAAGCGAAACTCGATGCCTTTGAAGCGGTATTCGGGGGTGCATATCATGTCGCTTAAGGTCGTCATCCCAACACCGCTACGGAAATTTACTTCGGGCGCGGAAGTAGTCGAAATCGAAGCGAAAACGGTAAAAGAGGCACTCGATATTCTGGATGCGAAATTCCCCGGATTCCGCGCAAGTGTGTGCGATGAATCCGGCTCCCTCCGCCGCTTTATCAATGTTTACCTGGATGGTGAGGACGTCCGATTTCTGGAAAATCTCGCCACACCCGTCAATGACGGCTCTGAGATTGCCATCGTGCCGGCGATTTCCGGGGGCTCGGTCCATCTATGAACTATCGAAACGCCACCACACCCAAACCAACAAGCCCGGATAGGATAAGGTACAAGGCGACAAGATAGTTCAGAGCTTTCGGGAAAATTAGAATCAGGATCCCAAACAGAATGGCCAGCAGCGGTCCCATATGAAGAGCGATCATTCCAACCCTCCTGTTTCGTTTCTTCTAATCTGAAGATATAAGATCCGCGCGGCTGGAACCAATCCTCTCATTTCAAGAACAACTCGAACTCTGTTTTTACTTCGTCTTTCACCTTCACTGTCCCACCCGCGAGTTGGACTGGCTTGATCCCAAATGTTGTCTGTTTGAAGGTGTACTCGCCCGTGGCGCGGTAAGTGCCGTCATCGAGCCGAGACCACTTGATGGGAATCGTGATGGGCTGGGTATGCCCACGGATTGTGAGATTGCCGCGAATGCGCAGGGCGTCGGCCGCATCCCCACGATCTATGCCCGTAGATTCGAAGATGACTTGCGGGTACTCGCTTATGCGGAGGACGTCCGTCTCCATGGTTTTCTGAATTTTGTCGCGGTCACTCGCGCTTTCTTTTGGGTCGATCACACGGATGTTTGCCGTTGTGAACGTCAGCTTGATTGAGGAGCGCAAAACATCGTTTGCGTCGATGCTGGCGCATCCCTCGATCTTTTGCCCTTCGATAAGATGATCATGCGCAAATGTTCCAAACAAACCCGCTGTTCCCGTATGAATTTGAAAATGACCGCGTCCGGCGAGGACGCACGGCCCGGCGGCAAGGATGGGCTGGGCGCCGATGAGCGTGAAAATAATCACGATGGATGATTTCATTTTAAGTCCACAAGTTATTGCCGAAGTGCATCTTCGATCACGTCGTAAACGTAGTGCAGATCGTCGGGCGCGATCACATAAGGTGGAACCGTATAGACCACATTGCCAAGTGGCCGCAGCAGAACGCCGCGCTCAAGAAAAAACGGATAAAGACGCTTACGCATCTGAGATAGATAACCGCGATCCTCCGCCCTAAGCTCGATTGCCGCAATCGTACCGAGCATCCGGCCCTCGAGAATGCGCTGATTGTTCTTCAGCGCGCCGAGCCGTTCCTGATGGATCCGCTCAATTGTTGCGATTCGGTCAAACACCCGCTCAGTATCGAAGATCTTCAGACTAGCGACGGCAGCAGCGCAGCCGATAGGATTCCCCGAATAAGAGTGCCCGTGAAAAAAAGTTCGAGACCTATCGTTACTGTAAAAGTTCTGATAAACGTTTTCGGCGCAGACGGTAGCCGCAAGTGGAACAAACCCGCCGGTCAATCCCTTCGACAAGCACATCAGATCCGGAACGATGCCCGCGTGTTCGCACGCAAACATGCGGCCTGTGCGCCCGAATCCCGTAAAAACTTCATCGGCGATGAAAAGCACCTCGTGAGCCGCACAGAGATCGCGAAACAGTCTCAGGCTCTCCACGGGATACATTCGCATACCACCAGCGCCTTGAACGAGTGGTTCAACAATCATTGCGGCAATTTCGTCCCCTCTATCTGAGAGAAGCCGCTGGAGTTCCTCTGCATTCCCGATCCGTAGAACAGGTAGCCGCAAAACTTCGAATGCCGCCGTAAACGGTGAATCTCCGCTAACAGACATCGCGCCAATCGTATCGCCATGGTAAGCATGCTCAAGAGCGACGACCCGACGTTTATCTGTTCTCCCTACGTTGTACCAATACTGTACTGCGATCTTTAGAGCGGCTTCGACGGCAGTCGACCCATTGTCGGAGTAGAAGAGACGGCTCAATCCGGGCGGCAGGATCCGAGCGAGGCTTGCAGTCAGTTCTTCCGCTGGCGCGTGCGTAAAGCCTGCAAAGATGACTTGCTCCAGCTTGCGCGCCTGCAGGGCGATTGCTTCGGCAATCGCCGGATGAGCATGACCGTGAAGATTCACCCACCATGAAGAAATGGCATCGATCAAACGGCGGCCGTCGTGGGTATAAAGATACGCGCCTTCGCCACGCTCGATAGCGATGGGAGCAATCTCATCCGCCTCTTGTGTATACGGGTGCCAAATCTTCATCTAAACGCGCGCCCATCGAAAGAGCGATTGAACACCGCGCAAAGCGCGGCGTGATTGATCCTTTCGAGCCAGGGAATGTGACCAATAACCTGGACGTTTCCGTAATGCTCTACAGCGCGGCGATTCTCCCTGTCTTCTTTACCAATCATGATGACACCATGCAAAACGAGCCCGGCATCACGAATTACAGAGACGGTGAGCAATGTGTGATTAATCGTTCCCAGCGCCGTGCGCGCCGCCACAATAACGGGCGCGCCTACGTGAAGCATCAGATCCAACATGAACGCTTTGTCATTGATCGGAACCAAAACGCCCCCGGCACCTTCGATGATGAGTGGAGCCGAGGATATAGGCCTTCGAACATTTTGCATGTCGATTGTGATGCCTTGTTGATTAGCCGCCAAGTGGGGCGAGACAGGCGGCTCGAAAATATAAGATTCCGCACATACGCGGTCCGTTCCGACTTGAGCCCATTTCATTACGGCTTCGCGGTCGGTGCCTTCGCACGCTCCTGTTTGGATTGGCTTCCAGTAGTTTCGTCCCAAAGCCGCAACAAGGAGCGCAGACAACAGCGTTTTGCCGACATTCGTATCTGTACCCGTAACGAATAAGTCTTGGGTCACTCGGGCACAACCTCAGCTTCCCGGATCCCAATTATTGCGCTTACCAGCGCATCGATATCCTCTTTAGAGAGTTCCGCGTTCAACGATAACCGTAGCCGCGCCGTACCGAGTGGAACCGTGGGAGGCCTGATGGGACGAATAGCGAAACCTGCTTCCACAAGCGCCGCGGCAAAACGGACGGCCGCCTCGTTGGATCCGAGAACCAACGGGACAATTTGCGAATCGCTTCGACCAATGTCGAAGCCGGCCGCACGTAAACGATGCCGCAAATAATCGCCGATCTGTCTTAAATGCTCCCGTTCCGCCTCGGCTCCCAAAGATAGCTCGAGTGCCTTACGGACGTGACCTGCACAGTAAGGCGGAAGAGCTGTCGTAAACATAAAGCTGCGAGCGCGATTGATGAGAAAATCACGCAATACCTGAGAGCCTGCCACAAACGCGCCGAAGGACGCGATGGCCTTTCCACATGGGTGCACGGTAGCCAGGATGCGATCGGTTCGGCCAATGGCATTAGCGAGACCTTTGCCTTCCGATCCGTCGACGCCGAACGAGTGCGCCTCGTCGAGGATTAAGTAGGCATCGAAGCGGTCGCACAAGGAGAGCACGTCCTGAAGCGGGGCCCGGTCACCTTCCATGCTGAAGATGCCTTCGAGTACGACGATCTTTTGCCCCCTGCTCTTTTCTTGACGAAGCCCATGTTCGAGATAGTTGAGGTCGAGGTGCGGCACGATGGCTTTGCGTGCCTGGGAGAGTCTGATGCCGTCGATCAGACTCGCGTGATTGGCCGCATCGGAAAATACCGTGTCCTCCGGGTTTAAAATCGAGCTCAGCAAACCGATATTCGCCATATATCCGGTTGGGAAATACAGGGCCGCTTCGGTTCCCAGGATTCCGGCGAACTCCGATTCGAGTTGTTCCCATCTTTCGTGGTTACCTGATAGTAACCGCGACCCCGTCGATGCGAATCGCAAGTCGTGCTCGAGCGCAGTCGCAACAGCTTGTTTTAATGCGGGGTGTGTTGACAATCCGAGATAGTCGTTGGATCCCAACTGAATGCCGGAAGGGCACGCCAGCGTGCGAAATTGATCGGCCCGCCTCAAGCTGAAAAGGTCGGCGGCCAACCGCTCAAGCATGGCTTAACGGCCTAAGATCGAGATGGTCGAGAAGCAATTCGTCCTGATCGCGTGAGGGATTGGGAGTCGTCAATAACTTGTCGCCGACGAAGATAGAGTTTGCTCCTGCCATAAAACACATGGCAATCGCCTCGCGAGTAAGCGACCGCCTGCCGGCGCTGAGGCGGACTCGCGACGAGGGCATGAGGATCCTCGCTGATGCGATGGTTCTGACAAGAACAATCGGGTCGACGGCCTGTGTCTCGCCTAACGGAGTACCTTCAACTCGCACCAGGAGATTGATCGGAACACTTTCCGGATGTGGCCTCATCGTCGCAAGTTGATGCAGCAAGCCAATCCTGTCTTCGTCGGCTTCCCCCATTCCGATAATGCCGCCACAACAAACGGTGATTCCAGCCTTTCGCACATGTTCCAGCGTGGCCAAACGATCGTCATATTTCCGAGTTGTTATGATTTGCCCATAAAATTCGGCGGAAGTATCAAGATTGTGATTGTAGGCATAGAGACCTGCATCGGCGAGACGTTGGGCTTGCGATTCGCTCAACATGCCCAGGGTACAACATACTTCCAAACCGAGAGACGAAACACCGCGGACCATCTCGAGGACGGACTCGAACTCCGGACCGTCGTTTACTTGACGCCAGGCCGCACCCATGCAGAATCTTGTGACGCCTTGCTCCCTCGCATTCTTCGCTGTCTCGATGACGTGCTGTACGGACAACAAATCGTGGCGTTCGACGGTGGTTTCATAGTGGGCACTCTGCGGGCAGTAAGCGCAATCCTCCGGACAACCGCCTGTCTTGATCGACAACAACTGGCAAAGTTGCACTTCTCCTGGATCGAAGAATTGTCGATGGACTGTTTGAGCCAAAAACAGAGCATCGAGCAGGCGTGTGTTGTAAATGGATCGGACTTCCTCGCGAATCCAATCGTAGCGTGGCGCAGTCGTTTGCATGGACGGAATTATAAACGGTCCCGGCATTGCCAGGAATTTGGTAGGATAATTATTTGTCATGGCGTTAAGAAGAGAGTATGTGCGGCTCCTGGCAACGAAAGTTGCGGAGGAGTTGGTGAAGCAGGAGATGATCGAAGTCCCTGAAGGGCTAGACCTTGTCGACCAGATTTTCCCAGTTATGGACGCCGAAGTGAACCTAGAAGACCGCATCAATGACGAAGTCCGGGTGCTCCTGAATCAGTACCAAGACCAGATGCGCCAAAGCGGCGCTTCATATCAGGAAATGTTCAAGCTGATCAAGAACAAGCTTGTGCGCGAGAGGAAACTGGTACTGTAACGATGCGTCTGAGTCGAGAAAAAGTTAATCTACTCTCCCACCAGGTCGCAGAAAAGCTTGCTTCCATCGACGCCGTAGATTTTATCGAAGACCGGAATACCATCCGTCTCGCTATCGTAGATATTGTGATGAAGTGGCTGAAGAAGGAAGAAGAGGTCGATCGGGCCGCCCGCCAAAAGATCGAGAATCAGAAGCGCACAATTCCTGAAGGCAGTGCTGAGTGGGAAATCCTCTATCGTAAGTATTACGAAGAGGAAATGCGCAATCTCATTGAATAAACGCCATCCTCCGTTTTCGGAATCCCAGATGCAGTGGATGCTTCTGTATGACTGCGGACATGATGCGCTTTGGTCGCCGTGTGCTCGCGGCGGTGCTGATCTTTGGGCTGGTGGCGGCTGTCGCTTACTCTTTCAAAATCCTGTTGCTGGTCTTCGCCGGTATTTTATTGGCGATTTTGTTCCGAAGCGCCGGCAATTGGCTGTCTGAACATACCCGGCTATCGATCGACTGGTGTATGACAATCGTCCTGGTGAGCTTTGCCGTGCTTCTGCTAGGTTCGCTTTGGATCTTTGGCGTACAGATCGCCGACCAGACGGACCGGCTCTTTTGGGCAGTCTCACAGGCGTACACAGAGTTCCACAATAAGCTGGCGCAATACCACGTTGCCGGCAGGGTTTCGGCTGGAACAGCGGGCCTGAATCTCGAAACTCCTGCGAGGGCTGCCGCGACGGGCGTGCTGGCGATTGTGGCTTCGATGGTTCTCGTCATGTTTCTGGGGATCTACCTGTCCATCAGACCCCGGCTTTACACCGACCTGTTTCTAGATTTTTTCGATGAAAGACGTCGAGCGCGCATCTCACGTCTGCTTGACGACATCGGCGCAGCGCTGCGGTGGTGGCTAACCGGGCAGTTGATCGCAATGGTCGTTGTGGGAGCGATCACCACCGTAGGGCTGTTGATTATCGGCGCTCCAATGCCGATCTCGCTTGGGGTGCTTGCCATGCTTTTGACGTTCGTGCCTTACATCGGCGCCATCGTGTCGGCTGTACCGGCTATATTGCTTGCGTTTACCCGCAGCGGTGATATGGCGCTCTATGTCGTGTTGGTTTACCTCATCGCGCATGTCGTCGAGGGGTACATCATTGTTCCGCTAATCCAACACAAGCTGGTCTATCTGCCTCCGGCAATGATTCTCGCGGTCCAGTTCCTGATGGAGCTATTTGCAGGCACGGTAGGAGTGACGTTTGCCAGTCCGTTCATGGTCGTGGCCATGGTCCTCATCAAGGAGCTCTATTTTAAGACGGATTGGACCGAAGAAGCAGAAGCGGCCTGAGCCTAAGACAGTTCGCTCGAGAGTATGACGGCCTCTGCGATTTCCCGCATCGAGCGGCGTGTTTTCATGCTCTGCTGCTGCAAACGCTTGTAGGCCTCTTCTTCGGAAAGATTGGCTTGTCTTTGCAAAATGCTCTTTGCACGCTCGACGACTTTGCGGGTCTGGAGCGCTTCCTGGGTCTCCTGAACGGCTACGCTTAGTTTAGTGTTCTCAAATGCCAGAGAGACCTGATCCGCCACAGTGGACAGCAGCCGTAGATCTTCGTTCGAGAAAACGCGCTCGTCGGCGGAATAAACGTTTAGCACGCCAATCACGTGATCTTTCGATACCATCGGCACCGACAGCAACGAGCGGATTCCCTCCTTCGTGGCGAGTTCGGGGTACTGGTACTCCTCTTGTTTCGTGACGTCGCGAACCATCAATGGAGCCTTTTCTTTCACGACGCGGCTAATCAGGCTCTTACCTATTTTCAGATTCGGCTTGCGCCAGTACTCCTCGCTGGAAGCCTTGGCAGCCTTGATGACGAGTTCGTTCTTCTGCGCATCCACGAGCATGATCGAGCACACACGTGCCTGCATCATCTTCGCGATAATGTTCACGATGAGTTGAAGAACTTCTTCTAGGTATTTGCCTGAAGCAATGATTTGTCCCACTTCAGCTAGAGTCGATATTTGTGTTGAGCGCAGCGCCGTTTCCTGATAAAGCCGCGCATTCTCGATGGCTCCTCCCACCTGGTGACCGAGAATCGAGACGAGTGTCATTTCGGCATCGCTGTGCCTGTGAGCTTTTCGATGTTGCACATTGATCACACCAATGACGCTGTCAGTTGGCGGCGCAACAATCGGGACGGACAGGAATGCTTCGTATTTGTCCTCTGGAAGGGTATGAAAAAGTTTGAAGCGCGTGTCTTTGCTCGCATGACGAGAGATGGCCACCGGCTGTGCTTCCCGCGCAACCCATCCCGTAATTCCCTCTCCAACCTTCATCGCAATCTTGCCGATCAATTTTGGATGCGGATTTTTGGAAGCCCGCAGTACAAGGCTGTCTCCAGTCGGGTCCAACAAATAAACCAGGCACGCATCGCCATGGGTAACGTCGATTACCAGATCCACAATCTGGCGGAGTACCTGGTCCAGGTCTAGCGTGGAACTGATGAACTGGCTGATCTGATGCAGGATACGAAGCTCCTGACCAGCCAGATCCAGTGTTTTCTGAATAGATTCAATTGAATTGTTGTTACGAGCCATCTCTATCGTTTGTGCATTTGGAGGAACCGGCTCGTAATAGACAGAACCTGTATCTGAGATGCGTTTGCGAACCGTTGGCACCGCTCATGCCGTAAACCATAAGGACAGAGTTTACCCCGAATTCATGCACCCTTGGATTTATTGTTCATTCAGACTACCGACACGCGATGCGGCCGTCGCAGGCGTTTGGACATCGGCACGCAAGGTTAAGGAAAGGGGAGGTGAGGCCATGATCCGGAAGCTAAAGTCTGGCGAATACCGACTGTACTCTCGTAAGAAGGACTCGAAAACGGGCAAACGTCGAAACTTGGGAACCTTCAAATCTCGTGGGGCAGCGCAGCGGCATGAACGAGCCGTTCAGTTCTTCAAACGTCGAGGTTGATTCGAACCAATGGCTTCCGACGCCCGTACCTTCGTACTATCAGGCTGGACCGGTTGGCCGATTTCCGGCTCGACGGCCTGGAGTGATAGTGCTCGGCAGGAGGCAACATGACGAAGTACAAAGGGTATGAATTTGATAATCGCGATGCCGGGCAGATGTACGAATACATGGAAGCTCGTATCGAAGCACTAAAACGCCGAATTGTTCAGCTCGAGGCGGAAAACGAGGCGCTGCGCTGGAAAGGCTTCGCCGATGCCATTTCCGAACCCTGGGCTGCTGCCTAGTTGTGTCCACCCAGGGCAAGTCCGTGGTACGGGAAAGCCATTTTTTACCCTTTCGATACATCACGGAGGGCTCTTCAGCTGACAAATGATTGAAAACATACGGCTGAAATCTGACGACAATGGGGCACCAGACGTGCAATGTCAGATAATGTACACATACCTACTGGGAGGGAACGATGGGTATCGATTTGTCATCCAATCACCCTGCACGCTTCAAACCAGGAGATCTCGTCCAAGTGGTAGGTCCAGGACCACGCAGCCGAGACGAAGGAGAGGTTGTGGAGGTCGTCCGCGGCTTCGATTACATTCACCGTTATCATGTGCGCTTCTCTGATGGATCATCTGCCCGCTTCTTCGGTTTCGAACTGCAGCCACGCTCTACACCTGATGCGGCTCTGACTGAAGAGTTGGCTGCGGAACAACCCGATCGTAAGAAGAAGGCCGTCTGAGCGGCTACAATCGATTTATATTTTCAAAGCTGTTCGCGTAATCGGCATGGGCGATATAGGAAGTAAGCGTCAGTTGCCTAATCTGTTCTTGAGCGTCTTCCCCGCTAAGATTTTCCGCGTCAGCTTCTAATCGTCGCACAAACCCACGTCGTAACGTTTGGGCTGTTCCTTTGTAGCGCACGTGCGCTTCTCCTGTCCGCGGATCTCCCTCGAAGGAGAGAGAACAGAGGCTTTCCGAAGTTTTTCACTTCATCACGAAGTTTTACATACTTACAATGCCGTTCGGGTCTTGCATCGAAATTCAAATTCCTACTTACGTTACTGATGATGTCGAAAGCCTTGATCTCGTTCTGTGCCTCGTGGCTGATCGCTGCCGCGCTGATGGCGATCGTCTCGACGGGAGCGGATGCACAAAACTTTTTCTACAATGAGGTCGTGAAGGACGATCGAATCTACGTCTTCGCAATACCGGAGAGGTACGACGCGTTCACCAAGACCAATGGAGTGGAAATTGGTCCCGTCATCGAGCGGCCAGGCTACGGTCCCAACGGAGAAACAGTGGTCTTCGACAGCCAGGATGCTATCAACCTGTACAACTTTAAGCATGGGCTCCCCGGCGAGTCCTTTCCGAAGCCGGAAGAAAAGAAATACCCTTCGGGCAAGATTAGTGGCCTGATGTTCGGCGACTATTACTGGTATTACGATTGGCATCAGGATCAGATCAGCAGCGCCAACCCGACCCGTGTTGAGGGACAGCATGCGGTGTGGCTCCGACGCCTTTATTTCACTTACGACTACACATACAACGAGAAACTCACCATGCGTTTCCGGCTCGAGGCAAACAGCGACGGTAAATTCGCCGGCGGCAATCTTGTTCCCTACGTCAAAGATGCGTATTTGAAGTGGACCTATACAGGCAAACAGCAGATGACGTTCGGCATCCATCCGACCTTAGCCTTCGACTGGCTGGAGGGATTCTGGGGGCTGCGCCACGTCGAGAAGACGCCGGCTGATTTGTATAGGCTGGATTCCTCCCGTGACTTCGGAATCACGTTCAGCGGTCCGATGCGGGTCGACGGCCTCAGATACGCCGTGCAGTACGGCAACGAGTCGGGCAATGGCTCCGAAACCCAGGAGGGAAAGATCCTTCGCTTGGAAGGCCGCTACGAGCGGAAGGGGCTCGCGGCTGAGGGGTTCTACAGTTACGCTAGGCGACCGGAGGACCAGAATCGACAGACCGCGCAGGGCTTCTCTGGGTTTCAAAGGGAGGACGTCGGGCAGGTTGGGGTTCAATATCTATGGCAGAAGCGACGGTCTGGTCAGATCGATGTCCCCGATCAGACGATCTCCATCTGGTCGGGATTCGGCGTGTGGGACTTTCTGCCGAAGAAAGCCGACCTATTTATTCGTTTGGACCACGTGAAAGGCAATAAAGGAGGTGTCGAAACGGGGCTGCCCGGCGCCGAAGACATCGACTATTTGCTTCTGAGCAGTAAATCGCCGTTCAAAATGTGGATTCTTGGCGGTGAGTGGCACCTTCTCCCATCCGTCCGTGTGGGTCCGAACCTGGAGCTCGTAAGGTATGCGAGCGACCCCGACCCCCTGAATTTTCCAGGCAGAAACCGCGACTCGATCTTGAGGCTGACGTTCTTCTGGACGTTCTGAAATATTCCCAACGAAACGTCCATAGCTTTGTCGTCGGTGGCAACCGGCATTCACCTTTTGCGCGGTCTTCGAGTTCACAGCATCGAACACTACGGCAACCGCATCGGCCAAAGCCTACGAAAAGAAAAACCGAAGGTTTTTCTTGCATTCCTGCCGCAAACCGCACATCTTGCTAACATTCTTTCTTTCTGAAGCACATCAATTGGATTGGCTCGTCGTGAGTTTCCGTCACGCCGCCTGGTGCGGCAAGGAGTACACGCATGGGATTCATCGCATGGATTGTGGTTGGGCTGATCGCGGGTTGGCTTGCTGGACAGGTTATGAAGGGTGGCGGCTACGGCACACTGGCGGACATCATTCTCGGACTTCTCGGCGGCATTGTTGGCGGCTGGGTCTTCTCACTCCTCGGGATTGGGCAGGGCAGCGGCCTGCTCGGCTCCATCATTGTAGCCTTTGTGGGTGCAGTGATTCTGGTCTGGATAACGCGCTTGCTTAAACGGGCCTGAAATCGCACATAGGGTCTTTTCGTACTTCCCCTACCTGTGTGCGGGATTTTGGCTTCGCAAACTGAATAATGGGCGGTATAGGGCTCGAACCTATGACCTTTCGGGTGTAAATAGTAATTGGGCTGTTTTTAGAGTTTTACTGTCCGTTTTAGTCTAAGGGTTACTACGACAGCAGATTTAGCAAATGGAGTCGAACTACGCTGACGGTTGGCTCGGCCTTTCCCATTACCAAACATGCTGAGATTGAGGGGTATTTTGAGCACCAGAATGACACTGGCGGCGCTCCTAATCGGCAAGTGGACGCTATTGGAACAGTCCTCAACCTTTATTTCTAGACGCGCATAGTCAGTTTCGACGGTTTGCGCCCAGGGGCATGTCTCAATGTTTGCCCCTCGCCTTCTACGCATTACTGCCGGGCCATCGCAATGCGCACAGCCTCCTCTGGCGAAACGAGATGATCGGAGTTCTCAGCCGCATCGGCTATTGCGATCTGAACACCCTTTACGCGACCCGAGAACTCGTTTCCACGCGGCCCATAGTCCTGGGACACCGGTGATCCGGTGTCCACGCCGACGTCGCAGCCATCGTCGGCTGCGAAAACCATTGCAGCGGTGGCATCGACCCTGCCTTCACCGACATTCTTGCCATCGACGAAGAGTCTGACCTTACCACCCTTCCCAAGACCATCGCCGTCGTAGGCAAACTCCATACGAACCTGGTGCTTCCCTGCAGGCAGCGCGCTGTTCGCCTCGACATAGAAGTAACGTACTCCGAGCAGGTTATAGCAGTACTTGAGTTTGCCGCCTTTTGCGTAGAGGCACCAGCCGCCAATGTTGCCGCCCTGCGCGATGATCACTCCCTCGGCGGTTGATTCGGGGACCTCAATCTCGGCCGTCACGGAGTGAGACTTGTTCTTGATGCTAATGATCGAGTTCTCCGACAAGCGCCCCATGCCGCCAAACAGGATCTGCGTATTCCCCTTTATCAGGACCGGTCTTCCGGCGGTATCCGGATTTAGCCGCTCGGCAACATTGTCATCCAGCGGGAGCACGTTGTAGCGGGTCGCCTCAATCATCCACAGGCGCTGCAGGTAGTGCAGCTTGTCCGGCATCTCCTTCGCCAGGTTGTTTGCCTGGCTCCAGTCTTTGCTGGTGTCGTAAAGCTCCCAGACATCGTCGTCGAACGCCGGGGTCTTTTCACCGACAAGGAGCCAGGGCGTCTTGTGCCGGGTCACGGCCGTCCAGCCCTTGTGGTAGATGCCGCGATTGCCGAACATCTCGAAATACTGGGTTTCGTGTCGCTCAGCCGCCTTGGAGTCATTGAAGGAATAGAGCATGCTGACGCCCTCTATGGGTTGCTGCGCCACGCCATTGACCGAAACCGGCTGGGGAATGCCTGCCGCTTCAAGGATGGTAGGAGCGATGTCGATGACGTGGTGGAATTGCGAGCGGATCTCGCCCTTCGCTTTGATCCCTGCGGGCCAGTGCAAAATGGTGCCGTTGCGGGTGCCGCCCCAGTGCGAAGCGACTTGCTTGGTCCACTGGTAAGGCGTGTTCATGGCATGCGCCCAGCCCACCGCATAGTGATTGTAGGATTCGGGCCCGCCGAGCTTGTCGATGCGGGCAGTGAGGAACTCCGGCGTTTCGATGGCGGCAGCTCCATTGAAGTTGATCATCTCGTTGAACGTACCGTTGAGCGTACCCTCGGCGGATGCGCCGTTGTCGCCGATGATGTAATAGACCAGCGTGTCATCGAGCAGGTTGAGTTTTTCAATCTCGTCCAATAAGCGTCCAACGTGATGGTCGGCGTATTCCAGGAATCCCGCATAGACCTCCATCTGCCGGCGCAGCACAGGCTTGAGGTCGTCCGGCATCTCGTCCCAGGCAGGGATCTCCTTATGGCGCTCGGTAAGCTTGCAGTCTGGCGGAATGACGCCCAGCTTCTTTTGTCGTGCAAAGGTCTCCTGGCGAAGCTTGTCCCAGCCGCCGTCGAACTTGCCTTTGTATTTGTCCGCCCATTCTTTCGGGACGTGGTGAGGCGCGTGGGTTGCTCCGGGCGCGAAGTACACGAAGAATGGTTTGTCGGGTATGAGCGCCTTCTGCCGTCCTATCCACCCTATCGCCTTATCCGTCATGTCCTCCATGAAGTGATAGCCCTCTTCGGGAGTTTTTTTGACCTCGACGGCATTCGTACCCTCGTAGAGCGAGGGATACCACTGATGAGCCTCGCCGCCAATGAAGCCATAGAAGTACTCAAAGCCGCCACCACCGGTGGGCCAGGCGTCGAACGGCCCGGCCGGACTGGTCTCCCACACCGGAACCTCATGACATTTGCCGAACTGCGCGGTCGCGTAACCGTTCAGCTTCAGCGTCCTCGCGATCGGCGAAGCTGTGTTGGGCAGAACCGAACAGTAGCCGGGGGAGCCACTGGCGATTTCAGTGATGCCACCCATCCCGACCGAGTGGTGATTTCGTCCGGTTAACATGGCTTGACGAGTCGGGGAGCAGAGGGCCGTTGTGTGAAAGCGGTTGTACCTCAAACCTCTCTTAGAGAGGCGTTCTGCGTTCGGCGTGTGGCAGGGGCCTCCGAAGGCGCTTGCCGAACCAAAGCCGGCGTCGTCGATCAGGATGATCAGGACGTTGGGCGCATTCTTGGGCGGGCGCAATTGGTTGATCACCGGATACTTCGACTCCGGATCCTTGGCGTCGTAAGTAATCAGTCCGGTCCGGGTCGAATCGGGTATCGGGAGATGCAATCGGCCTGCAGCGTCGTGGTTGCCCATGCTTGGTTCCTTTCGTTTACTGGTGCTGACTCCACAGTCGCCAGTACGTCGGAATTCATAAGCGTTGTACTTCACATGGTCCAACTGCGGCGCTCCGCTGTCGAACGATGCTGGATCTTCGCGTCGGGGTCCACTGTAAAGGCACGCAGGTTGAACTGATGCACATTCGCACCACAATGTTGTGGCGATCCCTCGGGGACAGCAATGCAACATCGGCTCAAGGGCTGACCCCGTTATTGAAAACAAGCTATAAGACATTTGGCTACGCCAAAGAGACGTGAGTGTGACCGTTTGTATTGGTCGGAAAATCCTGATTGTGTTGGCCTGTGATGTGGGTCCGGTGGGGAACTATTTCTTATACAGCGAAACGAGGCCGATGATCGTACCGATTAACCCAGCTAAGGCCGTTATAATGGGTACAACAATTCGCACCCATCTTTCGATTCGTTTCAATTGCTCTTCCCAAATTAACCTGCCCAGCTCGGTGCGTCTCGTTTCGTCCAGGTAAGCCTTCTCGATATACGGCTCGTCCTCCCGTGTTGTCCACCACTCGTGTGGAATTGCGATCCCTAGCTTCTCCGCCTTATCGACCAATGGGCGAGTGCGAAGCCATTCCCGGTTGCCCTCATTGTTAGCTTTGATGCGGCGATTATGCCATAGACAAACTCTCGGTCAGACCGCAGCTTTCGCGAAGGTCGAAAGCCAGGAGGGCTACTCGAAAAGTTTTTATATCGTTTTTA
>Ga0114129_10003479_pt1 | contig 22142 bp, 16 predicted proteins | sample RhiMetdeltSRZDD1_FD_80071 | JGI IMG/M metagenome (GOLD analysis project Ga0114129, IMG submission 80071) | Populus rhizosphere microbial communities from Tennessee, USA - Rhizosphere MetaG P. deltoides SRZDD1 (version 2) (version 2) | ecosystem: Host-associated > Plants > Roots > Rhizosphere >... | reverse complement strand
TTCGTGTCGCGTCCGCGCGTGTTGCGCGCGGTGAAAGCCTAGGGAGACGACTCAAAGCGACGATGAGCAGCACCACCGCCTACACCACCGATTCGATCAAGCTGCTGAAGGGCCTGGAGGCCGTTCGCAAGCGCCCCGGCATGTACATCGGGGACACCGACGATCTGTCTGGCTTGCATCACATGGTGTTCGAGCTCGTCGACAACTCGATCGACGAGGCGCAGGTCGGTTACAGCGACCACATCGCCGTCACGATCCACCCCGACAACTCCGTCACCGTCGAGGACAACGGCCGCGGCATCCCCGTCGGGATGCACAAGGAGCACAAGCGCGAGACCCTCGAGATCATCATGACCGACCTGCACTCGGGCGGGAAGTTCGACGACAACTCCTACAAGGTCTCCGGCGGCCTCCACGGGGTCGGTGTCTCCGTCGTCAACGCGCTGTCCAAGCGCCTCGAGGTCGAGGTCCGCCGCGACGGGAAAGTCTGGCAGCAGGCCTACGAGCAGGGCCGGCCGGTGGCCGCGATCAAGGCCGTCGGCACGTCCAAGAAGACCGGCACCAAGATCACCTTCTGGGCGGATCCGAAGATCTTCTCGGTCACCGAGTTCCACTTCGACAGCCTCTCGCAGAGGCTGCGCGAGCTCTCGTTCCTCAATCCCGGCGTGCGCATCTCGATCGTCGACGAGCGCACCGAGAAGAAGCACGACTTCGCCTACGAGGGCGGTATCAAGTCCTTCGTCGAGCACCTCAACAAGACCAAGCAGCCCATCCACGACAGGGTCATCTTCTTCCAGGACGTCAAGGGCGGAACCGGAGACCCCAAGCGCGACGCCGACAAGGAGAGAGTCGAGGTCGCCCTGCAGTGGAACGAGGGCTACGCCGAGACGCTGTTCACGTTCACCAACACGATCAACAACCGCGACGGCGGCACGCACCTCGAGGGCTTCAAGACCGCTCTGACTCGGGCCATCCAGAAGTACGCCGAGGCCAACGGTCTGACCAAGGGCCTCAAGGAGACGACGCTTTCCGGCGACGACTGCCGGGAGGGACTGACGGCCGTCGTCTCGGTCAAGATCAAGGATCCGAAGTTCTCATCGCAGACCAAAGACAAGCTCGTCTCCTCCGAGGTGAAGACCTGGGTCCAGCAAGTCGTCTACGACAAGCTGGGCTCCTACCTCGAGGAGACCCCCCGCGTCGGCAAGAAGATCGTCGAGAAGATCGTCGAGTCCGCCCGGGCACGCGAAGCCGCCCGCAAAGCCCGTGAGCTCGTCCGCCGCAAGGGCGCGCTCGACTCCGGGGCTCTGCCCGGAAAGCTCGCCGACTGCCAGGAGAAGGACCCCGCCTTCTCCGAGCTCTTCATCGTCGAGGGCGACTCGGCCGGCGGCTCGGCCAAGATGGGCCGGGACCGCCGCTCCCAGGCGATCCTGCCTCTGCGCGGGAAGATCCTGAACGTCGAGAAGGCGCGCCTCGACAAGATGCTCGCCTCCGCCGAGATCCGGACGCTGATCACGGCCCTGGGCGCGGGGATCTCGACGGACTTCGACGCCTCGAAGGTCCGCTACCACAAGATCGTCATCATGACCGACGCCGACGTGGACGGCTCGCACATCCGGACGCTGCTCCTGACGTTTTTCTTCCGTCACATGGCGACGTTGATCGACAAGGGGTTTCTCTACATCGCGCAGCCGCCGCTCTACAAGGTCACGGAGAACAAGAAAGAGATCTACCTGAAGGATGAGAAGGAGATGTCCAAGTTCCTTCTCGGCCGTCTCGGTGAGGACCGCACGCTCTCCTCGGAGATGTCCGGCACCAGCGTGTCGGGCGCCAAGCTCGCGGCGCTCCTGGAGAAGATGGAGGAGTACCGGACGCACGTCGCCAAGCTCGGCCAGCGGGGCATCCCCGAGGGGCTGATCCGCGCCCTCATCGACCGCGGCATGACCTCCAAGAGCGAATTCGCCGAGAAGAAGAAGGTCGAGGAGATCGCCAAGGCGGTCCGCGTCTTCGGCGTCGAGAAGGCCGAGGTCGTGGCCGACGAGGAGCACTCGGGCTGGGCTCTGGAGATCACGCGGAAGGTCAACGGCGTGCCCCGCACGGCCACGATCGACGCCGACTTCGTCTCGGCGTTCGAGTTCAAGCGAATCAAGGAGACCGCCAAATCCATCGGCGGATTCCTCGACGGACCCTACGTCGTGACGCGCGACGGCGAAACGGCCAAGCACGAGACCCTCTCGGCCGTCGTCGACGCGGTCTACGAGTCGGCCAAGAAGGGACTCGTCATAAACCGCTACAAGGGCCTCGGCGAGATGAACCCCGAGCAGCTCTGGGACACGACGATGAACCCCGAGACGCGGCGGCTGCTCCAGGTCGCGGTCGAGGACGCGGTCGAGGCTAACGAGGTCTTTTCGATCCTCATGGGCGACGCCGTCGAGCCGCGCCGCGAATTCATCGAAGAGAACGCCCTGAACGTGAGGAACCTGGACATCTGAGCCGATGGCGAACCTCCTGACCCCCGAAGAGAAGCTGCCCGTCACGATCGAGGACGAGGTCCGCCGGTCGTACCTGGACTACGCCATGTCCGTCATCATCGGACGGGCGCTCCCCGACGTCCGCGACGGCTTGAAGCCCGTGCACCGCCGCTGCCTCTACGGCATGTGGGAGCAGGGCAACCTCCACAACAAGCCGTACCGCAAGTCCGCCCGCATCGTCGGCGACGTCCTCGGCAAGTACCATCCGCACGGCGAGAGCGCGGTCTACGACTCGGTCGTCCGCATGGCGCAGGAGTTCTCGCTGCGCTATCCGCTGGTCGACGGGCAGGGCAACTTCGGCTCGGTCGACGGCGACAACGCCGCGGCCATGCGCTACACCGAGGTCCGCCTGACGCGGCTCGCGGCCGAGCTCCTCGGCGACGACATCGACAAGGACACCGTCGACTGGACGCCCAACTACGACGGCTCGCTCGTCGAGCCGCTGGTGCTTCCGGCGAAGTTCCCGAATCTCCTGGTCAACGGTTCGACCGGCATCGCGGTCGGTATGGCGACCAACATCCCGCCGCACAACCTCTCCGAAGTCGTCGACGCGACGATCGAGATGATCAAGCACCCCGACGCCACGCTCGGCCAGCTCATGAAGAAGCTGCCGGGCCCCGACTTCCCCACCGGCGCCTTCATCCACGGCGCCCAGGGCATCAAGGACGCCTACAAGACCGGCCGCGGCTCCGTGCAGGTGCGGGCCCGCGCCATGATCGAGAAGGCCGCCCGGGGCGACAAGGAGTCGATCGTCGTCACGGAGATCCCGTACCAGGTCAACAAGGCCAAGCTCATCGAGCGCATCGCCGAGCTCGTCAACGAGAAGAAGATCGACGGCGTCGCCGACCTGCGCGACGAGTCCAACCGCGAAGGCATGCGCATCGTCGTCGAGCTCAAGCGCGGCGAGAACGCCCAGGTCGTCCTCAACAAGCTCTACGCGCTGACCCCCATGCAGTCGAGCTTCGGGATCATCTTCCTGGCGATCGTCGAGAACCAGCCGCGTGTCCTGCCGCTGCACGATCTCCTGCGCCACTTCATCGACCACCGCAAGGCGGTCGTCATCCGGCGCACGCAGTTCGACCTGAAGAAAGCGGAGGAGCGGGCCCACCTCCTGCGCGGCCTCGCTCTGGCGCTGGCGAACCTCGACCAGGTCATCAAGATCATCCGGGCGTCCAAGGACCCCCAGGAAGCCAGGACCCGCCTGTCGGCCGAGGTCTCCATGACCCGCGCGACGCTGGAGAAGTTCATCGGCACCTCCCTCGGCGACGAAGGCGGCAAGGGCAACCAGGTGCTCCGCCTCGACGAGGTGCAGGCCCAGGCGATCCTGGACATGCGGCTCCACCGGCTCACGGGGCTCGAGCGGGAGAAGATCGTCGCCGAGTTCAAGGAGGTCCTCTCCCTCATCGCGAAGCTCCGCGAGATCCTGGGCTCGGAGAAGCTGGTCCTCGAGATCATCGTCGACGAGCTGCAGCAGATCAAGAAACAGTTCGGCGACGAGCGGCGGACCGAGATCGTCGCCGAGGCGTCCGACATCGACATCGAGGACTTGATCGTCGAGGAGGACATGGTCATCACCGTGTCCCGCGGCGGCTACATCAAGCGCTCTCCCCTGTCGCTCTACCGCGCCCAGCGGCGCGGCGGGAAGGGCCGGATCGGCGCCACCACGAAGGAAGAGGACCTCGTCGAGCACCTGTTCGTCGCGTCGACGCACGCGTATGTCCTCGCATTCACCTCGCGCGGCCGCATGCACTGGATCAAGGTCTACGACCTGCCGCAGCTCGGGCCGGCGACGCGCGGCAAGGCCATCGTGAACCTGCTGTCGCTCGGGTCCAACGAGGGCATCGTGGCGATGGCGGCGACCAAGGACTTCCCCGAAGACCGGTACCTGATGTTCGCCACGAAGAACGGCGTCGTGAAGAAGACTCCCCTCTCGATGTACTCGAACGTGCGCTCGGGCGGGATCATCGCGATCAACCTCGAAGAAGGGGACTCGCTGCTCTCGGTGCGCATCACGGGCGGCGAGAACCAGATCTTCATCGGCACCCGCCAGGGCATGGGCATCCGGTTCTCCGAAAAGGACGTCCGGCCGATGGGCCGCGACACCACCGGCGTCATCGGCGTCACGCTCAAGAAAAACAACGACGAAGTCGTCGAGATGGACATCGTCGACGAGAAGGCGCACCTCCTGTCGGTCACCGAGAACGGCTATGGCAAGCGCTCCGAAGTCGAGGAATACCGCTTCCAGGGCCGCGGAGGGTCGGGCGTGATCAACGTCAAGGTCACCGAGAAGAACGGGCCCGTTGTGGGCATCAAGTCGGTCGTGGACGCCGACCAGCTCCTGCTCATCACCGAGCGCGGCCAGCTCATCCGGATCAAGGTCAAGGACATCCGTGAGACCGGTCGCGCCGCCCAGGGCGTCCGCGTCATCCAGCTCGAGGAGGGCGACCGCCTCGTCGGCATCGCCAAGCTCGCCGAGAGCGAAGAGGGCGAAGACGAGCCGCAGGCCGCGCTGCCCGGAGCCGATGGTCCCAAGTCTCAGGTCCCAAGTCCCAAGGCGGAGAAAAAGGGCGGAACCGCCTTTCTCGACGACGAAGAAGAATAGGGCTCGGACCTCTCGCGGTCCGCTTCGCGGACCGTGGACATGAGAGGGGAAGTCGCTCCCGGCCCTCTCCCCGTGTCGGTCCCGCTCGGCTATAGAATCCCGCCTCCATGCGTTTTTTCCTGGACAGCGCGAGCGCGGAAGAGGCCCGCCGCATCAAGGATCTGGGCCTCTTAGACGGCGTCTGGATCTCGGTGGCCGGGGCTGCCGCCGAGAACGTGGAATTTCGCAAGGCCGTCCGGGATCTGGCCGGCATCACCGACGGACCCGTCCTCGCCGAGCTTTCGGCAGACGACCCCAAGGGCATGTACAAGGAGGCGCGCGAGCTCGCCAAGCTCGGCAAGGACATCGTGGTGCGGCTCCCCCTGCGCCCCGACGGCCTGCGCGTGGCGCGGCTTCTTTCGCAGGATCAGATCGCCACGTGCGCGTCGGGTTGCTACTCGGCTTCGCAGGCCCTGGTCGCGGCCAAGGGCAACGCGAGCTACGTCGCTCCCGCGGTCGGGCCGCTCGACGACATCGGGACGATCGGCATGGATCTGGTCGAGCAGGTCATCCGCGTCTACGACAACTACGGCTTCCAGACCCAGATCGTGGTGGCCGATATCCGCAATCCCGTGCACGTGCTCGACGCCGCCCTGATGGGGGCCGATGTCGCGGCCCTGACGGCGCCCGTGCTCGAGCAGCTGCTGCGACACCCGTTTTCCGAAGACCTGCGGGCGGGAAGGCCGTCGTGAAGATTTCAGCCGATCGGATCCTCTACCTCTCGCGGGTGGTCGTGAAAGCGCTCAAGGAGAGCCGTTCCCTGGAGCAAAGAGCCGACGACGAGACGGTCCGACGCGCCGTCGTGCGCGAGCTGACGGACGGGTTTGCCGAACTCGATGCGCTGGAGGAGAAGGTTCGGGCCTCGCTTGCAAAGCGGCGATCCATTTCCGAAAAGGACCGGGAGTTTCTCTTCTCGCGAAGCCTCGAGGAAGAGCTTCGAAAGCATGGCGCCTGAGAGAAGCTACAGTAGTGTTTCAGAGATACTCAGAAAAGAGACAATTTAGTCGTCGCAAACTACGGCCGTAAAGAGCCACGCTCCAAAGGCTGCCCGGGGCTTGTCAGGTCGCTCCACTCGGCAATACAATTGGGTCGATGGCGGGCCAATTGGATCTGACCCAGATCGGGATCGATCGAACCGCACCCATTCCGCTCGCGGAGCAGGTCAGCGAGGCCATCGAGCGCGAGATTTCGGGCGGTTCCCTGCCGACGAACTCGCGTCTGCCGACGACCCGCGATCTCGCGGCCGCTCTCGGCGTCAACCGGGGGACCGTCCAGGCGGCCTACCGCCTCCTCGCGGAACGGGGGCTCGTAGAGGGCCGTGTGGGAAGCGGTACGGTCGTGCTTTCGGGGTCGCCCTCCCCTGCCCCTCCGTTTCGGTTGAACGATCTGCTCTCGCAGCGCGTCGCGGGCCTCCCCGACGAGGCCTCGACTCCCCTGCCGGCTCCGCTCGTCGCGGATTTCTCGCGGCTGGCGCCCGACGAGCGCTTCTTTCCGCTGGAGGAGTTCACGCGCACCGTCTCCTACGCGTGGAGCCGGCGACGCGACCTGTGGTCTTACGCTCCGCCTCTGGGCTTGGACGAGCTGCGCGTCGAGATCGCGCGCCGCTTGAACGAGCACGGTATCCAGCGGTCGCCCGCCGAGATTCTGGTCGTCAGCGGCGCGCAGCAGGGACTGGATCTTCTCTTCCGCACCTTCACGGATCCGGGAGATCTCGCGGCGATGGAGTCGCCGACCTACTCGGGAGCGCTCGCGCTCGCGCGCCTGGCGGGCGTCTCGATCGTGCCGATGCCGATGGACGAAGGCGGGCCCGATCCGTCGGTGCTGCGCGGGCGGCGCGTCAAGCTCGTCTACGTCATGCCCGAGCGGCAGAATCCGACGGGCATCACGACCGGCCGCGACCGCCGTCTCGCCCTCGCGGATGCGGCGATCTCATCGGGCGCGCTCATCGTCGAGGACGGCTACGAAGAGCCGGAGTCGGGGCTGCTGCCGCTCGCCGCATCGCGGCCCGAGCGCACGGTGTGGCTCGGGACGCTGTCGAAGGATCTCGTCCCGGGCTTCCGGATCGGCTGGATTGCGGCGGAGGGCGCGATCGTCGAGCGGCTGGCGCGCGTGAAGAAAGCCACCGACTTTCAGACGCCCATCCCGCTTCAGGCGGCGGTCGCCGCGTTTCTGAAGGCGGGCGCGGATCGCCGGGTGCGGCAGGCCCGCGGGGAAGAGGTCTCGCTGCGCGCCGACGCGGCCCGTCGGGCGCTCCAAGAAAGGTTGCCTGAGGCAACTATTTGGGGCGGGGAGGGTGGAAATCCGCTGTTCTGGCTGATCCTACCCGGAGGTGTGTCGGGCCGTCGCGTCGCCGAGGCGGCGGCGCGGCGCGGCGTAGCCGTAGCGCCGGGGCAGGACTTCGATCCTCGAGGCGAGGATGTCGAACGCGTGCGCCTCTCGGTCACGCGCGTCGAGCGAAAAGAAATCGAGCGTGGGATCGCGCTCCTCGCGGAGGCGGTCCGGGAAGTGGAGTCGCGCAACCGGTCGGCGCTGTCGGCGCCGGTCGTCTGAGGTGACAGGGAGGATGGCGCAATGACCACGGCAGACAGTTTTCGTTTGAAGGTCGGATTGGCCGAGATGCTCAAGGGCGGCGTGATCATGGACGTCGTCAACGCGGAACAGGCGAAGATCGCCGAGGCCGCGGGAGCCGCGGCGGTGATGGCGCTGGAGAGGGTGCCCGCGGACATCCGGCGCGACGGGGGAGTCGCGCGTATGTCGCCGGTCTCAAAGATCCGGGAGATCCAGCAGGCGGTCTCGATTCCGGTGATGGCGAAGTGTCGGATCGGGCACCTCGCCGAGGCCCGTGTCCTCGAAGCGCTCAAGGTCGACTTCATCGACGAGTCCGAGGTCTTAACACCCGCCGACGAAGAGAACCACGTCTACAAGCACGACTTCGCGGTCCCGTTCGTGTGCGGCTGCCGCAACCTGGGAGAGGCCTTGCGCCGCATCGGCGAGGGCGCGGCGATGATCCGGACGAAAGGGGAGGCCGGCACCGGCGACATCGTGCACGCCGTCAAGCACCTGCGCGAAGTGCACCGCGAGATCAAGATGCTCACGCAGCTCTCCAAGGACGAGAGGATGGCCGCGGCCAAGCGCCTGCAGGCACCGTTCGAGCTCGTCGTCGAGGTCGCCGAGACCGGCAAGCTCCCGGTGCCGAACTTCGCCGCCGGCGGCGTCGCCACGCCCGCCGACGCGGCCCTGTGCATGCAGCTCGGCGCCGAGGCCATCTTCGTCGGGTCGGGAATCTTCAAGTCCGACGATCCCGAAAAGCGAGCGCGCGCGATCGTTCAGGCCACGACGCACTGGAAGGACGCGCAGGCCCTGCTGGCTGCGGAAGAGTCCCTGGGCTCGGGAATGAAGGGCATCGAGGCGGCGAGCCTCGCCGAAGAGGCCCAGCTCCAGACCCGCGGATGGTGAAGACGGGCGGCGAGAATCGCCGGGGCGTCGCCGTCCTGGCCCTTCAGGGAGACTTCGAGGCGCACCGTAGGGCGCTCGCGCAAGTCGGTGTCGCGAGCTTCGAAGCGAAGCGGCCGAGGGATCTCGAGGAGGCGTCGGGACTGGTGATCCCCGGAGGCGAGTCCACGACCCTGTGGAAGTTCTTCGAGGCCGAACCCTGGGAGGCGGCCTTCCGGTCCTTCGCCGGAGCAGGGCATCCCATCCTCGGCACATGCGCCGGTGCGATCGTTCTGGCGCGGGACGTGACCAACCCGGCCCAGAAAGGTCTGGGCCTGATCGACATCGGTGTGGAGCGCAACGCCTACGGCCGGCAGTTGGACTCCTTCATCGCCGACGTCGACAGTACGGCGCTCGGAGGAACGATGCCGGCGGTTTTCATTCGCGCTCCGCGGATCCGTCGCGTGGGCAGGGGAGTCGAGATCCTCGCGACGCACTCGGGCGAGCCCGTGCTGGTGCGAGAAGACAATGTCGCCGCGGCGACGTTTCACCCCGAGCTGACGCCGGACCGGCGGCTCCATCGGGCGCTCTTTGCGCCGGATGCGCGGCAGAGGAGGACGGCGTGAGTCTGGTCACGATCGAAAAGCGCGGCGATGACGTCGCGGTCCTGACGCTCAACCGGCCCAAGGCCAACGCGTTTTCGCCGGAGTTGGTAGCCGAGCTCTCTTCGGCTCTTTCGGCGAGCGAGAAGGCGCGCGCGGTCGTTCTGGCCTCGGCGATTCCGGGGATCTTCTCGGCGGGCTGGGACCTGCGGTTCCTGGTCGACCGCGAGCGCAAGGACATGGAAGTCTTCGTCTCGGACTACTGCGACCTGGTGCGCCAGATCTTCGTGTTCGGTCCGCCCGTCGTCGTCGCGTTGAACGGCCACGCAATCGCGGGCGGGCTCATCGTCGCGATGGCCGCCGACGAGCGGCTGGCCGCCGAAGGAAAGGGCAAGTTCGGGCTCTCCGAAGTCATCCTGGGCGTTTCGGTGCCGCAGTGCCTCATGGAGCCGTTCCGCCACGGGCTCGGCGCGCGGACGATGGAGCGCCTCGCCGCCACGGGCGAGAACCTCAATGTCGAACGCGCCCTCGCCGTGGGCCTTTTGGATCGGGTGGTGCCCGCCGAGGGGCTTCTCGAGGCCGCGGTCGAACGCGCCGGCTTTCTGGCCGGTCTCGCGCCGGCCGCCCACGCGGCGATCAAGCGGCGCAGCCGCGCGGCCGCGATCGCGCGATTCGACCAGGCTCGCGACCACGATCCGTTCCTGGACTACTGGTTCAGCGACGACGCGCGGTTCCGCATCCGGGACATGGTCGCGAGGCTCTCCGGAAAGCCCGCCTAGCAGGGTGCTGCCGGTCGACGAGATCCTGGAGGCGCTCGACCTCTCGCGGGCGCAGCCCGGGAGCGGTTTTCTCGAGGCGCTCTTCGCGCGCTTCAACGCCCGCGTTCCCTTTGAGAACGCCTCGAAGATCGTCCGCGACGTGCGGATCGAGAGCCCGCAGGAAAAGCCCCGGGCGCCCGAACTCTTCTGGAAGGAGCATCTCGAGCAGGGCGCCGGAGGCACGTGCTTTGCGCGCGTGGCCGCTTTTGGCGCGCTGCTCGAAGCGCTCGGCTTTCCAGCGCGCCGGCTCCTCGGCAAAGTCGAGCGCGACTTCGATCATGCGGCCCTTCTCGTCGCGACTCCCTCGGGAGACGTTCTGGCCGACGTGGGCTTCCCCCTGCCGGCCCTCGTCCCGGCGCGGGGCGGGAGGATCGAGGGCGCAGTCGTGGACCTCGAAGCCTCGCCGACGCCTCGCGGGCTGCACATCGGATTTTCGGGCGGCGTTCCCGAGGGGCCGCGGGAGCTCGAGGTGTTCTTCGAAGAGGTGACCGACGAGCTCTATCGAGACCTCTGGCGCAGGACGTTTGCGCCGCGGGCGCGTTTCCTCCAGAGCGTCACGCTGCGCAAGGACGCCGGGAATCGCGTGGTCTCGTACTCCGGCGGCGTCCTTCGAGTGGACGACCGGCACTCGCGGCTGGCGATCCCGCTCGCCGCATCGCGGGCAGAGGCTCTGGCCGGCGTCTTCGGCGTCGAGAAAGAGCTGCTCGAGGAAGCGTTCGCGATCGTGCGCGAGGGGTCTGCCTCCACGACCGAGACCACGCTGACGGCGTACCTGGAGACCGACCGGAGCGCCGAGGACGCCTACGCGGCGATCTCCACGCCGCGCGGCTATCGGCGGCTCCTCGAAGGAATCGCCGACGTCGTCGGTGAAGAAGCGACGGGTTCGGGTTACCGCTTCGAACTCGCGGCGCCGGGAGCCGGCGCGGGCGCGCCGCGCCTCGTCGAGGAGGTCGCCACGGAGAACGGCCGCAGACGCCTCACGGTCGTGCGCCGTATCGGGGAGTCGCCGCAGCGCTCGAGCTTTCGCGCCGAAACCCGCGGGAAAACGACGTGGCTGATGCGCGAGATGACGCTTTCGGGATCCCGCGAGGATCTCCTGCGCAACGACGCTCTGCGCGGCCGCCTCGCCGGCACGCTGGCGGTCGATCTCCTGGCCTGGGCCAGGTTGCTCTAGGGAAGGCGCCTCAGAACCGGAACGATCGCTCCGACTCCAGGAGCCTCAACCGCGGCTCCTTCAATGCCGCCACCTCGTGGCGGATCCGCGACAGGGACGGAGGCTTCATGTGGTACAGGTACACGGGCACGTCGGCCGGCGCTTTGGAGAGCTCGCGCTTGAGAAGCCGCGGCGTCAAGTGACACGAGGCTCTCGCGACCGCGCTCTGGCCGTCGGAAAAGGAGACTTCCAGGAAGATCGCCTTGAGCGCTCGGCAGCTCCTCGCTTCCTTCCACAGCCGCTCGGTCGGCATGGTGTCGCCGGAAAAGAGGATCGCGCGTCCGGGCCGCGACACCAGGTAGCCGTACGCCGGCACGACGTGGTCGACGGGCACGGCAGTGAACTGGACGCCTCCCGCGCGAAACGGCTTTCCGGCCGGGACGGCGGTGAGCACGACCGTCGGTCGGCGGCGCGAGGGAAGGCGCGTGAAGTCCGGCCATGTCGAGTCGTTGAACATGTGGCGCGAGAGGGCGGTGAGCACGGGCGCGGGCGCGAGCACTTCGAGCGGAGTGGACCGACCGTAGAGGTTCTCGACGAGGAATGGCAGGGACGCGACGTGGTCGAGGTGCGCGTGCGTGAGCACGACGCGGCGGATGCGCTTCTGCGCCGAGAGCGGCAGCGCTTCGGTCAGCGCGCCGGCGTCCAGCGCCGTGTCGCCGTCGATCAAGAACGTCGTCATGCGATAGCCCGGCGCGGAACCGCCGTAAGGGCCGAGCACACGGACGGACATCGACTTGCGGGGAGTCACGCGGTGGGATTGTAAGGTGAGTAAGCGGTAAGCAGTAAGCGGTAAGCAGTCGGACTCGCTCTCGGTCCTGCTTACTGCTTACTGCCGACTGCTTACTTCTAGAATTCCGGTCCGATGTAGAAGAACAGCTTGAATCCGGTGAGGCTCTCCTTGAAGTTCCACTGCTTCGCGAAGTCGAAGTGGAGGGGGAGGCCGAGGATGTCCGCCTGGAGGCCGAAGCCCCAGTCGGAGTACCCGCCGACGGAGCCGTGGCAGCCCGCCGGAGCGCCGCTCAACGGAGTGCCGGTGCCGCAGAGGGTGTAGTCGCGACAGAACTGGTAGGGCTGGTTCTTCAGAGCCGCGCCGCCAACGTCGAAGAAAACCTTTCCGCGGATTCCGCCGATGCCCAGGAGCGGCGTGGCGAGAAAGTCGATTAGCGGGAACCGGAACTCGGCGTTGAAGAAGGCGGCGGAGTTGCCGAAGATGCCGTAATAGGGAAGGGCCCGAATCGTGTCGAGGCCACCGAAGGCGAGCACGTCGGGGAGATTGCCCGTTGCGCGGAACCCGTAGAGCCGCAGCGCGATCAGCGAGCGGCGCGTGATCTTGAAGTAGTGGCGCAGGTCCGCGTCGAGGTCCAGCGTCAGCGTCGAGCCGCTCGTGCCGGGCAGCTTGGTGCCCTGGATGTACGGAGACCAGTTCGCCTCGAAGGAGATCCTCCGGCCCGAGATCGGTCCAAACTCCTGGTACTGCGTGGTGTCGCCCACGAAGCGCGCCCCGAGCCGGGGATAGTTGTTTTTCGTCGGGATCCCGACGATGGTGGGGGGGTCGCTGTCCGGTACGTAGACTGGATAGCCATCGTACTGGCGGGAGATGAACCCCGCGGTCCCCTCGATCCGGTAGTACCGGTTGAAGGGATAGGTTCCGAAGATGTCGCCCCCGGTGAACCGGTAGGCGCTGCGTGTTCGGACGACCTGTCCCGTGGTGCTGTTGATCGCCAGGTAGTACTGCCTCTGGTCGAAGGCCTCGATGCCCTTCTGGAGGCGCTGGGAGATGTCGGTGTACTGGAGCAGGATGTTCGTGAACGAGGAGACCGTCTGGAGGACGCCGACCAGCCGGCGGTCCCCCAGGTTGTCGCCGAACGTCAGGATCGTGTTGGACAGGAACGTCTGGTCCGTCGAGATACCGGCCAGGATCTCGGCGTTCTCGAGGAAGAGCTTGTGGCCCGGCTTCTTGGTGATCTTCTCCGGGTCGATCGCGACTTCGATCGGAGGCTGGTAGGGCGCGATCGTCTGGGGGCCGGCGGGCGAGGGAGCCGGGTTGACGTCGGCGAGCTTGCGGTAGGGCTTCTTGGCGTCCGTGACGTAGAGAGTGAAGCGGCGTTTGTAATACGCCGAGAAGACCAGCCGCTCCGAGCCGTCGCGGGCCACGAGGACGGCGGGGGAGAAGCAGCCGCCGACGACGTTGGTGAAGAGAGTCGTCTCGCCGTTGTCGAGGTTGATCGAGTAGATGTTGTAGATCCCGCCGTCGCGGTCGGAAGCGAAATAGAGGCGCTTGCCGTCGGGCGACACGGACGCGTCCTCGTCGTTCCAGTCGCCGTAGGTGATCTGCTCGCGGGATCCGGGAACGCCCGGCTGGAAGCGGAAGATCTTGGCCGTCGTGCCCTGGACGCCCGAGTAATAGATCCACTTCCCGTCGGGCGAATAGGTCGGGGCGAAGTCGAAGGCGTCGTCCTGTGTCAGGTTGGTGATCGTCTTGGCCTGCATGTCGAAGAGGAAGATGTCGGCGTGGCCGGCCTGGACCCCGTGGAAGATGAGCTTCGTCCCGTCGGGGGAGAAGGCCGGATTGAGCTGCTGATCGATTCCCGGCATCGGGACCATCGCCTCGATCTTTCCGTCGAGGGCGTTCAAAAGGAGGAGCTCGCGACCGCGTTCGCGGCGGACGAAGAAGGCCAGAGTGTTGCCGTCGGGGGCGACGGCGAGATCCACGCCCCCGACCGGACCCGTCGTCAGCCATTGCGCGACGATGTACTCGTAGTCGGTCTTGAACCCCTTCGTCAGGTTCTTGAAGAGCTTGCGCTCGCGGCTCGAAAAGACGACGACGTTGGCGTCCTCGCCCAGAGTCGAGATCGCCGCGCCGAGGTCGCCCGAGGGGAACGGCCGGACCGAGAGCTCGGCGGACTGGTCTTCGGTCAGCCGGACGCGGTCGCCGAAGTCGATGGGCTCGCCCTTCTCCGTCAGTATCTTGATGTATCGCTGGCGCAGATACCGTCGGAAGCGGATGTCGAACTCCTCGGCCGAGACGTTGAAGGTGCGCTTCAGGACGCGGTCGACGCCGGGCCCGAGCTGGCCGCGGTACTCGAACACGAGGTCGCGTACGCCGTCCTTGCCCCATTCGGTCTCGACGAAGTCGAAGACGGCGTGGCCGAACCGGTACGCGAAGAAGCCGTAGATCCCGCGCTCGGCGATGTCGGGCACCTGGTCGGCGAGCACGGCATCGCGCAGGACCATCTTGTCCTTGCTGGTCTCGTCCTTCCCGAAGTAGGAAGCCATGCCCTCCGTGAACCACTGCGGCGTGTTCGAGGTCAGGGCCCGGAGAAAATTGCCGCCGAACAGGATCTCGAATTGGAAGACGTGGGTCAGCTCGTGCGCGACGAGCTTGGACAGCTCGACGTCCGGCAGATCGACCGGCAGGACCATGCGGTTGCGCGTCGGAAGGGCGAAGGCGCCGATGCCCTCCGGGATGAAGTTGGGCAGCGTGTTGGTCTGCTCGAACTCGGAGTGAGTCGCGTAATAGATGATGTTGATCGGCTTGGGAATCTGGAAGTTCAGGTCGCGGGAGATCTCGTCGTACGCGCTTTCGGCGTAGGACGCGACCTTCTGGAGTGAGACCTGTTCCCGGTCGTAGAAATAGATGACGAAGTGCGTGGACCGGTACGTCTGCCACGGGAACTTGTCGTAGACGATCTTGTTCTGGCCGAAGTACGTGTAGTACGGCGAGATGATCTGAGCCGCGGCGGGAGAAGAGAGGGCGGCACCGAGAGCCAGAGCAACCAGCGTCTTCTTCATAGGGTCCTGGGGGTCAATCCTTGAAGATGTAGCGCTCCGCCTCGCGGTCGCGCGCGACGAACGTGTTCAAGATCTGGTTCTCGAGAGAGAAGAGGTTCTCGAAGAGGCCCTGGAGCTCGTCGGCTTTCCGGCTGCTGGTCTGGCGGAAGTCCTTGAACTCGTCCTGGAGGAGCCGCTCGCCCGTGCGGCCGTCGAACACCAGGAACACGATGTCGAACAGGAAACCCGTCTGCTCGACGTAGACCTGGCGGTAGTACGTGCGACCGTCGATCGGGGAGGTGTACTCCTCGGTCTTGTAGCCGGAGCGGTCCTCGACCTTGAACTCGAGGCTTCCCGACACGACGACCTCGGAGTTGGTCTGGGCCCCGACCGACGCCCAGAACTCCTGGGCGCGGGCGAGCTCGGTCAAGTTCTGGGTCGGCAGCTTGACGTCCGCGGGGGTCTCGACGATCTCGAACTTGGTCTTCTTCTCCAGCTGCTTCTTCAGGAACCGGTGGAACTCTCCCTGCAGGTCGACGTTCTGCAGCCGCTTGTCGCGCGCCTTCTCGGCGTCGGTGACCAGGATGAAGGGTGCCAAGGCGATGCGCTCGTTGCCGCGCAGGGGAAGCTTCGCCTTCAGGGGGAGCCGGAGCTTGACCTCCTCGGGGCTCGCCGCGGCTCCCGCCGCAACGGCGAGGGCGAGGAGCACCGCGGCTGAGACCCGCGTCCTACGGAACACCGGCGGCCTTTCCCGTCGTCTTCGAGTACGACGTGTAGAACTCGGCGAACCGCGCGTAGTTGCGGCGGATGTAGTTGTTGTTGGGATCCAGCTCCAGAGCCTTCTTGTATTCGGCGAGCGCCCGAGCGAAATCTCCGTTGGCCTCCAGCGCGACCGCCAGATTGTTGTGCGCGTGGGCGTTGTCGGGCGCCTTGGTGATCGCCTGCTCGTAGCGGAAGGCCGCCTCGCGCCAGAGACCCTTCTTCGCGACGTCGGTGCCGAACTTCATCTGGGTCTCGGCGCGCTCGGGATGGTTGTACGAGGTGCAGCCCCCCGCGACAAGAAGAAAGGTGAGAATCCACGTGCGGCTGCGATTCAAGCTCGTCTCTCCGCCTCCCAGGTCGGGTGGCTATTATAGGTTTCCTCTCGATACGCAATCGGAGATTTGTCGCCGCGCCCCGGGAAGGATGAGAGGTACGTTAAAGCCTTGAGCCCCGATTCCCTCCCGCGCGCCGCCGCGATCTCCTGGTCGCGAGCCGGGGTCACGCCTCAGAGACTCTGGCCCGCGCTGCGCGCGCGAGGCAGCGTGGAAGCCGTCTTGTCCTCCGGCGAGGAGGAACTGTCCCAAATTCTTGGCAGTCGCGAACGCGCGCGTGAGGTTCTACGGGCCCCCGAACAGGCGTCGGCGCTGCGCTGGGCTGCGGACGTCGAACGTTCAGGAATCCGGATTCTGACCGCGTTCGACGCCGACTATCCTCCGCTCTTGACCGAGATCGCGGATCCGCCGCTGGTGCTCTTCGCGCTCGGCAGAATCGAGCGCCTGCGGCTTCCGGCCGTGGCGGTCGTGGGCTCGCGAGACGCGTCGCGGTACGGGCGGGACGTTGCCTGGCGGCTGGCGCGGGAGCTCTCGGGGGCCGGCGTGACTGTGGTTTCGGGCTTCGCGCGCGGCGTCGACGCGTCGGCCCACGAAGCCGCGCTGGAGGGGCCCGGTGGCACGGTGGCCGTGCTCGGATGCGGCCTGGACGTGGACTATCCCCGCGAGCATCGCAAGCTCAAGGATCGGCTCGCCTCCGAAGGGCTGCTGCTGTCGGAGCACTCTCCCGGAAGCGAGCCGCGTCCCCAGAATTTTCCGATCCGCAATCGCATCATCGCGGGACTCTCCTCGGGGGTCGTGGTGGTGGAGGCCTCGCGGCGATCGGGCTCTCTCATCACGGCCCGTCTCGCGGCGGACTTTGGGCGCGACGTGTTCGCGGTGCCGGGGTCCATTTTTTCGGAGACCTCGGCCGGAGCGCACGCGCTTCTTCGCGACGGCGCGATCCTGTGCCGGGGCGCCGAGGACGTGCTCGCGGAGCTGTTCCCGTCGGTCGGTTCGCCGCAGCGGATCGCCGCCGGGGCATCTTCCGCGCCGGTCGATCTTTCGCCCGAGGCTCGCCGCCTTCGCGAGGCCCTCGCGACGGAAGAGTCGCTGTCGGCCGAAGAGCTCGCGCAGGCGCTGGATCTGCCGGCGGCGACGGTGCTCGCAGCGCTCTTCGAGCTCGAAGGCGCCGGCCTCGCGGCGCCGGTCGAGGGCGGACGCTACGGCGTCCTAAGACGTTAGGAGTCAGATGTTAGGCGGATCCTCCGAGGGACCGGGAATAGCCGAATGTTGAGACAGTGCGGACCCGAGCCGTTTGCGCTTTGGCCGAGGTTATGAGACTTTCCCACGCCCTCTATGGCCGCTAAGTCGATCGTCATCGTCGAATCTCCCGCGAAAGCGAAGACTCTCGAGAAGTTTCTCGGGAAGGGATTCAAGGTCCTCGCCTCGTACGGCCACGTGCGCGACCTTCCGCGCAAAGGCCTCGGTGTCGACCGCGGGCAGTCCTACGAGCCGACGTACGAGGTCCTCCAGGGCAAAGAGAAAACGGTCAACGAGCTGAAGAAGGCGACCCGCGATGCCGAGAACGTCTACCTCGCGGCCGACCCGGACCGTGAGGGCGAGGCGATTTCCTGGCATCTGCAGGAAACCTTGAAGCCCGGGGCGAAGAAGACGAGCTTCCGGCGCGTCCGGTTCAACGAGATCACCAAGAAAGCCGTGCTCGCCGCGATGGAGGACGCCGGAGAGATCGACGGGCGCCTGGTCGACGCGCAGCAGGCGCGCCGCATCATCGACCGGCTGGTGGGCTACGAAGTGTCGGACCTTCTCTGGAAGAAGATCTGGCGCGGGCTTTCGGCCGGGCGCGTGCAGACGGTGGCGCTGCGCATCATCTGCGAGCGCGAGAATGAGATCGAGGCGTTCGTTCCGGTCGAGTACTGGACGGTGGACGCGTCTCTCGAAGGCAAGGTCCCGCCCTCCTTCACGGCGCGCCTCTCGGCCTTCGACGGCCAGAAGCTAAAGTTCGACGGCACGGACCCGCGCCTGCCCGACGAGGCGGCAGCGAAGGCCGTCGTCGACGAAGTCTCGAGGGCGACGTGGACGGTGGCCTCGGTCGAGACCTCCGAGCGCCGCAAGAATCCGGCGCCCCCCTTCATCACCTCGCAGCTCCAGCAGGCTGCGGCGCGACGCTACTCCTTCGCGGTGCGCCGGACGATGCAGATCGCCCAGCGCCTGTACGAGGGCCGGGAGATTCCGGGCCGCGGAACCGTGGGCCTGATCACCTACATGCGCACCGACTCCACGCGCGTCTCCGACGACGCGCTGAAGGCGGTCCGCGAGCTCATCGGCGCGCAGTACGGGGGAGAGTCGCTGCCCGAGTCGCCCCGCTACTTCAAGAGCCGCCGGGACACGCAGGACGCCCACGAGGCCATCCGGCCGACGTACCTGGATCTGCCGCCGGACGAGGTCGCCAAACACGTGGCTCCCGACGAGGCCAAGCTCTACCGCCTCATCTGGGAGCGCTTCGTGGCGTCGCAGATGGCGCCGGCCGTCTACGACACGACGTCCGCCGAGATCACGGCGGGGCGCGCGCTCTACCGCGCCTCCGGCTCCACGCTGAAGTTCGCGGGGTATCTCGCGGCTTACGGCGTCTCGGCCGCCAGCCTCGCGACGGTAGACGAGGAGGAGACCGACAAGGACTCGCCGAAGCTGCCGCCGCTGTCGCAGGGCGAGACGATCAAACTCCTCGAGGTCAAACCCGAGAAGAAAGAAACCCAGCCGCCGCCGCGCTTCAACGAGGCGTCGCTGGTGAAGTTCCTCGAGGAGAACGGCATCGGCCGGCCCTCGACCTACGCCGAGATCCTGCGCAAGATCGAGGAGCGGCGCTACGTCCACAAGAAGGACCGCCGCTTCATCCCGACCGCGCTCGGGCGCACGGTCATCGAGCTCTTGATCCCCTACTTCGACGACTTCTTCGAGACTGCGTACACCGCTCGCATGGAGGAAGCGCTCGACGACGTCGAGGAGGGAAAGCTCTCCTGGACGAAGGCGCTCTCGGATTTCGACAAGACGTTTTCCCGCGACCGCGACCGCGCCCTCGATGACATGGTGTCGGGCAAGGCCGGCATTCCGCTGGCGCAGGCGAAAAAGCTGAAGCTGTCCGTGGTTCCGCCGATCGACGAGAAATGCCCCAACTGCGGAAAAAAGCTCAAGCTCCGCATGGGCAAGAACGGACTCTTCGTGGCCTGCAGCGGATACCCCGGCTGCACCTTCACGCAGGACATCCCGGATCCCGAGGAAGACGCGGTGGACATGTCGGAGATCGAGAACACCACGTGCGATGAATGTGGCGAGCCGATGAAGGTGCGCCAGAGCCGCACGGGCTCGACCTTTCTCGGATGCACCGCGTACCCCAAATGCCGCAACGTCGTGAACATCGCGGTCGCCGGGGGCAAGGCCGAGGCCAAGCCCGACGAGCCGACCGGGCAGATGTGCCCGCGCTGCGGCCACGAGCTCGTGCGCCGGCACGGCCGCTACGGGGCCTACGTCTCGTGCTCGAACTATCCCGCGTGCAAGTACAAGCCGCCCAAGCCGATCAAAGACACCGGCGTGAAGTGCCCCAAGGACGGAGGCATCATCGCCGAGCGGCGCGGCCGCTTCCGGCCGTTCTACGGGTGCGTGAACTATCCCAAGTGCGACTTCTCGCTCTCGGTGCGACCGATCCCCGAGAAGTGCCCGCAGTGCGGCAACCCGTACCTGCTCTTCCGGGAAAGGAAGTCCGGCAACGTCTTCGCATGCGACAAGGCCGGCTGCGGCTTCGAGAAGCCCGCCGGGCCACTGCCCGAGATCGTCGAGGTTGTCCCGGAGGCTTCTCCCGAGCCCGTGGAAGAGGTCGCAGCGGAGCCCGCGCGCAAGCCGAGGGCGCGTCGCTCCGCGAAGGGTTAGGTCTTCACCGCCCTCAGGCAGATCCGGAACCGGAACGACCTTCCGATCCCCGGCAGGTTCTTCAGCGCCAGATCGACTCCGCGATAAAGCGGGTAGGGCGAAGCGGGATAGAAGATCTTCTCGACGCGGAGCCCCGCTTCTTCCAGGAAGCGCAGGATTTCGCGCGGCCGCCGCACGGCGATGTGATCAGGCTGCTGGCGCAGGATGAAGTTGCGCGCCTTCAACCTCTCGACGAAGTGCTCGCGGTTGGGCGTGTAGGCCGCGAAGCGGCCGCCGGGCTTCAACACCCTCCGCACCTCCGAGAGCATGCGGGTCAGCGTGTCGTCGGTGACGTGCTCGAGAAAGTCGAAGGCCCCGGCCACGTCTACGGTCGCGTCGCCGATCTCGGGGAATCGCCCGGCGTCGGCCTGAAGAAACGTGACGTTGGAGACGGAAAGCTCGCGCGCCTTCTCGCGGGCGAGTGAGATTGCGAGGGGCTCGCCGTCCAATCCGATGACGTGGGCGACGCGGGAAGCGAAGAAGAACGACGCGTCTCCGCGCGCGCATCCCAGGTCCAGGAGCGTTTCGGTGCCGCGAGGCTCGACGAGCTCGAGAAGGTTCTCCTCGCGCTCCCGCCACTTGCGCGCGGGGCACGTGAACCAGTGCCGGTGGTACATCTGCGCGTAGTACGCGGGATCGTACGCATCCCGGTTGGGCGACGTGCTCTCGGTCATGGCGACCGCGTCTCTCGATCTAGCCTTCGCCGGGCGGGACGTTGAGGAGCCTGCGGAAGGGGAGCTTGATCGGGAAGGCCTGCGCGTACTTCCAGATCCGGTCCGTCAAGGGAGGCTTGGCGGCGGGATTCTTGAAGCAGACCGCGCAGCGGGGAAGGTTGGTGAAGTCGTGCGCGCGGAAGCCGTCCTCGATCGTCGAAAGGAACGGGGAACGAGCGATCTCGGTGATCCGTTGCTCGCGGACGTTGCCGAGCTTCTGCGTGCCGTCGTAGTCGTAGCAGCAGTGGGTGACGTCGCCGTTGCAGAGGATGACGAACCACTGCCACGGCGTGCCCTGAAAGCAGCCGTAGTACGCCTGGTGGAGCTCCGTGACCTCGGCGGTGTCCAGACCCTCGCAGGTCTTGTTGATGACGACGGCCTGGGGATATCGGTCGAGGTGGAAGAAGTCGCGAAAGTCCCGCGGCGTCTCGTCGTGCGTCTGTGTGGTGATCATTCGCTGGATCTCGACCGTGATCCTCTTGCCTTTCGACATGTCGAGAAACCGGCGGATGTTCTCGACGACCGCCTCGAACTTTCCGCCCTTGCGCACGATCGGATAGACCTCGGGCTTCAGCGTGTCGATGCACAGGCGGATGCGCGACAGCGAGCTCTCGAGCAGGCGCCTCGACCAGTCTTCGTTTAGGAGCGTCGCGTTGGTCGAGACGCAGACGCCGGGGAAAAGATCGACCGCCTCGGGCAGCCGCTTGTAGAGCAGCGGCTCGCCCATCTCGTGGAGGTAGCTCATGTGCAGGCCCATAGTCTTCATCTGCGCGGCCACGTCCTCGACCATGTCGAACGGCGCATCCTCGAAGGGCCGCGTCAGCACGTCCATGGGGCACATGCCGCACCGCAGATTGCAGCGGCTGGTCAATTCCAGGGCGAACTTCACCGACTTCAGCTTCAGCGCGCCCTGCCGGTCCCGGCTCATGGCGCGAGTCTAGCCGAGAGGAGGATCCGGTATCGAAAGAGCCGGCCGATCCCGGGCAGGCGCCAGAGCGCTTTCTCGATCCAGCGCACGCCGGGGAATGGCGCCGGCGAGTAGGTCAGGGAGTCGATGCTCCAGCCCTCGGATTCCAGAAGCGTCGCGATCTCGCGCGGGCAGCGCACCGCGATGTGCTGCGGGAACTGCCTCAACAATATGTCCCGCGCCTTTAGCCTCTCGACGTAGTGCTCACGGTTGGGCGTGTAGGCCACGAAGCGTCCGCCCGGCTTGAGGACCCGCGCGAGGGCCCGGAGCATCTGGCGGACCGTGGCGTCGTCGACGTGCTCGAGCAGATCGAAAGCGCCGGCGACGTCGATGGAATGGTCCGCGATCGCCGACAGCTTCGCGACGTCGCCCTCGACGAAGCGCACGTTGTCGAGGCCGCGGC
>Ga0114129_10003478_pt1 | contig 22143 bp, 23 predicted proteins | sample RhiMetdeltSRZDD1_FD_80071 | JGI IMG/M metagenome (GOLD analysis project Ga0114129, IMG submission 80071) | Populus rhizosphere microbial communities from Tennessee, USA - Rhizosphere MetaG P. deltoides SRZDD1 (version 2) (version 2) | ecosystem: Host-associated > Plants > Roots > Rhizosphere >... | reverse complement strand
GATATCCACAGAAGCTGAGCGATTCTTCGACCGCTACGCGTATCCCGATTGGCTGCGCGCGCACAGCCGTCTTGTCGGCCGGATCGCCGAGACGCTCGTCGCGGCGCGCGACGACATGGGTGGGGACTCGCGCGATATCGCGCTTGCCGGATATCTCCACGACATCGGCCGGAGCCCGCTCGTCGCGAGCGACGCCCGCGAGCACAACGAGCTATCCGCGCTGATCCTGGCGGCCGAGGGCCTCGCGGGAGCGGTCGAGCCGGCCCGCCGGCACGCGATCTACACCGTGCTCGATCCTGCGACGGCGCCCCTGAGTCTGGCCGACAAGATCGTGTATGTCGCCGACCGGCGTGGTGGCATGAGCGTCGAGACTGTCGAGGTGCGGGCGCGCGACACTGCCCGCCGTCACCCGCGTTACGCGACCGACATCGAACGCGCGATACCGATCGCAAAGGACCTCGAGCGCGAAGTGTTCGCGGGCCTGCCTTTTGCACCCGACGAGCTGGAGCGGCATCTCCTCGGATGAGCGACTTCTTCCGCCTGCAGAAGCGCATCGACGAGCTGTCCGCACTGGGCGCGCGTGACGGCGCGATCACGCGTTTGGGTCTGACGGCGGAGGAGCAGGCGGCCCGCGATCTGGTCGGATCGTGGTGTGTGGCGCGTGGCGCGCAGATCCGTCGCGACGCGGCGGCGAATCTGTTCGCGCGGTTCCCCGGTGAGCGCGATAAGGATCCGGTCGTGCTCGTCGGGTCGCACGTCGACTCGGTGCCGGAGGGCGGCCGATTCGACGGGGCACTCGGCGTCATCTGCGCGATCGAGGCGATCGAATCGCTGCTCGACGTCGGCACGCGGTTCCAGCGGCCGGTCGAGGTCGTCGCCTGGGCCGACGAAGAAGGTGCGCGCTTCGGCATCGGGCTCTTCGGCTCCGCCGCGGCGTTCGCCCGCCTACCGGCACGCGCCGCGGAGCGTGCCGATCGCGGCGGGATCACGATCGCTGACGCGCTGCGCGGACTCGGCGAGAAGGGCGATCCGGCGCTCGCGGCACGCGACCCACGCGACATCGCGGCCTATCTAGAGCTGCACATCGAGCAGGGGCCGCGGCTCGCGGAGGCCAATCGCGCGCTCGGTGTCGTGAGCGACATCGTGGGCATCGTGCATGGCCGTGTCACCGTGAAGGGCCGGGCGGATCACGCCGGCGCGACCGTCATGACCGCGCGGGCGGACGCGCTCCTCGGCGCGGCGGAGATGGCGCTGGGCCTCGAGACCGCGGCTCGTTCGCGCGAGAACACCGTCGGCACGGTGGGGGAGATCGCCGTACGTCCCGGCGCGAAAAATGTGGTGCCGGGCGAATGCGCGTTCTCGATCGACGTGCGCGCTCCGGATCAGGCGCGGATCGACGCCGTCATGGCGGACCTGCGCGACGCCGTGCAGCGTGTCTCCGAGGCGCGCGGCCTCGAGACGTCGATCGACCTCTTCAACGCGGTGCCACCGACGCCCCTCGACCTCACGATGCGCGACCTCTTCGCTCGGGCGGCCGCGAGTGTCGGCGTCGAAGCGCCGGTCCTGACCAGCGGCGCCGGACACGACGCGCAGAACCCGCAGCTCGCGGGCGTGCCGACCGGGATGCTCTTCATCCGCTCGACCGGCGGGAGCCACACGCCGCGCGAAGCCGCCGCCACGGTGGACGCCGCGCTCGCCGCCGACGCGCTCGCCTTCGCTCTCCGCCGCCTCGCCGGCTGATCGCCTGGCGGTACACTCGGCTCGCCAGTTGACGTGAACTGGCAAAGGCACCTCGGGGAGGCGGCGTGGCGACGACGGTCGGCCAATATCGCATCGGAGAGCTTGCCGCGAAGGTCGGTTTGACCGAGCGCACCATCCGCTACTACGAGGAGCTCGGACTGCTGGAGTCGGTGAAGCGTCTCGACGGCGGCGTCCGCGTCTACACCGACGAGGACGTGCGGCGCCTCAAGTACATCGGCAAGCTCAAGATGCTCGGCCTCACCTTGCAGGAGATGCTCGAACTCGAGCGGATGTACCGGCGCCATCGATCGAACGAGAACGTGCTGCCGCGACTCATCGAGCTTCTCGACGCGCATCTCGCCACACTGGACGACCGCATGAGCGAGCTACGGGCACTGCGCGACGAGATCCGCGCGTACCGGGAGCACGTCACGGAGCGCTTGTCGGAGACGAAGGATGACTGACGTCGTCATCATCGGCGCGGCGCGCACGCCGATCGGCGCGTTCCTTGGCGGCCTCGCTCCGCTGCCGGCGCCGAAGCTGGGCGCCATCGCGATCCGCGCCGCGCTGGAGCGTTCCGGCGTCGCCGCCGACAAGATCGATGAGGTCTACATGGGCAACGTCGTTCAGGCTGGCGTGGGCCAGGCGCCCGCGCGACAGGCCGCGCTCGGCGCCGGCCTCCCGCAGAGCGTTCCGTGCACGACGGTGAACAAGGTGTGTGGCTCCGGCCTCAAGAGCGTCATGCTCGCCGCGTCGCAGATCCGCGCGGGCGAAGCGCGCTGCATCGTCGCCGGGGGCATGGAGTCGATGTCGAATGCGCCGTATCTCGCCCGGGGTCTCCGCACCGGTCTGTCGCTCGGCGAGCATCGCCTCGAGGACGCCAACCTGGTGGATGGTCTGATGGACGCCTACGGTGGCGGTCACATGGGTCTCGGTGGCGAGAAGGCCGCGGAATGTTGCGCGCTGACGCGCGAAGACCAGGACCGCTTCGCGGTGCGGAGCTATGAGAAGGCGCTCGCCGCGCAGCGCGGCGGCGCGTTCGACGCGGAGATCGTCGCCGTCGACGTGCCAGGGCGGAAGGGCGCCGTGACGACGGTGGCGAAGGACGAAACGCCACGCGAGACGAGCCTCGACGCGCTCGCGAAGCTCGCGCCGGCGTTCAAGCCGGGCGGCACCGTCACCGCGGGCAACTCGTCGAAGCTCAACGACGGCGCCGCCGCCGTGATCGTGGCGTCGGAAGATCGCGCGCGCGAGCTTCGCGCGACGCCGCTCGCGCGCGTCGTCGCGCAGGGCCAGTACGCACGCGAGCCCGAGCTCTTCCTGCTGGCACCGACCGGCGCGATCACGCGCGTGCTCGAGCGCGCGGGGTGGCCGGTCGACTCGGTCGACCTCTTCGAGGTGAACGAGGCCTTCAGCGGTATCGAGGGTGTCCGCCGTGAGCTCGGGATCGTCGAGGAGAAGTTCAACGTGAACGGCGGCGCGGTCGCGCTTGGGCATCCCATCGGCGCGTCGGGTGCGCGTCTTCTGGTGACTCTGCTCTACGCGCTGCGCGCCCGCGGCAAGCGCCGCGGCGTCGCGTCGTTGTGCCTGGGAGGCGGCGAAGCTGTCGCGCTCGCGGTGGAGGTGATATGAGCGGCGACCACGTGCCCAGCGTCGGACCCGTGATGGCGTTCAGCACGAAGCGCGCGGAGGTCGTCCGCTTCTACAGCGAGATCGCCGGACTCAGCGCCGACAACGACGGCGACGCGACGTGGCTCGCGGCGGAGAACGCGCAGCTCGTCGTGCACGACCCCGACGATCGCCAGACCGAGCCGGACGTGCGCGGACAGCGCGGCTTCGTCGTCTGGTTCGGCATCGACGACGTCGCCGCGGCGTATGCACGCGCGAAGGCCGCGGGCAGCGCGATCGGCGAGTTCCACGGCGACTACTTTTTCGCGCGAGATCCCGACGGCCGATACGTCGGCTTCCACGCGATTGAAGAGCATGGACACGGACATGGTCACGACCACTGAGACCGCGACCGGCTTCGATCTCACGCTCACCGAAGAGCAGGAGCTCGCGCAGCGCACGGCGCGCGACTTCGCGCGGGAGAAAGTGCTGCCGCGCGCGCGCGAGATCGACGAGACGGGCAGGGTGCCGTCCGAGCTCATCTCGGAGATGGCCTCGCTGGGCTTCCTCGGGATCTACGTTCCCGAGGCGTACGGCGGCGCCGGCCTCGACGCGCTGAGCTACGCGCTGGTCAGCGAGGAGATCAACCGGGCCTGCGCGTCCACCGGCGTGGTGATGTCGTCGCACGTGTCGCTGGTCGTCGATCCGCTGCTCCGCCACGGGAGCGATGCGCAGAAGGACCAGTACCTCCGGCCGCTCGCGACGGGCGCCATGCTCGGATGCTTCGCGCTGTCCGAGCCGGCCTCCGGCAGCGACGCGGCGGCGATGCGCACCTCCGCGCGGCGCGACGGCGACGCGTGGGTCCTGAACGGCACGAAGAACTTCATCACCAACGGAGCGAGCGCCGACGTCGTCCTCGTGTTCGCGCAAACGGATGCGACGTCCCGCCACCGCGGCATCGCGGCGTTCGTCGTCGAGAAGGGGACGCCGGGCTTCTCCGTCGGCAAGCTCGAGCACAAGCTCGGCATCCGCGGGTCGGACACGGCGCAGCTGGTGTTCGAGGAGTGCCGGGTGCCCGCGGCGAACCTCCTCGGCGACGTGGGAGAGGGCTTCAAGATCGCGCTCTCCACCCTCGACGGCGGACGGATCAGCATCGCGGCTCAGGCGGTCGGGATCGCGCGCGCGTGCCTCGAGGACTCGCTCGCCTACGCGAAGGAGCGTGAGGCATTCAGCAAGAAGATCGTCGAGTTCCAGGCGATCCAGTGGAAGCTCGCGGACATGGCGACCGAGATCGATGCCGCGCGTCTCTTGGTGTGGCGCGCGGCGACACTCAAAGACCGCGGCCAGGATCACATCCTGGCGGCCGCGCAGGCGAAGCTGTTCGCGAGCGACGTCGCGGTGCGCGCGGCGCGCGAGTGCGTGCAGATCTTCGGCGGCTACGGCTACCTGACCGACTTTCCGGCGGAGCGTCACTACCGCGACGCGAAGATCACCGAGATCTACGAGGGGACGAGCGAGATCATGAACCTCGTCATCGCCGAGGAGATCCTGAAGGAGTGAGCTCGTGACCGCTCCGACGCAGGGCCTCGCGCTCCTGCTGCTCGCGCTGATCGTGCTCGGATTCGGCGGGTTCTTCTGGCGCGCGTCGCTCCTGTACCGGCTGCTCCGCCTCGGGCGCGACGAGGACCGCACCGACAGCCCGGCGCGTCGCCTGCGCGACGAGATCGTCATCTACCTCGGGCAGCGCAAGCTCCTGAAGCGTCCGTACTACGTGCGCGGCGTCGGGCACGCGCTCATCTTCTGGGGCTTCCTGGTCATCACCTACGGAAGCGCCGATCTGCTGCTCGCCGGCCTGTTCGGCCGGCACCTCCCGTTCACGGACACGGGCCTGTACGCCTGGACGCTGGACCTCTTCGCGGTCGCCGTGCTCGCGTCGGTGATCGTCGCGATCGTGCGTCGCGCGGTCGTGCGCCCGCCGCGGATGCACATCGCCCCCGAGGGTTACGTGATCCTCGGGCTCATCTCGTTCCTCATGCTCACGCTGCTGGTCTTCGAGAGCGCGGGCATCGCGGCGGGGCGGCTCGAGACGGGCGTCACGCCGCCGCCGCTCGCCGGCTTCCTCAAGGATCTCTACGGCGGCGACAGCTCGGCTGCGCTGTTCGCCGGTGGGTGGTGGGCGCACGTCGTGACGATCCTCGCCTTCCTGGTCTACCTGCCGCGCACGAAGCACCTGCACATCGTCACCACGCTGCCGAACGTGTACTTCCGTTCGTCGCGGCCGCGCGGGGCGCTGCAGCTGATCGAGGACATCGAGAACAAGGAGACCTTCGGCGCCGCGAACATCCGCGACTTCTCGTGGAAGCAGCTGCTCGACGGCTACACGTGCACCGAGTGCGGGCGCTGCTCCGACAACTGCCCGGCCCTCGCGACCGGCAAGACGCTCGACCCGCAGAAGATCGTGCTCGACATCCGCGATCAGCTGCTGCGTGAAGGGCCGAAGCTGCTCGCCCACGGAAAGGCGGAGACGACGCCGCCGGCGCACTGGATCGAGACCAAGCCCGACGAGCTCTGGGCCTGCACGACCTGCGCTGCCTGCGTGGAAGCCTGCCCGGTGACGATCGAGCACATCGACAAGATCGTGGACATGCGCCGTTCGCTCACGCTGATGGAGGGCGCGGCGCCGGCGGAGGCGCAGCGAGCGATGACGAACATCGAGCGCGCCGGCAATCCGTGGGGCGAGCCGCGCGAGACGCGCGGCGACTGGGCGCACGGGCTGGAGATACCGACGTTCGCCGAGAAGCCCGATGCCGAATACCTGTACTTCGTCGGATGTGCCGCGTCGTACGACCGCCGCAACCAGCGCGTCGCGCGCGCGCTGGCGGCGATCCTGAGGTCGGCCGGCGTGTCGTTCGCGATCCTCGGCGCGGCGGAGACCTGCAACGGCGACCCCGCCCGCCGGATGGGGAACGAGTATCTCTGGCAGCTGCAGGCGCAGCAGAACATCGAGACGCTGAACGCCGCCGCGGTGAAGAAGGTCATCACCTCGTGCCCGCACTGCTTCAATACCATCGCGAACGAGTACCCGCAGCTCGGCGGCAACTACGAGGTAGTCCACGCGCTGCCGCTCGTGAAGCGTCTGCTCGACGAGAAGCGGATCGCGATGAGCGACGGCGCCGCGGCCGAGATCGTCGCCTACCACGACCCCTGCTACCTCGGGCGACACAACGGGATCTACGACGCGCCGCGCGACGTGCTCGACGCCGTGCCCGGCGTGACGCGGGCCGAGATCGCGCCACACCATCGCGAGCGCGGGTTCTGCTGCGGCGCGGGCGGCGGCCGGATGTGGATGGAAGAGAAGATGGGTCAGCGGGTGAACCACCGCCGGGTGGAACAGCTGCTCGCGGCGAAGTCCGGCGCGACCAAGGTGGCGAGCGGTTGTCCGTACTGCCTGATCATGCTGGAGGAGGGCGTCGGGGCCAAAGGCGTGCAGGAGCAGATCAAGCCGGTCGACGTGCTCGAGCTCGTCGCCGCGCGACTGGAGACGAACTGATGGATCTCACCGACGGCGGCACGATCGCGTGGATCGCCGGCGCGCTGGTCGCGATCGGCGTCGCGGTCTTCGCGATCTGGGTCGGTCTCCGCTACGCGAACGACGAGGAGATCGTCTGAACATGAAGTTCCTCGTCTGCCTGAAGCAGGTGCCCGACTCGACCGTGCGCACCAAGGTCGCATCCGACGGGAAGTCGATCGTGACCGAGGGCATCACCTGGTCGATCTCGCCATACGACGAGTACGCGATCGAGGTCGCGCTCGAGCACAAGGACAGCGACGCATCCACCACGGTCAGCGTCGTCACCGTGGGCCCGCAGCGCTCGCGCGACGCGCTGCGGCAAGCGCTCGCGATGGGCTGCGACGACGCGACGCTGGTGACCGCCGACGACAAGGTCGCCGGTCTGGACGTGGCGAAAGCGCTCGCCGCGATCGTGAAGGACGCGAAGCCGGACCTGGTGCTGTGCGGCAAACAGGCCTCCGACGACGACCAGGGCCTGGTCGGTCCCGCGCTCGCCGAGGCGCTCGGCTGGCCGCACGTGGGCATGCTCACGAAGGTCGCGGCCGGCGGAGACGGGGTCGAGCTTTGGCGCGAGATCGAGGGCGGCCACGAGGTGTGGACCGCGCCGCTGCCGGTGGTGGGTCTGGTCCACAAGAGCGCGAAGGAGCCGCGGTATCCGAGCCTTCCCGGGATCATGAAGGCGAAGAAGAAGGAGATCCCTGAGAAGGATCTCGCCGGGCTGGGTGTGACGCCGAGCGCGCCGCGCGTGGAGATCATCGCCATGGAGCCGCCGCCGCAGCGCGGCGGTGGGAAGATCCTCAAGGCCGACGGCGACGTGAAGGCGCTCGCCGCTGAGCTCGCGCGGCTCCTTCATGAAGAGGCGAAGGTCCTGTGAAGATCCTGATCGTCGCCGAGCGCAGGGACGGTGAGCTCCGCCGCGTCACTTTGGAGATCGCGGCGAAGGCGACGGCGTTCGGCGACGCCGAGGTCGTGGAGGTCACCGGGACCGATCGCTACCACCCGGTCGCGCACGCGAAGGCCGTCGCGGACCATGCCAAGTCGAGCGGGGCCGATGTCGTGCTCGCCGGCGCGACGCTGAACGGACGCGATCTCGCGGCGCGCGTCGCCGCCAAGCTGAGCTGGGCCTACGCCGCCGACTGCACCGACGCGTCAGCGAAGGACGGCGCGTTCCTGGTGAAGCGGCCGATGTACGCGGGCAAGGTGCGCGCGACGCTGCGCGTTCCAACGCCCGCGGTCCTCTCCATCCGCCCCGGCGCCTGGACGCTCCCGTCCGGCGCGGGCGACGTGAAGCCGACCGCCATCGCCGCGGACGCGAGCGGTGAGGCGCTGAAGTTCGCGCGCTTCGAGCCCACGGCGACATCCGGCAAGCGCGTCTCGCTCAGCGAGGCGCGCGTCATCGTGTCCGGCGGTCGCGGGCTCAAGGGTCCCGAGAATTGGAAGCTCGTCGAGGAGCTCGCCGACGTGCTCGGCGCGGCCACGGGCGCGTCGCGTGCGGTGACGGACGCCGGTTGGCGCCCGAACGAGGAGCAGGTGGGACAGACCGGCAAGACCGTGACCCCCGACCTTTACATCGCGCTCGGCATCTCCGGCGCGATCCAGCATCTTGCCGGGATGACGTCGAGCAAGGTCATCGTCGCCGTGAACAAGGATCCCGACGCCGACATCTTCAAGATCGCGGACTACGGGGTCGTCGGCGACGTCTTCGAGTTCGTGCCGGCCTTCACCGAGGCAGTGAAGAAGACCAAAGCCGGTGCCTCATGAATCCTGAGGCGGGGCAGACCGAGCGTGAGCTGGCCGGCGCGGTGCGCGATTGGGCGGCCGGCCTTGCTCCGCGCATCCCGGAAGCCGAACGCGAGGGTTGGATCCCCCTCGACGTCATCGAAGACCTCGGCGAGCTCGGTGTACTGGGAACGAGCGTGCCCGACGCGTACGGGGGGCTCGGCGCGTCCACGGTCGTGTTCGCTCTCGTGCTCGAGGAGCTCGCGGCGGCGTGGCCGTCGCTCGCGGTCGGCGTGTCGGTCAACAGCGGCATCGTCGCGGGCTCGCTCGTCCGCTACGGCACGCATGAGCAGCGCGCGCAGTGGCTGCCGCGACTCATCGATGGGTCCGGGCTAGGGGCATTCGCCCTCACCGAAGCGAGCAGCGGCAGCGACGCCGCCTCGCTTCGCGCGACCGCGCACCGCGATGGAGGCGGCTGGGTGCTGAACGGACGAAAGCAGTTCATCACCAACGCGAAGTACGCGCCGCTCGTCATCATCTTTGCGCGCGTCGGATCGGCGGAAGAGCAGAGGCCGCACGCCGGCATCACCGCCTTCCTCGTTCCCGCCGACGCGCGCGGCATGAGCTTCGGTCCATCCGAGCAGAAGATGGGACTGCTGGCCTCGGACACGAGCGGACTCGTCCTCGAGGACGCCCGCGTCGGCGCCGACGCCGTGCTGGGCGAGGTGGGCGGCGGCTTCGGCATCGCGCTCGCGGGACTCGACGGCGGGCGCATCGGCATCGCGGCGCAGTCGATCGGCATCGCGCGGGCGGTGATCCAGCGTGCGATCGGATACGCGCGCGAACGGCGCCAGTTCGGGCGACCGATCGCCGACTTCGAGGCGATCCGTTTCTCGCTGGCGCAGGCGCGCACCGATCTCGACGCGGCGCGGATGCTCGCGCTGCGCGCGGCGTGGCTGCGCGACGGCGGCCGCCCGTTCGGCCGCGAGGCGTCGATGGCGAAGCTCTTCGCGAGCGAGGCCGCGCAGCGGGTGACGTACCAGGCCCTGCAGGTCTTCGGCGGATACGGATACATGCGCGAGTACGAGGTCGAGCGCTATGCACGCGACGTTCGCGCGACGACGATCTACGAAGGGACGAGCGAGGTACAGCGCATGGTCATCGCCCGCTCGCTCATCGCCGCATGACGCTGCAGAAGAGCAAGACCTCCAAGCAGAGGTGGCTCGACGAGGTGTATGGGCCCGCGGCGAAGAAGCGCGCGGAGCGCAAGGCGCGCTTCACGACCCTGTCCGAGGTCCCCATCGCGCCGCTGTATAACCCCGAGGATCTCGAAGGCTTCGATCCCGCGCGCGCGCTCGCCGCGCCAGGAGAGTTCCCGTATACGCGCGGCATCCATCCCACGATGTACCGCTCGCGCCTGTGGACCATGCGCCAGTTCGCGGGCTTCGGCTCGGCCGAGGACACCAACGAGCGTTTCCATTACCTGCTCGGGCACGGCGTGACCGGTCTCTCCACGGCGTTCGACATGCCGACGCTCATGGGCCGCGACTCCGACGATCCGCTGTCGCGCGGCGAGGTCGGCCGCGAGGGCGTGGCCGTCGACACGATCCGCGACATGGAGATCCTGTTCGACCGGATCCCACTCGACCAGGTGACCACCTCGATGACGATCAACGGCCCGGCGTCGATCGTGTGGGCGATGTACCTGGCGGCCGCGGAGAAACGCGGCTACCCGCTGAAGGCGCTTGGCGGCACGATCCAGAACGACTGTCTCAAGGAGTACATCGCGCAGCGCGAGTGGATCGTGCCCGAGCGGCCGGCGATGGATCTCGTCATCGACACGTTCCGCTTCGGGTCGCGGGAGGTGCCGAAGTGGAACACGATCTCCGTCTCCGGCTACCACATCCGCGAGGCGGGCTCGACCGCGATCCAGGAGCTCGCGTTCACGCTCATCGACGGCCTCGAGTATGTGAAGTGGGGTGTCGCCGCGGGACTCGACGTGGACGACTTCGTCCCGCGCATGTCCTTCTTCTTCGACGTCCACAACGACTTCTTCGAGGAGATCGCGAAGTTCCGCGCGGCCCGGCGCATCTGGGCCCGCGAGCTGGAGCGCCGCTACCACCCGACGAATCCGCGCGCGCTGCAGCTCCGCACGCACGCGCAGACTGCGGGCGTGTCGCTCACGGCGCAGCAGCCGTACAACAACGTCGTGCGCGTCGCGCTGCAGGCGCTCGCCGCCGTGCTCGGCGGCACGCAGTCGCTGCACACGAACTCGCTCGACGAGACGTACGCGCTCCCGACGAAAGAGGCGGTGACGCTCGCGCTGCGCACCCAGCAGGTCATCGCGCATGAGTCGGGCGTGGCCGACACGGCCGACCCGCTCGCCGGCTCCTATTACCTGGAACACCTCACCAACGTCATGGAGGAGGGCTTCGACCGCTACCTCGCCGAGATCGAGAAGATGGGCGGCATGGTCGAGGCCGTCGAACGGGGCTACCCCCAGCGCGAGATCACCGAGGCATCGTTCCGCTTCCAGGAAGAGGTCGAGAAGGGCGAGCGGACGATCGTGGGCATCAACAGGTACGCGACCGAGGCCGAGCCCGAGATCCCGCTGCTCCAGCTCGATCCGGAGGTCGAGCGCAAGCAGGTCGAGCGTCTGAAGGACGTGCGCGCGACGCGCGACGTGAGGCGCTGGCGCGAGGCGCTCGACCGTCTGCGCGGCGCGGCCAAGGGTCGCCGCGAGCTCATGCCGCAGTTCCTCGAGTGCGCGCGCGCGAACGCGAGCGTCGGCGAGCAGGTACAGGTGCTCAAGGAGGTGCTGGGTGTCTACCACGATCCCGGTTATTTCTAAGAGCGACCTTCTCTCGAAGATCGAGCATGGCTACATCGCGTCGCGCGCGGTCGTCGAAGCGCTGCCGGCCGAGCGCTGGGAGGAGCAGCTCCCGTCCGGCTGGTCCCTCAAGGAGATGGTTGGGCACCTCGCCTACTGGGAGAGCACCGTGCCGGCGTATATCGAGGCGCTCCGCACCGGTGCGCCGCGTGAGGCGGGCGGCGACGTCGACGCAAAGAACGCGAAGACCGCCGCCGACGTCCGGAGCCTCTCACGCGACGAGGTGCTGACGCGCTGGGTCGACGCGCATGCGAGCGTTTTGGCCGCGGTCAACGCCCTCGGCGATGACCAAGTCGCTGACGAGCGTGTCATCGAGAAGCTGAAGGGCGAGACGTACGGTCACTACCCCGATCACTTCGCCGACCTCGGCGCGGCGATCAAGACCGCGAAAGACCTCGCCATGGCGGTGAACGCGGGCTGGATCAACTTCCGCTTGGCGCTCATGTCACTCGGCACGGCGGGCCTCGACGCCACCACCTCCACCGGCTGGACGTACAAGGCGCTCACGCAGCACGTCGCCGGTTGGGAGGACCTGACCGTGAAGCGTCTCGCGGGTCTTCGCGAGCTCGGCGAGTTCGCGACCAGCGGCGTCGACACGGACGCGTTCAACGCCGAGATGGCCGAGCGCGCGAAGGACCGCTCGGCCTCCGACGTGCTCGGCGATCTCGACGCCGCGCACGCCCGCCTCGTCGCCGAGATCGAAAAGCTCACGCCCGAGCAGATCCGCGCGAACGACAAATGGGCCATCGCCGTCACCGCCGGCAACAGCTACGGGCATTACGGCGAGCACCACGCCGAGCTCTTCGCGGCGGTCCCGAAGCGCCCGGCCCAGCTCCTCGAGCGCATGCGCGAGGGCTGGCGTCCACTCCGCCGCGCGCTCGGGCGCGCCGGACTCCGGCCGCTCGGTGACAAGACGACCGCCGGATGGACGGCGAAGGCACTCCTCTCGCACCTCGCGTTCTGGCTCGAAGCGCTGGAGGAGGCGCTGCCCGAGCGCCTTGCGGGCCGCCGCGGGCCGGTCCGGAACGTCCAGGCGGAGAACGACCGTGAAGCCGCCGCGGCCGACGCGCGCGCGGCGCACGAGATCGTGAAGCGCCTCGACGACGCATACAAGAAGGTCGTCAGCATCGTGCAAGCTCTCCCGCCCGACGACGACGTTCACTTCATGGCCGTCCGGCTCATCGCCGGCGAGAGCTACGGCCACTTCACCGAGCATCTTCCCGAGATCGAACCGCTCGTCCCGACCACGACCGCGGAAGCCATGCGCCGCTACGACGAGACCTGGACGGCGTTCCGCGGTGCCGTGCGCGAACGGGGACGCTCGGGACTCATGACGTCGACACCGTCGGGCTGGTCCTATCGCGACATGTGCGCTCATGCGGCGAACTGGATGCAGCAGGCGGTGAGCGAGCTCGACGCCGGCGAGTTCCGCACCTGGACGAGCGAGACGATCCTCGCCGAGAACCAGCGCGCGGTCGAGGCGCACCGCATCGTCGGACCGGAGGCGATGCTCGACGAGCTTGACACGTCGTACCGTCGGCTTCGGGAGACGATCGCGAAGATCAGTGACGAGCGCATGCGCGATCCGCGGGTGTTCGGCGTCGTGGCGTTCTACTCGTATCTCCACTGGGAGGAGCATCTGCACGAGGATCTCGGGGTGAGCTATTGAAGCGGCCGATCCGGGTCGTCGTCGCCAAGGCCGGGCTCGACGGTCATGACCGCGGCGCGAAGGTCGTGGCACGCGCCCTGCGCGACGCGGGCATGGAGGTGATCTACACCGGCGTGCACCAGACGCCCGAGCAGGTCGTCGAGACCGCCCTTCAGGAGGACGCGGATGTCATCGGGCTGTCGCTGCTGTCGGGCGCGCACAACTATCTCTTCCCGCGCATCGCCGAGCTGATGCGCGAGAAGGGCATGGACGACGTCCTGCTCTTCGGCGGGGGGATCATCCCCGAGGCCGACGTCCCCGGTCTGCAGAAGCACGGCGTGGGACGCATCTTTCCTCCGGGCGCGTCTCTCGACGACATCGCGAAGTACGTGCGCGAAACAGTGGGCGCGAAACGAGCAACAGCATGAGAAGTCTTTAGAAGAGAGGGTTCGAAAAATGGCAGGTCTCTGGGGTCTCTTCGGTGGTAAGAAGGACTCGCGACCCATCGACGTCGGTCTGGCATCGCTGGTGGGCAGCGACGAGGCCACGGCGATCGAGTTCTGGAAAAAGAGGTTCGAGCTCACCGCCGCGGTGCCGAACGACATCGCGCGCGTCGGCGCGCTCACACCACAGATGCGCGAGCTGACCCGCATCGACAATCTCGAAGAGCGCAAGCGGCTCACCAAGGCGCGGCTCATCGCGTTCACACAGCTCGCGCCAGAGCAGCGCCAGGTCATCGCGGCCGCGCGGCGCAGCGCCTTCGACGTCGATCGCGGGGTCATGGAGGCCGACCAGAAGCTGGTCGAGGAGCTGCTGCCGACGCTCGACGCGTCGGTTCGCTCGGCGTACCCGCAGACCTAGTGCGCTTCGACTACCGCGACGATCAGATCGCCGTGCAGGGCGCCGTGCGCGACTTCGCGCGTGAGCGCATCGTCCCGAATGCCGAGAGGTGGAGCGAGGCCGGAGCGTTCCCACTGGAGCTGCTGCCCGAGCTCGCGCAGCTGGGTCTGCTCGGCCTGGCCGTACCCTCGGAGCTGGGCGGCGCCGGGCTCGACACGCTCACGATCACCCTCGTGATGGAGGAGCTTGGCGCGGCGGACGGATCGATCGCCCTCTCGATCGCCGCGCACAACAGTCTCTGCATCGGACATCTGCTCGTCGCCGCGAACGACGAACAGAAGCGGCGCTGGCTCCCGCCGCTGGCGCGCGGCGACTACCTCGGGGCGTGGGCGCTCACCGAGCCCGCGTCGGGGTCCGACGCGATCGCGGTCCAGAGCCGCGCGGTGCGGGAGAAGAACCACTACGTGCTGAGCGGGACGAAACAGTTCATCACCAACGGATCGCTCGCCGGCTTCGCGGTCGTGATCGCTGGCGTGAGCGAGCGCAAGCTGTCGGCGTTCGGCGTGTCGCGGGGCACGCGCGGGTTCCGACCCGGCAAGCGCGAGAGGAAGATGGGACTCCACGCGTCGGACACGTCGCAGCTGGTGCTCGAGGACTGCCGCGTCGCCGAGGCCGACCGCATCGGCGCCGATGGCAAGGCCTTCGAGGACACCAAGAAGGTGCTCGACCGGGGCCGGCTCGGGATCGGCGCACTGGCCCTTGGCCTCGGGCGCACCGCGCTCGAGACCGCGATCGCATACGCCAAAGGCCGCCGTCAATTCGGCCGACCGATCGCCGAGTTCGAGATGACGCAGTGGAAGATCGTCCGTGCCCGCACCCAGCTCGACGCCGGACGGCTCCTGGTGCACCGCGCGGCTGCGCTGGCCGACCTGGGCAGACCCTTCAGTGCCGCCGCGTCGAAGGCGAAGCTGTACGCGACAGAGGCCGCGAGCCGCGCCGCGAACGACTGCCTCCAGATCCTGGGCGGGTACGGCTACCTGCGCGACTATCCGGTCGAGCGGATCGTGCGCGACGCGCGCCTCATGGAGATCGGCGAGGGGACCAGCGAGGTGCAGCGCATCGTGATCGCGAGGGACCTGGTGCGAACAGGCTCGTGACCGTCGCCGCATCCGACCTGCTGGACCGCGCTCGGGGCGGCGACAAACGCGCGACCGCGCGCCTACTGTCCGTCGTCGAGAACGACGAGCCCGGTGCGGCGGACGCGCTGCGCGCGCTGTATCCGTTGACGGGTCACGCCGAGATCGTCGGCATCACCGGGCCGCCGGGCGGCGGAAAGAGCACACTGGTGAACCGGCTCGCGGGCGCGTACCGCGCGACGCACGAGCGCGTCGCGGTCGTCGCGGTCGACCCGTCGTCGCCGTTCAGCGGCGGCGCCATCCTCGGCGACCGCATCCGCATGCGCGAGCGATTCCTCGACGAGGGGCTCTTCATCCGCAGCATGGCGACCCGCGGCCATGCCGGCGGTCTCGCCCGGGCCACTTCGCGCATCGTCAACGTGCTCGACGCGCTCGGATTTGGCGTCGTCCTGGTCGAGACGGTCGGAGTGGGGCAGGAGGAGGTCGAGGTCGTGCGCATCGCCGATACGGTCTGCCTCGTCACCGTCCCCGGGCTCGGCGACGACATCCAGGCGATCAAGGCGGGTGTGCTGGAGATCGCGGACGTGCTCGTCGTCAACAAGGCCGACCGACCCGGAGCGGACGAGACCGCGCGCGACCTCGCGCAGATGCTCACGCTCGGCGCGTCACGCATCGCTTGGAAACCGCCGATCGTCCGCACCGTCGCGGCGACGGGCGAGGGGACCGATCAGCTCGTCACGGCGATCGCGAAGCATCGCGTGTGGGCGGCCGAGAGCGGCGAGCGCGACGTCCGGCGTCGCGCGTCCGCACGCGCCGAGGTCGAGGAGCTGCTGCGCGAGTCACTCGTGCGGCGGTTGCGCGATCGTCTCGGCGACGAGCGCGTCGAGCGGGCGATCGCCCGCGTCGCCGAGCGCGCGATCGATCCCTATGGGGCGGTCGACGAGCTGCTCCGCGATTGAACCACGCGCATCACCAGCCGCCCGCCGACGTGACGCGCCTCGCGCTCGACGCCACGCGCCATTGCCTCACCGGTTGCGCGATCGGCGAGGTCGTCGGACTGGTCATCTCCGGCGCGCTTGGGCTCACGACTGAAGCGTCCGTCGTCGCCGGCATCGTGCTCGCGTTCGTCTTCGGCTACTCGCTCACCTTTGTGCCGCTGCTCCGCGGCGGGATGGCGCTGGGCCGCGCCGTCGGTCTGACGCTGGCGGCGGACACGATCTCGATCGTCGTCATGGAGACGGTCGATAACCTCATCGTCCTATTCGTCCCCGGGGCGATGGCGGCGGGTCTCGATGATCCTTTGTTCTGGATCAGCCTCGCGGTCGGCCTGGTCATCGCGTTCGCAGCCGCGTTCCCCGTCAATCGCTGGCTCATCGCCCGCGGCCGCGGCCACGTCCTGGCGCATGGAGCGCATGAGTGATCGAGCTTGTCCTGTTCCGCACCGGTGCCGTTGACATCATGCGGGGCGCATTCGCTCCCTGGCTGAGTGGCGGCGATGCCGACCAGCGCGTCATCGCTCCGGTGTGGTCGGCGCTGATCCGGACGTCCGAGGGCAACGTGCTGTTCGACACCGGGCTCCACCCCGTGCACGTCGCGAATCCACAGGCGACGTTCGGCAAGCCGCCGCCCGATCGCGAGGCCGCCGCGATGCGTGTCGCGATGCAGGCGGATGACGCGATCGTGTCGCGCCTTGCGGCGCTCGGCGTCAAGCCCGACGACGTGGCGCTCGTCGTGAACAGCCACCTGCATTTCGATCACGCGGGCAACAACGGCGCGTTCCCGCGCGCGACGTTCGTCGTGCAGGCGGACCACCTCACGTTCGCGAAGGGGAAGCCGAACTTTCCCGGCGTGTACTGGGACATCGCCGAGCTGCGTTACCTCCCGGTCACCGGCCGGACCCGCGTCGCGAGCGGGCTGGAGGTCGTGCCGACGCCGGGTCATGCGCCGGGACATCAGTCGCTGGTCGTCGACCTCGCGGAGAGCGGGCGCGTGGTGCTGACCGGTGACGCCGCGTTCACCCGCGAGAACGTCGAGCGCGGGGAGATACCGGCGATGGACCAGGCGGCGGCGAAGGAGTCGCTTGCGCTCATACGCTCGCTCGTCGGTGGCGACCTCACGCGCGTTTTCAGCAGCCACGATGCCGACGCGTGGTCGACGTGGCGTCAGTCTCCCGAGGCATATCGCTAGGTTGCCCGCCCCGCGTGGCGCGCGACGTGCTGGAATGTCGTCGCGATGAGCAGCCCGCGCAACACCGTCGGCCACGCGCTCACCAAGGGCTGGAAGTGGCTCGACCCGGTCGCCGACTTTTTCGGCGCGATCGTCGCGGCCGTCTACAAGATCCCCGGCACGCGTCCGCTGAAGACTCTGCTGCACGGCACCTGGCCGCTGCACCACCCGCTGCATCCCGCCGTCACCGACTGGACCGTCGGCGGCTACATCACGCTGTTCGGTCTCGATGTCTTCTATCTCGTCACGCGAGATTCCACGCTGACCCGCGCCGCCGATTTCGTCCTCGTCCTGTCGCTCCTCAGCTCGGTCGTCGCCATCGCATCCGGCCTGACGGACTGGAAGGAGACCTACGGCGAGGAACGGCGCAACGGGATCCTGCACGGACTCCTGATGATCGTCGCGAGCCTCGGTTTCGTGACGTCGCTCTGGCTACGGTTCGGTGGGGCGTCCGATCAACGCGACCTCGCGATCGCGATCTCCATCGTCGCATTCGTGATCCTCGTCGTCGCCGCGTACCTCGGCGGCGACATGACCTTCGGCTACGGGACCGCGGTGAACCGTCAGGCGTGGGTCGAGGCGCCGAGCAAGTGGGAACGGCTCGATGTCAGCGCGAAGGGACTCGACGACCGCAAGCCGGTGGTCGCGACGACGAAGCGGGGCATGGCCGTCTTCGTCACGAAGCTCGACGGCGCCGTGTACGCGATGGGCAACACCTGCACGCACGCGGGCGGGCCGCTCAATGAGGGCACGTGGGTGGGCAGGGATCGCTGCGAGATCGAATGCCCGTGGCACGCGTCGCGCTTCTGCGTGAAGGACGGGGACGTGAAGGGCGGGCCCGCCACGTTCCCGGAGCAGCGCCTCGAGGTGCGGACCGACGCGAGCGGCTTCGTCGAGGTGCGTGCGCGCGGCTAGCGCAACTCGAAGCGCAGCAGCAGGTAGTCGTCCGCGGCCTTCACCGATAGGAGGCGCGCTCCCGGCACGGCCTCCGGCGCGAACGCGGTGCCTTGCACCAGCGCGACGCGCGGCTCGTCACGCGTGCGCCCCGCGACACGGGGCGCGACCGTGAGGAACAGCTCGTCGACGGTGCGCTCTCGGAGGAACTGACCAAACAGCGTCGGACCGCCCTCCGTGAGGACCCGGCCGCCGCCGGATTCCTCCGACGCGATGCCGACCATCTCGGCGGTCGTGCCGTGCACGAGCCGGCGCACGCGCACGTGCGCGCCGAGGCCGGCGAGCGCGGCCGCGCCGCGGTCGGTCGTGAGGATCACCACCGGCGCGCCTTCGGCGAGCGCCGCCGCGTGCGGATCGATCGCACCGCTGGCGCTCACGAGGAGCGTGAGTGGCCGCGGCGTCTTGCGCATCGCCGCCCGCAGGCGCGCGAACTCGTCGCCCGCTTCGGGGAACGCGGCCTCGGGTGTCCAGATGACGCCCGGCTCCTGCCTCAGCGTTCCGGCCCCGACGACGATGGCGTCCGCGACGGCGCGCAGAAGCGCGAGCACGAAACGGTCGGCTGGATCACCGGCGCTGATGAGGCTGGCCTGCGAACGGCCCGGGAGCGCGAACGAGACGATGCCGTCGATGGTGCTCACGAAGTTGGCGAAGACATGCGGACCACCGCCGACGGGGAAGCGCAGCGGGCCGCCGTAGCGATCTGCCAGGGCGGGTGCGAGGGGTACCGCGTCGCCCTCGGTCCGATCGAGGAGGGTGGCCAGCACGGTGCTCAGTCGGCGCGGCCGCCGGTCAGATGGAAGAACTCGCTCCGCAGCTCCGCGTTGTTCGCGTACTCGCCGCGCCAGACCGCGGTGCGCGTGCGCGGGTTCAGCTCGCGCACGCCGCGCATCTGCGTGCAGAGGTGATGTGCCTCGATGTGGACGGCGACGCCGTGGGCCCGGATCAGCGACTCGAGCGTGTCCGCGATCTGGTCGCCCATCCGCTCCTGAAGGGTGAAACGTCTCGCCCAGACGCGCACGAGTCGCGTGAGCTTCGAGACGCCGATGATCTGCTCGTGGGCGATGTACCCGACGTACGCGTTGCCGTAGAACGGAAGGGCGTGGTGCTCGCACAGCGCGAAGAACGGGATCGGTCCCTCGACGACCTGGTTGATCTCACAGCTCCGTCCGCCCTTGCATTCGGTGGGGAACGCCGTGAGCAGCTTCGGGTCGCCCTCATATCCGTCGGTGGCGTCGTACAGCGCGCGCACGAAGCGCCGCGGCGTTTCCTTCGTGCCCGGTGTGTCGGGCCGCATCCCGAACGCGGTGAAGATCTCCTGCATGTACCTCTCGAAGCGGGCCCACTGCTCGTCGCTGAGCTCGCGGTGCTCGACCAGCTCTGGACTGCGGATCTCTTCGTCGTCCACGGGTAGGTGTACGTGGCCGACCGCGCCACCCGCGTCGCTTGCGTCTGCCATGTCGTTCGATCCCTCCGGTCAGGCTCAAGCGTAGCCACGATCGCCGCGGGAAGCGGCGCCCTGCACAGCGGCGAAGACGCCTTCGTATCCGGTGATCATGGCGGCGAGCGAAAACCGCTCCGCGTGCGTCCGGCACGCGTACGGCGCTCGCGCGACCGCACGCGGGATGGCGCGCGCGAGCTCCGCCTCATCCCCGGGATCGACGAGCTCGCCGCACGATGCGTCGACGATCTCCGCGAGGCCGCCACGCCGATACCCGGCCACCGGCGTTCCGGCGGCGAGCGACTCGAGCGCCACGAGGCCGAACGGCTCGTCCCACAGCACCGGCATCAGCGTGACCGCCGACGATCCGAGGATGTCGTACAGCTCGCTCCTGGGCCGCTGTCCGATGTAGACGGTGCCGCTGACCGTATCGCCGGTCCGCCAGTCAGGTGCGTTGCGGACGTGCGGCGCCACCGCGCTGGCGAAGTACGACCGGTCGTACACACCGCCGGCGATCACGAGCGGACGGCCGGCGCGCCGCGCGACCGCGATCGCGACGTGGACGCCCTTTTCGGGCGAGATCCGGCCCGCGCAGACGAGATGCTCGCCGCGTGCCGTGCCGAGCGGTACGGCGGCGACATCGATCCCGTTGTGGACGATGCCGTGCACCGGAACACCGTGCGACTCCCAGGCGCGTGCGTTGGCCTCCGACACCGTGACCATCGACGCGTCGGACGCCCGTCGCGCGGCGCGCACCACCGCGTCGTCGAGCGGCGGCAGGTGGAGCGTGTGCACGACGGGTCGCGGCGCGCCGGTCAGAGCGTCGAACGCCGGCGCGTCGTAGGCGTGCGCGTGCACGACGTCGATCTCGCGCGCGTGCTCGTCGATCCAGCGGCGCACGCCGCCGAACGCGCGGGCCTGCAGCGCCTCGTCGCCGCGTTCGCCGGTCGCGCGTGCGAGCGATGCCGGCCGCAGTGGGGCACTGTCGATGCCGAGCGGGGCGATCCGCACGCCCGCGAGCCGCGAGCCCTCGGCTGCGGCGAGGGTCACCTCGTGACCGCGGCGCGCCAGACCGCGCGCCAGCTCCGCGACAAGCACCTGCGCGCCGCCGATCGGCTCGCGCGTCTCGTCGATCGGAGTGACCAGCGGCGCGACCTGCACGATGCGCACGCGACTAGCATGCGGTGATGGCGCGTCCACAGGCGCCGCGCATCCCGATCTCGCGCTGGCGGGGCCGCGCCTGGGAGCACGTCGACGACGCGGTCGCGGCCGAGGAACCGCTACAGCTCCTGCTGAGCGGCGAACCTCTCAGCATCGTCATGCGAACGCCCGGCCACGACATCGAGCTCGCGCTGGGCCTGCTGTCCGCGGAGCACGTCATCCGCTCGCTCGCGGACGTCATCGGGATCCGCATCAGCGCGGAGTCGGGCGAGCGCGACGCGCGCGTGCGTATCGACGACGACATCGTCGAGTCGAACCAGATCGACATCCGCGTGCGAGCGGGCGCGGGACGCCGACCCGAGCGCTCTTTCCTCGCCAGCTCCGCCTGCGGCGTGTGCGGCGCGACGACGGTCGAGTCACTCGCGCACGATCACGCGCCGCTCGCGGAGGGTCCGCGGGTCGAGGCCGGGACGCTGCCGCCGCTTGCCCATCAGCTCCGCGGCGGACAGCGCGTCTTCGACGCGACCGGCGGCCTTCACGCCGCGGGTCTGTTCACCGCCGGAGGCGAGCTCGTGACCCTGCGTGAGGACATCGGCCGGCACAACGCCGTGGACAAGGTGGCCGGTCGCGCGCTCCTCGATGGGCGTCTCCCGCTGTCCACCTCGGTGCTCGCGGTCAGCGGCCGCGCGGGATACGAGGTGGTGCAGAAAGCCGTCGCCGCGGGCATCCCGATCCTCGTCGCGGTCGGCGCTCCGTCGAGCCTCGCGGTGGCGACCGCGGTCCGCTTCGGGCTCACGCTCGTCGGCTTCCTGCGCGACGACCGCTTCAACGTGTACTCCGGCCGCGAGCGGCTCGCGGGCCTTCACGCGCCCGTGGCATAACGCGTGCGCGCGGTCTGAGGTGCTCGGCTCGCTGGCGCGTCACGTCAAGTGGTTCACGGACCCGTCCCGTCATCCGACCGACTACTCCTTGTTGCTCACGCTGCCGGTCGTCGTCGCGTTCGCGATCGCCGGGCTGGCGATCGGCGCCGCGGCGTTCGTGCAGCGCCGCGTGCCCGAGCCACGCATCCTGCGCGCGCTCGAGCGCTTCGCGTGGCTCGGGCCGTTCGTGCTCAGCGTCCATGTCGGGCTGGCGCTGATCGTGGCTGCGGCGCTCGGGATGCTGTTCGCGCCGTCGCTACGCGTGGAGTCCGACACGCTCGGCTACGCGCTG
>Ga0114129_10003477_pt1 | contig 22144 bp, 32 predicted proteins | sample RhiMetdeltSRZDD1_FD_80071 | JGI IMG/M metagenome (GOLD analysis project Ga0114129, IMG submission 80071) | Populus rhizosphere microbial communities from Tennessee, USA - Rhizosphere MetaG P. deltoides SRZDD1 (version 2) (version 2) | ecosystem: Host-associated > Plants > Roots > Rhizosphere >... | reverse complement strand
CGGGTCGTCTCGTGGTTTTTGGGGGGGCGGCGGGACGAGGGGCAGCCCATCCTCGCGGACCGGGATCGACCCCTTCGGGGGCCCGGACGCCGGCTTCTCGCGGGGCTTCGGGTAGACGAGCGGTAGCGCATCACGCGAGGTCGAAGACGTCTTCGGCCGCTGCCGCGCCGCGCGTCGGGCTGCGGCGCGCTCCTGAATCAGGAATTCCTTGAGCGGCTTCCAGAGCTCCGTGCCCGCGGGCTGCACCAGTGCCCTGCGGTCTGCCAGCCAGCTGCTCAGGCCTTCGTGGTCCACGACGAGGACGGTTCCGTCGCCGAGGCGCAGCTTGTAGCTGCGTCGCATGTCACCTCCCCGGACTAGCCTCCTCGACGTCACGCCCCAGTTGCTAAGACTAAAACACTACGCCCCCGCCGGACGAGGGTCAAACCCGCACCCGGTCCGCTCGCTTCTAGGCGACAATGGCGCCCGGAAATGGCATCGAGGCGCGTCCTGACCCGCTGGCTCGTCGTGGCCGGCATCGTGGCGTTGGTCGTCGTTCTGCGCTTGACGCTTTTCGCCCCCCAGAGCCTCCCTGTGCGGGTGGCCGTCGTCGAGAAGGGACGTGTCGAGGAAACCGTCACCAACTCGCGGGCGGGAACCGTGAAGGCCCGGCGCCGGGCCAAGCTCGCGCCCGAGATCGGCGGCCGCGTGCTCTCGCTGCCGCGGCGGCGCGGCGCGCGCGTGCGCCGGGGCGAGCTGCTGCTGCGCGTGGACGACGCGCTGCAGAAGGCGCAGCTCCGCGTGAGCGAGGACGAGCACAGGGCCGCACTGGCCCAACGCGAGCAGGCCTGCGTGGCCGCCGAGCGAACGCTTCGTGAGCTCGACAGGACCCGCTCGCTCGCGGCTCAGGGCATCGTCTCGACGGACCTGATCGACGCCGTCGACAGCCAGGCGCGCACGGCCAACGCCGCGTGCCGGGCGTCCCGGGCGGCGGCCGACCGTGCGGCCTCTTCGGTCGCGCTTGCGAGAGCCCAGCTCGACAAGACGGTTCTCCGCGCCCCCTTCGACGGTGTCGTCGCCGACACCTTCGTCGAGGAGGGCGAGTGGACGTCGCCGTCGCCACCGGCGCTTCCAATCCCGCCGATCCTCGATCTCATCGACACGCGCTCGATCTACGTGAGCGCGCCGCTCGACGAGGTCGACTCGGGGCGGATCCACAAAGGCCAAACCGCGCGCGTCACGGTGGACTCGCAACCCGGCAAGCACTTCACGGCGCGCGTCGTCGAGGTGGCGCCCTACGTGATGGACCGGCTCGAGCAGAACCGCACGCTCGAGATCGAGCTCGAGCTCGACGACGTGCAAGCCGCCGCGAGCCTGCTCCCCGGCACCTCTGCGGATGCCGAGGTGATCCTGAGCGCGCGCGACGACGTGCTGCGCGTGCCGACTTCGGCGCTGCTCGAGGGCGGCAAGGTGCTCGTGCTCGAGGATAACCGGCTCGTCGAGCGGACGCTTCAGGTCGGCCTGCGCAACTGGGACATGACCGAGGTCACGGCCGGCCTGGCCCAGGGCGAGCGCATCGTGGTCTCGCTCGACCGGCCCGAGGTCAAGGCCGGTGCGCGCGCCCGCGTCGCGGAGGCCGGCGGGCGCTGACCGGGATGCGCGGGTGATTCGCCTCGACGGGATCTCGCGCAGCTACGACGTCGGCGGCGAGGCCGTTCACGCGCTCGTGGACGTAACGGAGACGATCGAGTCGGGCGAGCACCTCGCGATCATGGGCCCTTCGGGCTCTGGCAAATCGACGCTCCTGCACGTCCTCGGCTGCCTGGACCGGCCTGACCGCGGGAGCTACGAGCTCGACGGCCGCGACGTCTCCGCGCTCGACGAGGCCGAGCTCACCCTGGTGCGCCGCCACACGATCGGCTTCGTGTTCCAGTTCTTCCACCTGGTCCCGCGGCTCAGCGCCTGCGAGAACGTCGAGCTACCGATGCTCTTCGCGGGGATCCCCCCGGCCGAGCGTCGCGAGCGCTCGCTCGCGCGGCTCGCTGCCGTCGGTCTCGAGGCCCGCGCGCAGCACCGCCCCGACCAGCTCTCGGGGGGCGAGCGCCAGCGTGTGGCGCTCGCGCGCGCGACCGTACTCGAGCCGAAGCTGCTGCTGGCCGACGAGCCGACCGGCAACCTCGACACCGCCTCGGGCCGCCACGTGCTCGAGATCCTCGAGCAGATGAACGCGGCTGGGCTGACCTTGATCGTGGTAACCCACGGTCCCGCGGTGGCGCGGCGAGCACGCCGCATCCTGCTGCTGAAGGACGGGCAGATCGTCTATCGCGGCACGGGCTCCCGGATCCACGAGGCGGTCGAGCGCTTGTCGGCCGCGGAGAACGGCGCGTGAGCGCGCTCGACGTCTTCGGCTTCGCGGCACGGGCGCTACGCGGCCACCGGCTGCGCACGGCGCTCAGCCTGCTCGGGGTCGCGATCGGCGTGGCCGCGGTCGTCACCCTGACGGCGCTCGGCGAAGGCGCGCGCCGCTACGTGCTCGCCGAGTTCGCGAGCGTCGGCAGCAACATGGTCGTGGTGCTGCCCGGCAAGACCGAGACGTCCGGCGCCATGCCCGGGATCGGCGGAGTCCCGAACGACCTCACGCTCGACGACGCGCTGGCCGTGACGCGAGGCGTGCGCGAGATCGACAAGGTCGCGCCGATGGTGGTCGGCACCGAGACGGTCGTCTACGCGGAGCGGCAGCGGCAGGTGGCTCTCTTCGGCACCAGCCACGAGGCGCTCGAAGTGCGACGGCTGGGCATCGCGCACGGACGCTTCCTGCCCCCGCTCGCCTGGGACCGCGGCGCCCCGATCGCCGTGCTCGGAAGCAAGCTCGCGCGCGAGCTCTTCGCCGCCAGCGATCCGGTGGGCCAGGTGGTGCGCGTGGGCGACTGGCGCATGCGGGTGATCGGTGTCCTCGAGCCGCGCGGCCAGCAGCTCGGGCTCGACATGGACGACGTGGTGATCGTCCCGGTCGCAACCGGGATGAAGATGCTCAACCGCTCGGGCTTGTTCCGCCTGGTGATCCAGGTCCGCAGCCATGCCGACCTGGAACGCGTCAAGGCAGCCGTCGTGCGTCTGCTCAGCGAGCGCCACGGAGAGGAGGACGTGACCGTGATCACCCAGGACGCGGTGATCTCCGCTTTCAGCTCGATCCTGGGCGCGCTCACGATGGCGCTCGGAGGGATCGCCGCTGTCTCGCTCGCGGTCGCCGGTGTCGGGATCATGAACGTGATGCTGGTCTCGGTTTCGGAGCGCACCCGCGAGGTTGGGCTCCTGAAGGCCCTGGGCGCGGGGCGCCGCCAGATCCTGGCCGCGTTCCTGGCGGAGGCGATCCTGATCTCGTCGGCCGGAGGCATCCTGGGCCTGGCTCTCGGCTGGATCGCCGTGCGGGTGATCGTGGCGATCTACCCGGCGCTCCCCGCCTCTCCGCCGCTCTGGGCCGTGGCGGCCGCCTTCTCGCTCTCGGTGGTGGTGGGCGGCGTCTTCGGCGTGCTGCCCGCGCGCCGCGCGACGCGACTCGACCCGGTCGCGGCGCTCGCCGGCAGGTGAGCCGTGGCTGACCTGCTGCGGCTGGCTTTCGGCGCGCTCGTCGCACACCGCCTGCGCTCGTTCCTCTCGATGCTGGGGATCGCGATCGGCGTCGCCGCGGTGATCCTGCTGACCTCGATCGGCGAGGGCACCCGCGTCTACGTGCTCGGACAGTTCACGCAGTTCGGCACCAACATCATCGCCGTCAACCCGGGAAAGTCGAAGACGGTCGGAATCCCCGGCGTGCTGGGCGGCACCACGCGCAAGCTCACGATCGACGACGCGGAGGCGCTCGCCCGCATCCAAGGCGTCGAGACGGTAGTGCCAGTCACGATGGGCCTCGGCCGCGTCGAGGCCGGCGAGCGCGCGCGCAGCGTCTCGGTGCTCGGCGCGACGCCCGACCTGCCGGCGCTCTGGAAGTTCGGGGCTCGCCAGGGCTCGTTCTGGCCGAAAGGCGACCCGCGCCGCGGCGGCGCCTTTGCCGTGCTCGGGCCCAAGCTGGCGCGCGAGCTGTTCGGCGACCGGAACCCGCTCGGCGAGGTCGTGCGCATCGCCGGCGGGCGCTTCCGCGTGATCGGCGTGATGCAGCCCAAGGGCCAGATGATGGGCTTCGACGTCGACGACATCGCGATCGTGCCCGTGGCGAGCGCGCTCAGGCTCTTCAACCAGGACGAGCTGTTCGAGATCGACATCGTGTACGCGAACATGGCCGAGACGGCGCGCGTCGAGGCCGCGGTCAAGCGGCTGCTGGCGACGCGTCACGGCGACGAGGACTTCACGGTCACCACGCAGGAGGCGATGCTCGACGTCTTCGGCAAGGTGATGGACGTGATCACGATGTCGGTCGGCGCGATCGCCGGCATCTCGCTCCTGGTGGGCGCCACCGGGATCCTGACCATGATGTGGATAGCCGTCGGCGAGCGCACGGGCGAGATCGGCCTGCTACGCGCGCTCGGGGCGACGCGCGAGCAGGTGCAGGCGGTGTTCCTGGCGGAGGCCGTGGCCCTCGCAACGCTCGGCGGGATCGCCGGGATCGGCGTCGGCCTCGGGATCGGCTTGATGCTGCGCCTGGTCGTTCCCGGCCTGCCCGTCGAGACGCCGATGCGCTTCGTCCTCGCCGGGCTCGTCGTCAGCTTCGGCACCGGGATCGTGGCCGGCGTCGCCCCCGCGCGGCGCGCGGCGATGCTCGACCCGATCGAGGCGCTGCGCGCGGAGTAACGGGAGCTGAGTGCGGCCCAAAGCGCGCCCGATGGTATGGTGGGCACGCCGCCACGACACCTCTCGGAGACCCTTCATGTTCCGATCCTGCTTTCTGTCGGCCGTTCTCGCAGCCACGCTGCTCCCCGCCGCCCCCATGGCACCCCAGGCAGCCGAGCGCCCCGGGCCGCTCGGCGAAGGGGTGACCTTGCTTCCGAACGGCTGGCGCATCGCGCCCGCCGGCAGCCACCTGGACGCCGGCGACCTACCGCTCGCGATGGCGCTTCACCCGGACGGCCGCCACCTCGTGATCACCAACAACGGTTGGTCCAAGCCCAGCTTGCGCGTCGTCGACGTCGAGCGGCGCCAGGTGATCCAGAAACTGGCGCTCGAGCACGCCTGGCTTGGGCTGGCGTGGCACCCCGACGGGCAGCGGCTGTTCTCGTCGGGCGCGGCCGACAATTCGATCCGCGAAGTGGACTGGCGCGGCGGGAAGCTCGTCCCGGGCCGCACCTTGGTGGTAGCGCCGCCGCAGACCACGGTGGCCGGGCGGCTGATGAACGCCGGCTTCATGGGCGGCCTCGTCGTGTCGCCCGACGGCCGGGTGCTCTACGCGGCGCAGGTCTACGGCAAGGCCGCGGTGGCGGTCGAGCTCGCGACGGGCGCAGTGTTGGCGCGCAGCGAGCTCCCAGCCGAAGCGTATACGGCCGTGCTCGCGCCCGACGGGCGCGCGCTATACGTTTCCGTGTGGGGCGCTGCGCGGATCGCCGTGCTCGACCCAGCAACGCTCGCCGTCCTCGCGGAGATCCCCGTGGGTGAGCACCCGAACGCCATGCAATTCTCGAAGGACGCGCGGCGCTTGTTCGTGGCCTGCGCCAGCACCAACGCCGTCTGGGTGCTGGACCTCGCCGCGCGGCAGACGGTCGAGCGCATCGGCGTGGCGCTCTCGCCCAAGGCACCGCCCGGCTCGACGCCGAACGCGCTCGCGCTCTCGCCCGACGGCGGCACGCTCCTGGTCGCGAATGCCGACAACAACACGGTGGCCGTCGTCGACGTAACGCACCCGGGTGAGAGCCGCTTCCAGGGCTTCATCCCCACCGGCTGGTACCCGACGGGCGTCGCGTATGCGCCTGGCGGCGAGGACCTGCTGGTGCTCTCCGGCAAGGGCCTGACGTCGGTGCCCAACCCGCGCGGTCCCCAGCCCGTCTCCGGGCGGGAAGACGGGACGTACATCGGGGGCATGCTGGGAGGCGCGCTCTCATTCCTGAAGCGGCCGGATGCCACCACACTCGCGAAGCTGACCGAGCGCGTCTTCGCGATCAGCGCCTACAACGAAGGACGGCGCGAGGCGCCCCCGGGGCGGCCCGAGGGTTCGCCGGTTCCCGGCAAGGTCGGCGAGCCGTCGCCGATCCAGCACGTCTTCTATGTGATCCGCGAGAACCGCACCTACGACCAGGTGCTCGGCGATCTGCCGCAGGGCAACGGCGACGCGAACCTGACCTTGTTCGGCGAGGACGTAACGCCGAACGCCCACGCGCTCGCGCGCGAGTTCGTGCTGTTCGACAACTTCTACGTCGACGCCGAGGTCAGCAACGACGGCCACGCCTACTCGATGGCTGCCTACGCCACCGACGCCGTCGAGAAGCTGTGGCCTACGCTCTACGGCCAGCGCGGAGGGCTCTACCTGAGCGAGGGCGGCCACGAGATCCGCAACAACTACGGCAACCTCTCGACCCCCGCCGACGGCTACATCTGGGATTTCGCGAGCCGTGCAGGCGTTTCGGTGCGTAGCTACGGCGAGTTCGCCTCGTGGGAGAGGAAGGGAGGGCCCATCACGGCCACGGTGCCCGGCCTCGTCGGGAAGGTGCACCCGAGCTATCCGCCGTACGACCTCTCGATCCCCGACAACCAGCGCGTCGACGTCTGGCTTGAAGAGTTCGCCCGTTTCGAGAAGCAGGGTGGGTTGCCGCGCCTCAGCATCATCCGCCTCGGCAACGATCACACCATCGGGACCTCGCCGGGCCAGCCTACCCCGCGTGCGTTCGTGGCCGAGAACGACCTGGCGCTCGGGCGGCTGGTCGAGGCGATCTCGAAGAGCCGCTTCTGGCCAGAGTCGGCGATCCTGGTGCTCGAGGACGACGCGCAGAACGGCCCGGACCACGTAGATGCCCATCGCTCGGTGCTGCTCGTGGCGAGCCCGTGGGCGAAGCGCGGTGCTCTCGACTCGACGCTCTACACCACCTCGGGCGTGCTGCGCACGATCGAGCTCGTGCTCGGCCTGCCGCCGATGAGCCAGTACGACGCCGCGGCGACGCCGATGTTCGGAGCCTTCGCCACCAAACCGGACACGACCCCCTATAAGGCGCGACCCGCGCGCGTCTCGCTCACCGAGACGAACCGCGAGGACGCCCCGGGGGCGCAGGCCTCGCTGCAGATGAACCTGATCGAGGCCGACCTCGCACCCGAGCGCGAGCTCAACGAGATCATCTGGAAGTCGATTCGCGGGGCCGACTCCGTCATGCCCGCGCCGATCCGCGCCGCCTTCGTGAGGCCAATCGAAGACGCCGACGAGGACGAGGATGACGAGCGCTGACCTCGAATGCACCTCTCCCCGGAACCTCTCCACGCGATCACCAGCGAGGCCGGGAGCCGACGAGCTGCTCAGAAAGCGACGTTCCGCCTTGAGACCGACGACGGACGTTGCAAAGAACGCCGCTCGCTACACCACGGCGCCGGCCGAGGCGCCGCTGCTGTGGACGAGCCCCGCCACGATCTCGAGCCCTCGCGCGAGCGTCTCGCGCGAGCGCGCCGCGCCGATGCAGAGCCGCACCGCGTGTGGCGCCTGCGCGCGGTCGACGACGAAGGCCTCGGCCGGGGTCAGCAGCACGCGGCGCGCGCGCGCCTCGGCGACGAAGCTCTCGCTGCGCCACGGCTCCGGCAGGCGCAGCCACAGGTAGTAGGCCTCCGGCTGGGTGTCGAGGTCGAAGCCAGAGAGCCGCTCACGCGCGAGCGCCTGCCGCGCGCGCGCCTCCTGCCTACGGGCCTCGAGGATGCGGTCGGCCGTGCCGTCGCGGATCCAGTGCGAGGCCACTGCCGCCGTGAGCGGCGCGACCGCCCACGTCGTCGCGCGCAGGCTCGCGGCGAGGCGCGGCACGTCGGCCGGCGGTGCGGCCACGTAGGCGATGCGTAGTCCGGGCGCGAGCGTCTTCGAGGTGCTGGTGAGGTAGTACGAGCGCTCGGGAGCGAACGTCGCTATCGGCATCGGCCGCTGGCTCGGCAAGAGGCCGTGCACGTCGTCCTCGATGATCCGCAGCCCGTGGCGACGTGCGACCTCCGCGATCTCGCGCCGCCGCGCCTCGGGCATGATCGCCGTCGTCGGGTTGTGCAGGGTGGGGATCAAGTAGAGCGCCTTCATCCCACCCTCGCGGCAGGCGGCCTCGAGCGCCTCGGGGCGGAGCCCGTGGGCGTCGAGCGCGAGCCCTCGCAGGCGCAGACGCAGCAGGCCGGCAACCGGCTGCAGGCCGGCGTAGGTGAGCGATTCGGTGAGCAGCACGTCACCCGGCTCGAGCAAGGTCGCGAGCACAACCGTGAGACCGTGCTGGCTGCCGGTGCAGACCAGCACCTCGTCGGGAGCTATGGCGAGCCCCGCGCGGGCGATCCACGACGCGCCCGCCTCGCGGTCGAGGGCGCTGCCGCCGGCCGCCGGGTAGTCGAGCAGCCGCCCGACGTCGGCACCCGACATCAGGCTCGCGAGCGCGTCTATCAAGGCTGCGCGCTGCGGGCGTCCGACCGGTTCGGGCGGGTGGTTCTGGCCCAGGTCGCAGATTTCGCCGCCGTCCTCACCCGGCTCGTCGTCCGCCGCGCGCACGAACGTGCCCCGGCCCACTTCTCCCGCGACGAGCCCGCGGCGCGCCGCTTCGGCATAGGCGCGGCTCACCGTCCCGACCGTGACACCGAGCGTTTCGGCGAGGTCGCGATGCGTCGGTAGCCGCGCACCTTGCCGCAGCTCACCCGCCGCGAAGTCCTCCGCCAGCGCTTCCACGATCGCCCGGTAACGGGGCCCCTTGCGTCCCGTCAGCTTCGGGTTCCAGATTGTCATGGATACAATATAGCTGTTGACACCCATTTTTGCCAGCTCTACATTGCTACAGACCGCAGGGATTGGCGCAGATTGTATCGATACAATCTGACCACGACAGGAGCTCCGAGCGATGGAAAACAAGAAGACGGGAACGCTCACCTTGAAGACCGGCCTTGCCGAGATGCTCAAGGGCGGCGTGATCATGGACGTCACCAACCCCGAGCAGGCGCGCATCGCGGAAGACGCGGGTGCGGTGGCCGTGATGGCGCTCGAGCGCGTGCCCGCCGACATCCGGCGCGACGGCGGCGTCGCGCGCATGGCCGATCCCGAGATCGTCACGCGCATCATGGACACCGTCTCGGTCCCGGTGATGGCCAAGTGCCGAATCGGCCACTTCGCCGAGGCGCGCGTACTCGAGGCGCTGGGCGTCGACTTCATCGACGAGAGCGAGGTTCTGACGCCGGCCGACGACGCCTACCACGTCGACAAGCTGGCGTTCAAGGTTCCGTTCGTGTGCGGCTGTCGCGACCTCGGGGAGGCGCTGCGGCGCATCGGCGAGGGCGCGGCGCTGGTGCGCACCAAGGGCGAGGCCGGCACCGGCAACGTGGTCGAGGCGGTGCGCCACATGCGCGCCGTCATGTCGGGCATCCGCCGCCTGACCCAGCTCCAGCCCGAGGAGCGGATGGCCGAGGCCAAGGCGCTGGGCGCTCCCTACGAGCTCGTGCGCCTGGTGGCCGAGAGCGGCCGGCTGCCGGTCCCGAACTTCGCCGCCGGCGGCATCGCGACGCCGGCGGATGCCGCGCTGATGATGGCGCTCGGCGCCGAGACGGTGTTCGTCGGGTCGGGCATCTTCAAGTCGCAGGATCCCGCCAAGCGGGCAAAGGCGGTCGTTCGCGCCACCACCCACTGGCGCGACGCCGCGGTCGTCGCCGAGGTCTCGCGCGGTCTCGGCGAGGCGATGCCCGGTCTCGAGATTCCGCAGATCCCCGAGGGCGAAAGGCTCGCGACCCGGGGCTGGTGATGCAGGGCGCGTTCGGCGTGCTGGCACTGCAGGGGGATTTCGCCGCGCACGCGGCTGCCTTCCGCGAGCTCGGGATCGAGGTACAAGAGGTGCGCCGCGTCGGCGAGCTCTCGGGCCTCGCGGGCCTGATGATCCCAGGCGGCGAGAGCACGACGCTTCTCAACCTGATGCGCGACGAGCCGTGGTTCGAGGCGCTGCGCGCCTTCCACGCGTCGGGCGGTGTCGTCGCCGGCACCTGCGCCGGCGCGATCCTGCTCTCGCGCGAGGTGCGCCCGCACCAGCCGAGCCTCGGCCTGCTCGACGCCGTGATCGAGCGCAACGCCTGGGGCCGCCAGGTCGACTCCTTCGAGGCGCGCGTCGAGGCCCCAGCGCTCGACGGCGAGGTCGACGGGGTCTTCATTCGTGCCCCGCGATTCCGCGCGCTCTTCCCGGACGTGGAGGTGCTGGGCCGCCACGCCGGCGAGCCGGTGCTGGTCCGGCAGGGGCGGATCGTAGCGGCGACCTTCCACCCCGAGCTGACGCGCTCGCGCGCGCTGCACCGTTACGTCGCCGGCCTCGCCGATGAGCGGCAGCTCACGGCCGGAGGCCTACCCGCGGAGCCCGTCACGGCCTGAAGCTCGCTCGTGCAAGCCAGGCCGGGACCAAGAGCGCGAGCCCGAAAACGGCAAAGACCAGCAGCCCGGTGTGACGGCGAATCCCCAGCGCGTAGGTGGCGAGCCCGACGAGCACGTAGTAGCCGCCGATCGTGACCGCGGCTCGCCACGCGAGCGGGTTCTGCGCCCGTAACGGCCCCGCAAGGATCAGGAGCAGGACCGGAATGCACAGGTTGGCGATCCCGCCGTAGACCCAGGCGACGCTCAGCAGGTCGGCGAAGCGCTCCGACACGGCGCCTTTCGCGAGCTCCTCGCGGATGCGCAACGGCCCGCGCGCGAGCGTCAGCAGGTTCATCACCAGCTGCAGCGCGCCCACGCCGAGTGCCGACAGGCGGCAAGCCTCCGGGCCGCTCACGCCGCCTCCGCTGGCCACTGGAAGCACAGCCCGTACCCGTCGGGATCCGTGAGCAAGAGCTGCTTCATGCCGTATTCGCGGACCGTGGGCTTCTCGACCGGGACGCCGCGCTCGCGCACGTGCGCGTAGGCCGCGTCCACGTCGGGACAACCGAAGAAGAGCGTGGTGTCGGCGTGGCCCGCCACGCGAGCCGGATCGGGGGCTGTCGGCCGCTCGTTCGCCTCGTAGGCCGTGTTCAGCATCAGCTCGGCCTCGTCGAGCCGGAGCAGCGCCCAACCGCAGTCGTCCCCGGGCGGCGCGGCGACCGCGACCTCGAAGCCGAGCACGTCCCGATAAAAGCGGATCGAGGTGGGCATGTCGAAGACCTCGAGCAGCGGGCAGACACCGCGAACCGCTATCCCCATCTGGTCCTCCCGAGCGAACGTCATTCTAGCCGCGGCGTCGAAGCCACTCCACCCTCAGCGCGCCTCTTCGACGCGAGCGTCCCAGATGCACCCCTCCGGGATGCAGACCAGAAGACTCACGAAGTAGCCCTCGAAACCGTAGTACGACGACATGCCCCCCGAAGACGCCACGACGCACTCGCACGCGACGCGCACGATGCCGTCTGGGGTGAGCGCGTCCGGCTTCTGGCACGCGAACGGCGGCAAGCCCGCAACCTCGACGAAACGGCCCGGGTTCCAGTTGCCGTGGCCGGCCGCGACCGAGACTCCAGCGGGAACCATGGCCTCGATGCACGCGCGATACTCCGCCGTCTCCGGCACGAAGCGCTCGAGCTGCTCCAGCTCGAGGATCTCGGCTACACGCCTGGCGACGTACTCCTTGATGCCAGGCTTGCTCGCGAGCTCGAACGGAAGTCCCATGCTTCTGAGCTCCGACCCGGGCGATCGCCCTCAAGCTTCGTTGGCTCAGCTCCTCGATCGAGGGCATGCTACTTCGGACGCAGCGTCAGAACCAGGTTTTGCTTCGGTAGGCCGCGTACTCTGCACCGAAGGCGTCGGCCAGAACCCGATCTTCCCGCCTGGCGCGCACCACCTCGAGCGGTGTCAGCGCCAACCACGCCGCCAGGATCGGCCACACCTGCAGCGCCAACAAGCTGCCGAAATACGCCAGGCAGCCGAACACGTAGATGGGATGTCGGATCCTCGAGTAAAGACCCTGCGTCACAAGCCGCCGCGCCTCGGGCCTCATGGAGAACGCGATGCCGAGCTGGCGTCGAGCGACCACCCAGAGCGGCAGCGACACCGCGCTTGTGAGCAGCCCCGCGTACCAGACGCGGGTGGGCGCACCGAAACGAACCGCGAGCAACACCAATACCAGGCACGCAAAGACGTCCGTCCAACCGAGGATCTTCCTCACCTTCGACCGCTCGAGCCGCGGCGCCGCTGCTTCGTCCTTGCGGGCTTCGCCATCGCGCGCTCTCTAGCTTCCTTGGCGAGCAGCTTCGCAATGCGCCCAATCAGCTTCGCGGGCACGGGCCGGGAGAGCGGAAAGCGGATCGTGCCCTTGTTGACCTGGTACGGTGCAAGCTCGTCCTCGAGCGCCGCCACGAGGCGGGCGCTCGCGGGATAGAGCGAGTAATGCTCCTTCCACCCGGCGAAATAGACCACGTATTTGCCGTTCAGCTTGTAGGTGGGGATCTGGTAGCTGATCACTTCCTCGGCCTCCGGCACGGCCGTGCGAATGATGCGGCGGACGCGTTGCAGGATCAGCTGCACCTGCGTGGGGTGCGCCGCGATGTAGTCGTCCACGGACTTGAAGCTCACAAGCAATTGAACACGCCAAGCTCCCGTTCGGACTTCGTCAGCTCACCAAAAAGCGCATCGAGGCGAGAGTATTCCTGTTGGCTGGTGCTCCTCATCTGCTTGAATAGCGCCTCGTCCTGCCAACGGTCGATCGTCAAGAACCGCGCGCTGGCCGTCACGTCCTGAAGCAGCGTCGTACCCTGGTAACCGAGATGCTGCCGAAACAAGGCTGCCCAGTCACCGTCGGGGCCGTATGCACGGCGAAAGCTGGGGACGGCCTCTTCCCTCACGATGAACTCCCAGACGATCGCGATCATTCGTTCGGAGGCTCGAGAGCTAGAGCGGGGCCGCCATGTTCACCTGAATCCAATAATCGTCGCGTGGTGCCTCGGGGAAAGGCAGGTCCCGCGCGGCAGTCGTCATGCAGCTTCCCAGCTCAGCATCGAGCTCCGTGACGATCTCATGGGCCCGGCCCGCCTTCGAAAGACGCACGTAGACCGAAAACGCCGTAGGCGTGTCGCCGGGCGGCTCTGGCAGGCATCGGTTCAGGACGAGAATCATCAGCCGGTCGGTTGCAAACGAGTTGCGCTGCTTCCATTCGCGGCCTTCGGGGGACGCCGCGTTGGCACGTGCCGCCTCGTGGGCCTTCTTGACGCGAGCTGCGAGGTCCTCCTGCGCGAAACTGTCGCAAGCTGCCCACAACGCCAAGCCAAGCATCAAAGCTCGATGTCCCTCCCACCGCATGGCCGCCTCCCACTCTATCCGCCACCGACTCGGAATTCCTTCCAGCTCACTCGTCCCGCGAGGACGGCGTCCCTGACTCGCCGCTCACGGCTGGTGAGGTTGGATCCACCCGTCTTGATCTCGAGGAATACCACTTCACGAATGTCGTCATCGCTCATTCCGTCGAACACGAGAAAATCGATGGGCGTGCCCAGGAAGCGCGCATCCTTGGGGCTGTACGGAAAGTCAGGCATGTAGGGAGCAAGGTGCTCGCTGACCTTGCCCGAAACGACGGCTGAGCTTCGCCGGATCGCGTCGGCTCGGATGATCGCCTCGCTTTCGAACCGCCACCGCTCGAGAGACACGCCTGCCTCGGCCTGCGCCGTCCGCCGGAGTTGTAGCAGTGCGCTCTGAAGCTCCCTGTCCTTCCAAATGGCGACCTTCTCCTGCACCACGTCATTGACTCGCAGCCGAAGCCGATAGTGGGCAACCAGCACGACTAGCGTGACACCGATCAAGGCTAGCAGCAGCAGCCGCAGCTCAGGCTCGCCCATCGCTCCCCCACCTAAGCCGCAGCTTGGCTCGATCCCGCGCGAAAGTCGGAGCATCCATGAGCAGGTATCAGCCTAGCAGCAGCGCCTGCCGGGTGGGGTCCTCTCTGTGTCCTGTTCACGGTTCGTATTGCTTTGCTCCGACTTCCTTGAGGTGCGCGAGCGCCGCGAGGCAGGTGTCTTTCGCTGCTGCGAGGTCGGCTCGCTTGACAGCTGCGACAGCGCGCTCACGGGGCACCAGAGCCTCGTAGAACTCCTTGCGTGTCTTCAGGCTGTCGACGCCCGTGAACGGGTCGTAACCGCATACGGCAGCCAGCGGGAGGCCTGCGGCACCACGCTCCAGGACGGCTGGCGCGTCACGTTGGAGCGCAAGGCTGAATGACTGGACCAGACGATCTTTCAGATAGGCCTCGGCGGGCCCTGCCAGTTGAACCCCCAGCTCGAGCCACTCGGGTCGTGCGCTCGCCACCCCGGATGCAACAGCTTCGAGCATCGTCGAGTCGCTCGACACCTGTTCGGCCGCCTTCTGCGGCCCCAGCTCCGCGATGAGCTTACGCACGGAATCTATGCCGAAAGCGCTGGGGGGTTCGCCGGCCTCGCTGAGCGCACAGGCCAGGACCGCCGCCAGGACGCATGAAGTGCTCCGTCGGCTCGCTGCTTCCATCGTCCCTCCTTGGTTTTCCTGCGTCATCTCCTCTCAGGAGAGCCTAACGCCATCTCAGTCGTCTCGCGTGACGCTGACGAGTTGGACGATCTGGAGCTCGGAGCGGTTGGGGTTCACATCGAGGGCGTAGGTGAAGCTGCTGCCAACCATCGGCTCTTCTCCGACCCAGTCAATCACCGGCTGCGTGACTAGAGCTCCGCCGATCTCGAGGCGGTACGCTGCGTAGCTGTACACCCCGTGCGGCACCTCGACGTAGGGCGAGGTAGCACCTATCGCCAAGTCACCGAAGCTGACGCGGTCCTCGGGAAACAGCACGCTGAGCCTGAGAATCGGTGTGGTCCCGACGTTGGTAATCCTGAGCTGCGCGGTATCCGAGCTCCACTGGCCACACGCACCGTGCAGGAATAGCGCGGCTACGAGCTGGGCCGTCCTGATCAGGCCGATCAGGGCAGTCCGACGTGCCAGCACACGCCCGCCAGATCGATGAAGGTCACTTCGCGTCCCCACGGCACCTCGGTCGGGGCGCTCATCCGAAACCCTGGAAAGCGCCTTTCGAGCTGCTGGGCTTTGATCTCTGCCCACCAGTCGTCCAGGTTCGGGATCTCGAGCTTAAGCATCAGGTTCGATGCGAATTCCGGCTTGTCGAATGCCTGCAGAATGAACTTGGCGCCGCCTTGGCGGAAGCCGGCGTAGTCACCGGCCGACCAGAGCTCCTCAAACCCCAGCGCACGAAAAAGCGCGCGACTCTTCTCGAAGTCGCCACCGGAAGGCACGAACGGAAGCAGGCCGAGCGGCTCGGTCATCTCATGCCTCGTCGCTAGCCCAACGACCCCAGCCGAATTCTCCAAGGCCAGCACTCCTTCAGGACCAAGAGACCGCTCTTGGTCCAGGGATCGCCCGCAAGACGTCGCTCGATTGCGGCGGCATCCTCCGCCCGGATCACCAGCAGCGCGTCGCGGGTACCCTCAAGTGGCCCCCCGAGAGCCACGAACCCCTCAGCGAAGAGAGATTCCATGAAGGCAGCGTGGGCCGGCCAGTCAGCCTGTTCTTCGAGCGATCGCGCTTCGTCCCAGCCTGAGCCATGCGCTCGGAGTACCACGAAAGGTCTATGCATAAAGCCTACGTCTCCTCCGTATGCAGGCCCTGGTTAGCCAGCCCTGGCTCCGTTGGGAACGGCTCGCTCTGGCACTGCCAGAACCGGCAAGACTCCGTCAGCGAACCCGATGTCGAACAGCATGCCTTCCGACATCTCGCCCGCCATCCGCTTGGGCTCGAGGTTGACGACGAAAAGCGCCTGGAGCCCCACGATCTGCTGCGGATCGGTCCGCTCCGCCTTCATGCCCGCGAGGATCGTGCGCCGGTGATTACCGAAGTCCACGGTGAGCTTCAGGAGCTTGCTCGACCTGGGGACCTCGTCGACCGCAATGATGGTCCCGACTCTCACGTCCAGCTTTTCGACATCGGAAACAGAGATGGGCGGCTTGACCGCTGCCGGCGTGAACTGGTCCACCTGGCTCCTCTCGCAACCTCCGAGCTTACACGTGCTGATCGACCAGGATCGGATTCCCATCCGGGTCGAGAGCCATGAAGCTGGCCGGCCCCGTCGTGCTCTCGTCTGCCTTCTGCTGTAACTGCACGCCTTGGGCCGTCAGCTGGCGCTGCAGCTCACGGACGTCGGTGAACTTGGCGAGCTTCTGGGCGTTGCCGTCCCAGCCGGGGTTGAAGGTGAGGATGTTTTTCTCGAACATCCCTTGAAACAGCCCGATCGCGTGATCGCCGTTCTTCAGGATCAGCCAGCCCTGCGAGGCATCTCCAAAGAACGCCTTGAATCCGAACTTCTCGTAGAAGGCCCTCGACGCCTCGAGATCCTTGACAGCCAAGCTGATCGAGAACGTACCGAGCTCCATGACTTGCTCCCTTTCGCTACCGTTGGCGAGGCATCGTCAGCTGCATCCCTGGGCTTCGGCTGGCTCGCGGCTAGCTGGACTCTTCGTTGTGCAGCGCCTCGATCAGCCAGCCGGTGCTGTGCCACGCGATTACGCAGCTAATCGTACCGTGCCGAGGTGTGCCGACGTCACCGGCTGTCGCCCAGTCGAAGCGGATCCTGGCTGTTGGCCCGCTCTGTTCGATCGATGGTCGATCGACGACCGCGATCGTCGAGCCATCCCCACGGCCGGCGAGAAGAGCGGCAATGCGCTCTCGGCCCCGAATCTGCTGGCCGGCACCCGTGACGTATTCCGCAGCTGGTGCGAACGCATCGCCGAATGCACGGGTATCCCTGCGGTTCCAGGCCTCAACCAGGCGACGCACGACGTCCTCTACCGAGCTGCTGTCGCTCATCCGCTCAGGTTCCTGATGCATCCGTGCAGGCCTCCGGTCGACTCACCTTGGCGCCGTGCTGCCTTGCCGGTCGGCGTGCTCGATCGCCCGACGCACGCCCCAGCCCTGCCAGAGGTGACGTCTCTCGTGGGCGGTGATGACATGCAGGCCAGTGGCAAGACTGAACCAGATCCCTCGCACGAAGGGGTTTGGAAACCGGACAGCCGCCAGATCAAGGTCGGCGTTCGCGCTCAAGAACGCGTAGACGTCGGCCTGCGATGCCACGAAGCTGGCGAACGCTTCCGCCAGCGGCGGCCCTGTGCGTGGTCGAATCTTCCGCGGTGCCTTGAGCCTGGACCACCACACCGGCGGCGGCTCGAGCGAGCTCACGAACAAGCGCCCCACAAAACCAGGTCTCGCTGGCCTCGACCTGAACCTGCCGTGCTTTCGTGCACGATGCGCAGGTTCCTGCATCGCGCCCAGATACACACGATTGGCCGTGGCAAGGTGGTCAAGGCACTCGGCCACGCTCCAGGATCCGGCTTCGGTCCGTCCGGTACCCTGTTCCTCGGACAACCCGGCCACGAGTGCCCCCGCCTCGCGCTCAGCCACCTCGAGTTGATTCTGCAGCTCCTTTATGTCCGCTGGAGCGGTCGCGTCCACGGTTCGCGAGCTCATCGCCTCAGGATACCGACAATCGCTGCATCGTTAGGCGACCACGCCCGGATCAAGCACGCTGGATCTCTCGAGCTCTCGTCATTTGAGCGGCCGCAACTTGCCCTGAAAGCTCGCCAACTTGTGGTCGGGAGAGGTCCAAGTCGTGTGCACGACGGCTCCGCTGAAGTCGACGACCTGCGTGACGACGGAAGTGTCCTTCTCTTGCCACCAGAAGAAGACGACGTCCTCCCGCACTCGGGCATGGCCGTACTGCTCTTCTGCCTTCAGACCACGCTCGGGCCCTTTGATCTGCTCCCACTCTAGGCGCGACTCGGATAGATAACGAACTCGGATCACCATCTCGCCATAGTCGAAGAGGAATGACTTCCCGACGTGAGGCATGCGTCGAGTCGCCGGCTCTGCAAGCTGGGCATGCGCGGGGTCCACGACGGCTGCAAGCATGGCTGCCATGAGCTTCACACGGAACAGCTGTCGCGTCTTGTCGGCCACGCCCCCTCCCATCACGTTCATCCTTTGTTGGACGCCGCCATTCTATCCATCGAAAGCGTCAACCAATCATCTAGGCGTCGCGCAGGGATTACTCCTCGACAAAGCGGTAGCTGCCGTGGCTGTCGTAGTCGATGCCGTGTTTCCGCTTCAGCTCTTGAATGTGGTCAAGAGTCTGCTTCGTATGCGGGCTGGCGACGCCATCGCCCAGCGGCTCGCACGTGTGCAGCAGTATCTCCTCGAGGCAACTATTCCGGCTCATCCCCTTGTGCTCGGCCAGATCCTGGAGCAAGGCGGCGAGCCGCTTCTCTAGGCGCACCGGGACATCCACTCGTTCGATCTTGAGAGGCGGTCCAGAGTTCAACAAGCGATGGCCGAATGCGAGTCGGTATCCATCCAGATCTCGGACCGCGTAGTCGCGTAGTCCATAGGACCGGTCTTCTGGCGGCGTTACGATCTCGACACCGTTGGCGCGCTGGAACTCACAGAGCGCGTCGGCATCGTCGACTACGAAATAGACGTAGCACCCCTGCGGGCCGGGCGTGCCCTGCTCCAAGAACATCTGCACCCGACCCAGGTTCACGCCCGCCAGTGTCGGTGGTTCGCCCCAAGTGAAGGCGAGCCGGAAGCCGAGCTTGTTGGTGTAGAAGTCCTTGGCAGCAACCAGGTCGCTGACGTATAGGCCCGGATGCTGTTGCTCGCATCCGACCGGCGGCTTTGTGGGCGGGCTCATGGGGCTCCTTTCGGGCCTCGACGGCGCATTCGATCCTTGGTCAGTCTCAGTTGACCAGCATTGCCCTGCTCAGCGTTCGTAGTGCCCGGAGGAACGTAATGGAAGGAGACCAGGTAGACGCTTTCGCCCCTGCCGTGCTTCGCGACCTTCAGCAGGTCGATGACGCCCTTGAAGCCCGACGCGCGCGCCAGCTCTGGCGTGATGTCCGAAAGGCTGATCGGTAGCACCGAATCGATCTCGATCTCACCTTCTTCCATTCGGTACCGGTTGCCGGCCTTGACGTGCGGTCGCATCCAGATGCGGACGCTGCAGGTGATCTCGCCCCGTCGGACGCCGTCGCGGAGACGTCTCGTGAAAAGCACTCCCTCGCCCTCGTCAGCGTCCATTCGCCAGCAAGCTCGCGTGCGACGCAACCGCCTGCCATTGCCCCTGCCGGCTCACAAACACATCAGTGAACCGAATCCGGATGTCATACCTCTGGCCGGCGAACTCACCTACGGCATGCGTGCGGCCGCTGACGACAGCCGCTTCCGCAAACACCCGTGCCTGGACTTCATCAACCGCCATCTGGTGCACGCGATGGACGCGGGTTTCGAAGAACTCGCTCAGCACTTGTGGACGCGTGCGCACGACCCCGTCGGGACCCGTCGTGGTCCAGTCCGGCGCAATGATGCGTTCGATTGCGGCCCGGTCGCCGGCAACCCATGCTCTCGCGAGTACCTGCTGCAGCTCTGCAAGAGTCTCCTCAGGGCCTGAGCGTGCGAACGCATCCGGGCCCGATGCTGCCTGTGCGGCGGTGAGGAGAAACAGGCATAGCGACTTCAAGAGCTGGCTACCTCAGCGCGAGCTTCATTTCGTTGGTTCGCTCAAACCCCAGCGCCTCGTAAAGCGGACGTCCAGCATCGCTCGCGTGAAGCATGAGCGATCCAAACCCTTGCTCGCGACACCACCCGATGATGCTCTCTAGAACTTGCCTCGCCAGCCCCTGACGACGAAAGCCCGGCTCCGTGTACATATTGAGAACCCAGGCCCGGCGCGGGGCGGGGTCGAATGGAGTGGGCTGGAACCCCACGATGGCGACACCACCGCCCGCCACGACACGGCCGTCGACTTCGACAAACCAGCCCCGGTAGGAGCCATCGCTGAGAGCGGCTTCGATGAATGGGCGGGCGGCTGCGACCATGGCGTCGTGCTCCTCGTCGCTGCCATCGCCCATGTCGGCGAACATGCTCCGCCTGTGGTGGAGAATGACATCCACGTCCTCAGGAGTCGCTTGCCGGATTCGTATAGCCGGGTCCGAGTCGGTCACGTTGCGACTCCCCGACATCTCACGAGACTGGCTGAGCCTGAGTCTGCTTTCGCTCAGCCAGACAGTAGTACAGGACACCCGCTGTCAGCACCGAGACAACAGAGAGGAACATCCTCATGTAGATCCTCCGTTCAATGACGTCAGGGGCCTTGTCAGCATTAGCCTCTTGCCGGGCGACGCAGCGAAGTTCGTCTCCTGGCAGCCTTGCCTTGCCCTGAGTGTTTGCTGAGTCTGTCTGGGGCAGTGAGGACGTAGGCCACGGACAGCAAGTTCTTGACCGCCTTCCAGTCGATACGGGGAAAGTCCAGCCGTAGCCCAATCCAACCCCTTGGCCCGACGTACGGCGGAACGAAGTATCGCTCCGGATCTTCGTCCACAAGTTGACCCTGTTCGCCCGGCGGCGCCTTGCACAACAACGCGATACGTCCGTCGCCATGATGATCGTAGACGTAGTACGCGAAGATCTTCTTCCCGACCTTGAACGCGAGATGCTGGACGCCGGCGCGCTCGGCTATGGCTTCCGGCAGCCCTTCGCACAATGCGACCAGTCGCTTGCGCCTGGCGGCAACGTCTGGTGACTTGTCCAGGGTCCCGGTCGCTATCACGCCCTCTGGAATGCCCGCCGTCTTCTTCATCCGCGTGTTCGACCCCGTGGTGATTCCTAGACCTCGGCAAACTCCGCTGGGTACTCTACCTGGCCTCGGATGCCCGCGAGAGCATTGGGCAGTAGTTCAAGCACCATGAAGGCCCCAGGCGAGACTTCGAATGGTGGCCAAATGCCGAAGGGCTCACCTGGAACGAAGCCGAAGCGAGGGTAGTACTCAGGATGGCCCACGAGAATGATCACGGCGTGCCCCAGGTTGCGCGAGTCCGCGAGGCCCCGCTTGACGAGCGACGAGCCGATGCCCACACGCTGACGCGTCGGCAGGACGGCCATGGGAGCGAGTGCGAGCGCCTCGTGGGCAGTGCTGCCGTTTCGCACAACTATGCGAGTGAAGAGGATGTGGCCGACGACGCGCTCGTCTTCGACCGCGACCAGGCTCAGCTCGGGGATGAACGCTGGCGACCTGCGGAGTGCCTGGACGAGTCGTGCTTCGTCTGGCTGACCGAAGGCTAGCTGGTTCACTTGGAAGACCTGCTCGTGATCTGTCGGCTGCTCAGGCCTGATCGTCACCACGGGCTCAACCTTGTCTGCGGACGCCAGTCCAACGCGATACCCCCTGCGACAAGCAGCGCGCCGCTCACCGCACAAGCGTTCCGCCTATGAGCGGGATCTTCTGATTGTTCTGAATGCCCATGACCACCAGCTCTTGGACGCCGTCCTTCAACTGACGACACAGACAAGCGTTGCTACACCCAGTCCTTCTTCAGCAAGCACTCTTCGATCCGATACGCGTGAAGCATGTCATGCATCACCACATGCCGGAAAAGAATGAACAAAGAGTAGTGGCTGTATTCTTCATGCTCAGCTCTACGCTGCCAATCGCTCGGTTGGAGCTTGCGTAGGCGTGCGACGAGCTCGACTCTCTCCCGCTGGAAGCGCCCCAGGGCCTCGTCGAGATCCACGGTCAGCAGGGCATCGGGGGCGTGCTCGCGTTCGGGAAGGTAAGCACGAATCGACGGATGCTCCTCCCGCAGCAAGAGCTCAAGGCGCTCGAAGAACATCGGCTGGACGGCCGCCAGATGACACGCATGCTCGTGGGCAGACCATTTGCCTGGGCTGGGACGCCGCTTCCGGAGCTGCTCGGGCACTTCACGAACCAGAGGAACAATCACAGCGGGCGCTCGCTCGAGCGCGTCCACGACCTCTCGGTATGCAAGGTGACTCAAGCGGCCTCCGTCAGATTCTTCCCTTGTTCTGCGGCTTCGTCGCTCAAGGAGACTGGTTCGTACCCGGCACGGTGATGCGGGCCACGAACAACTCTCCAACGGTCACGAACCGGATTCCCCTTTGCTTCCCGGTCGCAAGTACATGGGGCAGCGCTTGGATGCTCTTGCGCGGATTGGAGATGCCATCGTGCAGGATCACGATCGCGCCGGGCACTAGGTTCTTTTCGATCAGCCACTGAATGTAGCTCACTGG
>Ga0114129_10003476_pt1 | contig 22145 bp, 16 predicted proteins | sample RhiMetdeltSRZDD1_FD_80071 | JGI IMG/M metagenome (GOLD analysis project Ga0114129, IMG submission 80071) | Populus rhizosphere microbial communities from Tennessee, USA - Rhizosphere MetaG P. deltoides SRZDD1 (version 2) (version 2) | ecosystem: Host-associated > Plants > Roots > Rhizosphere >... | reverse complement strand
GCATCCTGGGGCTGAAGCAGGTCCCAAGGGTCCGGCTGTTCGCCGGTTAAAGCGGTACGTGAGCTGGGTTTAGAACGTCGTGAGACAGTTCGGTCCCTATCTCGTGTGGGCGCAGGAAATTTGCGAGGATCCGTCCTTAGTACGAGAGGACCGGGACGGGCGAACCTCTTGTGCACCGGTTGTCGCGCCAGCGGCACGGCCGGGTAGCGATGTTCGAAAGGATAACCGCTGAAAGCATATAAGCGGGAAACCTTCCTCGAGATGAGATTTCCCGGGAGCAATCCCCTGAAGGCCCGTGGGAGACGACCACGTTGATAGGCGGGGTGTGGAAGCGCTGCAAGGCGTGAAGCTGACCCGTACTAATCGGCCGTGAGGCTTGACCATAAAATATTCAAAGCGCGAATCAAGAATCCGACTCTCTGTGTCAGGGGGACCTTGCGGTCCCCCCGAACCCCCCAGGTGTCAGGGGGACCTTGCGGTCCCCCCGAACCCCCCAGGTGGCAGGGGTGCTCTTTTGTAAACAAAGTTTTCCCGGTGACCTTAGCGAGGGGGCCACACCCGTTCCCATTCCGAACACGGCAGTTAAGCCCTTCAGCCCCGATGGTACTTCGCGGGTAACCGCGTGGGAGAGTAGGACGTCGCCGGGGAATTCAGTTTGATTGACCCTCGAGAAATCGGGGGTCTTTTTTTGCGTCGCCGCGGCTGCGTTTTCAGAGCGACGTCGTCGTCGGTCCTTCCCGAATTTGTGATCCCGCCGGGCATCGCTTATCATCTTTGCTTTGAATAACTTGGATCGCCCTTGGGGCGCCGGGGTTCGCCGGAATTGATTTCGGGCGGCGCGGGCGCCGGGATCGACGGGCGCCACGCCTTGGAAATGCGGCCCGAGTTGCGGGCAGCCGTCCTCGTCGGTCTCGCCTTCACGTTCGTCGCGTCGGTGTATCTCGTCCGCGCGCTCCGTCCAGCATTGCTGATCGACCCGGACCCGCGCTGGGCGGTTCCTCGATTCGCTCTCTGGCTCCTCCTCTTTTCGGTCGCCGCAGCAGTGGGCGGCGCGGCCGCCGCTCTCTACTGGCTCTGGAGCCGTTCCCGGCTCGCGAGCGGTCCACTTCTGCCTTTTCCGGGGAGCCCCACGGCCACGGCAGCGGTCGCTGTCGGCGCGCTGGCCGTCGGCATCTTCATTCGCGTGGCCTTCGTCGGGCGCCTGTCGCTTCCTTTCACAGACGACGAGGTCACGCTGATCACGCCGGCGCTCGCACTGACCGGGACGCTGCACGATTTCGCGAACTCCATCCGCGGCGTTCCCTACGGGGCGGTGCATCCGCACGAGATGATGGGCGTCCTCTACCTCTATCTCCTGCGCGGATCGCTCGCGGTCTTCGGTCCGACGGTCATGGGCCTTCGCGCGATCTCGGTTCTGGGCGGGATCGCGTCGCTCTGTACCGGCGCGGCCCTAGGACGCGTGCTCCTTCCCCGCGGCGGCGCCGCGCTGACCGGCCTGATCCTCGCTGGGCTGCGCTGGCATCTGATCCTCTCGCTGCGGGGATGGCACGCCATCGTGCTCGCGGTCCTGGGAGACATTGCGGCGCTCCTCGCGCTTCACGCCCGGCGCACCGGCCGGTTATCCGCGGCGTTCGCGAGCGGGCTCGTGGCGGGCATGGGAACCCACTTTTACTTCTCGGGGTGGATCGTCGCCGCGGCGCTCGGTCTCTTCCTCGCCTGGCCGGGGGAGACTCCTTCGGTGCCGCGCTCGCGCCTTCGGAGCCTGGCCGTTTTTGGCGCCGGAGCTCTGATCGCGGTCGCTCCGCTGTTTCTTCTTCGCGAGGGAAGAACGCAGTCTCTCTTCGACCGTGTGTCCTTCGAGAGCGTCCTGGTCGAGATGCGGCACGCGAGATCCCCGATGCCCCTCTTCTCGGCGGCCGCGAAGGCGCTGCCCTCTCCCTGGTTCGTTCCCGACCCGGAGCCGATCAACGATCTGCCGGGCCGCTCCCGCCTGGGCTGGATCGTCGGGATCCCCTTTGCTCTCGCGCTCGGCCGGTCGCTTCTTTTCCCGCGGCAGGATCTTTCGGCGCTTCTCCTGTCGCACGGACTGGCTGCGTTCGCCGCCGCGGTCGCGAGCGGCGAGGGGAGAAACCCACACGGTCAGCGCTTCGGCTATCTCACGACTCTGACGGCGGTCGCGGCGGCGGCGGGCGTCCTGCAGCTCCTCTCCTCGGTCCCGACTCGAAAGCGGAGGCTCGCCGGGATCGCCGCCGTCGGGCTCCTCGCGGTCAGCGGCGCTCTGGCGGCGCGCGATGCCCTCGTCGTCTGGCCTTCGTACCCCGCGACGTTCGACGGATACGGCGGCCAGGACTGGTTGAACGGCCTCGCGGCCGCTCGCTGGGGGAGATACGGTCCCGTGGACGTGCCCGAAGAGCTCCTCCGCGTCCGGCTCGCGGTCGATCCGGTGCGCCGCTACCGGCTGGATCCGTATGGATCGCTCCCCCGGCTTCCCGAGCCGGACCGGGAGCCGACCCGAGGTCAGAGTTTCCGAATCGCGCCCTCGGGGACGCCGCCCGGTCCCGGCGAACGCGTCGTCGATCACGTGCGCGACGGATGGGGCCGCGAATGGAGCACGGTCTTCGGGCGACGGTCGCCGGCTCTTCACGACTGATGACCGCGCGAGGACAGCTTTTCGGTCGACTCGTCGTCGCCGCTCTCTTTCTCGCCTACGCGCTCGCTCTCTTCCATCACACGTCTTTTGCGGTGGGCGGCTCGGACAGCTCGGGCTACGTGAACTCGGCGCGACTGCTCGCGACGGGACGCACGCACGAACCGATCCGCGGCCTGGCGCGCCTCGGTCTCGCTCCGGACTTCGCACCCGTGTTCACACCGCTCGGATACACGGCCTCCCGACAGCCGGACGCGATGGCACCGAGCTATCCGCCGGGCCTCCCCGCGCACATGGCGCTCGCCGCTCTCCTCGCGGGCTGGAGCCGGGGACCCTTCCTGGTCAGCCCGATCGCCGCGCTCGCTTGCCTCGCGCTCCTGTACGCTCTGGGTCGCGAGCTCCGGCTGTCCCCGCCGCTGTCACTCGCCGGCTGCGCCCTTCTCGCATTCGCGCCCCCTTTCGTCTTCCAGGCGCCCCAACCAATGAGCGACGTGCCCGCGACCGCGTGGGCGCTGGCGGCGGTCCTCGCCGCGTACCGCGCGCGCGCCGGGAGCGGTCTCTGGGCAGTCGCCGCCGGCGCCGCGTTCGGCATCGGGGTGCTCGTTCGCCCCACGAACGCGCTCGTGCTCCTCCCGCTTCTCGTGGCGCTGCCCACCCGCGCGAAGAGCTGGCTTTCCTTCGCCGCCGGCGGAATTCCGTTCGGGGTTTTTCACTTCCTGTACGGTGCGTCGGCATTCGGGAGTCCCTGGACGACCGGATACCAATCGCTTCTGTCGGAAGCCCTGGACCTGAAGAACTTTCCCGCCCGCGCGCGCCATTACGGGTACTGGACGGCGCGCCTCCTCTCGCCGTGGATCCCGCTCGGCTGGCTCGCGGTCGCCGCCGACCGTCGCGCGCCGCGGCGCGACCGCGCGGTTCTTCTGACCTGGTTCGCCGCGTTCTTCCTCTTCTACTCGTTCTACGCGCCTTACGAGGCATGGTGGTACACGCGGTTCCTGCTCCCGGCTTTCCCGGCGCTGATCCTGGGGGCCCTCGTGGCGGCGCGCGACTTCGTGCTGCCTCCGGTCCCGCGGGCGCAGCGCTGGCGGATTGCGCTTGCCGGCGTCCTCGTCATCTGCGCTCTCTTCTTCGAGGTCCGGTTCGTGGCAAAGGAACGAGTCCACAAAATCTATAGGGGGGAGCGCATCTATCCGCAGGCCTGCGCGCTGGTACACAGGCGCGTGCCGGCGAACGGGATCGTGGTCTCGATGCAGATGAGCGGCGCGCTCCACTACTACACGGATGCGATCTACGCGATGTGGAACTGGCTCCTGCCCGAACGGTTCGAGCAGCTCCGGGTCTCGACCGAGAGCCGCGGATATCGCTGGTACGCGCTTCTCGCGCCGTTCGAGACGGAGAACGTCCGCAGGAACCTGCCCGGGCCCTGGCGGGAGATCGACCGCGTCGGCGACGTCGTCCTGTGGGAGCTCCCGCCTTCCTGATCCGTTCGGCCGGGATCCTCATCTCGACGCGCCCCGACGAAGATCCGGAAATCAGGCTCGATCTTCCCGGCGTCGGTCAGACGCTCTTCCGCCGCGCAGAATCGCGCGATCAGCATGTCGTCCCAGGGGTCGCCGGGTCGGAAGTTCGTCACGATCCCGAAGAGCAGCGGGTTCAAGAGTCCGCCCCCGTAGAGATACTCCTTCTCCTGCCGGAAGAATCTCCGCGCGAGCGGCATCACGTCCTCGCTGCGCACGGCTTCGGTCGGATCGTCGAGGACGAGCTGTTTGACGTCGGTGCGTTCGCGCTTCCAGAGCCGGCTTCCGGAAATCGGGTCCCAGCGCAGCCGGTCGGGCAGGACACGCAGGTACCGGTTCACGAGATCCATGCGCTCGTCGGAGTACTGAAATCGGTTCGGCCCCACGTATTCGTTGAAGATCAGCCGTCCTTGCGGCGCGAGCGCCCCGTGGATCCTCGTGTAGAGAGGCTCGAGCCCTTTGATGTGATGGAGAACGTCGTTCGCGAAGACAGCGTCGAACGGGCCCGCCGGAAGCGGTTCGTTCTCGAGATCGATCACCCGGTACTCGATTCCGCTGACGCCGGCCTCCCGGGCGCTCTGCCGGGCCCGCTCAACCATTTCGGCTGCAAAGTCACAGGCCACGATCGAACGGAACCGGCCGCGCCCGGCGAGAGCACGCTCCAGCCAGCCGGACCCGCACCCCAGCACGAGCGCCGATTCGAGGTCGGGAGAAAGGTGCGCGTGCTCGACCCACGTCAACCAGTCGCAGCCGGGATCGCCGCTGACGAGCGCATGGAGGTAGCTCCGGACGACGGGAGACGCCGTCCACACGAGCGACTCGAGATGGGACGTGAACCGTCCGTCGTCCCAGCGCGTGGGAGCGGCCACGCGGCCGCAGATATCACAGGTGGCCGGACTTCGACGAGGGCGCGCCACGCCGGCGAGCTGCTCCGATCACGAGAACCGCGGCCAGGGTTCCGAGCGACACGAGCGCTCCCGCCTTCGAGCCGGGGGGCGCGTAGGTGAGCCGGACGCGATGGTCGCCTCCCGGCAGTGAGATCGCGAGGAACGGCCCGTTCGCGCGGGACGTCGACAACCGCGATCCCGCTTCGTCGCGAGCCGTCCAGCCGCCGTCCTGGACCAGGCTCGCGACCACGACCGCCCCGGAGGGCGGGGCCGCCGCCCGGAAGGAGGCGGAATTCGTCTCCTCCCGGTAGTCGGACACGCGGACGGACCCGTCCGAGCCCTTCCCCGGCGGCGCGAAGAGCCTGGGCAGAACCTGTGCGTTCTCGAAGACCGTCCCGTCCTCCCCCGAGTAGACGAGGCGCCACTTCGGCCCGGGGGTCTCCCGGTGCGGAGCGGCGACCAGATACTTCACGTTCAGGAAGTCGAGCAACGCGCAGTTCACGTCGCGCAGGTGCTTGAAATACGCGGACGGGTCATAGCCGCACGCCGCGTCGAGCAGCTCGACGTACTCCCTTCTTTCGACCGGGTCGTGGATCCTCACGTCCTCCACCCCGGCGAAGACGTGGAAGCCTGGATAGAAGACCGGACCTTCTCCGAGTATCCGAAACGGGCGCGGCTCTCGTCGCAGAAATTCGATGAGGGGAGTGGGCGGATAGAACTGCGTGGGCGATCCGAAGCGGTACAGGCGGCTTCCCTGCTTGAAGAGCTCCGCCGCTGCGACGAGTGCGACCAGCACGGGGAGGGCGGCAGGAGCGAGCCGCAGCCTGTCCCGCCAGAGGAAAATCGCGCCGACCGTCGCGAGCGCCAGAAGAGCGGCAGCCGCCAGCGCCAGGGCCCGCCATTGGGCCGCGAGCGAGCCGGCGGCGGCGTGAAGTGGAGTCAGCCGCCAGAAAACGGTGGCCGCGAGCGCCAGGACTACTCCGGACGACAGAACGAGGGCGAGCCCGCCCGCTCGACCGGTTTCGATGTCCTTCTCGAGCCGGCCGATCTCGAACGCGGCGAGCGCGCTTCCCGCGAAGGCGACCCACGTGAAGAAGCGCAGCGGCAGCATCAGCTGGACGACCGGGATCACGAAGAAGAGCTCGAAGACCGGCCAGAGGAGGATCGCCGTCGCGAAGCCCGCGAAGAGCGGCGCGAGGAGAGCGAGCTCCGCCCGCGGCCGACGGGAGCCGCGCCGGAACAGAAGCAGGGCGCAGGCCCAACCGGCGACTCCGAAGTGGCCGAGCGCCATCTCGGGGAACGATCCGGCGGAGATCGGCAGCATCGGCGAAGCCATCGCGTCGCCGAGCGAGCGCGGCAGGATCGCCGTGAAGAAACCGTATCGCCAGCCGGGCGCGTGCGGGGTGAGCCGGGCGGAGAGACGCTTCGAGAAGTCGAGCGCCGTAACGGCGCGATTGGAGTCCCGGATCGCGAGGACGTGGGGCGCGAGGAAAAACGCGGTCGATCCGACGGCCACGAGCGCGGCGACCGCGGCGGCGCCGAAGATCTTGCGGGGCTCTCCCAGGTCTCGCGCGAGCACGCGGACGCCGAGCCAGATCGACGCGAACAGGCCCTCGAGCACGACGCTTTCGGGATGGCCCGCGAGGATCTGAAGAATCAAGATTACGGCGAGCGCCGCCGTCGCCCGTCTCCGGCTCGACGTCTCCCGCATCCGCTCGATCGCGAAAAGCGCCCAGGGCCAGAGCGCGATCACCGAAGTGTGCGGAAAAAGGAGCCACGGAACCATCGTGAACGAGAAGGCGAAGAGGACCGCGCCGAAGAGAGCCGGCCCCCGCGACAGCCGGAGGTCGGAGAGCCAGAGCCACATCCCGGCGAGCGCGGCGAACAATTTCACGGCCGCCGCCACGTTGAAGGCATTCGCGAGCGGAAGCGCCATCCCGAGGAACGTCAGCGGTGAGAAGGCCGCAGACTGCCCGTTCGCGGCCAACGGAGAACCGCACGCATTCCACCGGTTGCGCCACGGTAGCGAGCCTTCCTTCCACGCGAGCCGGACCGCTTTGGCCCAGGGCGCCATCTGAGTGGCGACGTCGTTCAGGTTCGGGTTCGCCGGAGGGTCGTGGGGCAGCGAGTTCCACGGCGGCAGGCTCATCGCGTGGTCCACGGGGAAAATCGTTTTGCCGCCGACGAAAGCCGGAAGAAGAAACAGGATCGGCAGAAGGAGAAAAGCGAGGAAGATCCGCATTGGCAGGGGACGGCGGAGCCACGATGCCGCTCGGCCGAGGGCGAACGCCGTCGTTGCGTAGAGAAAGAGCGACAGCAGGGCAGGCATCGTCCACGATCTTACGGTCGTACTGGTTTAGGCTCGCCTCCGTGCGCGACATCCCCTTCACGCGGTCGCTGCCCGGCCGGATGTGGCGTCGGCGCGACGCGATGCGGGCCGACTGGGACCGCCGTGCGAAAGAGAACGCGCCTTTCTACGTCTGCACCACGGCGGCGGAATCCGCGGCAGCGTTCGCCGCCTCGGGCCTTCGCGACCTGGAGCAGCACGTCCTCGACGGCCTCGAGGTCCTCCGGGAATGGAGAGTTCTCGAGATCGGCTGCGGAGTGGGGCGGCTCGTCAAACCGCTCGCAGGTCGCGTCGCGAGGGTCGTCGGAGTGGACCTCTCCGACGAGATGCTTCGCCGCGCGCGGGACTACTGCGGAGATCTGGGGAACGTCCTGCTTCGCTCGACCGACGGCCGGCTCGACTTCCTTTCCGAGGGCGAGTTCGATTTCGTCTTCTCGCACATCGTCTTTCAGCACCTCCCTCGCAAGGCTTACGCGGAACGCTATTTCCGCGAGGCCTTCCGGGTGCTCGCGCCCGGAGGCACGTTTCGCGTCCAGGTCGACGGCCGATCGCGCCAGGTCTTTCGCCGGTGGATCGCCGACTCCTGGTCGGGAGTGGTCTTCTCCGCGAGGGAGCTCGCGCGCCGCCTCGAGCGGTGCGGTTTCCGCGTGACGGAGATCCGCGGGGCCGGCACCCAATACCTGCGCGCGACGGCCGTGAAACCCGGCTAATTGGCTTCGAGCGCCTGCCGGTACTCTTCGCGGAGCTCCCGTGACATCTCCCGCCGTGGCCCGCGGCCGCTCGCCTGCGCGATCAGGACGTGGGGTAGCTCGGGCGTGTCGCCGGACTTCTCGTGTCTTTCCAGGCCTGCGAGCTCGGTGACGTTGCTCTCTCCGTAGCGGTGCATCGTGATCGTGGAGAACCCGGCGGCGCGGAGCGCCGCCTCGAGCGCCTGCCGGTTGTAGAGAAAACGGTGCCCCCAGCCGTGGAACGCGCGGTTCATTCGGAAACAGTCGGAGATCGCTTCCTCCTCCGTCGCCCACCGGCCGTGGCGGTAGTGCGACGCGAGGACCCAGTCGAGGTTGGGCGTCGAAACCCGGAGGATCCCGTCGGGCGCGAGCGCGCGGCGGCACTCCACGAGGCAGGCGAGACCCTCCTCGAGCTCGAGGTGTTCCAGGAAGTGCTCGCCGTAAATCGCCGCCACGTTCTCGAAAGGCAGGCCGCGCCGCACGTCTAAGACCCGATCGACGCCCGGAAGGAGCTGGACGTCGATGTTCAACCAACCGGGAATCGGCGACTGACCGCAACCGAGATGCAGGCGAAGCGGCACGGCGCTCCTTTCGGTCGCGCGCTCTCGTCCGAAAAGCGGCATGCGTGCGCGGGTCTTACCACAAGCGCCCGAGATCGGCTAGGATCGGGCGAGGCAGATCAACGGAGGTCAACATGCGCAGGGTCGCCGGCAGTTTCTTCCTGTTTCTCCTCGCGCTCTCCCCGGTCTTCGGTCAGACCACCGGTTCGATTGTTGGGGTCGTCACCGACGATTCGGGCGCGCCGCTTCCCGGCGTGACCGTCGAAGCGCGCGGACCGACATTGCAGGGGACGAAGACCACCGTGACGGCAAACGACGGGTCCTACCGGCTCCCGCTCCTGCCGCCCGGGCCTTACACCGTCTCGGCGTCGCTGCCGCAGTTCGGGCACGCCGAGCAGACCGTTCAGGCTCTCCTCGGCCGCAACGTCACCGCCGACTTTCGCCTGCGCGCGACGGCTCACGAAGAGGTCGTGGTCTCGGGCGAGGCGCTCGTGCTCGATCCGCGCTCTCCGACGCTCGGGGCCAGCATCAGCCAGCGCGCGATCCAGAACCTACCGACAGGCCGCGACTACACGTCGGTCGTCCAGATCACGCCCGGCGTCTCGACCGACGCGAGCAACAACAACGCCGATCAGACCACGATCACGGTCTACGGCTCCTCGGGAGCCGAGAACGCCTATCTCATCGACGGCGCCAACACGACGAGCATCGAGTACGGCCTGGAAGGCAAGCAGCTGAACTTCGAGTTCATCCAGGAGATCGACGTCAAGACCGGCGGATACGAGGCCGAGTACGGGCGCTCGACCGGCGGGATCATCAACGTCATCACCCGCTCGGGGGGCAACGAGTTCCACGGCGATGCCTTCGGCTACTACGACAACGACTCTCTCCAGTCGTCGACGAAGCACGTCGGCGAGACGCTCCAGGGCGCCAACGTCGGATTCACACGCGACGACTGGGGAGCCGACCTGGGCGGCTACATCCTGAAGGACCGCCTCTGGTTCTTCGGTGCCTACGATCGCGTCACCCGCACCACCACGAACGCGTTGACGGCCGGTCCCTTCGAAGGGCAGACAGTCGAGTCGAAGAGCATCCGCAACCTCGGCTCGGGCAAGTTGACGTGGGGCTTCGCGAACGGCCACACGCTCGTCGCCTCGCTCATCCAGGACCCGCGCACCGACAGCGGGGCGATCAACGACGCGAACCACACCTTGAACGGGGAGCGGGCGACGTTCCTCGGGCGGCAGGACTTCGGGGGGCGCGACTATTCACTCCGCTGGGATGGTCTGTTCGGCGCGTCTCTGGCGATGTCCGCGCAGGGCGCCCGCCACGAGGAGCGCAACTCGATCGGACCAGCGAGCGCCCAGGGGGACACGGTCGAGTTCATCGACAAGCGGGCTGAGGACTTCCAGACCGGCGGATTCGGTCTGATCCAGAAGAAGAATTTCAAGCGGGACGACTTCGCCCTTTCGGCGACCGGCTTCCTCCGGAACCACGAGATCAAGGGCGGACTCGAGTACGAGAAGGATTCTGCGGAGGTCGTCAAGCGAATGTCGGGCGGCCAGCAGGTCACGATCTTCGACAACCCGACGAACTCGGCGCGGCCGATCTACCAGCACTTCTACTGGACGATCCCCAACGCCACGACGTCGCCGTTCAACGCCCCTTTGTCACAGTTGAACGCGAGCCCCGAGCACAAGATCTGGACGGCCTATCTCCAGGATCGCTGGAGCATTTTCTCGAACCTGACGGTGAACGCCGGGGTCCGGTGGGACCGCCAGGAGATCATCGATGCCGCCGGCGCCACGCAGATCAAACTGGATAAGGACTTTGCGCCGCGACTGGGCATCGTCTGGAATCCCGGGCGCGACCCGAAGACGAAGGTCTTCGGATCTTACGGCCTCTATTACGAGGAAATCCCGATGGACCTCGTGATCCGCTCGTTCTCCTTCGAGCGGCAGCCGAAGGTGAACAACTTCGATCCGACCGGGATCGTGCCGGATCCCCAGGCCGATGCGATCCTGGGTTCGCCCAGCGGAATCTTCGGGGGCTTCACGGAGCCCTCCGATCCCAACCTCAAGAACCAGTACGTTCGGGAGTTCATCGTGGGTGGCGAGCGGGAGGTGATTCCGGACGTCGCCGTAGGGGCCAAGTTCATCTATCGCGACTACGGCCGGGTCATCGAAGACTTCCTCTGCATGACCGACGGGACCTACTGCATCGGGAACCCCGGCGAGGGGATCATGAAGCGGATCTTCACTCTCGACTATGCGACGACGTTCCCCGCGCCCGAGCCGAAGCGGATCTTCCGCGGCGTGCAGCTCGATGTCACGAAGCGCTTCTCGAACAACTGGCAGATGGTGGCGTCGTACATCTGGTCGAAGCTCGAAGGGAACTACGACGGCGAGGTCGCTCCGTTCACCAACGTCGGGCCGGACCCGAACATCTCGGCCGCCTATGACTACTACGACTTCTTCACGAATGGTCAGAACCGGAACGTGATCACGAACACCGGCTCTCTCTCGAACGACCGGCGCCACCAGCTCAAGGTAGCGGGCGTGTACGTCACGCCCTTTCAGCTCACCGTCGGGCTGCTGGCCTACTACCGGACCGGCACTCCGGTGACGCGCTACGGATTCTCCGACGCGTATGGACGCTACGAGTTCTTCCTGACGCGGCGGGGTGCGGAAGGACGGACTCCCGACAACTACGAGGCGGATCTCCACCTGGGGTACCCGATTCGGCTGGGTCCGGTGACCGTGAACCTCCTCGCGGACGTCTTCAACCTCATCAACGCCCAGCGCCCGATCCTGCTCGACCAGCGATACAACTTCGCGGAGTTCGAGAACGCCGACTACGTGTGCGGGTCGAACGCCTCCAGCGCGGACGAGGGCAAGTGCAACCAGCGTTACAAGCAGGCGTTTCTCCGGCAGGCGCCGCGCTCGCTGCGGCTCGGAGCGAGGATTTCGTTCTAAAAGATTACAGCTCGCGGATTGCCGACAACTGTCGTGTTCCGTGATCCAGGACGTCGAGAACCTGTCACTGGCATCGCGAAAAACGTCGTTCCGAAGCCGTGGTCGGGCTCGACGCAAACCTCACGGGCGAAGCATTTTCACTCCGTAAACCATTCGCGACTGCCCGCAACGGGACCGCCGGGCACGGCCGTTGCGACTCAGAAGAGCTCATGAGACACGAGAAAAGCTCTCCAGCTCGTTTCTCCCAACGCGGTGCCCTGCCGCCGGGAGCCTTCGGTCGACTCTCTTCGCGGTTCGAGGTTCCTTTGCCCGAACTTCACGACCTCCTATTCCTTCCGGTCGAGGAGGCTGCCTTCGAGGCATTTCGCCTCGAAGGGAGACACGCCGCGGCCTCGAAGAGCGGATCGACCCCGAAATCATCCAAGTACCCCGACGAGGTCTGAGGATCACTTTCCAGAGACCGGCTTCCGCCTCTTCCCTCCTTCCTTCTTCCTGACGATTCGGCCCGGCGGGGACCGGGCCGAATTCTGTTGCCCTCGCCGCCACTCTTCGGCTACTCAGGGGGAAATGCTCAACTTCTCGTCATCCCCGACCGGCATCGCCATTTCCGGCTGAAGCGATTGTTGCGCGAATTCACTGATTCCACGCGCCGACTCCGACTTCGGCCTGAAACCGAAAGCGTCACATTGTGTCGATCGAGCATGACCAGATTCCGCTGTCGTTAGCGAAACGTGTCGCTTTCGAGCGCACGCCGATTCCCAGCAAAGCACCGGCAACAAGGGACTTAGGGCTCTCCGCCCGGCGGATCCGCCACGGATGGCTCCGGGGCACATCGGTTGCTCTCTGAATGACGAAACCCCATGAGACAAGACGGCGACAGAGGCGGTATCTCGGGGACGGCCCCGCCTGTGTCACCCACGTCATGTCCTCAATTAACCGCGCTTCGAGAGAAGCACAGGAGACGTCGATGAAGAAGGTCCTTTTCGGAATCCTGACCCTGGGTCTCGTTTTCCTGGCCGCTCCGGTCTCTGCGGCCACGACAGCGAACGTCGGCATTTCGGCGACGGTAGTCACCAGCTGCAGCATCACGGCGCTCCCGGTTGCCTTCGGAAACTACGACGCGCTGTCCGTCACGCCGACGGACGCGACGGGATCGGTCGACGTGACCTGCTCCGTCGGATCCCTCCCGAAGATCTGGTTGGGCCCGGGCCTGCACGAGTTAGGCGGCCCGAGCGCGGCCGCGCCGGTTCGACGCATGATCAACGGCACGACCAACTTCCTGAGCTACCAGCTCTACCAGGACGCGCTTCGCACGACCGTCTGGGGTGGCACCGACCCCTCCTCGCCCGCGGCGCTCCCGGCTGTCGGCATCACCGGGGTGATTTCCACGATCTACGGCAGGGTGCCGATCAATCAGACGTCCCCGACCGGCGCCTACGCCGATACCGTAGTTGCAACGGTCAACTTCTAAGACGGCAACGCTTCGGGTTTCGAGGCAGAGCAGAAGGGAGATGCTTTGAAGCGGTTTTTCAGAGGCTCCCTCCTGCTCCCCTTTCTTTTCGCCGGGCTCGCGATGTCGCGACCCGGCGTCTCTCTTGCGAGCTCCTTCAAGATCACGCCCGTCTCTGTCCTTCTCTCCCGGCGCGTTCCGACGGCTCTCCTGACGTTGAGGAACGAGAGCGACCGGACGCTTCGGTTCCAGGCGGAGGTCTTTTCCTGGGATCAAGACCCGCAGGGGCGAATGCAGCTGACGCCGACGCGGGACATCGTCTTCTTTCCGACCGTCCTTTCCGTGGAACCGGGCGAGGAGAGAAAAGTCCGGATCGGGACGACTGCGGCGTTCGGTTCGATCGAAAAGGCATACCGCATCTTCTTCGAGGAGCTTCCCCAGATCGAAAAGGCCGCGAGTTCGAGAGGCTCGGAGCTTCAGATCCGGACCCGTATGGGGATCCCGATCTTTCTTCAGCCGAAAGAGCTCGAGAAGGGCAGCCGCGTCGACGCAATGGCCGCCCGCGCCGGCATTCTCCGTTTCTCCGTGCGAAACACGGGCAACGTCCACGTGAATCTCCGGGGGATCCGGGTGAAAGGCCTCGGACCCATGGGAGATGAGCAATTCGAACGCGAGTCGGACGGCTGGTACGTCCTGGCCGGCGGGTCCCGGGACTACGAGATCGAAATTCCGGCGCAACAGTGCGGCGGGATCGCGCGCTACGCCATCGAAGCGCAGGTCGACGAAAACACCGTTCGCGAGAACCTGGAGTCCTCCGCGGCCTCCTGTCGGTGACGAACGGCGAGGAGCACGATTGATTTCACCTCGCAAGTCGTTCGGCTGACTCGCCCTGGTGGGCGCTCTGACGGTCGGAGCCTTCCCCTGCCGGGCGGAGGCACCCGGCGAACAGCGAGCGGTTCTCGCCCTTCGGGTGAACGACCAGCCGAAGGGAGAGATCATCGCCTTGCTGCGCGGCCTGGACGTTTTCGTGAGCGTCGCCGAGCTCGAGGAGGCCGGCGTGCTCGGGTTCGTCGGCGATCGGGAGACGATCGGCGGGCAGCCCCAGGTCTCGCTCCTTTCGCTGGCTCCCGACATCCGCTTTGTGTTCGACGAGAAAGAGCTCGACCTGCGCCTGACGGTCGCTGCGAGGCGCTTTCGCGCGACGTCTGTGGATCTCCATTCCGGAGCGCCGAAAGGCATGGTGCTCTCCCGGGACTCCAGCGCTTTTCTGAACTATTCCGTGAATACGTCCGACTTCCGGGGGATCTCGGGGTTCGGCGAAGCGGGATGGAACGTCCGGGGCAACCTCCTGTACAGCAGCGTGTCCCGCGACGCCCAGGGCGCTTTCGTTCGCGGGCTGTCGAACTTCACGATGGACGACCCCGGCCGGATGCGGCGCTGGACCCTGGGCGACCGGTTCGCCGAGACCGGATCGCTCGGAGGCGGGGCGTTCCTGGGCGGAGTCGGCGTCACCCGTAACTTCGACCTCGACCCGTACTTCGTCCGGTTCCCCCAGTACGGTCTCTCGGGGGCGGTGTCCACTCCCTCGACGGTGGACGTGTACGTCAATGGGACGTTCGTCCGCCGGGAAGCTCTCCCGCCCGGACAGTTCGACCTCCAGAACGTGCCCGTGTCCGCCGGAAGCGGCTCGACGCGACTCGTTCTGCGGGACGCGTTCGGGAACGAGAGGGAGATCGCTTCCCCCTACTACTTCTCGACGGGCGTGCTTTCGAAAGGCCTGTCGGACTACAGCTACAACGTCGGTTTCGTCCGGGAGAACCTCGCCACCCGGAGCGCGGACTACGGCGGCCTCGCCTTTCTCGGGCGGCATCGCGTGGGCGTCACGAATGGCCTGACACTCGGAGCCCGTCTCGAGGCTTCCCGCGACCTCGTGAGCGGCGGGCCGACCGTGACCGCGCGGCTGCCGTTCGGCGAGATCGAGCTGTCTGCTGCGGGGAGCCGCGACAAGGGTGTGACCGGCGGCGCGGGGTCGATCGGATTCACGTACATCGGTCGGCCCGTCAGTTTCGGAGCGGCCGTCCGGGCTTTGACCGATCACTACGCGCACGCGAGTCTTCACGCGGCACAGGACCGGACGGTGACCGAGTGGCAGGGGTTCCTGGGGACCCAGCTCGGCCGGCGCGTCGGCCTGAGCGCCCAGTACAGATCCTCGACCATGAGAGACGGCGGCCGCCGCGCGGAAGCCTCCCTTTCCGTCAGCGCGCAACTCGCGAACCGCTCGCACGCCTTCGTTTCGGCAGGCCGGTCGGAGAACGGGAGAGGATGGGTGACGGCGCTTTCTGCCGGCGTCTCGTACTCCCTCGGTTCATACGCGACGGCCGACGTGAGCTACCAGCGAAGTGGGGACGAGAGTTTCGCCGTCGCGGAAGTGCAGCGACCGTTGCCGCGCGGCAGCGGACTCGGATACCTGGTTCAGGCCCGGGAGGGCCAGGGCGATCAATCGGGACTCGCGCGGTTCCAATACCAGGGCGCGTTCGGCCGCTACGAGGCTTCCTATGTTCGGACGGGCGGACAGAACCAGACGTCTTTCAACGCGAGCGGCGGGCTCGTCGTGATCGGAGGGTCGCTCTATGCTACCCGGGCGGTTGCTCAGAGCTTTGCTCTGATCCGCGTGCCGGGTCTCGGCGGCGTCCGGGGGTACGCGAGCAACCAGGAAGTGGGACGTACCAGCGAATCGGGCGACCTCCTCGTCCCCGATCTCCTCTCTTACTACGGAAACCGGTTGAGCATCGAAGACCAGGATGTCCCGCTCGACTACGCGATCGACGCGACCGAGAAGGTCGTCGCTCCGCGCGAGCGCGGCGGGGCGATCGTCTCTTTCCCGGTGCGGAAGATCCAGAGCGTGAGGGGAATCCTGACGGTCCGGGAAGGAAGAGTCGCCGTCGTTCCCGCGTCGGGGGAGCTCACGGTGAAGGTCGGCGAGAGGGAAAGCGCCTCACCGATCGGCAACGGCGGCGAGTTCTACCTCGACAATCTGACGGCCGGACGCCACGCGGCGAGAGTCGAATACGCGGGAGGGGTCTGCCGCTTCGTCCTCGTGGTTCCCCGATCGGCGGAGAGTTTTCTCGACCTGGGCGCGGTCGTCTGCGAGATCCCGTGACGCGCGACACGCATCCTCGGAGTCTCCCGTGGCGCGCGACACGCACCGCTCTGGCTGCCGCCGTGTTCTTCCTGGCGGCGGTTTCCGCCCGTGCCCTCCTCGGGAGCTGCTCGTTCAGCGTCGTCACCGGGGTGTCCTTCGGAAACTACGACCCTCTGAATGCGATTCCGCTCGATCAGACCGGAACGATTGTGTTCGCGTGCACGGGCCTCATCCCGCTTCAGACCGTGACCGTCGATCTCTCCACCGGCAGCTCCGGCAGCTACGCGGTCCGAACGATGCAGCACGGGGCCGGGGTGCTCAACTACAACCTCTATCTCGACCCAACGCGGCTCTCGATCTGGGGGAACGGGACGACCGGCACAGTTCACTTCGGACCCGCCCTGCTCGTGAACGGAGTGAACCAGACGCTCACAATCTACGGCAGGATTCCCGCTCAACAGACGAGTCCGACCGGCGCCTACACGGATACCGTCGTCGCCACGATCAACTTCTAGCCGGATCGGACGCGCGGGGCGGTCTCAGCCGGCCGGCGCGGCCACGAAGAACTCCTCCAACGCCTGGGACACCGCTTTCGGGCGCTCCATCGGCGCCAGGTGTCCCGCGCCCGCGATCGTCACGAGCCGTGCTCCCGGGATCGCCGCTGCCATCGCCTCCGAATCCGCCGGGGGAGTGAGCACGTCGCGCTCTCCCACGAGGACGATCGTCGGGATGGAGATCTCGAGGAGAAAGTCGCTCGAGTCCGGCCGGTCGCGCATCGCGGCCAGGTCGGCCTCGACGGTTTCGGGCTTCTGCCGCGAAATGATCCGCTGGACTCGTTCGAGCAGGTCCTGCCTCGCGAGGGACTCGGGGGAGAGCAGCTTGCCCGGCATCGATTCGAGAATGGAAGCGAGGCCGTTCGATCGCACCGCGGCGATCGTCTCGTCGCGTTTTCTCCGCCCCGCTTCGTCGTCCGCGGTCGCGCGAGTGTCCACGAGGGCCAGCGCGCGGATCTTCTCCGGCCGGCGCTTCAGAAACGCCAGGCAGATGTAACCACCAAAGGAGAATCCCGCGAGGCCGACCGGAGCCTCGAGCTGATCGACGATCGCTTCGACGAAATCCGCGTAGCCTTCGATCGAGCCGGGCGCCTCCGCTTCCGTATTGCCGCGACCGGGCAGGTCGGGCTTCAGGACCCGGAACCGGGTCGAGAGCGCCCGGGCCACGCCGGACCACATCGCTCCGTCCAGGGGGTAGCCGTGGACGAGGACGATCGGTTTCCCGCTCCCGATCTCCCGAACGTCGGCAGGACGTCCGGCCCACTCCATCCGCATGCTGTCTCTGCCGATCTTAACCGGATCGAAGGGCGGCGGCCGCGATCTTGCGCGTCAACGTCGGAATGGCCGCCCGGTCGAGCTCGACCGGCAGAAACCAGCGCGCGTCCCGCCGCCGGCCCCCGTTTCGCGCAATCGGGTCCGCGAGGAACACGGCGACCTCGATCCGGCGGTTCACGACAGTGTGTCGCGCCTTGCCGATCGGCGGGGAAGAGACGAGCGCGAGCCCGAGCCCGCGGAGGCGGCGCGCGAGCGCCCGCCGGGCTTTTTCGGGCGAGTCGGCCTCGGCGCAGGGGAACTCCCAGAGACCTTCGAGCCAGGTCGAGCGGCGGCGGACGAGGAGGAGGCGCCCGTTCTTCTCCGCAACCGCAGCAGCGAGTGAAACGCGGACCGGAGACGGCCTCGGCCGCCGGCCCGGGAACCGCTCGGGGTTGCCCTGGCGCCGGGCTTCGCAATTGCCGGCGAGCGGACATTTCGGGCACGACGGCCGCCGCGGGGTGCAGATCAGCTGACCCACGTCCATGAGCGCGGCGGTGACGTCTCCGGGGCGCCGGACGGGGAGAAGTTGCCGTGACCGCGAGGTCACCGCCTCGCGAAGCGCCCGCGAACCTGCGCGGCCCGGCAGAGCGAACAGCCGCGAGAGAACCCTTTCGACGTTGGCCTCGACCGCCGGTACCCGTGCCCCGAAGGCGAGAGACGCCACGGCCGCCGCCATGTAGTCGCCGAAACCCGGCAGCCGACGGAGGAGGCGCGATTCGCGCGGAATCACGCCTCCGTGATCGTCGACGATTTCGATCGCCGCGCGGCGCAGGTTCCGCGCGCGCGCGTAATAACCGAGTCCGGACCAGGCGGCGAGCACTTCGTCCTGGCTCGCGGCCGCGAGCGCGGGAACGTCGGGAAAGCGCTGGACGAAGGGGAGAAAGCGCGGCCGCACGGCGGCGAAGGTCGTCTGCTGGAGCATGACCTCCGAGACCCAGATCCGGTACGGGTCGCGGGTTTCCCGCCACGGAAGGCGGCGTTTCTCCCGGTCGAACCAGCCGAGGAGCCTGCGCCGGAGAACCGGAGCTACGTCGCGGACGTCAGCGACTCGCGCGGGGCGATCCAACCCGGTTCGTGCATCAGCTGCGCGATGAACTGCTGCTCCTCCGGAGTCGGGAGCGTCTCGGTCAGGTGCTTTTCATACTCGGCCGCGGTCAGCAGCTCGCCTGTCACCGAGTAGGTCTTTCCGGCGTACTCGCCGATCCCCCGGTGATACTTCATGTCGGGGGCGACGATCGGCTGCGCGCCGGCCGGCATGTACCGGTTGATCTGCTCGATCAACTTGTCGACTTCCTGCTTGTACATCTCGCGGGAGAGCTCGTTCAGGTGCTCGCGGTCGGGATCTCCCGCGTGTCGATGCTCGTCGTACCGGCCCTTCAGGCCCCACACGTAAAACCATTCGGCGGAAGACGAGTTGTCCTTGCCGAAGAGATCGTACGCGGTCGAGAGCCACTTGTTGATGTATTTCTGGAAGAGCGGCCCCGGCACGCGGCCCGCCTTGGCGATCCGCTGCAAGCCCATGTGTCCGGTCCCCATGTGGAAGCCTTCCTCCTTGAGCATGGGACCCATGGAGCGGGCGAGCGGCGCGAACGCCGAGGTCGAGAGCATGTTCAGCTGGAACTTTCCGTCACGGTCCACGAACTCGGTGTACGTGAAGAAGTCGACCCAGTTGTCGACGTCGACGTTGAAGGATCCGAGCAACCGGTTGTTGTCGAACGACCGCCGCTCGAGGAGCTTCCGCGCCTCGATCTTGCCGGTCTCGCCGAAGTTGTTCACGAGCAGGTGGCACATCTGCCACCCGTGCCGCATCTCCTCGACCATGATCCGGCAGACGCTGTCGGTGTCGTACTCCGAGGGCGACGTCTTGAGCAGGTTTCTCTGCTGCTCGACCGAGGCGAACTCGGTGTCCCCCTGGTAGACGATCAGGTTCAGGAGAGCGTCGCGGATGGGCTGATGGGGGATCTGGGTGACGCGGTCCCACTTGTTCCGACCCTTGAAATCGCCGAACTCGATCTCGTTCGTCTTCAAATCGCCGTATTTGGCCTCGAACTGGTAGTCGGAGTACTTCGGCAGGGTCAGGCCGATGTCCTTCTGCCACTCGCGGAAGGCGTCGATCCAATCGTCGAACGTCGCGATCTTCTTCAAGAAAGCTCCAAACTCCTTATGATAGCGGTTTATGCCGGCCGTGCCGCTCGAGGTCGACTGGGAAGGACTCGTCGTCGCGTTCGAGAGCCGGTCGCGGCAGATCACCCACTTCTTCGACCGGCAATCGGGCGAGGTCATCCAGGTCCTCGAGCGGGACGCCGAGAAACACTCCGCGATGAGCGCGGACCCTCGTTACGCGGCCGTTCCCAGGGACGGCGGCGAGCGCTCGCGGGGCGACCTCGAGCAGTTCGCGGCGCTCTGCGACGACCCGTCATCGCGGCGCGACCTCGAGGTGGCGCTCTCCTCGGCGGACGTCGTGACCGCATATCGAGCGACGCTCCTGCGTCACCCGAAGGAGGAGGCCCGGTTCTTCCAGTTCAAAGAGCGCCGCGCGCGCGAGCGGTCGCAGGAGTGGCTGAAGGACATAGGAATTTCGTTCGAGAGCGGCGCGTCCCGGCCGACGCGTCGCTAGGAAGACGGAGCGGGCGCGGGGAGCTCGAGCCGGCCGAATCGGGCAGCGGCGTGGAAGTCGGCCGGATCGGTCAACGGCGGAGACCACGCCGAGAATTCGTCGCTCCTTCCGCGGTCGATCCGATAGAAGTTCGCCCGCCACGAAGCCGGCAGACCTTGCGGCGCGAGCGGCGCCAGGGGAATCGCAAGCACCGCCGACCACCGTCCCGGCCTCACCCGACTCTTTGCGGAGAGCCCGTGCAAATTCCACTCGGCGTCCACGCGCATCGTGGCGCGCGCGAGGTTCGGCGACTCCACCCGTGCATCGAACACGGTACCGAGCGGGTTGACTTCGAACTCGAAGTAAACGGCCGGCGGATCGAACGGGGAAAGAAAGACCTCGTAGACGTCTTCGGTCCAGAGCGGCTCGTCGCGCCGCGTCAGCGTCGCGACCGTTCCTTCGTCGCGCCCGTCGAAGCGGACGACGAGGGATCCCTCGCGCAGGCCGACGCGTACCGTTGTTCGAAGCTTCGGAGTCGAGCCGGTCCGCGCGTCGACGAGGGCGACCGCGGTCAGGGAGACGAGCCGCTCCGTCCTCTCGAGACGCGGGACCGGGAGCTTCGGAATTTCGGGAGTATCCGTACGGCGGAGGCTACTTCAGCTTCCACTGCCGAACGAGGTTGAAGCCGAGAAACACGTCACGGGGAACGCCAGCTCCCGCGGGGTCGGACCCCGTGTACTGGTCCACGTTCGTCGCGCGCAGGTTACCAACGGTGAGAGCAAAGCGGTGGCGGAGCACCGTTTTCTCGATCGAGGCGATCCATCCGATGTGTGTATGGCGTCCCGGTACTGCCGCCGGCACTCCGCCGGGGCCGGCTGACCTCGCCGGAATCTCGGTGAAATCCTGATTTTTCGGATAGAGCTCGCCGTGAACGTTGACCGTGGGCGTAATCGCGATGGAGAGCGCCACCGGCACGTTGAAAACATTTCGGAAGAGCGCCGTGTTCGAGACGTAAGTCGGACTCGCGGTCAGCCGGATCCGCCGACCGATCGCGAGCGACGCGATTCCCTGGGCGAAGAACCCCTGGCGGTTTTCCACGTTCTGCTTGGTAACCGCATCGCCGCCCACCCGCACGGCCAATGCGAAGGGACGGTTCTGCTTCATCGACAGCAGACGGCACTTGGCGGCGAGCTCGAAATCCGCCTCGAGAGAAGAGCGGTCGAGCGAGATTTCCAGGTTGTTCAAGGGGGAGTACGAGATCCCGAAGTCGTCGTCTGCTCCGGAATCGAGCGAGAAGAGGTTGCGCGCGTTGCTGTCCCGGAGCGCTTGCTTGAAGCGGTGCGTGAAGAGGACGCCGAGCGTCCCCGCGGCCGGGACTTCCGTCGATGGAAGATTGATGATGCGCGATCCCTCGGGCGGCCGCGTCGGCTCCGGCGCCGGTGCCTCCTGCGTCTGCCCAAGAGCATGTGCGGCCGCCAGGATGCCGGCCAGCACCAACGCCTTCGTCTCTGCTCTTCGGTACCTGGTCAATCGCGTGGCGCTCCGCGAACGACCCATTGCGTGACGAGCTGCCGTTGCGTGTCCGTGATGGATCCGGTCTGGGGCATGTGGTCTCCGATGATGTCCGTGAACGGAGTGATCTTGCGCACGAGATACGAGTTTGCGGGATCGCCCGGCGCGATGCGGAAGAGATTCGGGTTCTGGTTCGACCGGACCATGACGATGTTGTCGTATGCGGAACCCTGGTCGAGCACCAGCCCTTCCTGAGCGGCGCTCGTGGGGCCCATGTGGCATCCGGAAACCGCGCACTTCGGAGTGAAGACTTCCGCCTGGACCCTGGTGAACGTCGCGTCCGCGGTTGGCTCCGCCGTTGGCTCGGTCGGCAGCCTTTTCTCGTCGCCGCAGCCGGTGACGACGAGACATCCGGTG